>ULTY01040690.1_pt1 | contig 18926 bp, 16 predicted proteins | sample 1958021 | NCBI WGS metagenome assembly ULTY01 (sample SAMEA4835746, study PRJEB28245) | human gut metagenome | biome: gut microbiome; material: fecal sample | place: Denmark | collected 2008 | reverse complement strand
TTCTTTAATATTATATTTTTGAGATGGTATTTTAATGTATAGTTTTTTCTTCTATTTGTAATCTCGTTTGGATTATTTCTGACAATCTTTCAAGATAGGATTCGGTTTGACAACCGAAATAAATTTTGTCCAGTATTTTCCTCTCTTTATCTTTGCTGAAAAAAATTATGATTTTCTATTTTTCGGCAACGGGTAATAGCCAATACGTTGCACAGAGGTTGGCGGAAGTTACGGGTGAAACTCTTGTTTCAATAACAGAATGTCTGAAAAATCATAAATATACTTGGGAGCTGTTGCCCGGAGAGAGGGTCGGTTTTGTGACTCCTGTTTATTTTTTTGGATTGCCGTCTATTGTCTCGGAATTTATCCGTAACTTAGATTTATGTGTTCGAGGGCAACATTTCGTCTATCATGTCGTAACTTTTGGAACTGTAACGGGACAGTCCCATTATATGATGGAAAAGGCATTGAGAAAGAAGGAATTAAATTTGGACGGTAGATATATCGTCAAAATGGTAGACACCTATACATTGATGTTTGATTTGTCTGATGAAGAGAAATGTGAGAAGGTTACGAAAGATGCGGAGGTGTGTATAGATCGTGTTATAGAAAAGGTTGTCAACAGAGTTCGGGGTGATTTTGATAATAGGAAGATTCCTCACTGGCTCGCTTTTCCCTATACTTATTGTAATCGAAAGAAATCGACTGCTCCTTTCGTGGTATTAGGTCGATGTATCAGATGTGGGGCGTGTGCCAAGAAGTGTCCGATGGGTGCAATAGAAATGCGAGATAATCGTCCGATTTGGATAAAAGATCAATGTTTGCAGTGTTTGGGGTGTTTGCATCGTTGTCCGGTATTCGCTATTCAGTATGGGAAAAAGACAATCAAACATGGTCAGTTCGTCCATCCGGGGGTAAAGATGTGAAAATCGATTTCGATACAGTATTCTCTGTTGTGAAATTTTTATTGTTTTAGTTGGTTCGATAGAATGTTACTCAGTTGTTTTTCCGAAGGATTATTGGCTATGATTTTACCGTCGGGTCCGAGTAATATGAGGTGAGGGATTCCTTGTATGGCATACGTAAGTATAGCGGTGGATTCCCAACCTTTTTGATCTATGAGTTGTGCCCATTTTATTTGGTTTTTCTGTATATATTCTTTCCATTCTTCCCGGTTTGTATCGAATGAGATACCTACAATGGAGAATTGCCATTTGTCATATCGTTCGAATAATTGTTTTAAATAGGGAGTTTGTCTTCGACAAGGGGGACACCATGATGCCCAAAAGTCGAGGAGAATATATTTCCCTTTGTCGATATATGTCGATAAAGAAGTCTCTTTCCCTTCGATTGTCTGTAAAGGTAAGTCGATATACGGCATACCGGGTTCTACGTTTTTCAGTCGATCCAACATGTGGGAAACTTTTTTTACCGCCGGATTTTTTTTAAAAGAAGGAGCTGCATGGGCGATTAGCTCTCGCTGTTCTTCGGGGGAGAATAAAAAGCTGTTTTGTAGAAACAGATAGATAGAAGTTACGTTGTCGGTATTTGCCAGAATATAGTTTCGAGTGAGTGTTTCAAGACCTTTTTGTTCTTTATCGAAGGCCTTTTTCAATATTACAAAAGTGCTGTCGGATAATTGTCCCGATAAATAATCTTTCAGATATCGGTTCGTAATGTTTCGTATGCGGGTATCGTAGGAGCGGCGTTTTGTCTCATACATCTGTAATCTGTCGTTCAGCGGTGTCCCGGATATATGAGAGACAGAATCGAGCGTGACATAAATATCTCCCTCTTCCAACGCTATCAGTTGGGGTGGAATTTGTGATTGTTTGTCGTTCAAATGTACCAATATTGCTATCGCCGGACTTTTTTGTTCTCCTTTGAATGAGAATGAACCGTTAGTGACAGTAGCACTATCGACTATTTCGAATTGTTCGTTGTTTTGTTTTTGCAGTAAGATGGTTTCTCCATCGGGTATAAGATTGGTTTTTCCGGTGATTTTATATTTTCCGCCGCAGCTTGCCATAATCACTCCTATCAAACCGATCCATATCAATTGTCTTTTTTTCATAGTTATTCCGAATTTGTCGTTTATGGTATAAACAGAAGATTTTCAACATAGTTTAACCGAAACGGAGGATTAACAATTGGATATGTGGTTGATGAGAGCGGTTGTTGATGTTGGGCAGCTTTTGTGTGATAGAGCGTACAGAAAAGATTTTCGATGATGAAGAGTGGACGGAGCTTTACCGAAATTTTCGGAATATGCGAAAAATTCGTGATATTAGTCTGAATCCCCATATAGCACTTTCGATCATTGTGAAGCCATTTAATAAACGGCCTCCGATATACCCTGAAACCGATTTCGCCTCTGAGAACGGTGCTACTACTTGTCGGTAGGCTTCATTGACGTTTTTTTGCTGTTCGGCGATGGCTATTTTTAGAGCTTGTTTATGAACAGCTATTTCTTCGAGGGTCAGCCCTTGTTGATTTGTATGGTTTTCGTTCATTTTATAGAGGAGTTTTTTCATTATCCAGTAACACTTTGGAGATAAAACGAGTGATAGGAACCAATATGAGTTTTTTCTTGAATAGGATAACAATCGCTATGAGTAACAGGAACACAGCACCGACGATCGCATAGCTTCCTACGATTCCTACAAGAGGCTCTAAGAGATAGACCAGTGCAAAGGAAAGATATATGCCGGCTCCAACAGAGAGCACCAAGATGACAGCGAAGAGAACCGACATGCCCAGTATAACCGAAATTTTTTCAGTAGCTGTCAGTTTGGCGTAGTCAATTTGTAAATTGATGTATTTCTTTCCTTCTTCAAATAGTTTTCGGAAAGCGTTGTTTTGAGTATCGAACATAACTGTGTTTTTTAGAGGAGAGAAAAATACAGATGAGAGTATCAAAGGTACGAACCGGTACGCTTTGATATCCTCATCTTCATTTTAGAGGAGTTACTTCCCGCCCTTTACCTCTTCGGCAATTTGGTCGACCAAGTGTTCCATATCTTCTTTTTTTAATTGGATTCCTTTGTCGTGAAGTAATTTACAAATGCGCGCTCTGGTATCGACCCCTTTTTCGGGAGCAAACAGAATTCCGGCGGCAGCACCCACGGCGGCTCCGCCGAGAAATGCAAACAATAAATTTAGACCTTTCATAATTTTTACATTTTAATGTGGTTATACAAAGATAACAAAATAATCGGGATTTTGTTAGTCTGCTTGAAAAAGATTTTCGGCTTAATCGGTTGACAAAAAACTATAAAGGATAAATAGGGGTTGAATTATGTATCGTTAAAGTCGCTATCTTTGTAGATACGAAGATGGGATGCGGTTCGGCATAGTCAAATCGGAAATAAAATTTCCGTTTGTCTCTGAGCTCACCTTTCGCTATCTTTGTAAGTACGAAAATAGGATGCGGTTCGGCATAGCCAAATTGGAAATGAATTTTCCGTTTGTCTCTGCGCTCACCTTTCGCTATCTTTGTAAAGTTTAAAAGAAAAGGTATTATAAGATTCCTAGAATTATGTCTGAACATTCTATCTTTATTAAAGGGGCGCGAGTCAATAATCTCAAAAATATCGATGTAGAAATTCCCAGAGATCGTTTTATCGTTATTACGGGATTATCTGGGTCGGGAAAATCATCGTTGGCTTTCGATACTTTATATGCCGAGGGACAACGTCGTTATGTAGAAAGTTTGTCGGCTTATGCAAGGCAATTTTTGGGGCGTATGAGTAAACCCGAATGTGACTATATCAAAGGCATTCCGCCTGCCATAGCCATAGAACAGAAAGTAAATACAAGGAATCCTCGATCGACAGTGGGAACTTCGACTGAGATATATGATTATATGAGGTTGCTGTATGCTCGTATCGGGAAAACTTATTCTCCTGTGTCTGGGGAGTTGGTTAAGAAGCATCAGGTAGACGATGTCGTGCATTGTGCCTTAGGTTTTCCCGATGGAACTCGTTTCGCTTTGCTTACGAATTTGGTTATACCGGAGGGGCGAGACTTGAAAACTCACTTACAAATTTTGCAAAAGGAAGGTTTTCCGAGGGTAGAAGTGAACGGGCGCTTCCAAGCCATAGAAGATTTGTTGACCGATGGGGAATTACCGGAGTCCAACACTGTTCGTTTGGTAATAGACCGAATGAGTGTTTCGCATGAGACCGATACAGTCAGCCGATTGTCCGATTCTGTCGAGACTGCCTTTTTTGAAGGTGGGGGAGAGTGTATCGTTCTGGTTTATGACGGCGAAGAAATACGGGAGTTTAGTTTTTCGAAAAGGTTCGAGGCAGACGGTATCACATTCAACGAGCCGAGCGAGTTGATGTTTAACTTTAATAATCCGGTGGGTGCATGTCCCACTTGTGAGGGATTTGGGAAGGTTATCGGTATAGACGAGGATTTGGTTGTCCCGAATAAAACCTTGTCGGTTTATGACGATGCTGTGATGTGTTGGCGTGGGGAGAAAATGAGTGAATGGAAAAACGATTTGATACGCCAAGCAGACTCTTTGCACTTTCCCATACATCGTCCTTATTTCAAATTGACCGACCGGGAGAAAGATATATTATGGCATGGAGCCGGCGATTTCGAGGGAATAGACGGATTTTTCGCTATGCTTGAAGCCAATCAGTATAAAATACAATATCGTGTAATGCTCGCCCGATACCGGGGAAAGACCATCTGTCCTGTGTGCAAAGGCAGCCGATTGAAACCTGAGGCTGAATATGTGAAGGTGGGAGGGCGTTCAATCTCAGAGCTTGTGAATTTACCGATTAGCGAGTTGAAAGAGTTTTTCGACCGTCTCGAACTCGACGAACATGATGCTTTGATTGCGAAACGATTGTTGACCGAGATTAGGAATCGTATTTGTTTTCTGCAAGAGGTGGGGTTGAGTTACCTGACTTTGAACAGGTTGTCTTCTACTCTCTCGGGCGGAGAAAGCCAACGTATCAATTTAGCCACTTCTTTGGGCAGCAGTTTGGTCGGTTCTTTATATATTCTCGATGAACCGAGTATAGGGCTTCATTCCCGGGACACAGGTTTATTGATAAAAGTTTTGAGGCAGTTGCAAGAGTTGGGCAATACCGTTGTCGTTGTCGAACATGACGAAGATATTATACGGGCGGCCGATTATATTATCGATATAGGTCCGTTGGCCGGTCGTTTGGGTGGTGAAGTCGTTTATCAAGGAGGCTTGTCTCGATTACCCAAAGCGACTCGTAGCTATACCATGCGTTATTTGACGGGTGAGAGTAAAATAGAGTTGCCTGCAAATCGCCGGAAATGGAATCAATATATCGAAGTAGAGGGGGCTGCTCAGAACAATCTGAAATCGATCGATGTGAAGTTTCCCCTTCATGTTATGACCGTTGTTTCGGGTGTCAGTGGTTCGGGTAAATCGTCGTTAGTCAGAGATGTTTTTTATCGGGCTCTTCTTCGGCATTATGGAGAGGGCGGAGAAATGCCCGGAACGTATTCTCGTCTTTCGGGCGATATGGATCGAATTCATTCTGTCGAATTCGTGGATCAGAATCCCATCGGTAAATCAACCCGGTCCAATCCTGCTACGTATTTGAAAGCGTTTGACGAGATACGGAAACTGTTTGCCGAGCAACAAGGAGCCAAGCAGATGGGATTTTCTCCCTCGTATTTCTCTTTTAACTCCGAGGGCGGACGCTGCGAGGAGTGTAAAGGAGAGGGAACCATTACTGTGGAAATGCAGTTTATGGCCGATATTGTCCTCGAATGCGAGTCGTGTCACGGAAAAAGGTATAAGCAAGATGTACTCGATATCGAGTACAGGGGCAAGAACATCAGCGATGTGCTTGATATGACTATCAATCAGGCCATAGAGTTTTTTTCGGAGGTAAACGGAAGTCAGGAGAAGCGTATCATAAAGCGGTTGAAGCCGTTGCAAGACGTAGGACTGGGATATATAAAATTAGGACAGTCTTCTTCAACGCTTTCGGGCGGGGAAAATCAGCGTGTGAAATTAGCCTTTTTCCTGAGTAACGAGAAACAGGAATCGACTCTTTTTATTTTTGACGAACCTACGACAGGATTACATTTTCATGATATAAACACGCTTTTGAAATCGTTTAACCAGCTTATCGAACGAGGTCATACTGTTGTTATCATCGAACACAATATGGACATTATAAAGTGTGCTGACCACGTTATCGATATGGGACCGGAAGGTGGTAAAGAGGGTGGATACGTGGTTTGTACCGGTACTCCCGAGGAGATCGCCGAGTGCTCTGCTTCCTATACGGGAATGTTTTTGAAAGAGAAACTAAGAAGCTGTTTTAAATTTATTGAGAAATAATATTTCCATTGCAAGCAGGTATGTTCCGGACATATTGCGCCCCTGTCTCGCATCTTGAAACCCTTGATTTTTGTCAATAGCCCGCTATTGACTGCATATCTCGGACTCCAATCAGCTTCAACATAGGTTTCAATCTGTCTCGGAATAAATTTAAAACAGCTTCTTAAAGTTTAGCGTATGCGGTCGAGGCTTCGAACCAAACGCTCGTCTTTATTAATGGCCTTATAGGCTAAAATGTCGAGAACGAGGGCGACGAAAGGCATTACGATATAAGCGGTCCACGATATGTTTGAAGCTGAAAGATCTTCGCGGAATGTATAACCGCTCAAAAAGATGACGATATAGAAAGTCACCAGAAAGAATGCGTTGATCATGCAGATACGCGCTTGTGTCGGTCTGTTCTTATATAGGAAAATCGTGATAAACGATAATACGGCTATTACGGTTCCTAATACGAATACTCCCCATGTGGGGGTAAATACAGAAGTTTGTATGACTGCTGCGGCACTATCCTGTACAGGAGTTGTCATAGCTTCTACGGTAGAGATACCTTGTGCCGTGAAACTGTAAATGCCATCGGTCGTATCGAATTGAGCTATCGGAAGAAATAAAAATACAGCCATTAAAGCCGTTGTCAGTAATAAATAGATCGATTGTATTCGTTGTATCATAATATAAGTTTTCTTTAATGGTGAAATAGGTACGTAAATAAACGGAGCGGGTTGCAGCTTATTTGTGCGCTCCGTTTTGCAAAGATAGAAAATTGTCGGTAAACACCCAAATGTGGATTTGAGAAATAGCTGTGGAAAGGAGGGTAGGGCGAATGGGAAAAATTAAATAACCTTTTTCCGGCATACTATTTGTAAATTAAGTTTGTTATATAAGGGAAAGCTATTAAATTTACTTCGATTTTATATTTATAAAGATGATTACGACAGAGATAACGAAATTGCAGTACGATATATACGGTTTGCTTGCCGAGAGACGATTGAAAGACGCTTTCGGTAAACTTGCTCTATTGGTAAACGAGTTGCAAGATTGGGTAAGCCGGGACAAGTTGAACGAGATGGAGACGTCGTATAGATATATGATACAATATATGTTGGACGGTGTCGAGGATCCCGAACGGAAGAGTATTTACGATCATTTGGTTTTGTCTGCTTATGTGTTGACCGATCGGGTTTCGGATCGATTGGCCGGGCAGGTTTCTCCTTCTCAATACTATGGGTGGAAGAGATATGCGTCGGCCAGCCGAACGGGTATTTCCTTATCGTCTCAATTCGATGTGTGCGATAATGAAATCAACGATCTTTCTTTGGCTTTGTTGCTTGGCGAACAAGAGCAAGATTTTTCTAAAATTCAATCATTGAAACACCGTATCGAGGATACGTCGGGAAATCTTTTTATGGATATATGGACTAATTATCCGGCGGCAGAAGAAGATTACCGGTCGTTAAGAGAGGCTCTTTTCACCGATCGTTTTCCCGATACTTTCGTTTCGCTTCTTCTTTCGGCTGTGTTGTTGAACTTATTGCATCGGTTCGACGAGCAAAAGTTGCTCATTCTGTTGGACGGTTATCGCCATTCTTCGCCCGAGATACAGATGCGTTCGCTTTGTTGTGCTCTTATCGTCATGTATATTTATCGGGAGAGATTGCCTCTTTTGAAGAGTTTGCGGAATCGCCTCGATGCATTGTGTGAAGAACCGAAATTCAAGACCGATGTTCGTAATATTTTCTTGCAGTTCATCAAGAGTCAAGAGACTGAAAAAATTACCAGAAAAATGAATGAAGAGCTGCTTCCCGAAATGATGAAACTGGGGCCATCGCTTTATAAGAAAATACGTCAAGAAGACTTGATGAACGATATCAATGCGCTGGAAGAAAATCCGGAGTGGCAGGAGATGCTCGACAAATCGGGAATTACCGATAAGTTAAAGGAGTTGACCGATTTGCAGATGGAGGGAGCCGATGTTTTCATGAGTACGTTTTCTCATTTGAAGAGTTTCCCTTTTTTCCAGTCGATTCAAAATTGGTTTTTGCCGTTTAATCCCGATCATACAGCGTTGTCGGGGGTATTGTCCGGTAAGGGCGGAGATACGTTTAAGAAGATGATTTCGGCATCGGCTCTATTGTGTAATTCGGATAAATATTCTTTTTGTTTGAGTTTGGCTCAGGTCCCCGAGTCGCAGAGGGATTTGATGATGGGGCAATTCAGTGCCGAGAATGCGGCGGTTCAAGAGATGGAAAAAGAGGAATTGATGAAGAAAGAAATAAGTCGGGAAAATATATCCAATCGTTATATTCAAGATTTGTACCGTTTCTTCAAGCTGTATATACGTCGAACCGAGTTTACGGATCCTTTTGCCGGGCATATCAATTTATTGCATGTATCTGTTTTGAATCCGTTATTGAGCGATTCGGACAGTTTGCGCCTCATCGGGGAATATTATTTCCGGCGGGGATATTATGTTGAGGCTCTCGAATTGTTCGAAAGGCTTTCGGCGGCATATCATTCGGATAGTGAAATTTATCAGAAGATAGGTTTTTGTTACCAGAAGAAAGGAGACTATGCCAACGCTTTGGAGGCTTTCCTCAAAGCAGAAATTATTTCGCCCGACAATTTCTGGACGATTAGACGCATAGCTACATGTTACAGAAATATGAAAAAGCCCGAGATGGCTCTTTCGTATTATCATCGTGCCGAAAAGATACAGCCCGAAAATTTATCGGTACAGATGAATATAGGGCATTGTTATGTCGAACAGAAAGATTATGAAGAGGCGCTTAAATATTACTTCAAGGTGGATTATCTTGATCCCGAAGGTGGAAAAGCGTGGCGTCCTATCGCATGGTGTTCTTTCTTGGTCGGTAAAAAAGAACAGGCGCAGCGGTATTATGAGAAGATATTGGACGATAAACCGGTTTCTCTCGATTATTTCAATGCCGGACATGTGGAGTTTTCTTTGGGACATATCAGAAAGGCTATCGATTATTATCGGCGCAGTATAGAGCTGGACAACGGTGATTCTGCTAAGTTCCTTTCTAATTTCAAGCAGGATGCTCCCGATTTGATCGCCTCAGGAATCGCTGCGAGCGATATGCCTATTTTGTTGGATCAACTTATGTATGGCATTACAGATTCTTTATAACTTTTGACAAGGAGGCGATTCTATATTATAGATACGAAGATGGGATGCGGTTCGGCATAGTCAAAACGGAAGTGGAATTTCCGTTTGTCTCTGCACTCACCTTTCACTATCTTTGTCATCTGAAAAAGTAAGGTAGTATTTATGAGACATATAGTTTGTGTACTGTTTCTTGTGGGTGTGTTTTCGACAAATTCTGTATGCGGTGAGACTCTTTCGGAGTATCGGGAGAATTTGTATGATTTGTTCATTCAACAGAAAATACCCCAGTGGGGTGCTGTCTTGTCAAAAATGAGTGCCGATAAGTCGTGCGGGACATTGGAGGGACGCCATGAAATTTTGTGCGGTTATTATGGCCTTGTAGGACATTTAGTCGATAAAAAGAAGAAAGACGAGGCGCAGGCTTATTTGAAAACCGCTTTGGCGCTTTCTGAGAATTATCGAAAAATGTATCCGAACGATGCTCGGTTTAAAGCGTTGCATGCCAATTTGATAGGTTTGAAAATAGCCCTTTCTCCCATGCGTGCGGCTACGTTGGCATCGGGTATGTTGTCGTCGGCTCGAGAGGCTTATAAACTGGCCCCCGGGGATAGTTGGGTTTCTATTCTGTACGGGAATATTTTGTTCTATATGCCGGGAATATTCGGCGGGGATAAAGAGGAAGGTTTGGAGTGCTATCAACGAGCTCGCCGGGGTATGGAAAAGGATATTTTGACCAACGGGCATCATTGGCTTTATGTACAATTGTTGGTGACCATCGGGGTGGTTTATGAGAAATCCGAACGTTATGAGCAGGCGTTAGCGATGTACAAGACGATTATGGAGAAATATCCTGAGTATGGATTTGTAAAAAATACGAGTTATCCTCGGGCTCTGAAAGCAATGCAACAAAAACAATAATTTGAAAAGAAGTGCAATTATGAATGACTATATGCAGGTACGGTTCGATGTAGAGCCGTGTAGCGAGATGGCGACAGATGTTTTGGCTGCGGTTTTGGCTGAAATCGGTTATGAAAGTTTTGTCCCCGACGAACGAGGGGTTACTGCTTTTGTCCCTCAGGGAAAGTATGACGAGATACGACTTAAAGAAGAGTTGTCGCAATATCCCATCGAAGGGGTATCTGTGGCGTATGAAGTGACATTCGTTGCCGGGAGGGATTGGAACGAAGAATGGGAGAAAAATTATTTCAAACCTATTGTCGTGGGTGAAGAGTGCGTGATACATAGTACATTTCATACCGATGTTCCGCAAGCTCGTTACGATGTGCTGATAGACCCTAAGATGGCTTTTGGAACAGGCCATCACGAAACTACCACTCTCATGTTGCAGGCGATATTGGCATCGGATCTTACTGGTCGTTCGGTACTCGATATGGGGTGTGGTACGGCTGTATTGGGTATTTTGGCTCGTATGAAGGGGGCGGCTTCCGTCGTCGCTATCGACATTGATGAATTCGCCGTCGAGAATGCCATTGAAAATATTCGTTTGAACCATGTATCGGGAGTTGAAGTCCGTTTGGGAGGAATCGAAGCCTTGAAGCAGGAGTCGTTCGATTTTATTTTTGCCAATATCAATCGGAATATATTGTTGGCCGATATGCATGCTTATGTGGCCTGTATGAAACGTGGCTCACGTATTTTCATGAGTGGTTTTTACGTGGAAGATATTCCTTTTATTCGAGCGGAGGCCGAACACCTCGGATTGTGTTTCGTCGGTTACGCCGAGAAAAACAGATGGGTAGCGGTCGAATGTATGAGCGATTGAAATAGATAAGACAAGTTATTCGTGGGCTCAGGATAGTTAGTGGGGATTGTACTTTTGTACAATCTAACCTCTCTCCTCAGAGGCTATTGTATCTTTGGGTTCTCCCCAATCTGCTCTGCTTATCGAAGATTCTGCAATTTTGTTTTAACCCCCTCGCCCTTTGGGCACTCCCCCTATGCGACACAGGGGGAGTGGTTGAGGAGTATTACTCTTTTGCCCTGTTTCGATTTTAAGTTGCGATACCCCACAATGCTACGGGACATGGCTGGGGAGAGGTGTACAAAGCCATTCTTATTCTGAAACAAGAAATGCCGCTCTTCCTCCTCCACTGTGTTTTTGCAACGCAAAAATATAGGGGAGGTGTCACGTAGTGACGGAGGGGTTAACTCTTACAGCCAAAAAGTTTATGAAATCTTTTCAACCCCTCTCCTCAGAGACTATTGTATCTTCGGGCTATCCCCTAATCGTTACCGAAACTTCCCGTAATGCTACGGGACACGGCAAGGGAGAAGGGTAATACAGTCCATCTCATTCGCTAAAATTCATGTTTACCCCCACTGATTCAATATAGGAGGAGAGGGAGTAAAATAAAGTGAAGATATTTCAATTCTTCTACGCTTCGATATGTACAGGGATATTTCCCCGCATTATTGTCGAGAGGAATATTGATTGTAAATAATGACGTGGAAAGAAATGACTATTCAGATTTGTATTGTCCCAACTCTTGCTGCAATAAATCGATTCTGTCTTGATAATTTTGAATCAGATTCTGTAATAAAGAAATTTCTTGTTGTTTGGATGCTTTTAAAGCCAGCTCTTCTGTTGATAAATTTTTAATATTTTTATAGATTTTAGAATCTTCGGAGACCAAAAGATTATCATTTGCCGAATTGTTATTATATTTGTTCGGACTAATAAAATAGGTCTCTTCACATTCTTCTTGATTTACGAAAATGAAAAAGTCGGTAATGGGAAAATTCCAGTGATTGGCAATACTCAGTAAGACGTTTATATTCATATTTCCGCCTCTTACTGCCTTGCCTATGGTGTTTTTATCCAAGCCAAGCTCTTTGGCTGCATCTTTGTAGGTGAGACCTTTTCGATGCAAAAATCTTCGGAGCGAGTCTCCGGAATAAACGAGCTTTTTACCGTCTTTCATATGGAATAAGGTGTAAACGATTAAATTCTCTCTGAAACTATTATGATAGTTTGTTTATACCAATATACAAAAAAATCGGCAATTAGTTTGCTCGAAGGTTTCCTTTCGGGGGAGAAGAGGAGGAATGTTTTTACAACCGCATTTGGTTTGATTTGGTATTAAGGGGAAGTCGATGACGGTATTGAAAAAGATAGAGGAGGGTGTTTCTTTTAAAAAGCATCGTCCTTGCCGATAAATCCGAACAAGGACGAAATTGCCAGTATTGTGGTTGTTTGCCGTCAGGTATATCGAATCTTGTAAAATATTGCTAACTGGGTTTATGTTTTTTTTGAGGGTCTATCGTCGTTATAATTCTATGCTGCCACTACCGCTTTCACCTTCTCCCCAGTCGATACTTCCCGGAATTTCTATGGTTACTTCTTTGCTATCGATAGTGATGTTATAAGTATGTACTTTACCTGCTTCGAGTTCGGCGGCTCCCTCTTTCGGGGTGTAATAATGTGTGCCGAGTTCGGTGTCGATAGCGATTAGTCGTTTACCGTCCATGTTTTGCGGAATGACAAGAGCCGTATAACTGGCTATGTATTTCGAGGGATCGGTAGGCTGTGACAATTTGAAAGGCGTAATTGTTTTGTCCATCGGTCCGGGAAGCCATGTTCCTGTTGTTACGCCTGTACCGGAGGGAGCCGTGTAAGTTCCCGACAAGGCGAGGTTGTTATCTCCGATTTTTACGGACTGAATCTGGTCGGCGGAATCGATACCTTCCGTTTTTTTGATGTTAACGATAATTCTTGCTGTTTGATGGTAGAAAATCAGGTTGGCTGTGCTACCGAATTTTACTTCGACGGGGGCTGTAAATAGAAGATCGCTTTCTGCATATCCGTTTCCGGTTTCGTTTTGGTCGGCTGCTACGCTCCACGAGTCGGGCAACGTGTTTGAGGTCGAGCCATCGGCACAATACCAAGCACGCATGAGTTTTGTCTCATCGCTACGCTGCCAATAGTGGGTTTCTTTTTTTGTCAAGGCTGCGGGTATATCGTTGTTTATTTCGTAGGGGTAGGAGACCGCATCGTTCCAGTTGTACGCATCGCCTATTTTGGTTATGGCCTGTACGGTAACTTTTTCACCGTTCGTCCATGTGCCGTCCACAGAGGAACGGGCGATGGGGCTTTCTACCGAAACGGTCATGGCAACCGGATATTTACCTTGCGGTAACGTTTTTCCGGTTATCATGTCTTCCTCCGAAGAGCATGAGGCGAATATCATACCAGCCCATAATCCTATAAAAGCCGTTTTTCTGTATGTCATTTTCATATTGCGATATTTTTTATTTGTTTCGTGCTACCGCTCCCGGCGAAAAGAGCGGCTACACCTTTATGTGTGTAGCTCCGGGCGTTACGCTCGATGCCCGGGATAGCTGTATTTGACTTTACGAAATCGATCGAATGTAATTTCTATTGAAGTCAATCGTTTAGAATGCACAAATCGCACGGACATTGAATTTTTGGTTCTTGAAGAGGCCGTGTCCCGAGATTTGTGCTTGTGAGGACATGATTTGTATACAATAAGCTCTATTGGCACGGGCATAGCTGTCTCCTGTGTATCCTTCTTGCGATGACCAATAACTTGTGCCACTGGCGAGAGTCTCGACATCGATACCGTTATCGGATAAATTTTCCAAGATACTGTTTATTTTCCCTAGATTGTTTACATTTGTCGTGCCACGACCGGGTAGCGGCTTTTCCCATGAATCCTCGGCGCAGAGCAGTGCCAGTTCTTTCAGAGAAGGGAAATACCAGCTGCTACAACCTTTGGGCGTGATGTTGTTGTCGGCGAAGGTTTTGATGGATTGGGCGGCTTGACATCTGTAAAGTATTTTCGCTGGCTCGCTGTTATAAGCTAATAATACCATAGTGTTGTTATATCCCAACAGTTTGTGAGCTTCACTGTCGAGCGTCTCATCTACCGGAGAGATAGGGGCGATTTGTGTGTATTTGCTGTCGAAAGCCGCTGTTTCTTGCCACGTTGTCACACTTTCGCGGAAAGTCGTGCTTGCAGATTGCCAGGGTTTTCCTGTGGCGGCATCTTTCAAAGCGACGATGAGACCGTGGGTACAATCGGGATAATCGGCCATCAATACCTTGTCGTTGGTCAGTGTGGATTTAGGATAGGTGTCTGAGTAGGTCCAGAAGACGATACCGACACACGCTTTTTTCTGTTCGTCGGTGAGGGTGGTATAATCGTCGGTTCTGACAAATGTTCCGTCTTCCATCGCCAAGTCGCCGACTTGTGCCTGAGTCCGGTCTGTGATATTTCCTATCGGCGGCGGTATTACAGCTATCCCGTCATCGTCTCCTGTGCCTTCGTCCCAGTCATGGATGCTCGAAGATACTTCTATGGCTGTTTGATTGGCTGTGATGGTGTATCGGTATTTTTTCCCGCTTTCGAATGTCGTCCCGCCGTCTTTCATTTTGTAAACGAATTCTCCGCCTGCTGCTAACGTTATTTTAATAAATGCCGTTCCTGCTTCGATCGTTTGCGGTACGATAATGGCTTCGTTCAGTATCGAAGTTGCGCCTTCGGCTGTTATGTCGGTATCGATGGTTATATTTTGAGCTGTTCCGTCTGCCGTAATTTCAATCCCGTCGGGGAGCTCGGTGTTTTTGCCATATGCAGGCTTTTCTTTATCGAGCGTGAATTGGGCTTGGGGCAGGGTATTCAGTATCTCTACTTTGGTTATACCGACGAGAAAATCGTTTTCACCGACTCCCTTTTTGAGTATTACTTCGACTTTGGAAAGCAAATGCCTGAATTGTACGGACACGGAGGTGGGGTTACCGCTTCGCGAAACTCCGGTAAGTTTGGCATAAGTCAAGTCGGAGGTAGCATAACCATCGGTCTCGCTGCGTTGGTCTGCGGCTACGGTATGGGTGAGCGACCTTGCCGGATAGGTATTGCCGAACCATGTGGCGTTGGTATGAAGGGCATAGATGTTTACGTCGTTGCCGGTTAACGGGAAGTACATGGGCGTGCTGCCGCTCAATGTCCCGGCAGTTCCTCCTTCTTTGGTCAAGAGTATATTTTCATAGAGATTTTCTTGGTCTATGGTTTGCTGTCGGTTTTTAGAATCGTCTATCCATAGATGTACCGTTTCTCCATCTTTGAGCTGTGTGTCCAGTCCGTGGGAGGATCGAGTCTGTACATCGATGCCGCTGGTGAATCTCAATTCGACTTGTCCGTCATAACCCGACAGACTTTCTGTTTCGTTGCATGCCGCCAGTCCGAGCAGGGCGGTCGCTAAAAAGAGATATTGTTTCATATTATTTTAGGTTTGTTGAATTTTCAAATTTTATTCTGCCTCTCCGCTATCGCCTGTACCGTTACCCGATATCCAGTCTACAATTTCGGACGTTACGCCGATTTCTGTCTTGTTGAGCGTGACATTGAATTTATATTTTTTGCCGGCTTCGAAACGGGTCGCGAAATCGGATTGTACGGGCCATGTAAAATGCCCATAGTCTTTTAGCTTGAATATCAGAGACATTTCATCGAAATTGTCACTCGGTAGAATGATAGCTTCTGCTTTCGTCCCTTCGTTTGTCACGAGTAAATCGACTGTTCGGGGCGTTTCTGTTACGATCGTTACCTCATTACCGTCTATGACGTCATATGTCGCCGAGGTTTGTTGTCCGGTCAATTCTACGGTGAGACCTTCCAAAACCGAGATGTCGTCGAATCCTGTTCCGCTGGTTATGTTCAGTTCTATTTTCGCCAGTTTGTGGTAGAACGTGAAACGCACGGACGGTGTATTTTTATCAGTCTCCGGGTTGTCGCTTCCCAAAAGGTCGATTGCGCTTTGAGAGGATTGGTCGGTTATATCGATCGTATAAGTGCGACCGTTGTCACCAAGATTTTCCGTGTAAGGATAATAAGCGACAAAATTGCGTCTCGAACCGTCTGTCGGCAGGTAGATGGCCTCGGCTTCGGTGGCCGTGAATTTGCCGCTTCCATCGGTCGTGGTATAAGGTCTATTGTTTTGTTCCACTGTTTCTCCGGCGAGCATATATATTCCGATACGGTCGTTCGGTTCCCATCGGGTGTCGTTTGCACGCGATGTCACACATATATTACCGTTCACATGCAGGGCTGTCGGGCCGCTATTCCCTGTTGTATCGCCAAGAGGAGTTTCATCGTTACCACAACCGGCCAAAGTGACGATGGAGAGTGCTAAAATCAAAATTTTTACTTTCATTTTTATAGTCGGTTTGTTTCGTTTGTCATTTAATAAATTTCGATGTTTTCACCGTTTTCTTCGTTACCGTTTTCCCAGCCGACGATCGTTGCCGTCATATCGGCTTCGATCGGAGTCAGCAAGTCTCCGGTTATGTACATGGGAGTCGGCATATCGTCGTTGAAGTTTTTCAACAGATCGGTGAGATCGTTTTCGATGGTTTGCGAACTTCCATCTGTGAAAGTCAGATCGATTCGTAAGGATTGTTTCAAACCGGTTGTACCCAACAGTCGGGTATGCGCTGTTATTTTATCGTTAGTTCGAGCAAAAGGAAAACTTGTGTTCATGGCTTCGCCGCAAATTCGTTGTGATGACAGGTCGAACGAACCTGCTATTCCCGAAAGGGTTCCCGTGATGTTTGAGATGCGATCCGGGTCTCCTTCTTTAACGGTCAGTTCGAATAACAAATCGCGCGTTTTTTGTTTCATGTAGATTTCTACTTCGAGTGTATCGTCTTTTATCACATTGATGTTTTGTGCTTCTGTCAGCAGATATCCCGGCAGTGACTCCAATAAACCTCTTTCTACCGTATTTATATGAGCCGTAGTATGGTCGATCGTTATTCCGTCGGCTTCGTTCCATGCGATGAGTGTATGGGAGTTGGGCTCAAACAGAGAAGGGTGGCAGAACTCGCGGTTCGCAGGTGCTTTGAGTGCCGTCCCTTCGCAGCAGGAGTGCAGTAATGCATATTCTTCCGGTAAAGGGCAATCTGTCGAACGATGAGACCAATCGGCCGTTATGGTTATCCTTCCTTTATCGGGGTGAGGTGTTTTGTAGAGTTCGTCTTTTACACAAGAGTTTAACAGTAGCAAACCTGCTACTCCGCTCATTATATATCGTATTGTTTGCATATTATCTCCTTTCAATTAAAATACATTCCATACTAATGTCACTCCGGCAGATATGGGGCCCCACCAGTTTTTACTCTCTTTTCCTTGACGTACCCGTATGCCGTCGATAACGATGTATTTGTCGTAATCGGCATGGAGGCATCCGAGAGCGAGAGAGAAATCGAGGTTTAGCGCCTTATTCAGTTTCAATTGGTATCCGCCTGTTAATCCGCCGCCCATTAAATTGCCTTGTTTACCGATTCCGGATAGTTTGTAATTGAATGAGCCGGCTTTGTACATGGCTCCGATATAGCCTCGTTTTTCTTTACCGATGTAGTAGCGCACTTCGGGTGCGATTTCCCACAAGGCATAACGACGGTCGTTGCTGTTCCACGTCCAAGAAGTGTAGGAGCCGTTCACGAGTATGCCTACGTGATGGTTCAAGCGCCATTCCACTCCGAGGTCGGGGGTGAGAGTACCCCAACGGAGCAAGTTTGCCCGCAAGGAGAGCGAATGGGATTTCGCTTTTGCGGCGGCTTCGGCAGCGAGGCGCTCTGTTTCGGCACGTTCCTTTTCTTCTCTTTCAGCCGCAAGCCTTTCGGTTTCCGCTTGTTTGCAGGCCTTTTCTTGGGCGGCAAGGTGTTCTCTTTCGGCTTGTTCTTTCGCCAGTCGTTCTGCTTCGGCTTTTTCACGAGCAGCTTGCTCTATGGACAGACGTTCTCGTTCGGCTTTTCCCGATCTCTCTTTATTATAATTTTCGACCCGTCGAGCCGCTTCTATACCCGCAATTTCGGCTACTTTTTCTACGCTGGCCGGAAAGGTGACGACAACGACATTGCGCAGTTTTTCTTTCCCATAAGAAGATGGGATAGCCCGGTCGGTGACGAACATCTGTTCGGTCAATCCTCCCTGCGTGATGAGTTCTGATTTTATTCTGTTGTTACGAATGTATGCCATGCGTTCGGAAGTCAATATATCGTTCGCCGATGCGGCATAGCTCGAAACGCTGATATACATTTGCCCGGCTTGCAACTGCTTTTTGTTCTTTTCCAAAATATTCAGGAGCTGGTGCAGAGACCGGTCGTTTCCATTCCACGGTACATAGAACATATCGTCGTTCGGAACGAAACGGAATATGTAAGTTGTGTCTGTCGGTTGTTGTGCTATTACAGGTAATTCCCATATAAACAACAATGCTGTTATTAATAATAATTGTTTGCTTTTTTTCATATTGGGCAGTTTTGTTTTTCTATGGATATAAATATGTATCGACTATATAATATTAAAAGATTTTTGCAAATCTATTATTCTTTGTTTGAAAAAATGTTTTTTGATTTGTTAATTTAGTGTAATAAAAATGGTGGTCTTGAATTTCTTAATATTT
>ULTY01029975.1_pt1 | contig 19114 bp, 26 predicted proteins | sample 1958021 | NCBI WGS metagenome assembly ULTY01 (sample SAMEA4835746, study PRJEB28245) | human gut metagenome | biome: gut microbiome; material: fecal sample | place: Denmark | collected 2008 | reverse complement strand
CAGCGGGCTGGAGAAGTTCCTCGCAGACCATGCACGCCTGACCGCCTGACGTGCCGCCGGCAGCGACAATACGACAACACCCCGATTCGAACGTTCGAATCGGGGCGTTGTGGCAATCATTTCTTCTCCAAGAGACGCCGGAAGGCGGGAGAAGGCTTAAATGCAGGAATGTCGTGCGCAGGAATTTTGATCGTCGTATTCTTCGTGATGTTACGCGCCGTCTTTTCCTTGCGGTGTTTGACGGCGAAGGTGCCGAAGCTGCGCAAAAAAACATTTTCCTTACGAATCTGCGCGGCGCGCACCTCTTCCATGAAGCCCTCCACGACAGCTGATACGGTCGTGGCCTCGACCCCTGTTTCCCGGGCGATTTGTTTAATAATCTCGAGTTTAGTCATTGTCTGAAATCATATTGTTGCAAAATAGAACCTTCGGATTATCTTTTCCGTCCGCGTCTGTGTGATACGGCGTCATGCTCTTCAACTGAAATTCGAGGCTTCTTCCGTAATGGATATTCCGTAAAAATACGGTTTTGTGCGACGGTCATAGTCTTTAACCGTTCGGCAATGCTGTTCCAGTCGTATTCGAAATTCAGCATGACGACATCTTCCTCGAAATCTATATCATCGAAGTAGGTAACAGCCTTGAACGGGCGGATCACATTCGCTTCGGGGAATTTACGCTCATAGCATTTAAGCATATCATAGAACGTATGGCGCGTGGAAAGGCAGGCTATGTCCACGAAATCCTTCAACCGCGATCCGTCATCGGCAATAGCCGACAATTTCATGGCGATAATATCTTCCATATCGTACAGCCGGATGCCGGCTTCCTCATACGGGGAACGGAGATATGCGTACCGATGGGCTATACAATCAATCTTCACTCCGTCGATCGTGCCTTTGAGCGTATCTGCTTCCATAAAATCCGTTCGGAAGCCGTATTTATCCGCTAAAAAAGTTTCGAGTTTTTTCGCATCGAAAGACTGCGGGGTAAACAAATCCAGATCGACACTCTTACGATGTCCCAGATACAAGGCCAGTGCCGTGCCGCCGGCAAGGTTGAAAGCAGCCAGCGAGGGTTCCGCTTCCAGCTTTTTCAGCAGTTCAAGTGTTCGAGGCGCGACAGTTTGCGTGTATAACATCTCAGTTCCTCCTTTTTCAGGTTAAACACCGTACAAACAAAATTCATGTCCCGTGCCGAGAGCGAAGGCACCTCCTTGATGATCTCACGGAATCCTTCGATACCGCCGTACAGGTCGAAAGCGGCAAAGTAATCTTTCAGCCATCCGCGTTCGATGATGCGCTGCACGACGATCTTGCGCGAACGCTGCCAGTCGAACTGCGCGAGGTCGTATTCCCAGAGCAGTGTCGCAGAGACCGTATGACAGCCCTTATTATCTTTATAATCATCGAATATCGTCATACGTCGAATCTTATTTTCTCTTTACAAATATACGCTTTTTTCACAAGATATGCAATTCCTATACCCGCCGTGGGAAGTATCTGTTCCTGCATACCGGACAGAGCCGACATCCGCCTTATCGGCAAAGACAAAGTGCGAGTTCACATATTCCGTTGTGCGATTTTTCAGGTGTGGGTCATCCAGCCGTGAAACGGCTCGTGGATAAAACAGTGCGATCGGTCGGGCTGTCCGTGATAGACCAATCCGCCGACAACGCCCAGACGCCCGTCGGGATAACGCTGTTTGAAGAGGAACGAATAGGGTGCAAAATCGCGGTACAGTTCGATTTCACATGGGAACGAAGGATGCCTCTCCCATTGCCGGAGCTTTTCCAGACACTCCTGAAACGTCTTGTCGCCGATGCTTTCGGCATATTGCACTACCTTATCGTAGTGCTCCTGACACATGATTTTCATGATTGCTGATGTTTTAACTGTTGTTTATGAATATATTCCAGTAACGGCGTTCCGTCCTTAACGGAAGCCGACAAGGTACTAAATCGAAGTTGTTGTTGCGAAGGATCGCCATAATGGAGGCGATCAAAATTTCTGTTGTTGCCAGATCTGATTTCAGTTCTTTAACGAGAGATTTTCTTCGGACACTAAGTAGACCGTGGTGTCTTCCGATGCGCCTATGACATCCCGAATCCATCCGGCAACGTTATCCGCGGTAGGCTTCGATGATGTCTTCATAGTATGGAACGCGGTGTTTCAACACCGCCTTCTCCAATTCGTCCCACCATGTTTCATTATACCGGTCGTTATCGAAATCGATCGGACCGTCTGTCGGCAGACGCCAGCGGAGTTTGGTTTCTGCATCCGTTTCTTTGACGATGGTCTGCATCTGGGCATCGGTCACTGCTGCAGTGCAAAATGGGCGAGGCAGTCCTTCCAGTTCGCCACGCGTGATCGAGCTATTGCCGCATACGAACTCTTTTTGATAGAACTCTTGCGGCATGTCGGGATACGGCTCTCTTCGAGCCGTTCGAGCCGCTTTTCGAGGGTCTCTTTTTTGTACTTCATGCGTGTGATGGAATTAAAAAGACGGAGAGCGTAAGCTCCCCGCCTTGGGTTAATACTTAAAATGTTACGATCCTCAAATGAGACGTTTTACATGATACAATGTTTCTGGTACTGCAAACAGAATCGGTATAGAGGGTTTTTCCGTTCATCGCCGCTCTGATGGGAGGCTGCGAACGCTTCGCAGAGCGCCGTCACCTGTTTCGGGTTCACACGGCCTTGCAGCAGCGTTCGCAGTTGTTTATCCGGCAGGCTGTCGACCAGTTCGTCGAATTGGTCGCTGTCCGTATGGTACAAGTCCGAGAACATCTCCAGCAGAGCGGCTCCGATCACATAGAAGAGGTTGATGTGCATCTGCTCTTTGTAGGCGGTCGGGGAGCAGTCGTCCTCGCGGATAAAAAAGTCCGCTATCGCGTCGTAATTGATCCAGTAGCGGATCACCTTTTCGAAGACGCTGCCGCCTCTGTAAAGCGCGATACAGTCGCTGTTCTGCCGTTCGTCTTCGTCGAAGGCTTCGGCGTCGAAACGCATATCGAGGCCGAGCGGAGCGAGGAACGGTCGGGCCTGCGCTTGCAGCATAGCGTCGTGCCATGCGCTTAATTCCTGAATGATTGTGTTTTTATTCATTTTTCCGTGTTTCATATTTGCAAACCTGTTCGGCGATCATGTCGCAGAAACGCTGACCCTCGCGGAGGTCGTTTCCGAAGTAGGCCAGCATCCGCCGCAGGTCGTGGTCGTAGACATGTGCCCACTTCCCGTAGTAGTGGCGCCCCATGTCGCCGCCGAAGTGACGGATAAACAGCTCTTCGGTAAGAGCCTCGTCAGGCGCGAAATTGTAGTCCCATGTCAGTACCCGGTGGATCTTCTCGTAGTCGATCTCCACGATGCGCCAGCTGCCGGAGAGTGCAAAACCTTCATCAGCAGTGTTCAGCTCGTCGTCCGGCAGATTTTCGAACTCGCCGCTTCGGGAGCCGCATTCGATCCGTTCCGAGAAATCGTCCGAAATGAAAAATGGAACGGACTTATAGCGTTTGCCGCATTCGTCCGGCAGGTTCAGCATCACTTCGACCTTATGGCCGAAGAAATGCGTCATCAGTCGTTGTGTTTTCATATCGTCAAGTTTTGTGGTCGTTACTCTTCGATCTCTATCGTGGCATACTGGATCGGATAGTAATATTTTGTTTCAGAAGATTTGTTGAGATAGTAGTAGATATTACCACCCTCGACATAAGGCTTGAAAATCTTTTTTCCATTGATACGCCGCACTTTATTGATATGTCGGGAAACACAGGCGATCTTTTTATCTGTCGCCGCCCTGCGCAGGGCAGGTATGCCGAAGAAGCAGTCCAGCAGTTGTTCTTCCGAACCTATGGGGTTCAATATTTTCATTTTGAGAATGTCCATAATATGCGTCGTCAGTTTTTAAGGTTGCAAAGCGGAACCCATACAGCCTGCTCTCCGAAGTCCGCCCGGCCCTTCTCGTCGTTGATCGCCTCGCAGAGCGCGTCGGTCGATTCGTTCGGTTCGTCGGGGAACAGGTGCGGCTGCGATTCGGGCCACTGCATAGGTTTGAAGTAGGCGTTGGCCGGCGGGTCTTGCTCGAAGCGCTGGATATAATCGTACTCCGACACATAGCGGGCGCCGTTGTCCTCGCTCTCGAAGCTGGGATATCCGATGTCGTTTTCTTCGAAATACGTCGCGTCATCAGGAAATTCGACCAACACATACAGATGTTCATGCCATGTCTGATCACATATTTCACAAAGCATCATCTCTCTCGTCTCGTCAAATACGACGCCGTTATGCCCGCAAGCCGGACACCTCGGATAGCGCGGTAGTTGAAGTTCATCCGCCGTATTTTCCAGACGCTCCCAATAATCCTCTTTGCAGTAATCCGCTGTCATTTGCTGGGCAAGCTGCCGCATCTGCTCGTCCGTAATACGGCGAAAGTCGAATCCCTTTTGCGCCAGGTCGTCATCTTGCAAGCCAAGGATCGGGTAATCAGCTTTTTTGAGCCGGTCCCACAGCTCTTGTTCCTGTGTTGTCAGCGAGGACTTGGCTTCGAAATATCCCCGCAGGTCGTCCAATAGTTGCTGTAACATATCGTGTCGTTTTTAAGAGGTTTGCTCCAGCCCGAACTCCTGACAGGCACTGTGCAGATCGTGGCTGAATTGCTGGCTATTACAGTAGCTGTTGCCCATAAGGCCGGCCAACCGGAGCAGCCCTTCGTCCGACAGACCGTCCGTCGAATAGCCGTAGCGACGGAGCGTGGCGCGATCCAGAAAAGCGATGTCGCACTCCCGATCGGGGTCGTCTTCGTTGGGATGGGTGTTGAGTTTCTGCTGCGTGAAGTCGTAAATCTCGTCCAGATACTCTTTGTCGCCCCAGTCCGTATTCTGATTTTGGCGGGTAAACTCACCCGCCCAGGCGATGATCGTACTGATCGTATCGCGGGAGTTGCCGGTCGGACGGAATCCTCTGGCCCCGGCTTCGTAGGCGATGTCTACAAGAGCTTCGGCGTAATTGTGCAGGTTATCTTCCCCAGTGATTGAAACCGGCAGCTTGCTGGTGAAATGGTCGATGGCCTCATGGTATAACCGGAGAAGAATCCCGTCCCGCTCGGCAAGTGCCTGCTCGCGGGTGATACCTCGTACCGGAGATTCGTGGCCGTCGATGAAAAGCTGGAGTTGGGCCTGGCGCATCACATCGTCACGCTCGTGATAGTTCGGGACGTTCGCCTCGACGAAGTCCCATAGTCGGTCCGAAATCGGCCCGATCGATTGGTCGGTTAGTTTTGCATCCATAATAGATATAGATATAATTGTTTCAGCACATAAAGCCGATAAACGGAGTTTGCCGCGCGATTTCTTGCAGGACGGGGCGCAGCAGCCCTTCCGTCCAATGGATCGGCCTTATGTTCGCATGCTCCTTGGTGAGCTGTTCGATCTCCCGGTCGATTTCCAGTCTGCGTTTCTCGCATTGAGCCTGATACAGCCGGTAACGCGAAACGATGCGTTCAATAGCATTCATGTCATTGTCAATTTTAATGTAATGTTATCCGTACCAACTGCACCGCAAGGGCTGCCCGTCCCATTTCCATGCAGTGCGGCAGGAGTCGATGCGGATATAATTTTTCGTCAGACGGTGCGTATGGGTCTTGCCCTTGAAAACATCGAACAGCGGAATGGTCGTTCCGCACATATAGCCGTCTTCGGTAGTTCGCTGGTCGAGCTGCCGCAGTTGCACCGTGCAGCCCCGAATCGCCATGACCTGATAGAAGTCGATATTGGTCTGCTCCCAGCCCCACGACGAGTAGAGGATCTCGCCGACACGGAGCGACTCGCGGAAGGCCGCGGAAGCCTTTTCCTGCGCCTCGTCATGGCGTCGGAAACGCTCTACCTCCTGCCGGATACGCTCCATAGCTTTGTCGTATTCCTCTGGAGTATGCACCTTATAGGCATACCGGGGGCGAGTCATTCCCGGCGTCCATGCCGCGATGCAGCGACAGTTCTTGGCTTGGAACTGCACCAGCGAGATACTATAGACGAGTTCGGGCGTAACGGCCACCTCTCGGGCGAACCGTTCTGCGTATTTGTTGATACGGTAGGTTTTCATCGGATTTTAGGTTTGGAGTCGTTATTCATTTCTTCTTCGACGATGCGGAAATTGTCGGGATTCCAGCCTTTGTTGACCAGCGTGGCCTGTGCTTCGAGGGCACTCTGGAAAATGCGGCGCTTCTGCCACGATAAAGAGATGCATCCGGCGGAAATACGCCGCACGGGGCATCTTTGATATTCGAGGTGGCAGCGGCAAGGGACAGGCCGGTAATGCAGGAAGCCGCGCATGCGCAGCAGCAACGTATGCTCGTAGGCTTTGTCTTCACGGCAGCGCTCCCATGCCTCGTAGCTGTCCAGATGGTCGGTGAGCAGCATATAGGCGACAGCCCGCGAGTAGCGATTATGGCCCTGCCATGTTCTGTAAAAGAAGAGCGACAAGAGTTCCAGATCGAGCGTCGGACGGCCCTTTGTGCGGAGTGTTTCGGTCAGAGATTCGATCTCGTCGTAGCGGAAATTAAGCGGACGGATGTTATTCGCCGCCATGCATACCATTACCCGCTGATCGGGTGTTATCGTAATGCGTTTTATGATCATGTGACTCATAGAAATAGATAATTAAGATGTCAGTTATTTATGGGAAAAGTCCGGACGGATATAGTAGCAGACCGTCGTGTGCCGCTCGTGGTCTTTGACGAGTTTTACCGGCTGCGGAGCGTTGTAGATGCGCCGCACGGAAACCGGAGCGTCGAGCGCATCCCACTCCTGCTGCGGGACGGCCTTCTGCTCGTCCCGGTAGCACCAGACGATAACGGATTTGGGGTTGAGAGCCGCGAATACGGTTCCTTCGTAATCGGAGAGAAAACGTCGGAACTCCGCCTCCGTCCGAAACGAAATGCAGTCACCCCGGTAAAGGTCGCCGTCCCGATGTTCCGGATCCTTGTAAAGGTGGATCTTGCGCCATTTCTCGGTCGTGAAATCGCCGTAAAGCGGCTCCGATTCCCGATACTCCCACAGCGGCACCTCGGCGCAGAACCGGACGGCTCCGTTGCCGCAGGCGCCGCAGTGGCCCCAATCGCAGAAATCCCCCGGCATGATCCCGACCGGATGCAACGCCTGCGGCGCCACGGCCGTAAAAGGCCCGCCGCTCACCGAGCAGCCGATACCGTCGGCTGTCGCCCACACGAAGGGAACGTAAGGGCACAGGCAGATCGAAAGCATCCCGTCTTCTCGGGCGGCCTCGATCAGGGCATTGCCGTAGAAGTCGCCGTGACGTGTGGTATAGCGCACCCGGTCACCGATTTGCGGGACAAGCGGGTTACGCGTGTGTTCGATATGGCGTACCCAAGCGTTGGCAGCATCTACATCCGCCTGCGTCAGATGGTGTATATGGTCGTAAAGCGTATTTATCGGCAGCAGCGTTTCGCGGCTGTAACGATTTTCTATTTTGGATTGTTGCATATTGCTGATAATGAAAGTGCCGCGGTCTTTCGGCCGCTGCACTGGTTAGACAACTTGTTTCGTATAGGTTCAGGCGGCTTCGGCCGGAATCGCATCCGGCTCGTCCTCGCCGGTCAGCCTTTCGGAGATCATCCGCACGGCGCGGTTCACGTCCGTGAGGATGTCGAACAGGTAGGTCGGCTCACGGTTCAGCTCCTCCAGCCATCCCTTCAGGTAGGCGGCATTCTCCTCACGGGGCGTCGTGGCGAAGCCCAGCAGCGCCCCGCATAAGGCAGCCGAAAGTTCGGCGACCAGCTCCTCACGCATATAATCGGCATCCCCGTAGCAAGCGCCAAAAGAACGGTTCAGGCGCTCCAGATGCCCCGTGCTGTGCGCGACCTCATGGAGAAGTGTACTCCAGAACGCCGCACCCTCCGGGAACTGCCGCTTTTCGGGGCAGACGATCCGGTCGAGCGACGGGGAGTAGAACGCCCGATCTCCGTACTCGAGTCGAATGGGGCAGAGCCACGACTGTCGCTCCAGCATCCGATCCAGCGGCCCGCACGTTAAACCGTCCGAATAATTCTTCGGCTCGGTCTTCGCCGTGAGCCGCGCATAGCGCTCCGGCTGCTGCTCCTGCATGTCCGTCTGGCCGAGGTTGAAGACCGGGTAATAGCGCATGACGGGAATCAGGTCGTAGTGTTTCTGCTGCTCCTTCGGCAGGCGGTAGTATTCCGCCAACTCAATTTTCTTTCGGGTCTCCTTATGGCGGACGTACATCTTCCAGAAATAGACCGGAAAGGCGTCCGAGCCCTTGCGGATATTCAGCCCCTCTTCCTTGGCCTGCCTGAAGGTCATAAAGACGGGCGTACGGTAGCCCATGATCTCCGAGAGGAACAACAGCATAAGCACGTTGCCGGCCCGGTAAGGCGTGCCGCGCAGGTTGCGCGGAAGGCCGTGTGTCATGTCGGCGATCCACGGCTTCTGCCAGTCGCCCGTGAGCATCTCTATTTTCTTTATCACGAGCTCCGTCAGCCGCGGAGCGATCGTGTCGATAATCGTTTGATTCATAGTCGTAGGATTTTAATAGCAATATTCACTTATAGGCGGGCGGCAGGCGTTCCAGATGCGGATCTTCTCGTCGTTCGTCTTACCGCGCCACCACATGTTACAGGTGTCTTGGAAAGCCTTGCGATCATTTTTCGAACTGAAATTCTCCGGATTCAGGCCGGTGATAATTTCCCGATCTTCTTCCGTCGTGCCATGCTCCCACCACGGCTCGACCGTGCCGCTCATCAGCTCGCTTTCCCGAACCTGATCGGTATGTTCAGCACACGCTTCGCACCACAAATCCTCACTGTCGTCAGGTAACGAGTCTGCCTCATAGGTGTTGCCGTCCAGCCATGCCCGGCATAATATATCTTTCGACCCGCACTCCGCGCAGCGGTAAGGGTTCTTGCATCCATCCAAAAATCGTCGTTGCAGCTTAGTGAGCTGTCGCTTGCCGTATTCGCAGCCATGCCAGATAAGGCGGTCAATTCGTATTTTCATAGTAGGGAAATGAAAAGACGGGATGGTTCACCATCCCGCCGGTTAATATCTACATCAGTTGCTATGCCGCCATGTGCATCTCTTCGGGCATCCGCGTATCGGGTTCGATCTCCGGGTCCGCGGGAATCACCGTCGGCAGTTGCGGCTGAATCTCATCCGGCTGTACTTCCGGCTCTTCGGGCTGTTGCTCCGGCTCGAAGTCCGAAACCTCCTGCATCGAGACCGCCATCTCCTCGGCCTCGGCTTTCGCATGCAAGGCGTCGATCTGCTCCTGAAGACGGGCTTTGCGGCGCTCGTAGACTTTCAGATACTCCTGCTGCACTTTCTGGCTCTGCTCCGTGAAGTTCATATCCGCGAAGCGGCACATCATTCCCGTCAGGAGCGTTTCGTCCGTGCAGCGGTACTCCGGAGCTGCCGAGCGGAAGTAGTCCACCAGATATGCGCGGATCAGCGCCGCCTGCTGCTTGGCCGTAATGCGTCCCGCCGCAGCAAATTGCTCACTGTCGGTCAGGTAAGAGCTTTCCTTGGGCCGGAACCCGCACTGACGGAGTTTCGAGTCGCTCATTACGCGCTGCATCACGGCGTAGTAGAACATCTGCTGCTCCTCCTTCTGAAAGGGCTTGTTCGCAACCTTCACATCGAGGAAGACACGCTTCATATCGGTCGTGATATGTTCGTAGCAGATTTCCCGGTTACGGCGATCCTGTTGCAACAGCCCTTCCAGTGGAGAAGGCGGGACGACCGTCACATGTACCGTATGTCCGCCTTGCCCGTCGTCCACCGTCACTTCCCGCTCTTCGTCGTCGAGCTCCTCGTAGCGGAACTCGATGTCGAGGCTGCGGATAACGGCATATTTGCGGACCCGGCCTTCCGAAACGTCGAACTCCAGCTGCTGCGTCTGTTCCGCAAAGCGAGCCATCCGGGCTTCATACCTCTCCTGAGCCTCGGCAAAGTCCGTTTCCGACACATAATTTTCAGCTTGCGGAGTGTCGGGCATCTGCGGGGCCTCGTCGTAATAGCTGATGTGGTATTCCAACTCTTCGACGTGATAACCCTCCTTTCCAAGGGCTTCAAGGACCGCCACGGGCGTATCTCCGGTCGTAGCAAGCGTCGTGCGGGGATCGTCTTTCAGCAGCTTCAGCGCTTTCTGCACGAGGAACTCCTCGTTCTTGCGGATCATGCACTCCCGGTTCTGGCAGCCGGCGCAGCCGCCCGAACATTCGTCCCGGAACAGCACCTGATTGGCCGTATTGTGCTGGCACGAAAGGCACTCCGTCTTATCGAAGTTGTAGCTTTCCAACTTGGTCATGTAACGCTCGTAGAGCCGCCGGGCGATCTCTTTGACACGGGCGTTTTTCCACGAGGAATAACACCCTTCGGCGAAGTGCTCGTCGAAGACCTGCTGTTGGACCTCCGCGGGGTATTTGGCGATCTCGGTGGCGACGCCTACCGAAATCTCCTCCTTGTCGAGTTGCTCAGCCAGAGCGTCGATCAGCCCGCACAGTTTCAACCGCGAGCGGATGTAGGCTTCTGACTTGCCGAACTTACCCACCAGCGACTCGATGGTATGGCGCCCCGACTGGATGGCCTTGTTATAGGCCGCGGCCTCCTCGCGCGGTTTCACATCCTCACGCTGCAGGTTCTCCGTGATGGCCGCATCCTCGGCCTCGGCGTCCGTAAGCTCCCGGACAAGGGCCGGAATGTATTTCAGTCCCGCCATTGCAGCTGCCCAGTAACGGCGCTCGCCGTAGACGATCTCGAAGCCCTCGTCCTTGGGGCGCACGCAGATCGGTTGCAGCACACCCGACTGCCGGATGCTCTCGGAAAGCTCCAGCAGCGTCTCCTCCCGAAAATCCTTGCGGGGGTTGTAGGTCGAATTGACGATCTTGTTCAGATCCAGAAGCTGAACCAGCGGTTCCTCCTGCTGCACTGGTACCGTTGGGGCAACCGAAGCCTGTACCTCGGCACCCGAATCCTGCGTTGCAGCAGTTTCAGCGGAGGTCTGCCCCTGCGTTTCCGGAGTAACAGCGACCGGAACGATTACTGCCGCAGCTGCACCTTTGCCGCTCTTCTTCGATTTCGAATCCGATTTCATAGTCTGCATAACATCGAACAGTTTTTACCGTGTGTCTCACGTCTTTGACGCCCGCACAATCTTTATCTTATTTGAATTGCGCAAGCAATAAATAATATGTTATGAGGCTTTTTTATCCCGAATGGATCGGTTGCCTCGGGAAGGTCCATAAGCCCGAGGCGCAGGTGCAGGGGCGGAAAAATACCGCAGCGCAGGCGAGGATGATTTTTCCGCCCCGGAGCCGGAGAGGGACGCAAAGCGGCCCGGCCCGGGCTTATCTTTCCCGACGGCAACCGGCAGGATGGCAATTTCTATTTGTTTCTGCCGTGACAAGTATCTGAATCCGCAGCTTCGATGTCATATTGCACACCCGTTCAGCTCGAAGCATCCGGCAATATCCTGCATTAGGTCGGATTCATCTCTGTTTCCGGTATAAATTTCCGGGAAATTTGCCGGTCTAGGGAGAATCGTTAATTTTGTAACAGATCCGGTTTGTCGGAATGCGTAAATTGATATTCATACTGCTAACGGTTTGCATGTTTTGCCTGCTCTGCAAGAAGTCGGAGAACATGCCGGGCGATTCACGGAACTTTATGAATGAAATAGTTCTAAACCGTGGGGGGGGGAAATTTGCTTGCCGACCAATGGCTGTGTGAGCGTATCTACAATTCCGATTTAAGTCAAACTCGTGTCTTGCAGACGGCGGAAGCCCGTCTTGCCGTATCCATGTTCCAGCGGGGAGGCCAAGTGCGCCTGCGCGCTGCGTTTTTATCAATGTGTTGCGTCACATACGGTATTTCGGGCGTTGCCGGACTCGTCGCAAGGGTACACAGAAAAGGATTCGCTGCCGGTTTGCATGCCGTAGATTATTACGTCTACCGCCTGCGCCGGCTCATCATTTAGCCTTCGGACGAACAGGATGCTCAAAGGTCGGGCGACAACGAATGTCCGGAAAGCGGGGAAGTCGTATATCGGGATTTCGGGGAAATAAAATGTCCGGCTGTCCTGCGTCCGAAATTCGGGTTTCCTGTTTATGTTCCGATGTATATATACCGTTTCGGACGGCTCCATTCTTTCGGGGAATACCACATGTCGCTGCATTCGGTTGCTCTTGACGGAATTTTTATGGCATGATAGCGGCCGCAACCACATCGGGCGGCCTGTCCGGGCAGATGGAAATATTTTTGTATGGAATTTTCAGATATTCGGATCCATATAGCGACATAAACACTCCGGATATCCTTTCCCGACAGTATCCGGAGTTGGCAATTCATTGTCTTGCGACATCTTACACAAAAGAATACGGATTCTTTCCGAAAGCAGCAAACCGTGCTCCGATTTTTCAGCTTCCGGCAGTCCGTCATCGGATGTCTGCATTTTTTACGGCGGCACTCCGGTTTTGGGATTTTCGCCTGCAGACCGATATTCGGTTTGTATAATAGCGCGGAAATCACTATTTTGGTATGGTAAAAAACAGAATCCCCGAAAGCCGTATGGTAGAATTGGACAAAAGCCAAAAGAAAATTGCCCGGGCACTCATAAGCCGTGCCTTGGAGCGTGAATGCAGCGTTTTCCTGACGAAACTGCAACGACAACTCCAGCAGAACGAAAAAGCGCAGTCCAGCCATGAAAAATATCTGGACGTATATAAGAGCGTACGGGCATTCGACAAATATATAAGCTGTCAGTATGACGATCTGACCGGCTCCAGCTATGCCTTGGCGGTATTCAGCCTTTTTTATAACGGAATCCTGACGGAGAACGATCTCTCGGAATTCGACGATAGGACCCGGGAAGCGTTCTTGGAGCACAGGCGGCTGTGGAATCCGGAGCTGTAAATTGACGGCACGGATACATCCGCATACGAAACCCTCGTGCAGCTTTGGGAGATGGCTTGCAGGGAAATGCTTTCGGGGACAGCATATTCCGAGAGAGTCGTCCGAAAAACAGCACCTCAAAAGCCGTATTTGCGAAAAACGATGTATTCACATGTTGGGCGATTAAATTCCACACGACCCTGAATGAGCTGGTAAAGACTGTCGACGGCCCTATGCAGCATTCAGGACCGACGCAGAACTTCAGGCGGGGAAAAATCACAACGTTGCGGGACAACACGCCCGTAAAATGCCATTGGGCTTGAGAAAAACTCAACGAGTTCCGGAAACGTCACTTGCAGCAGCTGCCAAATAGCTTGTTTTCATTGCAGGGCACAAGGCGTTTTTTCGAAGACACCCTTTTTTCTGACCGTTGCAGCCTTATCGGCAAAAAAAGTGTCAGCAGAGCCGTAGAAAGATTCAACTCCGGAGCTTCCCGTCAGTTGTCAGGGACGGATTCAACCGCTCCCGAAGGTGCGTATTGCGTTTCAGCACGGACATGTTTCGAACGGCATAGGCCAGGGCTTTCGCGGCACCGATCAGCACGCAGAGCTTCTTGGCGCGCGTAATACCCGTATAGATCAGGTTGCGCTGGAGCATCACGAAGTGGGTCATCAGCAGCGGCATGACCACGATCGGGTATTCCGACCCCTGCGCCTTGTGGATCGTCGTGGCATAGGCCAGCGTCAGTTCATCGAGTTCCGTTACGTCGTACTCGACCCATTTACCATCGAAATCCACCGTCAGCGTCCTGTCCTCCGTATCCACTTCCCGAATGTAACCCGAGTCGCCGTTGAAGACATCCTTGTCGTAGTTATTGCGTATTTGCATCACACGGTCGCCCTGCCGGTAGGTATATCCGCCGCGGCTGAGGCTCGGACCCGAAGGGTTCAGGGCCTCCTGCAGGAGCGAGGTTCAGACTGGCGGCCCCCACGACGCCCCGCTGCATCGGCGTAAGCACCTGAATCCGGTCGGGACTCTCCCGATAGGCGCGGGGCAAACGTTCCTTGACCAGCCGGACGATGGCTGCTGCAGCCTTTTCGGGGTCGTCCTCCTTCATAAAGAAAAAATCGGTGTCACGGCCGTTGCTCGTATCGGGGAATTTTCCCTGATTGATGGCGTGGGCGCTCATCACGATACGGCTTTTCTGCGCCTGACGGAAGATGCGGGTGAGACGCACGACAGGGACGTGCTGCGAGTCGATGATGTCGCGCAGGACGTTGCCCGCACCGACGCTCGGCAGCTGGTCGATATCGCCCACGAGTACCAGCCGCATCGTTGCCGGAACGGCTTTCAGCAGATTGTTCATCAGCAGGATATCGATCATCGAACATTCGTCTACAATCAGGGCGTCGCCCTCGAGCGGATTCTCGTCATTGCGCTTGTAGCCGTCCTGCGGGTTGTATTCCAGCAGACGGTGAATGGTCTTGGCTTCCATGCCCGTGGCCTCGCTCATACGCTTGGCGGCACGTCCTGTCGGAGCCGCCAGCAGGATGCGCAGCCCGGCCTTCTGTAAGGCCGCAATAATCCCTTGCGTCGTTGTCGTCTTGCCCGTTCCGGGGCCGCCCGTCAGCACCATGACCTTGGACATAACGGCCTGCCGGATAGCCGCGGCCTGCACTTCGTCGTATTCGATGCCGGTCTCTGCGGTGAGAAGCCCCGGGTCGAACGGAGTGTCGAAGAGCGAACGGCCTGCGGGCGCTGCCAGATCCCGCAGACGCCGTGCCGTGCCGCATTCGGCATGGTAGAACGGCGGAAGGTAGATCGCTTCCTTGTCAAAGATCAAGTCTTCGGATCGGATCATCTGCTCCAGAACCTCCCGGATAGGAGCTTCGCCGGCTTCGAGAAGCTCTCCGGCGGTCTTCACCAACTGCTCCTCTTCGGCATAGACATGCCCTTCGTCCGAGAGCTGTCCCAGTGTATAGAGGATACCGCTCCGGCACCGCCGCGGATCTTCCTTCCCATATCCCATTTTCCCGGCGATGCCGTCGGCGGTCTTGAAGCCGATGCCCCAGATGTCGTCGGCAAGGCGGTAGGGATTCTCCCGCACCTTCTCGATGCTCTCCTTGCCGTATTCCCGGTAGATTTTGGCCGCATAGGCCGTACTCACGCCGTAGCCCTGCAAAAAGAGCATGACGTTCTTGATGTCTTTCTGTTTCTCCCAGCTCTCACGGATCTTTGCCACGCGCTTGCGTCCGATGTTGGGGACTTCGTAGAGCCGTTCGATGTCGGTCTCGATGATGTTGATGGTTTCCGTTCCGAACCTCTGGACGATGGCCCGGGCGAACCGCGGGCCGATGCCCTTGACCAGTCCGCTGCCGAGGTACTTCTCGATGCCGTACACCGTGGCGGGCATCGTCTCCTCCCATGTCGCGGCGACGAACTGGCTGCCGTAGCGTTTGTCCACCTTCCACTCGCCGCGGCACAGAAGAACACTCCCCACCGGAACTTCCAGCAGGTTGCCCACGAGCGTAACGAGGTCGCTGTAGCCCTTCACCCTGACCTTCAGCACCGAGTAGCCGTTCTCGGGGTTCTGGTAGGTGATGCGCTCCACGACGCAGCGCAGGTTTGTCGTCGGAGTGACGTTCATAAAGCGGACGATACTAAATACCTTGTAAAACTACGGAAAAAATCCCGGAATAGCAACGCAGCCGGGTATACGGCGCCCCCGATACGTTGCCGCGAGGATATCCCACAGGCGCACAAAATAATCCGCAGACAGACCCGAACGGGATGTCTGCGGATTATTTTGGATTGAAAGACAGCCCTGCATCGGAACAAGCTATACTCGTTCCAGAATAACGATCTCCGCACGGCAGTTCGTGCGTGCGAACGGCTCCTGCATGGATGTCCGGTGGCGGACAAGAAAGCGTCGCATCGTTTCCTGCACGGCTTTCGGCCGCTGCTTGTCGATAAAACCGTACGGCAGGAGCAGCACGGATCGGTCGCCCGAGCGCTGCGTGCGGAAAAGCCATTGCAGGAAGGCCGTACACTCCCCGATTTCGAACGGCGGGTTGGCGATGACATTCTCACAGCGGAAATCGACCTCATGGAACTGCATCCGCAAAGCCGCAGTTCCGGGATAGAGGCGTTCGTAAAGATCGACCAGCTCCGCATCGGTATCGAAGCCGACGATTGCCGAGGGATGTACCCCCTCGGCAATCAATGCGCGTGTCAGCTGCCCCGTGCCGCAACAGGCATCGACGATCCGGCTGTCGTTGTCGAAATACCGTACGGCCAGCGCCGCCATCTGTCGTGCCGTGCGGTCGGGTGTCAGGTATTGCGAAGCATAGACGCCCTTGCGGCGCTGACGCTCGCATAGTGCGTTGTAAGACCAGTTGTCATCCTCATAGCGGAACGGCAGTTCACCGTGCTGCTGCAGGTAGTCGTAAATTTCGGCCAGCGTATCGGGCCATCCCATTTGCCGGTGTTTGTAGTAGCTGTTCGTCAGCGCGTAGCGCTTTGCAATTTTTTCAAAGGTTTTCATTGTATCTTCAATTTTATGGAAAAGTTATTATTCTGATGATTCTCATGGCCGGGTTGAATCAAATACGGGCAGGTATTTGACAGACAGCAAATAATGTGTAGGATGCTGTTATTCGGTTTCGATGAAACGGACGTAACATTGTCCGAACGGGCAGTCGCCGTCGTTGATCTCGGCGGCCAGTTCGTCCGGCGTGAGTTTTTCCACCCCGTCCTCCGTTTCGTAAGCCGCAAGGATTCCCTGATCGCTGACGTTGCGCTCCATCAGAACGCAGGGCCAGACGAAAGCATAAAGTTCTTTTTTCTTACTCTGTTTTTTTCCGGGAGCAATCCATTCCCGAAACTCTTCAATATTCTTTTCGTCAGGGGTGCTGTCCGGCCCATGCCTCTCGATGAATTCGAGCGTGTCGGGCAACGATGCCTCTGTCTCCTCGGAACTACCGGCTGCGTTGTCGTGCGCCACACCGTCGTCAGCGTTAAGGTCGAATTTCATCAGGCGGGCGATACGGTCGTACTGCTCGTCGTAGTAGCGGTCGAATTCATCCTGAAACTCCTTCTTGTAATGCGTACCGCCCTCCGGATCGTCGGGGTCGTCCGGCTCGATGAATGCTTCGAAAGGCTGGCCATGTTCGTTCATCAGACGGGCGGCGGCCAGATCACAGGCGAGTTCCATAATCGACGAGTTGATGTCGTCTTTGCGGTCCTTGTAATATCGATGCAGGTTTGTCATGTCTTCTTTTTTATTTGGTGATTCGAGAATCTTAAACATGGAACCGTTCTTTCAGTCGGGAGAAAAACTCCGACAGCGGAGCGTGTTTACGAAAACCGAGCGCGATGCCGAGGAAAGCGAGCGCCCACGAGTACTGCTCCGGACAAACCGGATAATTACGTTCGGCGGCTCCCGTCGATTCGTCGATACCGTCGACGTATAGCTCGCCATATTCATCCAAATACACGTCGGTAATGCTGATTTTCGGATTGCCGTATTTCCCGGAGCCAGCCATCGTAACCGGATATTCGACGCCTCCATCCTCGTCGGGCACGGGATACGAGGTAACACGGCCGCCGTTGCACCGGAGAATAGCTGTCAGCAGTGCTCTCTGGCGTTTTTGCAGGCGCGTTTCCGTTTTCCGTATCCTGCGGTAACGGGCTTCGTCCCGCCATGCGTTGTCGGGATAATCCCGTTGCATATAGGCCTTCACTGCCTTTTCGAGAGAGTCGTATTCTCCCAGTTCGTTTTGCGTTACGGTAAAGCGGCCTACTTCGCTCCCGCTGCGGTAGACCGTGCAGCAGACATCTTTTACATGGTCGATGTCCGTATTGCCCGCCGGCGTTGTTTCAATGAGATAGCTTTTGTGTTTCATCGTGTAAAAGTTATTATTCAGTTAAATCCGACGGTCGTGCCGAGGGTGAAGTGAGAACTTCGGAGCTGTAAAAATCCTCATCGCAGTACTTGCATTGAAAGGCATAGTCCCCGACATGGGAGCCGGAGAGGCGGCGTCCGCAGTGCGGACAGTATCGCTGGGCCGCAGCGGTCTGCTGCATCCAGATTTCGATTTTCTCAAGGTCGGAGTGCTTATTCCACCACTCCTCGCAGGCTTTCGTGAAAGCCCGGCATCCGTCCGCGGGATCGAAGTCCGACCGTCGCAGGCCCGTAATAGATTCCAGCACTTCATCGTCGGACTCTTTCCACCAGTAGTCCCAGACTGCGCCTGTCACGTTGTCGGCAAGGTCGTCCCCGTTATCGAAAATGATATCAATGGTTGAGTTGCCGTCGTTGTCTTCGACTGGAATTTCGTCCATCGTATCGTAAAGCGTTTCCGACTCCTCGATGCTGATCCGTTCATCTTCGGCCTCTGCATCTTCGACATCTTGCCCGACAAGGGTTGCCGCCTTTGCGATGGCTTCCGCCTGAGTCGGAGCGTCGATTGTAAAATGGGTTCTGGTCCAGATCGTGTGTTTCCGGTCTTGTGAGAATTTGTAGCGTGTCATAATTTCAGTTATTAGTATTTATCTATCCGCAAGCCTTTCTTCGTCATCGAGAGCGAATAGCCTTCCTGCTGGAGCTGTTTCAGCACCGCAGCGTTGCTCTCGTGGATGAGAATCGGATGCGTGTTTGAGTAGTTATCCTTTACCGGCGTATTGAACGATACGGTAATCCGGTTGTTCGAGGTGATGATCTCCAGCGCACGGCGGAAATCTTCGGGGTGCATTTTCATACGAGTAAGAGTTTAGTGTTTACGGAATACCGGGCGTAGTTCACACGGGGAGACTTCGGCTTCGGAAGCCGAAGAATAAATCCGAATGATGTCATCCTCCGAGGGTTCCGCCTTATTGTCATTACCAGATCCGACCGTGTAGTAGCCCGACGTTTTGCCTGCGGGATCGCGCCGGAAGACCCGCTGCCCGGGATGAAAAATCCGTACTTTCGGGAGTGTTTCTCCATCGATGGATTCCCCGAGAGCACAGACTTCACGGATCGTCAAAGCAGGATGTTTGCCGAAATTCCAGTCGATTTCGGCATCTTCGCCAAGTGTCGTCTGAATGTCATCCAGCACGTTTCCGCACTGTTCGAAAACAAGACGCGCGGCCTCCTTTCCGGAAGCCGCACGCAGGATAAAACAGCCGTTGAAGGTATAGCTGACCTTCAGTTTGAAT
>ULTY01043579.1_pt1 | contig 20978 bp, 23 predicted proteins | sample 1958021 | NCBI WGS metagenome assembly ULTY01 (sample SAMEA4835746, study PRJEB28245) | human gut metagenome | biome: gut microbiome; material: fecal sample | place: Denmark | collected 2008 | reverse complement strand
TGCGCGTGTGCGGCACCGTGGTGTCGCTGCGCAGCGCGCTCGGCCCTGCAAACGAAGCGCAGATGGAAGCGCTGTCCGCGGAGCTGTGTGCAGAATAAAGACGCAAACTGCTGATCCGGTATGGTATCCCACCTTGCTGCTGCCGGATACCGCAAGATGCATCGTGGAAAGGCGAAGAGCTCTATGAAACGAAAATACAAGGGATTTACCTTGATGGAGTTATTGGTCGTAATTGCGATTATCGCCGTACTGGTCGCCATTGCGATCCCAATGCTTGCCTCTCAACTGGAAAAAAGCCGGGAGGCGACAGACCTTGCCAATGTACGCTCTGCCTATGCACAGGTTTCTGCAGAGGCCATGTTGGGAGACACCAATGCTACTGTCACAGTCGATTTGAAGCAAAAAAAGGCCGACTGGCAGTCGGTAGATCCCGTAAACATCGGCGGCATCGTTCACTCCAGAGGGGATGACGACACGGACAACTGGATAGGCACTGCCACGCCGGGGGAAAGCTGTGTGGTTTCTTATAATGAGAGCTGCGGCGTGGTGCTCACATGGAGTGGGAGTACAGCACCGTCCGAGCCAGACTACCCATTTGATACCAGCGTAGAGGATTATTTTTCGCCGTTATTATATGCGACCGATTTTTGGGAATCGGACATGCTTGCCGAAAACAAGAACTTTGAACTGGACTCCCGCTGCCCGAACTCGGCCTATATCCCGAGCATTAAAGCTGAACTTGCAAAGATGAATAACAGCCTTCTGCAACAAAGCGACTGCACTTGGGCCTTTTTGGGAGATGGGCGTAAGGGGCAGAGTTCAAAGCGTTACCTTTTCTGGACTTCTCTCGACACAGGCAAGGTCGGCGCCGGAAAGCAGATCCCTGTACTCATTCAGACCGGTGACGGAAAATACTATGTTTCCGAAACCACGACAGGTCAGCGAACAGATAAAAAAGGAGCCACTTATGTCGCGGTCTCAAAAAGTCTCTTCGTGAATCAGTACACTGACCAGTATAAGAAGGTTTTGGATGCCGGCACGGAGTATCCCACGCTGGAAGCGGCCTACGACGCATACATAGCAGCCCTGAACAATGAAAAATACGACGGGGTTCGTGGAAGCTCGGGCCAATAAGGCTGCAAAAAGTCAGCTTCCTCTATACTGCGCGGTTCGATATCGTCGAAAGCACATAAAAGCATCCGCGCGAGGGGCTCAAAGATGCCTCTTTCTTGATCTTGACCGTGAACTTGCCGGTAGCAGCAACGTGAAGCCAGACCGGTCAAGCCAGAGCGCTCCAATCAACACACTCGTGCCATGTGCAAGTACCGCTGGTACAGGCGCAGCGATGAAATGCCTCAAAGCCAAGTCTTGGGGATGTGCCACAGGGAAAAGCTCCATCAAATTGGATTCTTGCATGGCAGAAAGGACCGCATTACCGAGCGTGAGTATTGGGTACAGTGCAAAGGACAGGCAAAGCAGAATAAAGAAGTCGCCTCCTTTCCAACCGTTGGACAATCTGCCAAACCTCTATGGAGTTTGAAAAGGATCTGTTTTGAGAAAAGTGATTGTAAATATTTGAAAATCGCATACAATCATCTCGGCTTCCATAATAATCCAAAACTGAATGAATCAGAGGAGAAAATGATAATGAGTACGACCGCAAGAATGGTAATGAAGATTATTGGCGCAAGTCTGGCATTTGCTGCGTTTGTTTGTCTGCTGATTGGCGGTTGGCATGATATCGGTGCTGGCTATACTTGCGTGAAGAATCGGATGAATAAGAGATTCCGCTCCGAGTATGACGATTATGATGAGGAAGATTCGATAGGGACTCCTTCCACGTAATTTCAGGGAATTAAGCGGATTTGCCGCAGAATTTCCTCACCTGCAGAAGCCCCCCCCGCAATTCACACGCCAGATGCGTACAGAAAGCAAAAAGGACAACTGTAGATCTGGCTTCCTAAACCGCTACCCGTCAAGAGGACAGTGAAAAAATAAAATTTTCCCGACCAGCAGAGCAAACTGCTGGCCGCTTTTTATGCAGCAAGAGAGAGTCTGTGCTTTTCTAAGGGGTCATCACCCCTAAATTGCGTTGTACTCGTCTGGTGTTGTAATAACGGATATAACGCTCAATCATCTGAATGAGATCTTGCTTGCTGGTAAAGCGTCTTCCGCAATAACGTTCTCGCTTCAGGATATCCCAGAAGCCTTCCATGGGATCGTTGTCAATACAACGCGCAACACGCGTGACATACTTTGAGTCATTCCTGCCTGCACCAACTTCTGACGGAACACTCTGCCGGTGTACTGGAATCCCCTACCGTTGGTGGTCAGCGTAAAGCAGAAATTTTTGCCCCGTTCCTTTTCCACACTGCGGGCATACTCCACCAACTGCTTCACCACGTCCCAGTTCATCAGCGGCTCACCGCCGAAGAAGTCCATCTCCAGATTGGTGCGCCCGCCGTATTTTTCCATCATCGCCGATACGATCTCATCCGCTGTATGATCCGGGTAAAGCGCAATGATGTCATGAGCTATGAGTGTCAGGAACTGCAAAATGCAGCGAACGATGTTGACCTGACCTTAGAGGAACGAGATGAGGCGGCGGAGCAGCTGGAGCGGTTAGCAGATGCAAAAGATGCACACGCACAGTACATCATCGGCACGGCGTACCGCGACGGTGGGTTGCTGATACCGGACACGGTAAAAGCGCGAAAACTGTTGGAACGTGCAGCCGCGCAGGAAATCGACGCGGCGCAGTATGCGCTGGGCAAGCTGTACCTCATGGGCGAGGGCGTTCAACAAGACACCGATACTGCCTACCAGTGGTTCACGAAAGCATGTTGCGGCGGACATACCTACGCAGGGATGTTCATGGATCGTATAGAGCGCGGCGAGCAGCGCCCGCCCTCGGTTATGCTGGCGACCACACGGCTGCTCTACCACATGGGCAACATCTTCCGGGACAACGCGTCTATCCCTGCTGCCACCGGCATTCAAATCGACCGTAAGCGGCTGCAGGAGTTCCAACGCAAACGCATCCCCCTCGGCCACAAGCCGGACGATCATGAGCTTGAACCGCAGGGATACACGATGCAGTTCCATTGATTCTGTAAATGCAAAAGGTGGCACAAAGCGTGTATATTTTGCGTTGCTATGGACAAAGAAGCATTCCAAAAGCAATAGCTTCCTGCACCGAGTTATGGTATGTATGTTGGCTGCCGTGGAGAGCACTGTTGCCACAGGTGGTAAGGTGCCCCCTGCGCAAAGGGCCTTCCTATTTTCGACAGCATAGCCGCTTTGCAACACACGCAGCGGAGCGAGCTCGAATCGCTTGCTCCGCTGCGTGCGTTTACTGTGTGTTATTCTCCCCGGTAGCTCACATGCAGCAGCTCGTGGCAGCGCTCCTCGCCGTACTCTGCCATCATGCGTACCACGATGGGATTGCGCTCGGCGCGTTTGAACATTGCCGCGTTGTCGGACTGGTGCAGACCGTCGCCGCGCTTTTCCTTCGTGGCCTTGAGCCCGCGGGGCTGTCCCGCGCCGCCGACGCAGCCGCCCTGGCAGCTCATGACCTCGATAAGATGGTAGAACGCCTCGCCCTCGTCGATTTTTTTGAGCAGCTTTCTTGCGTTGGCAAGACCGTTGACCACCGCGAGCTTCAGCTCGGTGTCCCCGATGGTGACCGTCGTCTCCTTGATCGGCGCGTCGCCGCGCAGGCCGAGAATACTGATCTCGCGCAGGGCGTTCTTGCTCTTATCCGGCAGGCAGTGACGAACCACCGCCTCGGCCACGCCGCCGGTCGTGCCGTATATGACCGCCGCGCCGGAGCCGAGACCGAACGGCAGGTCGGGAGATTCCAGCTCCAATTCATTCAGCTGGATTCCCGTTTCCTGCATCATGTCAATGACCTCGTGCGTGGTGAGCACCAGATCGACGTCGGGGCGGCCGTCGTGAATGAATTCGGGACGCGCAGCCTCCATCTTCTTCGCCGTGCAGGGCATGATGGCGATGTGGTAGGTCGCGCGGCCGTCCTGTGCGTCCTTTTCTGCGTACTTGTCGCGGAAGATCGCGCCCACCATCTCCATCGGCGACTTGCAGGTGGAGATGTTCTTGAGGTACTTGGGGTTCTCGTTCTCAAGATACTTCACCCACGCGGGGCAGCAGGAGGTGAACATCGGGAACGGGCCTCCGTTTTTCAGCCGCTCCAGAAATTCCTCGGACTCTGCGATGGTCGTGAAGTCCGCGCCGAAGGTCGTGTCGTACACCTCGTCCACGCCCATGAGCTTGAGCGCCGTAACGAGCTTATCGAGCACGTTTTCACCGGCGGGGATGCCAAAGGCCTCGCCCACGGCCACGCGGACCGCAGGCGCGATCTGGATGACCACGCGCTTTTTCGGGTCGTGGATGGCGCGCCACGCCTCGCCGATCTGGTTCTTCACCGTGATCGCACCAGTGGGGCACACGGCAGCGCACTGACCGCAGCTCACGCACTTGGTCTGCGCCATTTTGCGGTCGAACGCAGGCATGACCTGCGCGCTGCTGCCGCGATAGGCAAAGTTCAGAATGCCCATGCCCTGCATCTCTTCGCACACGCGCACGCAGTCGCCGCAGAGGATGCACTTGTTCGGATCGCGCAGCACGGCGGGCGAGGTGTTGTCGATTTCATAGCGCTCGCGCGTATCCTCAAAGCGGATACGACGCACGCCGAACTGCTGCGCTAATGTCTGCAGATGGCAGTGACCGCTTTTCTCACAGGTCGTGCAGTTGCAGTTATGGGAGGCGAGCAGCAGCTCCAGGATCATGCGGCGATGCTTCAAAAGACGCGCGCTGTTTGTGCGGATGCGCATACCGTTGCGCGGTTCCATCGAGCAGGATGCGTCGATCTTGCCGGTCTCTTCATTCTCCACCACGCACATACGGCACGCGCCGTAAACGGAAAGGTCGGAGTAATAGCAGAATGTCGGCATTTCGATGCCGGCCTTGCGGATCACGGAGAGCACGTTCTTTTCGCCGTCGAAGCTGACGCGCTGTCCGTCAATGATCATCATTCCCTTTGCCATGGCTCAATCCTCCTCAATGGCGTCGATCGCGCCGAACGGGCACGCGCCCCAGCACGCACCGCAGTGGATGCACTTTTCGTTGTCGATCGTGTGCGGCATACGGATCTCGCCGGAAATGGCCTCCATCGGGCAGTTGCGCTTGCACTTGCCGCAGCCCTTGCACAGCTCCGGCTTGATGACAAGGCGGCGCTTACGGCCGTTGCAGATCGGACAGTGGTGGTCGACAACGTGTGCAAGGTATTCCTTGCGGAAGTATTTGAGCGTGCTCACCACTGGGTTGCACGCCGCCTGGCCGAGACCGCACAGCGCCGTCTCGGTGATGGTGCGGGAAAGTTCCTCGAGCAGATCAAGGTCCTCAAGGCTTCCCTCGTTGTTCACGATGCGCGTGAGGATCTCGAGCATCCGCTTCGTGCCCTCGCGGCAGGGCACGCACTTGCCGCAGCTTTCATTCTGCGTGAAGCTCATGAAAAAGCGCGCCGTTTCCACCATGCAGGTGCCCTCGTCCATGACGACGAGACCGCCCGAACCGATGATGGCGCCGACCTTCTTGAGCGAGTCAAAGTCCAGCGGCAGGTCGAGGTGCTCCTCGGTCAGGCAGCCGCCCGCGGGGCCGCCGATCTGCACCGCCTTGAATTTCTTGCCGTCCTTGATGCCGCCGCCGATATCGAAGATGATCTCGCGCAGCGTCGCGCCCATCGGCACCTCGATCAATCCCGTGTTGACCACGTTGCCCGTCAGGGCGAAGGCCTTTGTGCCGGGGCTTTTCTCCGTGCCGATGCTGTGGAACCATGCGCTGCCGCGCAGGATGATCTGCGGAACATTCGCATAGGTCTCCACATTGTTGAGCACCGTGGGCCGCGCCCACAGACCCTGCTCGACCGTGCGCGGCGGCTTAACGCGCGGCATACCGCGCTTACCCTCGATGGATGCGGTCAGCGCGCTGCCCTCGCCGCAGACGAATGCGCCCGCGCCGCGGTTGATGTGCAGATGGAAGGAAAAGTCCGTGCCCAGAATGTTGTCCCCGAGCAGGCCCAGCTCCTCATCCCTGGCGATGGCGATGCGCAGGCGCTCGACTGCCAGCGGATACTCCGCGCGGACGTAGATGTAGCCCTCGTCGCTGCCGGCGGCGATCGCGGCGATCATCATGCCCTCAATGACCGAATGGGGATTGCCCTCCATGATGGAGCGGTCCATAAACGCGCCGGGGTCGCCCTCGTCGCCGTTGCAGACCACATACTTCTTGCCCTTGGGCTGGCGGCGGACGCTGTCCCACTTTCTGCCCGCGGGAAAGCCTGCGCCGCCGCGGCCGCGCAGACCGGAATCGAGGATCTCACGGCAGATGTCCTCGTCGGACATCTCAAAGAGCGCCTTTTCAAAGGCGGCGTAGCCGTCGTGGGCAAGGTATTCGTCAATGTCCTCGGCGTCCGTCGTGCCGCAGTTTTCCAGCACCACGCGCTGCTGCTTGGCGTAAAAGGGGATCTCGTTGTGCTTGGCGTACCGCACGCCATTGAGCTCATAGAGCAGGCGCTCGACCGCCTCGCCGCCGAGGATGGTCCTTTCAATGATCTCGTCGCAGTCCTCAAGCCTGACGTGCGTGTAAAGGAAGCCCTCCGGCTCGATCTGAAGCAGCGGCCCCATTTCGCAGAAGCCGTGGCAGCCGCTCTTTTTGAAGTGGATGGCGTCGTCTCCGCCCTCATGGCGCAGCGCGACGCGCGTTTTCAGCCCACGCTTTTCACACTCGGACTTCAGGTAGTCGTAGATCTTCAGCGAGCCGCCCGCAATGCAGCCCGTGCCCGCGCAGACAAGGACCTCGCGCCGGTCCGCCGCGAGCAGCTCCTTGGCCTGTACGCGCAGAGCGCCGAGCCGTTCTCTCGTCAGTTCAGCCATTTGCAGCGCCCTCCCTTGCACGAATGTCCTCAAGCAGCGCAAGCGCTGTTTCGGGATCCATCTTCGCGTGTACCTCGCCGTCGATCGTCATGACCGGCGCAAGGCCGCACGCGCCGAGGCACGCCACGGTCTCCAGCGTGAACAGCCCGTCGTCTGAGGTCTTTTTCTTGCCGGAAAGACCCAGATACTCATACACCGCATCGTAGATCGGGCCGGATTTGCGCACATGGCAGGCTGTGCCGGCGCAGACCTTGATGATGTGCTTTCCCTTGGCTTCGAGCGAGAAGTTCTCGTAAAACGTTGCTACGCTGTAGACGCGGGATACGCTGATATCCAGCGCATCAGCGATGAGCGTCAGGTTTGCCTCGCTCAAGTAGTTGTACTCCGCCTGCACATCCTGCAAAATCGCGATAAGATTTGCCGCATTGTTCTCATGCACGGTAAGGATGCTCAGGACCTTCTCTGTGTCAGGTTTCATGGTTGCCCCTCCTATCTAATCCTGACAGCGATTATACCGTAAATATTTTAGCGTTTTCAACATATTGCTACAAAAACAGCGATTGATAATTTCTATGTATGAATCTACTTAATATTTTTTGATAGGCATTTTGTATTAGATAAGCTACGCTCCATGGGTAAGGAAGCCTCAGTACAAACGTGTTACCCTGGGCCAGAAGCCAGATGACTTAGAGCAGCACTGATATTCAATGAAGCCTTATTGATCCAGCTAATGCAAAAGGCAACACAGCCCGTGCATATTTTGCACCGCTGTAAACCTGCTAAAAAGTCAAGCCCTAATTAAAAAAGTTATCGGCAGGAAAAGAGTATAGCAAAACAGAGGCGGCAAAGCGGATCGCTTGGCCGCCTCAAATAAAGTATTGGAGATAAAGGCTTTGGAGCACCTCTCTCAGCTCTGATGTGCTCATCGAAGCCTGTGCTGTAATAAGAATGACACCTTGTCCGCAGATAATTTGTATGTCTGCGTCCGGCATAATACCGGCGTTTTCCATAAGCTCATCTGGAATAGCGATTGATTTTGGCGCACTATCAAGTTCTTGCAGCGAGGCAGACGCTATTAGTAATTCGCGGTAGACATTGGCTTCTTGATCGTTGGAAATAAAGGAAACAAAGACATCACCCCCGATATCCAGGCCCATCTCATGAATAGCCTCCGCAGGGATGATGAGGCTTCCGCTTTCATCAACAGAATACTTATCTTCAACAATTGTGATAGAGATCGACCTCTCTTTCTTCCATTCTCGGCAATCCCACAGAGAACTGTATTGTCCCTAAGATTGAAAAACAAGAAATGAAGATACTCCATCCTGACCATATCCGTGCATATCTGGATGCTGCCGAACGACGGGGTGTCCTCCCTATGTTCTATCTGGAATTGATCAGCGGCTTGAGAAAAGGCGAGTTGGTGGCATTGCAATGGACCGACCTTGATGAAGCCAACTGCACCATCTCCGTCAGCAAGCAAGCCAGTTGGGACACAGATGGAACGCTTATCCTAAGCCAGCCCAAAACTGGGAACTCCATCCGAGAGGTATCTATCCCGCAGGACGCCGTGGAGCTGCTGAAGCAGGAACACACCAAGCATCCCGATAATCCGTGGATGTTCCCGTCCAGTAGAACAGGCGAAATGTATCGCCCTGATTCAGTGGTAAACCTCCACAAGAAAATTCTCAAAGACGCAGGACTGGAGCACATACGCTTTCATGATCTGCGACACACATTCGCAACTTTAGCACTCCAGAACGGTGCGGACGTGAAAACGGTCAGCAGTATGCTCGGACATTGCGATGCAGGCTTTACCCTTCGCACTTATACGCACACAACAAGGCAAATGCAGCGGAATGCTGCGGAGAAGATGGGAGACTTCATGGCGCAAATCATGTAGGAAACAAGAACGCCCAAAGAGCACCGGAAAGGGTAGTCCTTTCTGGTGCTCTTTGAATGTTTCCGCGCATTTCGTTATGTGGGTCATGGCGTGGGTCAAAGGGACTGCTTCCACTTGATGATACAAATTGCCAGAACAGGTAGACGAAAGCTTTCGGACCGACTACGGGCAATTGGTTGTAAGGTAAAGCGTATTTTTCAAAAAACAAATACAGCAAAATGGTGCAAAAAAGTCCGGTATCCATAGGATATCGGACTTTTTGGTGGGGGGAGGTGAATTCGAACCACCGAAGTCACTGACAACAGATTTACAGTCCGCCCCCTTTGGCCACTCGGGAATTCCCCCTAATTCACTTGTGTGCCGAAACGGAAGATTGGAGCTGGTGGGGTGACTCGAACACCTGACCTCTGGTTGTTCGTAAGGATATATAATGGAGGACTCTCGATTTAGTGAATCAACGCATTGCGGGGCTGCCCGGATACTGCACGCTCTGAACCGGGAGTTCAAAGTGCAGCGCACCTTTTGCCGGTGTTTGCGCGGCGGTCTCCGGACGGAACATCTCTGTTTCGCTCAGCCAGTTGGGTTTTCCCACAAAGCACGCCACAAACTCGCTGGCAGGATCATGCCAGCTGGTCTCCGGCGCGGCATACTGCTCCACACAGCCGCCGTTCAGGACGGCGATGCGGTCGCTCATGCTCATCGTCTCTGTCTGATCGTGGGGCACAAAAACAGAGGTAATGCCGAGTGCAGAGGTCAGTTCCGTCAGCTCATGCCGCATCTCCTCGCGGAGCAAAGCGTCCAGCGCGGAAAGGGGTTCGTCAAACAAATGCCTCCCGGCTGAACGGCGATAGCGCGGGCAAAGGCCACGCGCTGCCGCTGACCGCCGGAAGGCTGATGGGAATAGCGTTTTTCAAAGTCCTCCAGATGCACGGTGTGCAGAGCATTGCGTACACGGTCGTGCAGATCCTTGGTGTCTCTTCTCGCCCACAGCCCAAATACTACATTTTCAAATACCGTCATGTGCGGTCAAAGGGCAAAATCCTGAAATACAAAGCCGAGATTCCGCTCCTCCGGCGGCAGGTCGATCTTTCGTTCTTTGGAAAAACCGCAGGTACCGTCCAGCCGGATCTCACCATCGTCCGGCGTTTCCAGTCCGGCGATCATCCGCAGCAGCGTCGTAACGCTTCCATTCTCGATGGCCAGCGTTTTGGGCCGGATGACCTGCCTCTTATAAACCCCTACGAGATCTGGTTCAATCAAATTTCCACAGCACACCTCTTTTCTGCATACAACGATAAATCGTGCCGAGAGACTGCAAAATCAGCAATCTCGGCCATGTTAAATTCCAGAAAAGCAAGAAAAGCCCTTGAATAACGCAAAGGAGATGTTTGTTCAAACGATCTTCAACACCATAGCAATCCAATATATTCCGCTTTCATGCTCTTGCAAGCCCTTTGCCAAATGCTATATGGGGTACACTGAACGGCAAAAAGCTGGTGCCATGTCCAGCGTAATTTGGTCGTGTTGACGCCGATGGAAAGGCACGACTCGGTTCTCTCTGCCTAAAAAGAAGCCGACATCCTACAGGCTGTCGGCTTCAATATCTACATATTTCTACGGTCTTCTTGAAGATGAGCGGCTCATCAATCACTTCCGTACTTTTAACGCGCCACTGTGATCAAAGCGCGTTTATTCGCCAAGCCCGTCCTCCACCGCCTCCACCAGCGTCTGAATCGCTTCGTTCTCATCTGCGCCATCAGCAGTAATTGAAATCGTGTCACCCTTGCCGATGCACGCCGCCATCAGCATTACGATAGACTTCGCATTTACCTCCGCCTCAAGTCCTTTCCGGACGGTAATTCTGCTTGTGAACTGCTTTGCTTTGGAAACGAACTCCTTTGCCGGCCTTGCATGCAGACCAGTCTCATTCTTTACGGCAACTTGCTTAGAAATCATGCGTCTTCCCCTCTCTGACTCAACTTTCTGGTAATTTCTTCAGCGGTTTTCATGGCTTCAAGCTGTGCAAAAAGTGACTTTGCCGCTTCACGGGAGCTGTCACAGATCCTCTTTTTCAGCCCCGCGACCGCGCCGGCCGATACTGAGAACTGCATCAGTCCACAACCCAGCAGCGCCTGTGTAAAATCTTCCTCTCCGGCAGCTTCACCGCACATACAGCACGGAATCCCCGCTGCCGCTGCCGAAGCTATCGTATGCGCAATCAGGCGCAGCACAGCTGGATGGTGATAGTCATAAAGCTTTTCAATCTGCTTATTGCCGCGATCCACCGCAACGGTATATTGAATCAGATCGTTCGTGCCGATGGAGAAAAAGTCCGTCTCTTGCGCAAAGATGTCTGCCAGCACTGCCGCAGCCGGCACCTCAATCATCATGCCAAGCGGAACCTGCGGGTTGAACGCCAAACCTTCGCGTGTCAGTTCCTCGCGCGCCTGTGCTGCAAGCTCCTTTGCCGCACGCAGCTCCTCAATCGACGAGATCATGGGAAACATGATCCGGAGCGTTCCGTATACGCTGGCACGGTAAAGCGCCCTGAGCTGGGTCTTGAACAGCTGCGGATCATTCAGGCAAATGCGGATCGCACGATAACCGAGAAACGGATTTTCTTCCGGAGGGATCTGCAACACTGCGGCCGATTTGTCTCCGCCGATGTCCAGCGTCCGTATGGTCACCGGGCGGTTCTGCGCCGCCTCCAATGCAGCGCGGTAGATCGCAAACTGTTCCTCCTCAGACGGCAGCTCCGCCCTGTCCATATAAAGAAACTCGCTGCGGAACAGACCAATACCGTCAGCCCCGCACGCAATCGCGTGCTCGACCTCCGCCGCAGAGGCGACATTGGCTTCCACCTTGACCACGGTGCCGTCCTTGGTACAGGCTTCGCGGGTCCGATATGCTTCAAATGCCTGCTTCCGCGCGGAAAGTATATTTCGCTTGTCTGAAAAAACGGCAATCGTTTCCTCCTCCGGCCACAGAACTGCCTCACCGGAGGAACCATCGATCAGCAACGGCTCGCCATCCTTCACACGCTCCATAAGCTTCGCGCAGCCAACGATTGCCGGAATCCCCATCGAACGTGCCAGAATTGCACTGTGAGAGGTCCTGCTGCCGTCGGCACAAAGAATTCCGGCAATATGCGCAAAATCCATGCGGATGGTATCCGATGGAGTGAGTTGCTGCGCAACCAGAATCACATCGGCCTGAAGGCTGCTGATATCCGGCTTTGGGCAGTTCAGCAGTACACGCAGCAGTTGCTCACGCAGATCGCTAAAGTCGCCCGCACGTTGCTGCATATAAGGGTCAGGCGCACCGCGCATCAGTTCCTCCAACGCGCGAAACTGTTCATCTACCGCCTGTGCGGCGGTACATGTCTTACTTGCGATCTGCTCGCAAACCGGCGCGACCACCGTATCTTCATCCTCGAGAATCTCAATATGCGCTTCGAATATTTCCGCCGCCTTTTTGTCGGCTGCCAACGCAGCTTTTTCGCTATTACAAAGTAGCTGCGCCTTCACACTCCGGCATGCAGCCAGAAATGTCTGCTGTTCCTGCTGTATATTTTCACAACTTCCCGTTGGAACCGGCAGCAGCTCCGGATTGTAAAGCAACGCCGGCGCGTAGCCAATGCCATCTGATACACCCAGCCCGCGCAGTCTCAGCTCTCCCATTTTTTCGTTCAAAGGAGTTCCTCCTCTTTCAACTCTGCGGGAACAAACTCGCGCAGGCCGGCGTGACCGAATGCAAGCACTTCAGCATAATCCGGCGCTCCATCCTCCCGCGCGCTGAGAAGCTCCAGCAAAAACGCAAGATTGACGCCTCCAAACAGCCGCACCGATGTCCCGGCCAGTGGCGCTGCGCGATTAAATGGTGTTCCGCCGGCAAGATCTGCCAAAATTACAATGCCGTCGCCCGTATCAACCGTTTTGACCGCCCTGCGCAGCGCCTCATCAAATGTTTCCACAGGCGCATCCTTCGCAAGGCCGACCGTCACGATCTGTCCGCCCAAATCCCCGCAGATCATTTCGGCGGCATGCAGCATGCCCACGCAGAAATCATCATGGCTTATCAGTACAATCCCTATCATCGTTGACCTCCAGTATTCCGTTATGTATAGTGTCAAAAGTCTGTTTCTGATGACAAACTCTTTACCGTTCGTTCCAGATCCTCTATTCCTCGCGCCAACGCATCCTCCTTGAAGCGGAACGATGGCCCCTGAATCGTCAGGATACACAGCAGCCTGTCCTTCTGCATCACGGGCGCAGCAATACTGGTCGAACCATCATCCTGATCGCGGCAGATAAAAACGCCGCCCGCACTCTTTTCCGGCTCCCGGGCCGTCGCTTCAGCCGAGGTGTCGCTATTGGCATGCGCGCTCCCTCCCAAGGTACAGAGCACAGCTTCTCCCACCGCGTCTGTACCAACCGCTCTGGTCTGTTCGTCCGTAAAGCGCACGGCGATTGCATACGGACTATCGAAATGCGCCATGCATCTCAACTCCTGATTGTAAGGCACAAACACCGCAGAGGCTTCTCCCGTGTCGCTCGTCAGCACATGCAGAGCAGGAATAATCCGCTCGTGGAACAGACGATGCGCTCTGGATTCGCCACTTTCAACCTGCATCTTCAAAAATTTCCAGCCAAGATGAAGGTCTTTTGTGATTTTGTCCTTTTCCAAATATCCGTTCTTTTCCAGAAAGGAAACCAGCCGATAGGTCGTGGAGAACGGAATCTGAAGCCTTGCCTGAATCTCGTTCGGCGTAAGCCCAAGCGTCGGATCCTCCAAAAAGAGGTCCAAAATGCCGAAAACCCTGAGCAGGTTGGCATGCGCGTTGCCCTGTGTATCCGCCCCGCCTTGTGTGCGGATCGTTTTCTGCACATTTTTCCATGAAACCGCATCGCCCTCTGAGGCATTTGGGTCAAACACAATGACAACGCCGCTGTCAGATAATTCCCGAAACGCCGCGATATCCTCCGGCAGCAGGTTTACGCCTTTCAAAACCGGAATGCCGTTGCCGCGGTCATTGGTCAACTGACCGCAGGTAAGCGTACAGCCAAACGCATATCCCTGACGTAACAGTGCCAGCGCCGTTTCCGGCGTCCGGACAATGACCAAATAGCGGTTGGCAGACGCCTGCGCGCGCTCAAGTGCATTCAGCGCATCGCCCATTCCGCGGAAATGTATCTTTACGCTGTGCGGAATGACGGTTGAAAAAATGTTTCGCATCGACTCATCGCCCGCCACGGTATCATCGATCAGCAAAATGCGGTTGCAGTGTTTAAAGGCCAGCAGTCTCGTCGTGATCTGGCCGTGAATCAGCTTGGAATCTACTCGAAAATGATTGATCATGTTTCATCCCACCCCATCAGTATCCCGCTGCGGTGCTCACCGCGCGGTGATTCTACTATATCACAGTGCCGTTTTAATGGAAAGGAATGCCCTCTATCATTTTCAGCGCCTCCCATTTTTGTTGAGACTGACAGTCCGAACGGTCAAATCCTATCAGTATGTTACAAATTTTAAACATTCTGTAAATTTCTTCTTGACATCATTATACAGCAGTTGTATCTTGATGTCAAGAAATTCTCACGTGGTGAGAATAAAATTCTAAATTATTCCCGTGTTTTCCAGGGAACCAGACCGAAAGGAGTGAAGCTTCTTAAGAAATGATAACTTATTCTCGTATGGAAGCAAAGCTGATCCATGGTCAAACGACCACTATTCTCCGCAATCGCTACAAATGCGACGGCCTCATTCTCGTAGATGATGCCGTTGCAGAAAACAGCGGAATGCGAACCATCTTTTCCGCTGCCGCCCCTGCAGGTGTCAAGGTCTATTTCTTCAACACAGAAAAGGCACTGACCCAGCTTCCCAAGGCCGCCGCTTCGGCGTATCACTATTTTGTGATTTTTCGCGGCCCGCTCGACGTGAAAAAGATCTATGACGCCGGTTACCGCTTTAGTTATCCGGTCGTGTGCGGTCAGCAGTTCACTCGGGATAACACCGTCGCCGTGATGCACGGTGTTGGACTGACCCCGGACGAGATCGCAGCGCTGGATTATCTGGCTCGCAACGGCGTAGAGATCATTTTCGATCCCAGCTGCACCAACGAAAACATCAGTTGGGAGCAGGTAAAAGCAACCATCAAATCATAACAAACAGGAGGAGAGTTCTATGCGCGCAATCCAATGTCTGATTATCAGCATCTTCGCAATTCTTTCCGCCTCAGGCACTGCTCCTTGGGGCGGCTACCTCGGCAAATATCTACTGCAGCGTCCTTTTATCGGCGGTCTGATCTGCGGTATTGTCTTCGGCGATATTACGCAGGGCATCTTAATCGGTGCTGCAATGCAGCTCGTTTACATCGGCTACTTCAATGTCGGCGGTGTTCAGTCGATCGATATGGGCATCATTTCTTTCCCCTGCGTGGCAATTGCCATGATGTCCGGCATTGATACCAGCGCGGCTATCGCACTGGCGACCGGCCTCGGCGCGCTGTTCACCACGCTCGAGATGCTCTGCCGCACGGTTTTCTTCCCCAGCGCAGGCGCACTGATGAAAAAAGGTTGTGAGGAAGCCGACGACAGAAAAATTTTCCTTGGCTATTGGGTCATTCCAACGGGCGTATATATTCTGACCCGTGGTGCGACCAGTTTCCTCTTAATGTATTTTGGAGCTGACGCTGTCGCCTCCGTAATCAATATGCTGCCCGCTAACATTATGAGCGCTATCAGCGCAACCGGCAGTTGGCTGCCGTGCATCGGTATCGCCGTTCTGCTGGTGTTCCTTTCGAACAGCGGCTGGGGACTGCTGGTATTCGCAGTCGGTTTTGCCGCATACGGCTACCTCGGACTAACCTCCACCTCTATTCTGCTGTTCGCCGTAATTTTCGCTTATATGTATTACCGCAGTTCCGGCTCCAACACTGCCCCTGCCACATCTGATGCTGACGACGAGGAGGTACTGTAAAATGGCAAACGAAGCGATCCGTAAAGAACCCCTGACCAAGAAAGAAAGGAACAATCTGTTCCGTCGTTATATGACCTTCAATGCCCCCGGCTTTGACTATGTGTATTATATGGGTAAGAGCTGGCCGTGGTGGCTCAAGCCCTTCTTCAAGCTGTTCTACAACAAAGAGGGATATGCGGAAAACATGTCCCGTCACTTCGACTTCTACAACTGCGAATCCGGTACGGCAGCTCTGCTGTTCGGCACAATCCTCGGTCTCGAGGAACGCAAGGCTCTCAAGGGAGACGTGGATGAAGAGACCATCCGCTCTATCAAAGTCGGTCTTCAGGGGCCTCTTGCCGGCATCGGTGACAGCTTAATCCAAGCAACACTTCTGCCGATCCTGATGACGATCACACTGGCATTGTGCGCTGAAACCGGCAGCATTGCCGGCCCGTTGTTCTACATCGTTGCACTGTTTGGCATCATGATCCCCTACAGCTATGTGCTGTTCAACAAGGGCTATGCGCTCGGCAGCAAGGCCTTCGATCTGGTAAAGCCGGAAACCCTCAGCCGCATTACAGAGGCAATTTCCATGTTTGGTCTGCTGGTCGTCGGTGCGCTGGCAGGTAAAACCTGCAACTGCTCGCTTGCCGTTGCATTTGAATCCAACGGCGAAAGCGTGATGCTTATCGATAAAATCAACGCCATTTTCCCCAACCTGCTCAGTCTCGGCGTGGTCTTCCTGCTGTTCTGGCTTATGAAGTATAAAAAGGTCAGCAGCATCAAAATCGTCTTTGGCGTTCTTATTGGTGTCGCGTTGCTCTCTTTGGTCGGCATCGTCTGAGTTTTTCGGAAATCATACACTGCAACACTACACGGGTATCCGAGGGTCTTTCCCGTCCTCGGGTACCCGTGCACAGGAGATCAAATATGTCCAACATTTTTCACATCAAGCCTATCTATAAAGAATTCATCTGGGGCGGACGCAAGCTCATCGACTATTTTCACCTGCCGCAATCGCTGGAACAAATCGGCACTATCTATCATGTGATCGCCGTTCCCGGGCATCTGGATAATCTGGTTGAGGAGACGGGTGAGCCGCTCTCCGTATTTTATCAGACAAATCCAGCGTTATTTCGCTGCAACAGAAAAGATCTGCCGATCCGAATGACAACCACCTGCAACGAGGGCCGGCAGAGCTATCAGCTCCATCCGACCGACGATTATGCACTGGCTCACGACGGTCAGTATGGGAAAGTCTCCGGCTCTGTCGCGCTTCTTCCCGACGGGGCAGAAAAAAGGCGGCTTTTCGGCAACCTCTGCACAACGCGCGAAGAATTTGCCAAAAAGGTCCGTCAGCAAGACTGGGAACATCTTTTCGGACACATCACACAAAGAAATGGTGATTTCCTGCATACACCCGCCGGTGTCATCCATGGCGGCGAGGGTGACGGCACCATTACCTGCACCTTCTCGAGTAACGGCGATCTGACCTATCGTTTTTTTGACTATGGCCGCAATGACCCGAAGCGTCCGCTGGAAATCGACAAGGTAATCGAATGCGCAAACATTCCGGAACTTCCTCTCGGCGCCGTGCACATAGAGCCGGTCACCGATGATGGTCTTCGCATCTGGACGTACTATGATACTCCTGGCGAATACACCGCTCGTCGAATCGAAGTATGCGGTCAGGGCTGCTATGAAAGCGATCCCTTCTATTTTGTCAGCTGCGTGGCAGGCGAAGGCAGCGTGGGCGGTCTTCCCATCCAGCTCGGAGAAACGCTTCTTGTCCCCGCTGCGGCAGGCCCGCTGTCTCTCTGCGGCAGCATGACTCTGATCCAGATCTCCTATAAGGATTGAAAGGGACAACCGAAATATGACAAATCAAAACACCGTGCTTATTATCGGTAGCGGACGCAGCGGGCGTGGCATGCTGGGAGAGCTGTATCACAAAGCCGGCTTTCACATCGTTTTCGCAGACAACGATCCATCACTTGTAAACGGACTGCGTGCGGTAGGGCACTACAGTGTCGAGATGACAGACCTGAAGAGCGGCGCAAAGGAAGAGAGCGTTATAACAGATTTTGCGGTACTTAACACCGTTGCCGACCGCGCCGCTTATATTGAGCAGCTCGCCACCAGCCGCTGGATCTCCACCGCACTGATGCCAGCGGCGTTTGACAGAGTCATGGAAGATGTGGCTGAGGCCGCGCTTTTGCGTCTTTCCCGTGGAACAAGCGAACCGCAGTTCATCACGCTTGGCGCAAACTTTGTCGGTATGGAAACCTACTGCACACAGAAGCTACGCACGTTGCTCGGTGAAGACCGCTGGAATGCCTTCTCTCAGAACACACATCTTATCATGAGCATTGTCAACCGCAAAAATCTCCTGCCACGCTGTCCTGACACACAGGATCCCTACCGCGTAGAAGGAGACAATAAGCCCGTATTGCGCGTAGAAGACCTTCCCGCTCTGCGCAACGCCGCAGACCGTCCGCCTTTCTTCCGGCTGGAATCCGGTCTTGATCGCGCTATGGCGATCAAGATCTGGTCCGGCAATCTGGTGCAGTGCTCCATGGCTTTTATCGCCATTCAAAAAGGGATCACCGGAACCTATGAAGCCAGCTGGGATCCGGATGCCTCCCGCTGCGCGTTCTACGCCGCGCGGGAAGGATATCGCGCCGTCGCCGCCGAGTACGGACTGCCGCCGCGCAGCGCCGAAGAGGAAAAGGCTCCGGTGTGCGTCTTTCGTGGAAAAGATTTTAACGATAGTCTCGCGCGCCTAATCCGCGATCCAATCCGCAAGCTCGGAAGGCAGGAGCGCTTCATCGGGCCTGCACTATGCTGCGTCAGACATGGCATTGTGCCATACTATATCACCAAAAGCTGCGCTCACGTCTTTCTGTACAACTGCAAGGACGACCCTCAAAGCGTAACGATCCAGCGCTATCTGCACGAAAACGGAATCGACGCGGCGGTATCTCACTTTTGTCAACTGGATCCGTCGCAGCACGACGACAGCATCGTTCAGCAGATGATCGCTGCCGCATATCTTGACATCACACACGCTTCGCCGTTAGAGGAGACCGGCCCATGAAACTATATACAATTTATTCTGCCAGCGAGGCAGAGCAAGCCCTGATTCTTTCTCAGATCCCTCTGATTGGACAACTTCAGGAACCATATCAGCAGAAAACGCTGGACGCATACGCGACAGCGTTAAAAAACAGCACCTTTCCTTCGCTGGCAGACGCTCCCTTCTCCCGCCATAGCACCCACTACCGTCTTCTGGCGCATATCAACGAGGTCGCTGAAGCCGGGTTGATGCTGGCGGACTTTGCTTACTCCCATTGGCCGGATGAATGGACAAAAAAGCTTGACCGGCAGGAGCTTTTGCAGATCCTGTTGCTGCACGACCTGGACAAGTATCTACTGCTGTCGGATGAATCGCTGGAAAGGAGCATCGCACACGGAACGCTCAGCGCCATGATCCTCAACGATCTTGGGTTTGACTCCCGAGTGATCGAGGCGGTCGCCAGCCATTCCCCCTCCGCTTCGCTTCATCTGGACGATCCTGCCTCCATGATCCTGCACTATTGCGACCTATTCTCCTGCGACCACATTTATATGCTCGTCAGCAGAACACCGCACTACTGTATGAAATAGCGGGAGAACAAGAACCATGAAAGATATTCAAACTGTTACCGGTGCACTTGACCCGTCGCTTCTCGGCTTTACGCTCATGCACGAGCATCTTCTGATCAGCAGCTGGAACAACCGCATCACCGATCCGGAATGGCTGCCCTATGAAAAGGCGCTCGATTTTATTGCCCCGGTCATCGCCGATGCAAAGGCTGCCGGCGTGGACAGCATAGTCGACTGTTCGCCCTTCAATCTGGGGCGCGATGTGTTGCTGCTGCGCGATGTATCAGAGCGCACTGGCATAAATATCATCGCCACGACCGGCGTCTATATGGATGAAAGCGGCTGGCTCAACCTGATCTCCGAGGAAAATCTTCTCAAGTATATCCTACGCGAGATTCAGGATGGCACGCAGGGCACGCAAATCCGTTGCGGCGCGATCAAATGTGCTACCGATCGCTTTGGCTTTACGCCAATCAACCGTAAAACGTTACGAGCATGCGCAAGGGCTGCCATAGAAACCGATCTACCTATCATCACGCACTGCCGTCCAGAAAATACTCGTCAAGGACTCTTTCAGCAGGACATTTTCGAGGAACTCGGCGTCGACCTCAACCATGTTCTGATTGGCCATTTCCGCGAGGGTGACCCACTCGACTACGCTGAAAATGTAATGCGCAGAGGAAGCTATATCGGAATTGACCAGATGAATTTCAACGCACATCATTTGGCCTTTAATCTTGATACCATCGTTGAACTGATTCGGCGCGGATGGACGGAACGGCTCATGCTTTCCCATGACGCCGTTATCTGCTATAACCACACTCGCTGGGCGGACTGGGATCACAGCCAGTATATCAACTATACGCCGGACTCCCTGCGCTATTTGAAATGCACGGTTGTCCCCATGCTCCTTGAGCGCGGTGTCACACCAGACCAGATCCACACCATATTTGTAAAAAACCCGCAGCGCTTCTTCTCTTTTACTGCATAGAATTGTCCATTGGTACGCCCTGTTTATTCTCTCTTTATAGGGTGCCGCAACCTTCTCCATATACTTTAGGTTTCTCTTGGAATAGCTTGTCGCATTTGGAAAGAAATCTTAAGTCACTTTTCCAAAACTCTCTTAATTGTTCTCCAAGAGGAGACATACCAAGTAATTTGTGCAAGCGGTGCTTGCACAAATTACTTATTAGGAAAGCGCCGAGCAAATTTTGCCATATACCTCAGATTTCTCACGGAGTAACCTGTGGTATCCGGAAAAGAAATTTTGATGTCAGCAGCATGATTTTCTACAAACTTGTTGCCCCATGTCTTGTGCTCATTGATGACATCACCGATAGAGTGGTAGAGAACCAGCAGCTATCGATTGACGCTGACCATCGCGCGGTATTGCACCGTGCGGATCTCCTGTTTGATCGATTCAACGATGTTCAGATATTCGTTGGAATTCATCAGCATTTTTTCTTTTCCTCCGTCAGTTCACGCAGCAGTCCTTGGCATCCCGCCAGCACATCCTGCCA
>ULTY01022918.1_pt1 | contig 21340 bp, 12 predicted proteins | sample 1958021 | NCBI WGS metagenome assembly ULTY01 (sample SAMEA4835746, study PRJEB28245) | human gut metagenome | biome: gut microbiome; material: fecal sample | place: Denmark | collected 2008 | reverse complement strand
ACTGTTTAATTTTCAATTAGATAGAGATTGTATGATGTTTCCCGCAGTGCATTGTCGGATTGAACGATAATCCTGCGAGTCTGGCAACATGCCGCAAGGACATGTTCATCGTCTTATAGTAGCGTTTGATCGGAAAGACCTTATTACCTTCCAGATGCAGATTTTTATAACGGTCATAGATTATTTCGGCTATAGGAAGGAGTTTAACACGGAACTGTGTACCCGTCTTTTGCCGCTTGTCGATGATCCAATGATTCCTGTTGTAGTCCGTATGGATGTCCGCATGGGTAAGTTTCACCACGTCTGCATGGCTCAGACCCGTAAAGGCGCAGAAAACGAAGACATCCCGGTTGATGCCCGTTCGGTAGTTGGGAAGTTCGACGTCCATCACGGCCTGCAGTTCCGAAGCGGACAAATAACGTCGTTCGGCGTATTTGGGCCTGACATGGAATCCTGCAAAAGGATCGACGAGAATCCACCCGTTCTTATACGCCGTATAGGTCATCAGACGCAGTTTCTTGACCCCGGCACTGATCGTTCCGGAAGCAAGACCTTTTACCGTGGAGAGGTAAACGACGAACTTTTCGATAAAATTCCGATTCAACTCTTTGAAAGGAATGTCCTTGACGTGGTATTCGTATTCGAGGAAAGCGGCAAGACGTCTGCGACGCAGACAGTAATCCTCGTAGGTGGAATAAGCGCGGTCTTTGCCCACACGCTTGCGGAACTCCGCAAGATATTCGTCGAAGGTCTGTAACAGCAGGCGGCAATCATCGCCCATACCGAGGAAGGCGTTGCGGACCTTTTCGGCCGTAACGTATGAGTCCCGGTCGCAGAGACGCTGGTACTGTTTGCCGATATTGGTCTTGATATTCTCCAGCTTCTCGTTGATGCGCTGCGATTCGAGACTTTTGCCAGAGGCTTTGTTGGCTTTGGCATCCCAGAGAGAGGAACGAACGGAGAGTTTGCAGCTGAACTGCGACATCGTGCCGTTGATGGTGATACGGCCCATGACGGGAACCTGACCCGATTTCTCCGACTGCCTTTTCACGTAGAAAAGGACTTTGAAAGTGCTGCGTTGCATGATAACTTGAACTTTGAGGATGGGTTAAACGTTAAGTCAAGTTATTTGTTATGCGGAAATTCAATGCAACGAACTGAAAACGACTGCCTTAAATGCAAATCAAAGCATTTCGGGCAGGTAACGGATAAGTAACACAACTCACCGTTAAACCTGCCCGATTTTGCTTTTCTATTGCTCGGAGCACATGCAGAAGAGAGAATTAAATAACTGTAAACAAAATATTTACTCTTTTCTGCACTTTCTCTTACCTACAAAACTCCGGCTTGTAAGGCCGGGGTTTTTTGTTCCAACTCCCGGCGAGGCGGAGTTACCGGGTCGTCGGGTGTTGTTTGCGGCGAATTTGGGGATTGAATTTCTGTTTGTCAGATACAAACTATATTTTTTAGTTTAAAAACTATGTAAAATAGTTGGATGTGAATTTTTTTTAGTTGCCTTTGCTGGCGGACACTGGGATATACTCGTTTGCCCGGTTTTAAAAACAACCGACGCTATGGAAAAACTGACACGCAGGGAAGAGGAACTGATGCGCTGTTTCTGTGAACACGGCCCGCTGTTCGTGCGGGAACTGGTCGCGCTGGCCGTCGAGCCTAAGCCCCATTTCAATACGCTCTCGACGATGGTCCGCGCCCTCGAAGCCAAGGGCTATGTCGGTCACAAGACCTTCGGAAGCACCTATCAGTATTATCCGGTGGTGACCGAGGAGGAGTTTTCCCGCCGCACGCTTGGCGGTGTCATCAGCAAGTATTTCGAGAATTCCTATCTTGGGGCGGTTTCCGCGCTGGTCGAGGAGGAGAAGATTTCGGTCGAAGACCTTCGAGAGCTGATCGACCGCATCGAAAATCAAAACCGCCGGTAGCCATGTACGCCCTGATGATCTACAGCCTGAAGGTCGGCGCCTGTCTGGCGGTGTTTTACCTCTTTTTCAAACTGCTGCTGAGCCGCGAGACCTTCCACCGCCTGAACCGTATCGTGGTGCTGGCGGCTATGGTGCTGTCGTTTATACTGCCGTTCTGCGTCATTACGATCTACCGTGAGCTGCCTGCCGCACCGGAGATGCCGGCTGCGGAGCAGCTCTTCGAGGCGTCAGCCGAACCGCAGCCCGAACCGTTTCCGTGGGATAAGGCCGCTGCCCTTGTTTTTCTGACCGGAGCGGGGGCGACGCTGCTCTGGACGTTCGGATCGGTTTTCGGCGTGATCCGCATGATCCGCCGGGGGCGTCGTGAACGGCTGGCCGACGGAACGGTGCTGGTGCGTATCGGCCGTTCGGTGACGCCTTTCAGCTGGTATCGTTATATCGTATTGTCAGAGAATGATTTGGCCGAAAAAGGCGACGCGATTGTCCTGCACGAAAAGGCCCATCTGCGTTTGCGTCATTCGGTCGATCTGCTGCTCACCGATCTCGCGGGCTGCCTCCAGTGGTTCAACCCCGCGATGTGGCTGCTTTGCCGCGAACTGCGGGCCATTCACGAATACGAAGCCGACGAGGCCGTCCTCGACAGCGGCGTCGATGCGAAACATTATCAACTATTATTAATAAGGAAAGCTGCCGGCGGGAGGTGGTACTCAGTCGCCAACAGCTTTAATCACAGTAAACTTAAAAACCGTATTACCATGATGTTACGTAAAAGATCGTCGCGGTGGGCCGTAGCCAGAGTGCTTTTCGTGCTGCCGCTTGCGGGACTCGCCCTCGGAGCGTTCGCCCGCACCGCCTATGTGTTTCCTGATGACAAAGGTAAAAAAGAAAATGTTACGATTCTCATTCGGAACGCAAAAATCGACCCTTCGGACGGAAAATCCGGCAATCCGCTGATTCTGGTGGACGGCCGCGAAGTGAGATCGATCGATTCGCTGTCGCCCGACCGGATCGCTTCGATTTCGGTGCTCAAGGATGCTGCGTCGGAAGCCCAGTACGGTGAAAAGGGCCGGGACGGCGTGATTATCGTCACGACGAAGGAGGGCGGTGCCGACCCGCAGATGCAGACGTTCACGTACGGCGGCAACAGCAGTTCGACTGCCGTCGTGGTGCGCGGAGCCGGGACAGAGCCTGATTCCCTTGCGGGGAGGGTGCGTACGATGACCTACAGGATCGACGGCAGGCGAGACTCGCTCGGCGGAGACATGGTCTGGAAAATAAACGGGCGGGACGTCGATGCCGGCGACTTGGAAGAGTTGTCCGGAAACGTCCGGTCGATCCGCATTATCAAGGACGCCGCCGTGCAGGGGGAAGATTCCGCTGCTGCGGAGGGGATGATGCGCATTATGACCGGACAGACGATGCAGGCTGCGGACGCCGGCCTGAAAGCAGCCGAAGCGGGGATGCAGGCCGCCCGTGCCGGGCTGGATGCGGCACGCCGGTATATGTCGGCCGAGGAGTGGAAGCAGGCGCAGAAACAGCTCGAAACGGCGCAGAAGCAGCTGGACGAAGCCCGCGCGCAGGCAAAGTCGGAAATCTCCTTCTCCGAGGCGATCGCAGTCGATATGCAGGACTCCTCCGCCGATACTGCTGACGGCGGGGCGGTCGTCGCGGGTGCGGTCGGCGGGACGGCGTCGGAAACGCCGTCTTATTGGCGCGTTACGACCGGCGAAGGCACGATGCGCGTGGATCATTCGAAAACGGAGTCGGGCAAAACGGTCTTTACGGGCCGCGTCACGCTGCACAATCCTTCGGAGATACCGGATAACTACGTGATTTTCATTAACGGCGAGAAAGCGTCCAAAGCGGACGTGCTTCGGCTTGCACCCCGGAAAATCAAGCGTATGGAGGTGTTGCGGGGCAAGGAGGCCGCCAAGGAGTATACGGCGCCGGCAGCGAGGGCGTAATCAAGATTACGACCCGCAGATAGCCGCAGGTAACTGCAGACAGCCGGAGAGGGACGGATTGCCGGGTTGAGACGATAAAATCCGTTGCCGTCCGGTTGTACACGACGAAAACCAACCGCCATAAGCATAAAAAGTTCGCGCCCGGAACGGTTCTGCCGTTCCGGTTTTTTTTCGGCGTGCGGGCAATGCAGGCCCGAAACTTGCGGAAATCGTCCGTGACAAGTTGTCCTTGCCGGCGTAAATTCCGGTTGGCGGCAGTCTCGGCGGGCGTCGGCGCGGTGAATTTTCAGCCCGGCCGCCGTCGGTTTTGCCGGGACGACGCCTTCCCTGCGGAGACCGTTCCGTGCAAAACCGAAAAATTTGGTTCTGCGTCCGGCTTGCGCTATCTTTGCATGGGAAACACAAAACAGAAGCTATGAAACGCCTGCTATTTTTTCTTACAGTCGCAACGCTCGTCTCGTGCGGCCGGTCGTTCGAAAAATGTACGGCCAAATATGCCGAAGTAGGGGAGGTGAGCGACAACCGCGCGGCCGTGCTCGACATCAACGAGGGCGTAGGCCGCTGGGGCTATGTCGATGGAACGGGGCGGCTGGCGATCGAATGCCGCTATGCCGACGCCCGCCGATTTGCCGACGGACTGGCCGCGGTGCAGGTCCCCGAAGGAGCTTGGGGATATATCGACACCGTGGGACGGCTCGTGATCGCTCCGCAGTTCGTGCTTGCCGAACCGTTTGAGGACGGCATGGCGTGGGTGCAGGCCGCGGGCGAGCTTTGGGGGCGCGTCGATAAGTCGGGGAAGATGGTTATTCCCTGCCTGTACTCCGAAATCGGCGAGCCGGACGAGCGGGGCTGGATGCGCGTGCTGCGCGACGGCAAGTGGGGCTATCTGCGCGAAAACGGCGAAGTGGTCGTGCCGTGCGACTACAACCTGATCGGCGAGCCTAACGCATACGGGCTGATTCCCGTGACGAGCGGCGGCAAGCACGGCTTCTTGGACGCCGACGGTCGCGAGGTGCTTCCCTGCTTCTTCACCTACATTTCCGATTTCAAGGATGGTTATGCCCGGACGAACTACGGCGGCAGCATGGTGCTGCGCGACGAGCCTTACGGCGGGCAGTGGGGACTGATCGACACGCTGGGCCGCGAGACGATTCCGTGCCGGTACTACTACCTCGATACGCCGGGCGAAGGACTTGCGGCCTTTATGCTCGAACAGTTCGGCAATTACGGCTATGTGGACGTAAAGGGCAATGTGGCGATTACGCCGCGTTTCGCCGTGGCGCGGCCCTTTTCGGGCGGTGTCGCCGTGGTGAGCTACAACAATGTCAATTACGGACTGGTGGATCGCAACGGCAATGAAGTCAGCTCGTTCTGCTATAAACGCATCGGAAAGTTCCATGACGGTCTGGCGCCGTTCAATACCAACCTTTACGGCATGAATTTTCAGGGGATGGAGCCGCGCTGCGGGTATATCGACACCGAAGGGCGCGAAGTGCTCCCCGCCAAATGGGACGATGCCGGCGAGTTCAGCGAGATGCGCGCCCCGGTGATGCGTTTCGGCGTAAATTCCGAGGATTTCTACGACGCCCGCTGGGGCTATATCGCCACGAACGGCCAGCTCGTCGTACCCTTCAAATACCACGAGGCATATCCTTTCAGCTGCGGTCTGGCCCGCGTTTTCGTCAAGGGGCTGGGGTACGGCTATATCAACCGCAAGGGCGAAGAGGTCGTTCCCTGCAAGTATCAGGAAGCCGAAGATTTCCACGACTTTACGGCGAAAGTGAAACAGTACGACCGGGTGATGACGATCGACGACAAGGGGCAGATCGTCGAAGGGCAATAAAAAAAACGGAGGTCCGAGACCTCCGTTTTTTTTGTTTGCTGTCCGGTCTGCCGGCTTATTTGAATCCCACGATTTCGGGCCGTGTCGGACGGTAACGGTATTGTTCGATGCGGGTCTGGTTCGATACGCGGACATATTCGCTCTCGACTAGTCCGCGTTTGCCGAAGGCGAGTCCCAGACGTATCTGTATCGTGTTGAAAATCAGCCTTTCGTTCTTGATGCGCACGCCGAAGCCGAACGAAGTGAAGAAGTCGTTCTTGAAGATGTTGGGTGAATAGCCGATCAGTCCGAAGTCGGCGAATCCGAACAGGGCGATACGGAAGCCGAGGGGCTGGTAGGGGGTGAAAAATACGGTCTCCGTGTTGAGGATCATGCGGTTGGTGCCGGTGACATGCTCTTTGAGCGCCTGCAGTCCGTTTATGCGGGTCATGCGGATTATTTCGTCGCTGCCCGTGCCGCGGTTCCATCCCTGCGTATAGTTGAAGGCCAGAAACTGGCGGATGCGGCTGCGTTTGAACATGAATAGGTTCGAGAACCACTTCAGGTCCACGTCCACCGCACTATGGCGCCACATGCCGGTTGCGAGGTCGATATAGCTTCCCAGCGTGATACTTCCCATGACGTAGCCCACCGAGCGGAATCCGCCGGTCGTATAGGTCATGCCCAGATACATTTCGTCGTTGAATTCGCCCCACGAGTATCCGCTGACCAGCTCGGCCTTGTAACCCGTCGCAAGGTACTCCCTTGTGCCGAATCCGTAGATCATGTTGGCCGAATAGAACTTCTCGCGGTAGAGACCGGCCCCGAAGAGCATGGCGTCGTAGTCGTGCAGCGCGGGGTTGTGGTTGGGGGCGACCAGCGGCCGCCGGCTGAAACGGGCGTAGCTGTAGCGTCCCGTGAAATATACGCTCGAATTGATGGAGCGGATATAGCGCGACTTGCCGCCCCATGCGTCCAGATTGCGGACCTTGATGAGCAGCGAAGTGTCGAGGTCGATCATGTAGCGCTTCGACTTGACGTCGCTGTACGTAAGGCCGATTTCATAGTCCGTCGGACGTATGAACTCCTTGCGCAGCCCCATGTTCAGCTCCGAGTTGTAGAAGTCGCGTCCGGCCGAAAAATCCGCCGTGTAGAAACTTCCCAGAACGTTGGGGATTTCGTATTCGACGATGTTGCCGCCGTATGAGAAGTCTTTGCGGCTGAAGTTGGTGTTGAACTTCAGGGTGTTGCCCCAGCCGAAAATGTTGGCGTCCGACAGTCCGACCATCGTGCGGCCCTCGCCGTGGATGGCGCCGTCGACGCTGATCGTCCAGCTGTCACGGGTGCATATGACCATATTGACGCGTGTCGAATCCAGCGAATCGGGCATCAGGGTGATATCGACGTCGGAGATGTAGGGGCGCGAGCGGAGCAGCTGCTTGTTGCGCACGATCAGCTGCGGGTCGATCTTGTCGCCCGGCTTGAAGAGCAGGTCGCGGCGGATGACCCGGTCGCGCGTCAGCATGTGTATCTTGTTGCCCGTGCGTTCGAGCCAGTTGCCGTCGGAGTCGAAGGGATGCTGACGCTCGATGGTGATGTCGCCCACGGTTTTTCCCGCATAGGGTTCCAGCAGGCGGCTTTCGTCCACTACGCGGCCGCTGAATGTGGTGTCCAGCACGGGCTTTACGAAAAGCATTCTGTAGAGCATGCGCGGCACGGCGCGGCGGTTAGTCTTGGACTGGATGCTGTCATATAGCCTTTGATTGCGCTCGGAGGTGGCGGTGTTCAGGCTGTCGGGCTTGAATCCGTCGGGCGAGTTTATGTTGGGCGAAGTTATTTCGGGACCGCGCATGCCGGGACCGGCCGTTCGGGCGAAACAAACGCTCACTGCCGCGAGGACGGTTAGTACGAGTATGCAGATCCGGCGATACATGTCATCAAAGATAACGTAATTTTTCGGCAAAACGTATAAAAAAGCGGCTCCCCGAAACAGGAAAAGACGGCCGTGACGGTCGTCTTTTCCTCAATATACACTCTCTGCGGATGTTATCTCCGGGCATGTCCTGCGATTTTTCCGCCTTCCGGAATCGTACCGGGGCCGTGACGCCGCGTCGGAGTCCGTCTGCGCGCCCTTCCGGTTCTACCTGCGTCCCTCCTTGGCCTCGATACACTCGGTGGCGTGGGGCACTTTCATCAGGCGCTCCTTGGGAATGAGCTTGCCCGTGGTTTTACAGATGCCGTAAGTCTTATTCTCGATACGCACGAGCGCCATTTCCAGATTGCGTATGAACTTCATCTGGTGCGCCGCCAAGCGTCCGCTCTCCTCTTTCGAGAGAGTCGCTGCGCCCTCTTCGAGGACCTTGAACGTCGGCGAGGTATCTTCCGTGTCGTTGTCTGCCGTGTGGGTGATAGTGGCGCGCAGCAGCTCGTAGTCCGCACGCGCGTTCTCCAGCTTCTTCAGGATAAGCTGCTTGAACTCTTCGAGTTCGGCGTCGCTGTATCTCGTTCTTTCGTCTGCCATAGTCGTCTTCTCCTTAATTAGGTTTTATGTAAAATTAACTATTTTTTTCGTAAATACCAAATTTTACATCTCATTATACGATTCCGTCCGGACATACCCGCGCATCGTGCTCAGCATGAAACACTTGCCGTTCCAAATTCACCGAAAAAGGGATTCGGAGACGTTCCGGACGGGCTAAATCCGCGTTACGGCGATCCGTACCGGCTCGTCATCGACATCCGAATCGACGATCACTCCGCCCGCAGGTTGTGCCGCGGTCTTGACCTCGACGGCCAGCGTCTGCGATGCGATGTAACCGGCGTATTTGGCGACGGCGTCGGCCACGAGCTCCTTCTGCTCGATCTCGACCCGGATCTTGTCCGTCACTTCGAATCCCGAATCCTTGCGGATATTCTGGATGCGGTTTATCAACTCGCGTGCCACGCCTTCCGCGCGCAGCTCCTCCGTTACGGTGATGTCGAGCGCCACGGTCAGCTTGCCTTCCGACGCCACGAGCCAGCCCGGCATGTCCTCCGAGGTGATCTCGAAATCGGCGGGGGTTACGGCGATCTTCTCGGCGCCGAGGTCGAGGATCGTCTCCGGAGCGGCTTCGATTTCGGCGATCCGCTCCTGCGTGAACTCCGCGGTCATGGCGGCGATCTGCTTCATGTATTTGCCGTAGCGCGGTCCCAGCGTCTTGAAGTTGGGCTTGATGCGCTTGGTGATAATGCCCGCCGTGTTCTCGATCAGCTCGATCTCCTTGACATTCACCTCGTTCATGATGAGCGTCTTCACGGCGGCGATATGCTGCGCCATTGCCGGGTCGAGCACCGGAATCAGTATTTTGGTCAGCGGCTGGCGCACCTTGATCGAGACTTTGCGGCGCAGGGCCAGCACCATCGACGATACGCGCTGGGCCAGCGACATCATCTCTTCCAGATCGGCGTCGATCAGCTTCCCGTCGGCCTTCGGGAAGGTCGAGAGGTGTACCGATTCGTCCGTATGGCGGCCGCTTACGGCGTTCAGGTCGCAGAAAATGCGGTCCGAGATGAACGGTGCGAACGGCGCCGCGAGCATCGAAACGGTCTCCAGACAGGTGTAAAGCGTCTGATAGGCCGCCAGTTTGTCCTCGTTCATGCCGCCGCCCCAGAAACGCTTGCGGTTGAGGCGTACGTACCAGTTGGAGAGGTTTTCGCCCACGAACTCCTGAATGGCGCGCGCCGCAGGCGTCGGGTCGTAATCTTCGAGCGAACGCGTCACGTCCCTGACCAGCGTGTTGAGCAGCGAGATGATCCAGCGGTCGATCTCCGGACGCTTCTCCACGGGAACCTCCGGCTCCCGGCCCGTAAATCCGTCCACGTTGGCGTAGAGGGCGAAGAACGAATAGGTATTGTAGAGCGTTCCGAAGAACTTGCGGCGCACTTCGTCCACGCCGTCCCTATCGAATTTGAGGTTGTCCCACGGCTGCGAGTTGGAGATCATGTACCAGCGCGTGGCGTCGGCTCCGTAGGTGGCCAGCACCTCGAACGGATCGACGCCGTTGCCCAGGCGCTTGGACATCTTGTTGCCGTTCTTGTCGAGCACAAGACCGTTCGAAATGATGTTCTTGAAAGCCACCGAGTCGAACAGCATCGAGGCGATGGCGTGCAGCGTGAAGAACCAGCCGCGCGTCTGGTCCACGCCTTCGGCGATGAAGTCGGCCGGATAGACCGTCTTGAAATGCTCGCCGCCGTTCTCGAACGGGTAGTGCAGCTGCGCATAGGGCATGGCTCCCGAATCGAACCACACGTCGATCAAGTCGCTTTCGCGCTTCATCGGCTCGCCCTTCGACGAGACCAGCACGATGCCGTCCACATAGGGGCGGTGCAGGTCGATATTTTTGGTCGAATAGTTCTCCGCCGACATGTCGCCGACCTTGAAATTTTTGTAGGGATTCTCCTTCATGAAGCCTGCGGCGACCGACTTTTCGATTTCGCCCGTCAGCTCTTCGATCGAGCCGATGCACTTCAGCTCCGAGTAGTCCTCCGTCGCCCATACCGGCAGCGGGGTTCCCCAGAAGCGCGAACGCGAAAGGTTCCAGTCCACCAATCCTTCGAGCCACTTGCCGAAACGGCCCGTGCCGGTCGATTCGGGCTTCCAGCGGATCGTCTTGTTTAGTTCGATCATCCGCTCGCGCAGGGCCGTGGTGCGGATGAACCACGAGTCGAGCGGGTAGTAGAGCACCGGTTTGTCCGTACGCCAGCAGTGGGGATAGGAGTGGGTGTGCTTCTCGATCTTGAAGGCCTTGTTTTCGGCTTTGAGCATCACCGCGATGTCGATGTCGAGCGTCGTCTCGGCATCGCAGGCGATATTCGGATCGTATGCGTTTTTCACATAACGGCCCGCATACTCCCTGTATTTTGCGGCGTCGACATTATTTTTCACGAATTCGGGATCGAGCTCCTCCAGCAGAAAGAATTTGCCCTGCCTGTCTACCATCGGCTGATTTTTGCCGGCCTTGTCCACCATGAACAGCGGCGCAATGCCTGCGGCGCGGCCTACGCGGTCGTCGTCGGCACCGAACGTCGGCGCGATATGCACGATGCCCGTACCGTCCGAAGTGGTCACGTAGTCGCCGACGATCACGCGGAACGCGTCGCCCATCGGCTTTACCCACGGGATGAGCTGCTCGTAGCGGATGCCTTCCAGTTCGGGACCCTGCCAGCTTTCGCCCGTAATCTCATAGGTTCCCTCCATTTTCTTGGTGAAGTATGCGGGCACGAGCTCTTTGGCGAGGATGACCGTCTGCGGACGGTCGGTATAGGGGTTGCGGCATTTGACCTTGACGTATTCGATCGCGGGACCTACGGCCAGCGCCGTGTTCGAGGGCAGGGTCCACGGCGTGGTAGTCCAAGCCAAGAAATAGAGCGGTCCCTCGACGCCGGCGAAAAGCTTCTCGCTCTTCTGGTCGCGGATGACTTCGAACTGCGCCGTGCAGGTCGTGTCCTTGACGTCGCGGTAGCAGCCGGGCTGGTTCAGCTCGTGGGTCGAGAGACCCGTTCCCGCCGCCGGCGAGTAGGGCTGGATGGTGTAGCCCTTGTAGAGCAGCCCCTTGTCGAAGAGCTGCTTGAGGAGCCACCACAGCGTCTCGATGTATTTGTTGTCGTAGGTGATGTAGGGATCGTCCATGTTGACCCAGTAGCCCATCTTGCGGGTCAGGTCCTCCCACATGCCCGTAAACTCCATGACGGCTTCGCGGCAGGTGCGGTTGTATTCTTCGATGGTGATCTTTTTGCCGATGTCCTCCTTGGTGATGCCGAGCTTCTTCTCGACGCCCAGTTCGACCGGAAGTCCGTGCGTATCCCAGCCCGCCTTGCGGTGCACGAGGTAGCCCTGCTGCGTTTTGTAGCGGCAGAAAACGTCCTTGATCGTACGGGCCATGACGTGGTGGATGCCCGGCGTGCCGTTGGCCGACGGGGGGCCTTCGTAAAATACGAACGCGGGGTGTCCTTCGCGCGTGGTGATGCTTTTATGGAATGTATCGCGGGCGTCCCACTCGCCGAGCACGTCGGCGGCCGTCTGCGCCAGATCGAGACCTTTATACTCTTTGAACTTCATGGTGTATGTGTTTTGTTTTCGTTCGGATCCTGCACCCGGAGCAAAGCCGGAACTGCCGGAAACGTCATTCGTTTTCCGACAACTCGCAAAGATATAAAAAAGATTTGAAAATCTGCAAAATTCCGCCGATTAGGCCGCCGCCGCAAAAACGGCGTGGGCTTATTCCGCGATCGGCATTTCGACCCGGAAGCAGGAACCTTCGCCGACGGCGGAATCGACGCCGATTTGTGCGCCCATCTGCTCCGCGATGCTCTTGCAGATCGAAAGTCCGAGTCCGGTGCCCTGCGTGAAGGTGTCCACCTTGTAAAACCGTTCGAAGATTTTGTCCAGCTCTTCGGCCGGAATGCCGATGCCCGTGTCGCGGACATAGAGACTCAGCCGGTCCCGTTTGCGTTCGAATCCCACCGTGACGAATCCTTTTGGTGTGAATTTCAGTGCGTTGCGGATGAAGTTGGCCAATATCTGCATCAGCCCCTGCCTGTATTGGCAGACGGTGCAGGAGGGCAGTCCCTTTTCGACGTCCAGCACGACTTCCTCCGGAGTCTGCAGGCGGAACGTTTCGACGGCTTCGCGGCAGAGCGTCCGCAGGTCGAACCGGGTCCTGACCAGATCGGCATGCCCCGATTCGATGCGCGAGAGGTCCAGTACGTCGGATATGATCTGCAGCAGCAGTCCGTTGTTGAGCGACACGATGTCGTTGTACTCTTTGCGCACTTCGGGGTCCTCCTCGGTGGTCAGCAGCTGCGAAAAGCCTACGATGGCGTTGAGCGGCGTGCGGATTTCGTGGCTCATGTTGGCGAGGAACGCCGTCTTGAGCTTGTTGGACTCCTCGGCCCGCTCCTTGGCGGCGATCAGCTCCTGCTCGGTCTGTTTGAGCGCCGTGATGTCGTAATTGATTCCCAGCATGTCGATCACCTGCTCCTGCGGCCGGTATTCGCGGCAGATGAGGTGGCTTTTGATCCATGTCGTCCGGCCGTCGTCGTGCAGGACGCGGCAGGAGACCGATGCCGACTGTATCTCCCCGGACTCGAACTGCGCCAGCCGGTTCAGCAGCACCGTGCGGTCGTCGGGGTGGATATGACGGTATTTGCCGATGACGTCGCCGATGGCGGCCGTGTCGGCTTCGCCGTAGTTGCGCAGCCAGACGCTCTGCGCATAACCCTCTTTGTTGCAGAGGTTGTAGTTGATGTATCCCACCTGCGCGTATTCGGAGATAAGGCGGAACAGCGCTTCGAATTCCGTGAGCCGGTCCTGCGTCTGGCGGAGTTCCGTGTTGTCGATGTTGATGAGCAGGTAGTGGGTGATTTCGCCCGTGTCGTTGTAGAGACACCGGATGCGGGCCGTCCAGTCGATGTAGCCGCTCCGGCTGGTGTCGTAATAGCTTCGGGCTTTCGAAAAATCGTAGCGTGTGGTGAAGTCCGTACCCCGGCCTTCGCGGATGCAGTCCTTGATCTCGGCCGAGAAGTTGGGGTTGTCGAAAATGCTGAGTCCCCGGATGCCTGCCGGATCGGTTACGCCGAACATTTCCAGATCGCGGGCGTTGATGTCCACCAGATGCCCTGTGCGGTCGTATATCTCGATGCCGATCGGGGCGTTCTGAATGACGTTGCGCAGCAGTTTCTCCTTTTCGTCGAGCGCCTGATGCGCCGTGACGACGTCCGTGATGTCGAGGATCAGGATCACGATCTCCGTCGCGTCGTTGGGGGTGTTGTAGAGGAAGCTGCGGCAGTAGCGGCCGGTTTTGGAGGCATGCCACTGGTCCATCTTGTAATCCCCCAGCCTGATGGCCGCCAGCTCGTCGATGTGCCGGTCTACGGGGATGTCTATTTCGCGGGCGGTCTTGTCGAGGTAATCAGCGGCGTCTACGCCCAGAATCTGCTGCGCCGTCTGGTTGACCGAGAGGAAAAGGTAGTCGGTCGCCTGGCCGTCGTCGTCGTAGAGCAGCCGGATGCGGAAGTAGCCGATCGGCAGGTGGTCGAGCAGCTCGTCCATGTGTTTGTTCTCCTTCAGCACCGCGTAATAGTTGCTTTCGAGCGTGAGGACGTCCGCCTCTTTCCGGCCGGCGACCGGAACGCGCTGGAGGTAGCCGAAGAGTTTGATGCCCTGCTGCGGGTCCGATTGTTTGCGGACGAGCTGCGTATGGATCCATATTTCGCCTTCCGGCAGTACGACGGGGAACGTTTCGTCGAAATGGTTTCCGACCTTGAGCGACAGGAATTCGTTGTGTATCCGTGTCCGGTAATCTTCGCGCGTCAGCGGCATCAGTTCCCCGACTGCGGCCCGGTTGCTGCCGAGTCCCAGCAGATCGACGATGTAGTCGGAGAAGAACAGTTCGCCCGTGCGGAAATCCGCCTTCCACCACCCCATTTGGGCCGCGTCGAGCAGCTGCATCAACGATTGAAGATCGGGAGCGCCGGAGGTAAACATAACGGAGTCGCAGTTAAGTGTATGAAAGCGTGCGGGTGACGCGGGCCGGATTGCCGACGGCAACCGAATCCGCGGGAATGTCGCGCGTAACTACCGAACCCGCTCCAATTATCGCGCCGTTGCCGATCCGGACGCCCGGACAGACGATGACGCCGCCGCCCAGCCAGCAGTTGTCGCCGATGGTGATGGGCTTGCCGGCTTCGCGGCCTGTCGCGCGCAGGTCGGGGTCCAGCGGGTGGTGCGGGGTGAGCAGCTGTACCTTGGGCCCTATCAGCGTATTGCGCCCGATACGGATCGGAGCCAGATCGAGGAAGACGCAGTCGAAATTGACGAAAGAGCCTTCGCCGATATGGATGTTGTAGCCGTAATCGCAGTAAAAGGGCGCGCGGATGAATCCGGCTGCATTGGGACAGAGCTCGCGCAGAGCGGCGCGGTATGCTGCGTCGTGGCCGGGACATTCGACGTTGAGCCGGTGCATCAGCAGCGTGGCGCGGTCGCGGTCGGCCGTCAGCTCCTCGTTGCGCGGGTCGAACCATTCGCCCGCCAGCATCTTCTCTTTCTCGCTTTTCATACGAGCGGGATATTTTATTCGAACGACTGCAGTTCGATCAGTTTGGCGTAGATTCCTCCGCGGGCCATCAGTTCGGCGTGCGTGCCCTGTTCGGCGATGCGTCCGTGATCGACGACGATGATCTTGTCGGCGTTGTGGATCGTGCTCAGACGGTGTGCGATGACTACCGAAGTACGGCCCTCCAGCAACTTGTTGAGGGCGTCCTGCACGAGTTTTTCGCTCTCGGTGTCGAGGGCCGAAGTCGCCTCGTCGAGAATCAGGATGTCGGGGTTTTTCAACACGGCGCGGGCGATGGAGAGACGCTGCCGCTGGCCGCCCGAAAGTTTCACGCCGCGGTCGCCGATATTGGTCCGATAGCCTTCGGGCGCTTCGGTGATGAAGCAGTCGGCGTTGGCGATTCGGGCCGCTTCGACGATCTCCTCGTGCGAAGCTCCGGCCTTGCCCATGGCGATGTTGCCTTCGATGGTGTCGTTGAAAAGCACGGTGTCCTGCGATACGACGCTCATGTGTGCGCGCAGGCTCTCCTGCGTGTAGTCGCGGATCGAAACGCCGTCGATGAGGATGTCGCCCGCCGTAACGTCGTAGAAACGCGGGACAAGCTCGCTGAGCGTCGATTTGCCGCCTCCCGACGGTCCCACGAGCGCCACGGTCTCCCCGCGTTTGATGTCGAACGAAATGCCGTCGATCACCTCGCGGCTGCCGTCGTAGGAGAAGTGTATGTCGCGGAATTCGATCTTGTCTTTCAGGCCGTTCAGCTCCAGCGCGCCGGGCTTGTCCTGAATTTCGCTCTGGGCGTCGATGATCGAGAAGATGCGCTCTCCGGCCGCGATGCCCTGATTGATGTTGGCGAACTGGTCGATGAAGGTGCGCACGGGGCGCGTGATCTGCGAGAACATGGCGACGAAGGCGATGAAGCCTTCGGGGCTGAGCGACCCCTTGAATACGAGCGAACCGCCGAATACGAGGATGACGCCCACGGCCGAGATGCCGAGGAATTCGCTCATCGGCGAAGCCAGCTGCTGGCGGCGCGCCATCGAGAGGGTCAGCCGGGCCAGATCGGCGTTCAGGTCGTAGAACTTCTGCTTGATATAATCCACGGCGTTGTAGCTCTTGATGACCTTGATGCCCGAAAGGGACTCGTCGAGCGTCGATACCAGTTCGCCCATGCGCTGCTGGCTCGTGCGGGCCGGGTGGCGCAGGCGTTTGACGATGCTGCCGATGATGAGGGCCACCACGGGCAGAAACAGCACCGAGAAGAGGGCCAGCTCCCACGATATGGCGACCATCATCACCGTGTAGCCGATGATGAGGAACGGCTCGCGGAAAGCCACCTGCAGGGTGTTGGTGATGCAGAACTGCACCACGCCGACGTCGGAGGTGATTTTTGAAATGATGTCGCCCTTGCGCTGGTCGCTGAAAAAGCCGACGTGCATGTCCACCACCTTCGAGAACATCTCGTTGCGCATGCGCTGCAGGGTGCGGGTGCGCATGTTCTCCACCGTCCACGAACCCAGATAGCGGAACAGGTTGCTCAGCAGGCTCACGAAAATGGTCACCACGGCGAGCATGAGCAGTACGTTTTCGGGGTTGTATTCGTTGAACAGATGCGAGTAGGTGAAGTTGAACAAGGCTGTCAGGTATTCCTGATTGAAGGCCAGCGGGGGAAGTTTCTCTACATATACGAACGTGTAGTCGGCGTCGAACATCGTCTTGAGGATCGGCATGATCAGCAGGAACGTGAGCGAGTTGAACAGCGCGTAGAGCAGCGAGTAGAAGAAATAGGGAATTGCGTACTTCTGGATGGGGCGGGCGAAACCCAAGAGCCTCATGTATATTTTAAGCATTACGGGCGGATTATTTGCAGGTTATGTGATAATCGGGACAAAGATAGGAATAATAATGATAAAATCGGACCCTGCGGGTCAAAAGTGCGAAGTTTAGGAGAAATAAGGGCCGAAAAAGGAAAAGAGGCGGGCGTTGCCGCTCACCTCCCTTCCGGTTCATAACCAGTGTCTTCCGATAAATGCGCCTTGTCGTTGGCGGCGGCCACGGCCAGTTGGTCGCAGCGGTTGTTCTCGACCGTATCGGCATGCCCCTTGACCCATACGAACCGCACATTGTGGCGCCGGTATATGCGCAGGAAACGCATCCACAGGTCGGGATTCTTCTTGCCGGCGAACCGTTTCTTCTCCCAGCCGAACACCCAGCCTTTCGTCACGGCGTCCACGACGTATTTCGAGTCGGAATAGACCGTGACGTCCGACCCCTCGAACTTGAGCGCTTCGAGCGCCGCGCAGACGGCCGTTAGCTCCATGCGGTTGTTGGTCGTCAGGCGGAATCCCTGCGAAAGCTCCTTGCGGTGAGGGCCCGAAAGCAGCACCGCGCCGTAACCGCCCGGCCCGGGATTCCCCAAGGCCGAGCCGTCGGTGTATATGGTGATTTGTGCCACGCCGGATTATTTCAGCGCCGCCAGCTGCTCCCTGATGGCCGCGATTTTCGCTTCTGCGTCCGCCTGCTTGGCGCGCTCGTTCATGACCACCTTTTCAGGCGCCGACTGCACGAAGCGCTCGTTCGAGAGCTTCTTCATGACGCTTGCGAGGAATCCCTCGTAGTAGGCGAGACTCTCCGTCAGTTTCCCGATTTCGGCTTCGACGTCGATCTTGCCCGCCATCGGCACGAAATACTGGGTAGTCTTGACGATGAACGCCGCTGCCGCGGGGTCTTTCTCCGTCACGGTTTCGACGGCCGTCAGGTTGGCCATCTTCCGCATCACGGGAGCGTATTCGGCGGGGTAGTTCTCGTCGGCGATCACCTTGAGCGTCAGCGCTTCCTTCTGCGGCAGGTTCTTCTGGTTGCGTATGTTGCGCACCGAGGAGATCGCCTCCTTGGCCAGCTCGAACCGGGCCAGCAGGCGCTCGTCGGCTTCGACCGGCTGCGGCATGGGGGCCGTGCAGATCGACTCGCCCTCTTTGCGGGGCGCGAGGTCCTGCCAGATCTCCTCCGTCACGAACGGCATGAAGGGGTGCAGCACGCGCATCAATTCGTCGAAGAATCCGCACGTCGCGGCGAACGTCTCCGCATCGACGGGCTGTCCGTAGGCGGGTTTCACCATTTCGAGGTAGAGACCGCTGAAGTCGTCCCAGAAGAGCTTGTAGGCCGTCATGAACGCCTCCGAAATGCGGTACGACCTGAAGTCCTCGTCGATCTGGCGCAGTGCGCGGCCCAGCGTCTGGCGGAACCATTCGACCGCCAGCCGGTTGTTGTCGTCCTGCGCAGCCTTGTCGTCCGCCGACCAGCCGTTCACCAGCCTGTAGGCGTTCCATATCTTGTTGCCGAAGTTGCGGCCCTGCTCGCAGAGCGCTTCGTCGAACATCACGTCGTTGCCGGCCGACGACGAAATCAGCATCGCCATGCGCATGCCGTCGGCGCCGTATTTGGCGATCAGGTCCAGCGGATCGGGCGAGTTGCCCAGCTGCTTGGACATCTTGCGGCCGATCTTGTCGCGGACGATGCCCGTGAAGTAGACGTTCGAGAAGGGCTTTTCGCCGCGGTATTCGTAGCCCGCCATGATCATGCGGGCCACCCAGAAGAAGATGATGTCGGGACCCGTCACCAGATCGTTGGTGGGGTAGTAGTAGCTTATTTCCTGATTGTCCGGGTTACGGATGCCGTCGAAGACCGAAATCGGCCAGAGCCACGACGAGAACCAAGTGTCCAGCACGTCCTCGTCCTGACGCAGGTCGCTCGGCTGCAGCGAGTCGTCGCCGGCTTTCGCACGCGCTTTTGCGAGCGCCTCTTCGGCCGTCGGGGCCACGACGTACCCGCCCTTGGGCAAGTAGTAGGCCGGAATCCGCTGTCCCCACCACAACTGGCGCGAGATGCACCAGTCCTTGATATTTTCCATCCAGTGACGGTAGGTGTTCTTGTATTTTTCGGGCACGAAGCGGATCGCATCCTCCATGACGGCCTTGGTCGCGGGCCGGGCCAGCTCCTCCATCGAGAGGAACCACTGCATCGAGAGCTTCGGCTCGATGGCCACGCCCGTGCGCTCCGAGTATCCCACGTTGTTGGTGTACTCCTCGGTCTTTTCGAGCAGGTCCGCCGCGGCGAGGTCCTTCTCGATCTGTTTGCGGACGTCGAAACGGTCCATGCCGACGTACATGCCGACCTTGTCGTTGATCGTGCCGTCGTCATTGAAGATGTCGATCGTTTCGAGACCGTATTTCTCGCCCAGCATGTAGTCGTTCACGTCGTGCGCCGGGGTGACCTTCAGCGCGCCCGTACCGAACTCGATATCGACGTATTCGTCGCGGATCACCGGGATCGAACGGTTCACCAGCGGCACGATGACGCGCGCATCGGCCGGCAGGGAGGCGTAGCGCGGGTCGTTGGGGTTGACGCACAGCGCCGTGTCGCCCAGAATGGTTTCAGGGCGCGTCGTGGCGACGATGATCGCCTTGTCCGTGCCTTCGATCTTGTAGCGCAGGTAGTAGAGTTTGCCGTGCGACTCCTTGAAGACCACCTCTTCGTCCGAAAGCGCCGTTTTCGCCGCGGGGTCCCAGTTCACCATGCGTACGCCGCGGTAAATCCTGCCCTTTTCGAACAGGTCGCAGAAGACTTTGATGACGCTCTCGGTGCGGGGCTCGTCCATCGTGAAGCAGGTCCGCTCCCAGTCGCACGAGGCGCCCAGCTTGCGCAGCTGCTTGAGGATCATGCCGCCGTACTTCTCCTTCCATTCCCAAGCGTATTCGAGGAACTTTTCACGCGAGAGCGACGATTTTTCGATGCCCTTTTCGTGCAGCATCGCCACGACCTTGGCCTCGGTGGCGATCGACGCGTGGTCCATGCCCGGTACCCAGCAGGCGTTCCTGCCCGACATGCGGGCGCGGCGCACCAGCACGTCCTGCAGCGTGTTATTGAGCATGTGACCCATGTGGAGCATGCCCGTTACGTTGGGGGGCGGAATTACGATCGTATAGGGTTCGCGCTGATCGGGTTCCGAGTGAAACAAGCGTTTTTCGATCCAGTAGTCGTACCATTTCGACTCGATCTCCTGCGGCGAGTATTTGTCTGCGATTTGCATAGGGATGAAATTGTTTTACTTCGTTATTTGACCTGCAAAGTTATTAACATTCTGTCAAAGATGAAATAAATATGACGAAAAAATCGTTACCTTTGCGACATTATATATTTGTAAGCTATGAGTAAAAAAGATAAATTCGAAACAATCGAAGTCGAAGACGTGAACCTGCTTCCCGATCTGCTCGACGGCAATCACCGCGTGATCCCCATCGTGACGGGCGGTGACGAAGTCGTCGAAGAGGTGGAGGTTCCTGAGATCATTCCGATTCTCACGCTGCGCAGCTCCGTGCTCTTTCCCGGCGCCATCACCCCCATTACGGTGGGCCGCGACAAGAGCATCAGTCTGGTGCGCGCCGTGAATGCCGAAGGCGGTATTCTGGGCGCCGTGCTGCAGCGCGAAAGCGACGTCGAAGACCCCGCGCCGGACGACATGTACAAGGTCGGCACCGCGGCGCGCATCATCAAGATTCTCGAAATGCCCAACGGCAACCTCACGGTGATCCTGAACGGCTTGGAGAAGGTCGAGATCCGCGAATACATTACTACCGAACCCTACTTCCGGGCCCGTGTCACCGCACTGCGCGATACCACGCCCGATCTGAAGAGCGTCGAGTTCGAAGCCCTCGTGGACTCGATCCGCGACGTGGCGCTCAATATCATCAACGTCTCGCCGTCGATGCCCAAGGAGGCGGCGTTCGCCATTAAGAACATCGACTCCAAGCGCGGCATCATCAACTTCATCTGCTCGAACATGGAGCTGACGGACGAGGACCGCCAGTCGCTGCTGGAAGCCCCCGGCCTGCTGGCCCGCGCCCGCAAGCTGCTCGAAATACTGATCCGCGAGCAGCAGCTGGCCGAGTTGAAAAACCAGATTCAGGAGCGCGTGAAGCAGGAGATCGACAAGCAGCAGCGCGACTACTACCTCCAGCAGCAGATGCGCACGATTCAGGACGAGCTGGGCGACGGCGCCGATGCCGACATCGAGAAGATGCGCGAGGAGGCCAAGAAGAAGAACTGGCCCAAGGAGGTCGGCGAGACCTTCGAGAAGGAGTTGCAGAAAGTCGAGCGGCTGAACCCCGCCGTAGCCGAGTATTCGGTGCAGATGACCTATCTGCAACTGTTGCTCGAACTGCCGTGGAACGACACGACCAAGGACAACCTCGACCTCAAGTGCGCCCGTGAACAGCTCGACCGCGACCATTTCGGTCTGGACGAGGTGAAGGAGCGTATTCTGGAGCATTTGGCTGTCATCAAGCTCAAGGGCGACCTCAAGTCGCCGATCCTCTGCCTCTACGGCCCTCCGGGCGTGGGCAAGACCTCGCTGGGCAAGTCGGTGGCGGCGGCGCTGGGCCGCAAGTTTGGCCGCATTTCGCTGGGCGGCCTGCACGACGAGTCCGAGATTCGCGGACACCGCCGCACCTACATCGGCGCCATGCC
>ULTY01046277.1_pt1 | contig 21891 bp, 17 predicted proteins | sample 1958021 | NCBI WGS metagenome assembly ULTY01 (sample SAMEA4835746, study PRJEB28245) | human gut metagenome | biome: gut microbiome; material: fecal sample | place: Denmark | collected 2008 | reverse complement strand
ATGGCCCCGGCGACGGGCGCCCCGTCCTCCTTGTCGGCTACGTGGCCCGTATACTCCTGGGCCTGGGCGACGATTGCGCCCAGCAACCAAAGCAGGGTCAGCAGGTACTTCATCGCGCCGCGGGGTTATTCTGTTTCCAGCGGATTGTATTCGCGGAGCAGGTCGGCACCCTCGCGCGGCGTCCCGTCCTCGTTCCTTACCGTGATCCTGATGTTCGAATTGGCCTGCATGTAGCCGATCGGGTCGGTCATGAATTTGCGCTCGGTGGCCAGGAATTTTTTGCGCGAAGTTTTCAGGTAGTTCAGGTCGGCCATCGTCACCGGGACTTCGGCGCGGCGGATCCCGGTCGCCTCGAAGCGGATGATGCCCCCGTCGTCGCCCGTGTCGTTCACGGCCAGGATCAGTCCGGGCAGCCCGTGGAATTTCCAGGGGCCGGTGGCGAGCGGGAGCTCCTCGGTGTACCAGGCTTCGTAATCGCGCCCGCGGAAGCGGCAGGTCGCGCGGCGGCAACCGTAACCGATGAATTCGCGCGTCCCGTCGCGGAGCGTCCACTCGATTTCGGGCAGCGGCTCGGTGTAGAGCATGTTGTCGCGCGAGATTTTGTCGGTGCAGGTCAGTTCGCCTGCGGGGTAGTTCTGGAATACGACAGCTTCCAGACCGCCCTTGAAGTTGCCCACGTTGGCCAGCACCTGCTCGGTCGGGGTGATGCGCAGCAGCGAGTCCCGCTGGAGCGTTTTGTAGGAGAAGAATTTCGAAATTTTCCCGCCTGTCTGCAACAGCAGCAGGTCTTGCATCGGCTCCTTGCTGTCGGGGCGCCGCAGCCACTCCATGCGGTAGCTCACTTCGAGCGTGGCGGTGTCCAGCACGGTCTGCCGTACGCTGCCCGTTTCGAGGGCCTGTGCCCCGCCGTCGGTCGAGTAGGAGATGACGGTCTGCGCCCGTCCGGCGGTTGCAGCGGCCAGCGCAGCGGCGATGATAAGGAAGGTGAGTTTTGTTTTCATGGCTTCGGTGTGTTGGTTTACGGTGCAATATTACCCCGAAAAACGAAGGGCGATGGTTAACAAGACGTTAAGAAGTGTTAAATAATGTTAACGCCGGCGGCAGGAGTGTTTTTATTCGTATTTTTGTGGTATAAACCCCTCGGCCGTGGATAAGAATCGTTTCAGAAATATCTCGTTTTGCGCGATCGGCGCCCTGCTGGCGCTGGCCCTCGTGCAGGCGTGGAGCTTGTGGCGGATGTACGCCGACCGTGCGGAGGAGTTTTCGCGCAAGGTGACCCTCGCCATGAACCGCGCGGCGTACGACGACCTGCTGATGGGCAACCGGCGCCGGACGTCGCAGACCCGGACGTCGGTCGTGACGACGGGCAATATCGACTCCGTTAAGCTGGATATGATCGACACGATCTCTGTGAAAAGCCTTGGGGCGGCCGGCAAGGTGCTTTCCATCCGGTCGAAGGTCGACACGCTGCGGACGAATATCGCCCTGCGCCGCGGCGACAAGACCCGTTATATCTACCAGGAGGTGCGCATGCCTTCGTTCACGGCGCTCCAGTTCAACCTGTCCCGCTATGACTCCCTGCTGACGCGTTACCTGGCCGATTCCGGCATCGGCCTGCCCCACAGTGTCGACGTGATCCGGGGCGGTGACGACGGGGATGTTACCGAAATCCGGCTCGACAGCCTGGCGGCGCGGCCAGCGGGTGCGGCGCGGGAGGAGGCGGTCATCGCCTCGCAGAAGGACGCTCCGCAGATACGGAACCCGAAGGTGTTCACCTCGCGCGTCACCACGGACGACAAGCTGCTTTTCCGGGTGAAGATCGAAAACCCCCACCGGGAACTGCTGCGCGAGCTGTTCGGCATCATCCTCACCTCGGTGCTCATGCTGCTCGTCGTCGCGTTCGTGGTCATCTACCTGTTGCGGACGCTGTTCCGGCAGAAGACGCTCGAGGAGATGCGGATGGATTTCACGCACAACATTACCCATGAGCTGAAGACCCCGATCGCCGTGGCCTATGCGGCCAACGACGCGCTGGAGAATTTCGGGGCGGCCGACGATGGGGTGCGGCGTGCGAAATACCTGGGTGTGATCCGCAGCCAGCTGACGGCTTTGTCGGAGATGGTCGAGCGCATCCTCACCATGTCGCGCGAGGAACGTGAGGATTTCACGCTCCGCCGCGAGCGTATCCCCCTGGCCGGGATGCTCGGGGCGCTGGCCGAGAAGTTCCGGATGCAGGCAGCCAAACCCGCACGGGTCACGGTGGATGTTTCACCCGAAGGGCTGACTGCCTTCGCCGACCGCTTCCACCTCTCGCATGCCCTGGACAACCTGGTCGACAATGCCCTGAAATATTCCGGCGAGGAGGTGCATATCCGCATTTCGGCCGGGCGGGACGGCGGCCGGGTCGTCCTGCGAGTCGCCGACGACGGCATCGGCATTCCGCGTGCCGCGCAGGCGCATATCTTCGATAAGTTTTACCGCGTGCCTACGGGCGACATTCACAATGTCAAGGGCTTCGGCCTCGGGTTGTACTACGTCGGGCTAATCGCCGCCAAACACGGCGGCTCGGTCGCGGTGGAGAGCACCGAGGGGCGCGGTACGACCTTCACCCTGATACTTCCGGACGATGGGCGATAAGATCAGACTGCTGCTCGTAGAGGACGAGCAAACCCTCGCGGGGATCATTGCCGATACCCTTTCCGAAAAGGGGTTCGAGGTGACGGTCGCCCATGACGGCGAGGCCGGGTTGCGGGCGTTCCGCGGGTCGCGCCCCGATGTGGTCGTGTCGGATGTCATGATGCCTTGTATGGACGGGTTCACCTTCGTCGGGCGCCTGCGCCGCGAAGCGCCCGGGGTGCCTGTGCTTTTCCTTTCGGCGCGCTCGGCGGCCGAGGACGTGGTGCAGGGATTCGAGACCGGGGGCAACGATTACCTGCGCAAGCCCTTTGCCATGAGCGAGCTGATCGTGCGGGTCAGGGCGCTTGCCGGGCGTGCGGGCGTCGGGAAAGCGCGTACGGAACGTGTGTTCGAACTGGGGCGTATGCGTTTCGACGCCGAGCGCCAGCGGCTCACGTGCGACGGCGTGGTGACGGAACTTTCGGCCCGCGAATCCGAAGTGCTGCAATACCTCTGCCGGAATGCGGGCGAGATCGTGCCGATGAAAACCCTGCTGGTGAATATCTGGGGCGACGATTCGTTTTTCAATGCCCGCAGCCTGCATGTCTTCATCACCCGCCTGCGCCACCGCCTTGCGGCCGACCCGTCGATCCAGCTGGTGAACGTGCGGGGAGTGGGGTATAAGCTGCTGATGCGCTGAGGCGGGGATTGCCGCACTGTATTGAAACCGGAATTTATTCCCTCTCCGGTTGCCTTTTCCGAAGGGATCCGGTTTACGGCAATGCAAATTCTATGACTAAATTTCCAACCTGATTGTTGGATAGTTTATTTGTGCTAAACCCTAAAGGCGTGATATTCAGCGAGCCGATCTCGTTCACGAATCTTCCGATCAGTTCGCTGCCTCCCGTAACCGTTTGCGGGTTGTTGCCTTTGTCGAAATAGACATAATAGACGAGAAGATCGGCTTTAACCTGAATGTCATCCGCACTCAACTCTTCCTTTTTGATAATTTTATCAACAACGCTTATTGCCTTCGTATATTCCAGGTCTGTCTCAACGAAAAGCAAAGACATTCGGCCAAAGGTCAGGTGGGTAATATAGGACATATCGGGCAGTTGTTCCTCGCTGATTGTTTCTCGGATTAATTTATCAGGATAGTCCATCATAATAGTAAACATTTCCCGGGAATAGTTATAGAAAAACCCCGTCCGTTTCCCCATTTCTTTTTCGGTGTAGGGTTTCCCGCTTAGCAGTTCATCGAGGTTGAGGCCCAGGTTTCCTACCCCCAGCAGGTGCAGATGCCTGTGTGAGTGGTATTGCAAAGGGCCGATATAGTTGAATTGCTGACTTTGAGCTGGTAATTCGGAGGTTATTTGCTGCACCATTTCATTCATACCGTCGAACGTGGGCAGCATTTCCTTTTCATAAAGCTTCCCATTGATAGAGGCACTGATGTTAATCGGGTTGTAAGTATATTGGTCGTAGACCGTCAATGTCCGGTTGTCAGTATGGCAGTTAATCAAATGTCCCGGATAAACCTGCGTCCTGAACGCCGGGTTTACAAATGACTGTTCGGCCGAAAGCCGATATTTGCGCGTGACATTGTCCGGCAGGAGGTCGTATTTGTTATCGTTGAATTTATTAACTGCGAACGTATGCCACTGCAAAGGGTCGTATTCCGGCTTTTTTTGCCCGGCTTGGGAAACGAACAGGTCGGCGGTTGTCTGTTTGTACCTGTCATGCAGGCAGGCAAGCGTTATTGTTGCCTCGCGCGGATTTTCCGTGTCGTTCGGCAACACCTCTATATCCAGATACTCAGCGTTATCCGCAACGGCCTTTTCGATAATGCACCATTGCGGAATATTTCGGATACTCCAGTCGCAGTTGGCCGAAACTGCTATACGTTGCTGAATCCCGGAATAATCTGCCCTGATTTCATCTTCATCGAGGGTGATGTAATACTTCTGCTCCGGTTCATCGTTGTGACAGGCTGCGCAGCAGAGTGCTAAAAAGAAAAGACCCCAATGTTTCATCCTAAAAAGTGTTTTAGTTAAACGATTGGGGGAAGAGGCAGATTGAAAATATGCGTGTCCCTGCGCGGTGTTGCCCGCATCGGTCATAAGGGTTGGTTTCAGTTTCACCCCCCCCCTCGGATTTCGATTTAAAGGTATGAAATAAACACGCATTTGCAAAATAAATCTGCAATTTCCGCCCAATACGGGGATGGAAGGCTTCTGGGGCCAGATCGGCTTGCGATTCGCATTTGTCCGGCCTGCCGCCCGAAAAAAATCTCCCAAGGAGGCGACTTCGATGTGCGGATAACGGAATACCTGCTTGTCTTTTCAGCAGCCTGAATGTCAGTCTATGCGTTATTTATCTCTTTCGGCAAATGCAGTCCGTCAGGTGATCGTCGATAAATCCTGCCGCCTGCAGGTGGGCGTAACAAATCGTGCTGCCGAAGAATTTGAATCCCCGTTTTTTCATGTCTTTGCTCATGGCATCGGATTGGGGCGATGATGCCGGAATCTCGCTCAACGACCCAAAGGTGTTGGTAATCGGCTTCCGGTCGGGAAAGAACGACAAGGTGTAGTTGTAGAAACTACCGAACTCTTCCTGTATGGCAAGGAATAGCCTTGCGTTTGTGATTGTGGATTTGATTTTCAACCGGTTCCTTACAATGCCGTCGAACCGCATCAGCCGTTCGACATCGCTATCGGTCATTTGTGCCACCTGCACGGCGTCGAAGTTGCAAAAGGCCTTGCGATACCCCTCACGCTTTCTGAGTATCGTTATCCAGCTCAACCCGGCCTGGGCACTCTCCAGGACAAGAAATTCGAACAGCGTCTTGTCGTCGGTCACCAATTTCCCCCACTCCTGGTCATGGTATTTCACATACAGCTCGTCGGTTCCGCACCAGCCGCACCGTCCGTTTATCATGTCCTGCATAGTCATCATGTTTGTAATATGGAGTAAAGATAGCTGATTTCCAGCTTCGTGCCAAATTTTAAGCCCGCTTCGGCCCGCTACAATTTGTCAATATAATAAACGTTGCGATGAAAGAATCCGAATCGGTAGGTGCGGAACGTGCTTTTATCGGAACCACTTTTGCTTTGGCAGAGAATTGTGCTTTCGAGTATAATATACTGACAATCAGCTTAAAATGTGCTTATTTGTAACATTGTGTCCACAAAAAAGTCTCCGAAAGGAGACTTCAACGTGCGGATAAAGGTGCTCCGGCACATTTGTAAGCCTAATGTATATCAGCGATTTGCGACGCTTTTTCGGTTCCGATTCCCGCGTCGCCTACCGTCTTTTTGCATGGTCTTGCGCCCATCTGCCCGGATTGCTTGCGTCACCGCCGTATCTCCTTGTATGACAATGCAAATATAGCGATTTTCGGCGAAAAATCCAAATGCGAAGACTTTTAGAGATGCGGGCGGATTTTCCTATATTTGTTGATATGGACAGAGGAGAAATTATCATATACCAGACAGCCGACGGCGAGACCTGTATAGACGTCCGCATGGAGAACGACAGCGTGTGGCTGACGCAGGCGCAGATGGTCGAATTGTTTAACTCGACCAAACAGAATGTCAGTCTTCATATAAACAATTTGTTCAAAGAAGGCGAACTCGAACGTGAGGCAACTGTCAAGGAATACTTGATAGTTCAACAGGAGGGACATCGCTCCGTGAAGCGTAAAATTACGGCTTATAATCTCGACGTGATTATCTCTGTTGGCTACCGTGTCAAATCGCAACGCGGTACGCAGTTCCGTATCTGGGCGAACAAGGTGCTGAAGGAGTACCTTATAAAAGGTTATGCTATCAATAGCCAAGCGAAGATCGAGCAGTTGGAGGAACTGAAACAGACTGTCCGTCTGCTCTCAAATGTGCTGTCGGCAAAGGCCGTCACGAAATTCGAGGCGGTCGGGTTGCTGCGCGTGATTACGGACTATACTTACGGTCTCGATACGCTTGACCGCTACGATTATCAGCAGTTGGAAGTATCGGCTACTACGACCGAGGAGCCGTTTCATGCGACCTATGAAAATGCGATGGAGACGTTACAGGTATTGCGCAACAAATTCGGTGGCAGCGAGCTGTTCGCCCATGAGAAGGACGAATCGTTCAAAAGCACGATGGGCGCGATTTACCAGACCTTCGGCGGGCGGGATCTCTATCCGAGCGTCGAGGAAAAGGCGGCTAATCTGCTCTATCTGACGGTCAAGAACCACTCGTTCAGCGACGGAAATAAACGCATCGCCGCTTTCTTGTTCCTGTGGTTTTTGGAGAATAATCGGATTCTTTATCGCGCTGATGGCTCTCGCCTTCTGGATAACAATACACTGGTTGCCCTGACGCTGATGATTGCCGAAAGCCGTACAGAAGAAAAGGATGTGATGACGAAGGTTGTGGTGAACCTGATCAATAAAAACAATTAAAGCATTTATGAATGTGTCGGACTTTTGTTTGCTGATTTCGAGTACGGAGATCCAATAACGCAAGTTATCAATGCCATTGTAGCTATACCATAGAATTTTATTGCTATTTCAGAAGAAACCACCTCGCAAAAAATGCGAGGTGGTTTCTTTTTGTTACCCCTCGTGGCGGAAATTAGCAGGGTAATAAGATATATTATCCAAACTATTTCCCGCTACGATATTTGATGCTAAGTATCAAAGAATTAAAAAATAGAGTATCACCCTAAATTATGTACAAAAGGTAGAATCCAATTTCGTTAAAATTAAGTTTGGTACATTAAAGTATATAATTGGGGAAAATGTTTGTATTATCAATATTTTGACCGGTAGAGATATAAGTTTTTTTCATTCAAGAGCTTTTGCTATATTTGTAGATGAGAATAATTGATCTTATGGAGTGTATAGTTTTTAAATCGAATCAAAGTTATTCTTGCCGAAAAAAGTAGAACCAACAAATGGCTTTCTGAGCAATTAGGAAAAGATTCTGCTATTGTGTCTAAGGGGGGCAATACTACACAACCTAATGTGGAAATGCTTATTCAGATAGCTAAATGTCTTGAGGTAAAAGTAGATGATTTATTAAGGACTGAATAATTATGGGAACGAGTGATGGTTATGTTTATATATTGACCAATCCTAACTTTAAGGAGGACTGGATAAAAATTGGGAAAAGCTCCAGACCGGTAGATGTTAGGTCTAAGGAGCTGGGCAATATAGCTTTCAGTAAGTCGGAATGTGCTGTAATATAACAGATTATCAGGCCGTATATATAGCAGGTTTCTTGACCCGAAGATTGCCGGCAAACGATATAAACAAGCTTACTGCCTCTTTGCAAGATGCGCAGGTGGATCTCACTCCGCATCAGGTTGAGGCGGCTTTGTTTGCATTTAAGTCGCCTTTATCCAAAGGGGCTATACTTGCCGACGAGGTTGGTTTGGGAAAGACTATTGAGGCCGGTATTATCTTATCACAACATTGGTCCGAGCATAAAAGGCGATTGCTGGTTATATGTCCGGCTAACTTGCGGAAACAATGGTCGAGTGAGCTGTTGGAGAAATTCTACCTGCCATCTGTGATTATGGAGACAAAGTCCTTTAATGCCTCCATAGAAAATGGCGCTTTTAATCCGTTTGATACGGAGAATATAGTTATTTCTTCCTTGCAATTTGCAAAGTCCAAAGCCGCTTATATAAAGAGTACGAACTGGGATCTGGTAATTATAGACGAGGCGCACAGGCTGCGTAATGTATATAAACCGCAAAACCGGATTGCCAATACCATTAAAGAGGCTATAGAATCCAGAAAGAAGATATTGATGACGGCAACTCCATTGCAAAACTCTATTCTGGAATTATATGGTTTGGTTTCTATTATCGACGATTATGTGTTTGGGGATATAAAAAGTTTCAAGAGCCAATTTGGTCATAGTTTGACCGATGAAGAGTTCATGGAATTGAGACGTCGACTACAACCCGTTTGCAAGCGCACCCTCAGACGACAGGTTTTGGAATATATCAAGTATACCAAACGGATTGCCATAGTAGAGGAATTCTTCCCGACAGAGAACGAACAACGTCTCTACGATATGGTGACTGATTATTTGAATAAACCGAAACTGTATGCTTTACCTAATAGTCAGCGTCAGCTTATGACTTTGATATTAAGGAAACTGCTTGCATCTTCAACATATGCCATATATGGAACATTCTGCTCTCTTATCAATCGGTTGCAGGATATTATCGCAAAAAACGATAATGTGTTACTCAAGAATCTCGTCATTGAAGAATACGAAGAAGACAACGATGAGTGGGTGGATAATGAAGAGATTGAAGAAGATATCGAGGAGTTGCCTCCGGCCGATATTGAAGGCATAAAGAAAGAAATATCCGAGCTGGAGCAATTTAGAGATCTGGCCGAGAAAATTAAAAAGAATAGTAAGGCTGAACATCTGTTTGTCGCGTTGGATAAAGGTTTTGAGCAGTTAAAGCATTTAGGTGCTGCCTCCAAGGCACTTATCTTTACGGAGTCAAAACGTACGCAAGAGTTTCTTTATGGACATCTCGAAAAGAGGGGATATAAGGGTAAGGTTGTTCGATTTAACGGGACTAATACCGATAAAGAATCGACGGCTATTTATCAGGCATGGCTGAAGAAGCATAAAGGCACGCCCAAGGTTACGGGATCCCTTACGGCCGACAGGCGGGCGGCTATCGTTGATTATTTTAAGGATGAAGCCACTATCATGATTGCTACCGAAGCTGCCGCCGAGGGTATCAATTTGCAATTCTGCTCTTTGATAGTGAACTATGATATGCCATGGAATCCACAGCGGATCGAACAGCGAATAGGTCGATGCCACCGATATGGACAGAAATTCGATGTCGTAGTTGTGAACTTCCTCAATAAAAGTAATGCGGCCGATATACGTGTGTATGAACTGTTGGATCAGAAGTTCCAGCTCTTCAATGGTGTGTTTGGTGCCAGTGATGAGATTTTGGGCAGCATAGGCAATGGTGTCGATTTTGAAAAACGCATAGCACAAATATACGACGAATGTCGAACGACTGATGAGATAGAGGCTGCATTTGACAGGTTGCAGTCAGAATTGCAGGAGCAAATATCCGAGAAGATGATAAAAGCCCGCTCGGCTTTATTGGAAAATTTCGATGAATCGGTCAAGGAGAAGTTGAGAGACAATCTGGCTCAAAGTCGGAAAAATCTCGACCTGTTTGAAAAACGTCTTTGGCTTCTAACGCGGCATGCGTTGGAGGGAGAGGCCACATTCGATGAAGATCGCTATGCCTTCACGCTTCATATCGACGGGTCGATCTATACTTTGTCGAAAGAGTGTGAAGACGAGCAAGTGCGACCTTATCGTATAAGCAGTCCTTTGGCCAAGGACATTTTGGCCAAGTATCGGGAGCCACTTCACACGCCGGCATATATCGAGTTTGATTATACGCACACGGCAGGGCGAACCAAGCTGCTTGACGACCTCGTAGGCCAAAGCGGTACCATGCGGGTAGAGAAGATATCCATCGATTCTTTTGAGCCGGAGGATCATCTGGTTATTGCCTGCCTTACCGATAGCGGCGATTGGGTCTATCCCAAAATTGCCGAACGGATGCTCCTGCTTCCGGCATGTCTGCTGTCACAAACCGGAGTAGACATTACAACTGCCGATTGTTTGTGCGATAAGGTTGAAGAGCTGAACCATGATATTCTTTCTTCTTCCTCAGACAGAAACAACCGCTTTTTCGATGAAGAGATGGAGAAACTGGATAACTGGGCCGGCGATATGAAGCTCGCTTTGGAGCGCGAAATCTCGGATTTGGATCAGGAGATACGCCTTCGGAAATCGGAAGCCAAAAAGATCGGCCGACTGGAAGAGAAGGTAAAAGCTCAAAGAGCCATCAAGGAGATGGAACGTAAGCGTATCGAGAAGCGACAGAATCTTTTTAATGCTCAAGATGAAATCGATGAAAAAAAAGAGCTACTTTTAAGCCGTATTGAAAAGATGCTGCAACAGAAGGTCCAGCAAACTGAACTGTTTACCATTAAATGGAGAATCATATGAGAGCGAACCTCAAAAAAAGTGGGCCTTGTTCAAGGCGTTCCTCAAAGAATATTGGTGGGCAATCTTAATCAGATTGGGTGCTCCCGTTTTGCTGAATTTTATTATCTTTATACCCGCCTTCTCGCCGATTGTCGGAGGCAGTCCAGATTGGCTGTCGTTTTATGGAAGTTATATTGGTTTAGTAATCGCCAGTTTGATAACATTGTATGTACTATACAAGCAACTGCAACACAATCACGAAGATAACGAAAAAACTCGTCGCGATAATCAAGCCGTTAATGAAAAAATGACAGCTTCAGCTCAAAATATTGAACTACGAACAGGAGAGACAGTGGTTGCAAGGTAAGATCCGCTTGTGTAAATAATATCGATTCAAATAATATACGAGAGATTTGCAATGTGTTCATATTTCAAGAAGATGATATAGTGTCTAAAATCAAAAACGCAATTGATAGTTTGGATCGAACCAATACTTTTTTAGATTTCTTATTGCCTATAAGACATAACAAGAATGTTCGTTATTTAAACAAGCAAAAGTATAAAGCATATAAGGAATATATGTTAATGATCCAAGATATACAAGTCGTAGCGATTTTCTTGAATAACAATTATGAAATGATTCAAGAAGGCTTGATTTTAGCTAAACTTTCGCCTCAAATAAAAAATCAAGTAGAGTGTAAAATCGTAACACCTTGTCTTGCTAATCAAGCTATCTAAGCAATTAGTTTTAATCGCCATTGATAGGTCAGCTATAGCAGATGATATATAAATGAGAGACTCATCATTACAATATATTGAACAAGAGAAAAAAAGAATTAACAAAATATTAACCGATAACAATGGCACAAGATAAGAAATTGCAGAAACTGGAACTGACGTGGATTGGAAAGGATGATTCGCGCGAGCTGATTGAACCGCGAATTCTCATTGAGAATCCCGACTATTCGTATGGTACGGTCGAGACGGGCACCCTGCCCAATGGCAAATCGTGGAACGGCAATATGCTCATCCATGGCGACAACCTGCTTGCCCTCAAAGCCCTTGAACAGAACTATACGGGTGCCGTCAAATGTATCTATATCGATCCGCCCTTTAATACAGGAGCAAGAATTAATGCAGATGGGCAGGAAATAGGATACGATGACGGAATTGAACACTCGATTTGGCTAAATATGATGTATGAAAGATTTGCTATTCTTTACAATCTATTGAGAGATGACGGGGCGATCTTTGTACATCTTGATGATAATGAGGCTGACTATTGTAAAGTAATTCTTGATGAAATTTTTCATCGGGAAAACTTCATGAACAGAATAACCATTGATGCTCGTTCCCCTTCTGCGTTTAGTACAGTCAATCCTGGGATGTTTGTGGCCTCCGAATATATTTTATATTATGTAAAGGATAGAAAAAGGCTTCGAGAAAATCAATTGAGAGCTAAACGAAATCCTGATTATGCATATAATAAATATATTACCAATATAGATGCATCTTATGAAGACTGGATATTTAAACCTGTTGCTCAGGTATTCAGCGAAACACAAAAAACAAGAAGCCTAAATCCAGAAAGTCTAATAAAAAAATATAATGAATTTATCATAAGAAATGCTCATAGAATTTGTAGATATACAGCTATCAGTGATTCTGGAGCAGGTCAGAAAATATTAGATATAAAAGCTGAATCGCTAATCCATAGAGATAAAATCTTCAAACTTAAACGAGAAGATAAGGATGATGTGTATATAATAAATGGACAGCAATTAGCTTTTTACAATAAAAATATATGTAAGATAAATGGAGAAATTTGCGCATCTATGCCATTAACAGATATATGGACAGATATTGCGTGGGAAGGTATTGCAAAAGAAGGAAACGTAACTTTTAAAAAAGGGAAAAAGCCAGAGAAACTTATTCAAAGATGTATTAGTTTAGTAACTGAAGAAGGCGACCTGGTGCTGGACAGTTTCCTCGGGTCGGGAACCACGGCCGCCGTGGCGCAGAAGATGGGGCGTCGCTATATCGGGGTCGAGTTGGGGCAGCACGCCTATACGCACTGCTATCCCCGTCTGAAGATGGTGACCGACGGAACCGATCAGGGAGGAATCTCCAAAGCGCAGAACTGGAAGGGCGGAAACGGCTTCAAATTCTATGAACTGGCACCGAGCCTGCTCAAAGAGGACAAGTTCGGAAATCTCGTCATCAACAAGGAGTACAAGGCCGATATGCTGGCGGCGGCAATGGCCAAGCAGGAGGGATTCACCTATGCTCCCTCGACCGATGTCTATTGGAAGCAGGGTTATTCGTCGGAGAGCGACTTCATCTACACTACGACGCAGTTCATGACGGTGGAGGGACTTGCCGCCATACGTGAGACAATGACCGAAGGCGAGAGCTTATTGATATGTTGTACGTCGTTCCAAAAGGAGTGCAAGCAGGCATTTTCTAACATTTCTATAAAGAAGATTCCGCAGATGCTGCTGGGGCGCTGCGAATTTGCCCACGACGACTATTCGCTCAACATCATCGACCTGCCCCACATCGACGACGAGGAAGAGGGGCCGATGGAGGACGAGTTCGAATACGCTACAGATAGCGAGGTGGCCAAAGAAACGATTGAGGGACAATAGGAACTATTTTAATCTATCGGTATGAATACTATTGCAAACACGATAAAACAACGCCTGTCGCTTCGGGAACCGCTGGCCGAAGCACTCGATGTGCTAACTCGCCTTGTAGACAAACTTTCTTTGTCGAAACCCGAACGACAATCGGATAAGGAGGCCGAAGCGGTAGCTTATGAGGTTTATCTAAAAGAGCAATTACAACGTGTAAAGGAAGTCTGCCCATACTGCAAGGATTTTGAACGCGATTTTCCATCGTTTGCATTCTCGATAGCAACCGGTATCGGAAAGACCCGGTTGATGGGGGCTTGTATTGCCTATCTCTATCTGGCAAAAGGCATCAGGCATTTCTTCATTTTGGCTCCAAATCTCACGCTTTACGAGAAGTTGATGCGTGATTTTGGCGACCCTTCATATGAAAAATATGTATTTAAGGGGATATCGGAGTTTGTGCATAACGAGCCTTTAATTATAACCGGAGATAATTACAACAAGGCCCGTAACCTGTTTTCAGATAATCAGATACAAATAAGCATCTTCAATATATCGAAGTTTAATACCGAGAGTAAAGAAGGTGGGAAAAAGGGAGCTCCCAAGATGCGCCGCCTATCGGAATATTTGGGGCAGTCATATTTCGATTACCTCTCTTCGTTGGATGACTTGGTTATCCTTATGGATGAAGCGCACCGGTATCATGCCGATGCTTCGAAGAAAGCCATCAATGAATTGCGTCCTATATTGGGTCTCGAAATGACGGCTACGCCTACCGATGAAAAAGGAAAATCGTTTAAGAATATTGTCTATGAATATAATCTGGCTCAAGCGTTGGCCGATGGAAAATATGTGAAGATCCCGACCATCGCCAGACGAAGGAATTTCAGCCGGGGCAATATGACCGATGAGGAGTTGGATATACTTAAAATCGAAGATGCAGTGAGTGTCCATGAACATACGAAACTGCATTTGGAGATGTATGCCAAAAATAATAATCAGCCTCTGGTAAAACCCTTTATTTTGATCGTTTGCAAAAGTATTCAACATGCCACCGAAACATTCAATAGAATACAGAACGAAATGTTTGACGGGAGGTATGCAGGTAAAGTGCTTCAAATAGACAGCTCGACCAAGAAAGATGAGGAGATAGATAAGCTATTTGTTTCGCTGGAGAAGCCGGACAATAAGATAGAGATCGTTATTCATGTAAATATGCTTAAAGAGGGTTGGGATGTAACCAATCTGTATACCATTGTGCCTTTACGAGCGGCCGATGCGCCTATATTGGTTGAACAGCAGATAGGTCGAGGTCTACGCTTGCCATATGGTGGGAAACGTACGGGATATGCCGATATTGATAAATTGACGGTGATTGCGCATGAAAATTTTGAAGCCGTTATCGCCAAAGCTAATGATCCGAACTCGGTATTGAGTAAGGTCTCTTACGTTGAACTTGATGATGAGGATTTAACTCCCGAGCCCGGTAAAGTGGTTACGGCTGCTACCATAATTGATTTCCAGGAGAAGAAAACCATCGAAGAGGCAAAAACGGAGGTCGAGAAAAAGAATGCAAAGGCTGTAATGGATGCTCAACGAGCTGTTTGGACGGTGATTCCCAAGATGAACAGTTCGGTGCGCTCGGCTAAGGAGTTGTCCAACCCGAAGGTAATAGATGCGATTAAGGTTCTTACGCGGAATGAGATAATTAAAAAGGCGAAGGAGACTAATCCGCTTTTTGCTGATGAAGAGGCAAAACCGTTGCTTGCAGAAGTGGATTCAGTTGTGGAGGTTGTTGTAAAGAAATTTATAGACAATATTATAGAAATTCCACGTATGACCATTCAAAAGGAGGCATATAAAGCTGAATTCAAGTGGTTTGATCTTGATACGCGAATGGGATTTGATCTGCCTGCACTGAAAGATGAGATTATTCGAATAAGTGTAGGTGCTGGAGAGAAATCGATGGAAGTGTTGCAAGTGATAACAGGAAGGAAATTTGATACTCCTGTTAATCAGATTGTGAATGCGTTGATCGATCACGAAGAAATCGACTATGACGAAAACTCAGAACTCCTCTATCATTTGGCCGGACAGGCTGTCGAAGCCATAGAGAAGAATGTTGATAACGAGACTGATTTAGCAAAAGTTGTAAATCAATTTAAAGTTGCAATCGCCAACTCTATTTTTGACCAGATGCAGAGGCATTTTGTGATAACGCCGTTGGGATACTTGAAACCGAATGTATTGCCTTTTTCTGGAATAGTCGATCAGCATTTGACAGAATTAGACGGATTTGGACGAATTGATTTCAGAGATTCTGTAAAACCAAGCTTTGTGCGTAAATTCATATTTACCGGTTTCTTGAAATCATATTATACGGAGTGTAAGTTCGACAGCAAAACCGAGCTCGATTTTGCGAATGTGCTGGAGTCGGATAATGATGTATTGAGGTGGTTGCGACCTGCACCTAACCAATTCAACATATATTGGGCAAATGGAGCCAAACACTATGAACCGGATTTCATAGTCGAAACATCGGAATGTATTTACATGACAGAAACAAAAGCCCTTAAAGATATTTCCGATGAAGATGTGCAGGCAAAAAAGAAAGCTGCCGAGGAATATTGCAAGAATGCAACGGAATATACCTTGAAAAATGGGGGTAAACCTTGGCGGTATCATTTGCTAAGGCATGATGTTGTGGAACGCTCAAGTAGCTTTGAATATTTGATGGCATTAAGTTAGGTGTATTTCTCGCCTGTTCGATGTGAATTGCTCAAAATGATGTGGCCTATTCTGACGAGCGAGTTATTGAATTCGGCTTTAATAATGCAGATATATTTTTAATTTATTAATTAAATATTATCCGAACTGTGCTACAATAATGAAAGGATACATTTCATAAGTATACTTTTCCGGATGGGAAGGTAGTATATATTGGACAGACTAGACGAGATCCTCAATAAGGCATAGGGAACATATCAGTCCCGTGACTGGTCCGACAAATGGCGGATTCTGGAGAGCGTATTCGACTTTTAAAAAGTGTAAATTTGAGATAGTTCAACAATATGAGAGTAATGATATTGAGAGACTTGTCGATATGTTGAATTACGCCGAAACACAACTTATAGTATACCTACAAAGCTTATGATCCTCAGTATGGCTATAATAAGCAGACTTGGGGACATACACATTACCTTACAAAAGAAGTAAAGATTATAAAAGCCAAAATAGGCGAACTTTACGAAGCATTTATAAATGAAAGAATGGTTATTTATAACTCCGTATGTGATAAAATATGGGAAACCAAATTGCCTCTAAGTGAGGAAGAAAAAGACTTCGTTAAGAAAAGATGTTTTAATCGAGATTTATTTTGCTTTCCAAACACATTTAATATAGAAGAAATTGGACGGGAATGATTTTGATGACGAGTGAGATGGTTTGCAATAGAGGAAACTCTTAATTTGGTTAAATTTGATATAGAAGAAGAAACTCAGACGGAATTTCAGGCATTCTTAGATGAAAATGGTTCCGATATTGCAGAACAGGTACTTCATGAATATGCGGCGGAAGTAAATATTATTGTTGCAATAGATGATAATGGTAATGTTGCGAAAGAATTTCATTCATTCGATGAAATAATCTCCTATTTCAATGTTACACGGGCCGATAATGTGAAAAATGCTCTCGCTGGACGTCAGAAGAGTGCATATGGATATCCGTGAGGATATTTCCTATATGAAACGGCATCGTAACATGCTTTGCGGGATGCCGATTCTGGAAGTCGCAGAAGTCTGCGACCTGCTGAAGATGAGCGACCGCCAACTGCGCCGCTATCGGACGAGCGGACAACTTACGGGCTTCCGCTTTGGGCGGCGCCTTCTGTTCTCCTCCTCCGAGATCATGCAGTTTATCGAGCGTACGGAGTTGGATTACCAGCGCCGCAAACAGCTTAAAAAGGCTATCCGTAACATCTAATATCCAATATCATGTCCTCTCAATCCTCTGAAAGAACTTACTATCTGGTGGAGACCGACACTTTTAAAAGCCTACTCCGCACACATTTCGTACTGCTCCAATCTACCTTGCTCTTCGAGCATCTGTGCCGCCAAAGCGACCGTCCGATGTTCCTCTCATCGGATAAAGTTTGTGAGGCTTTGGGGCTCGACCGCAATAAACTGGAGCAATACCGACGTAAGCGCATTATTGGGAAACACGGTAAAATTGTCCCCTAAAAAACGGAGGAAGATGCCCCCCTAAAGTTGCGAAGCAAAAAGAGTAAAAAGTTGTTGTCCGGATTGGGGTCTAAAAGGATGTGATTTTGCCCGGGTTAAACAACATTTTTCTGTAGGTCTTTTATCCCGGTTTATTGCGAGAACCCTACTTAGTTCTCGCCCATAAAACGGTCGGGATTGTGTCGACCGACACTGCAAAGATAACTATTCGCTTTAAAAGAACAAGAGAGTAGTTTTTGCAACCGCAGGCATCTATCCATAGGCATTTTCAGATTTAGATTTTTTTTCTTATCGACTCTCCGAACAACTCGACACGCAGCGAATGGTGTACGATTCGGTCGAGCACGGCATCGGCGATGGTCTTCTCGCCGATCACGTCGTACCAGTCCTTGACGGGGATCTGCGATGTGATCATTGTCGAGCGCCGCTGATGGCGGTCTTCGATAATGTCCATCAGTATGCCGCGTGACCGGGCGTCGAGCGGCTGCATACAGAAGTCGTCGAGGATCAGCATATCGACTCGCTCGATACGTTTCAGGTCGGCCAGTATCGTGCCTTTGGCCTTGGATATTTTGAGCTGGCTCATCAGTTTTGCCGTACTTGCGTACATTACCCGGAAGCCGTCCTGGCAGGCCTTATAACCGCGCGAGGTGGCTAGATAACTCTTACCTGTCCCGGTTGAACCGGTAATGATTAGGTCTTTGTGGTCGCGCACGAACTCCATGGCGGCAAGGCGTTCGACCTGATTACGATCCAATCCCCGTTCGAAGGTGTAGTCGACATCGTCCAGCGTAGCGTTGTAGCGGAACTGGGCAGCCCTGACGGCTCGCTTTACGGCGCGGTTCTTACGGTTGTCGAACTCGCTGTGGCCCAGATGCGAGACGAACTGGTTCTGTGTCATTTTCTCTTTAATGGTGTTCTCCAGCGAGGTTTTAAAAGCGTCGTGCATACCGAACAGGCGCATCTGGCGCAGTTTCTCTAAGGTCTGATTGTTCATTGACTTATTGGTTTTAGTGGATTATTTGTAATACTCTTTACCTCTGATGTTCTCGTGCTCGGGCATATCGGCTGGCTCTTCGGGAAGGTCTATCGCTTCCGATTTGTTCTGGAGTATATCCTGTATCTCCCTGAAACTGTACTTACCATAGCTGTCGGCCAGACGGCAGGCTGCCGCAAGACGTTCCGGCCCGGCTTTACGCGCGAAGTTCAGGATGCCTGAACACATCTTGTTGGCCTGATCCTGATAACGGGTCTTTTCAAGTACCCTGCGGATATAATGCTCTACATCCTCGTGTATGGCAGCGGCTTGCTCGACGAACCGCTCGGGAGACCACTCCATAACTGCACGGTGTTTGGGACAAAGATGTTCGGTGACGGTGGTATAGCGGTAGTTGTGTCGGTCGCGGGTATGATGGGCTATAATATCGTAGTTGTAGCGGATCTCCACGTCGGTAGCGGTATAAGACAACTGCACTTTCTTGCCTATGTAGATGTGCGGGACGCTGTAGTAGTGGATGTCTTCGTGTAGGCGTGCATAGCCATATTTGTCGACCGTAGTGACGATATGCTTCTTCATCTGGTAACGGATCGGGTTCAGAGGGCCGAGGGCTTCCTGTTCCACGTCCTCGAAGTAACTGCGGCGCGAGTAGTTGCGGCGATCCAGGTTCTTGTTGTTGTGCTTTTCAAGAGTTCCGCGGATAGCTACGTTAAGCGACCGAGAGGCTCGATGACCGTAAAGATGTCCTTATACGTCAACTTAACCGCATTCTCCACATGGGCCTTATCCTTGGGACTGCGTGCCCGGGTGGGATAAGCTGTTACCCCATAATGCTCTCCGAACCGTTCGAACTCCGTGTTAAGGATAGCTTCATAACGGCTTGCTTTGGTAACGGCACTCTTAAGGTTGTCCGGAACGATAGCACGGGGAACGCCGCCATAGTAATAGAATGCGTTCTCGCAGGCTGTAATAAAATCTTCCTTGCGTTGACTCTCCACTGCCTCCACATAAGTCAGCAGGCTGCACCCGAGGATAGCCACGAACACTTCCACCTCCCGGGGTTGTCCGCCCGGCGGATAGATCCACAGTTTACTGCCCGTATAGTCCACGAACAACTTATCTCCAGCCTTATGTTTCATACGCATCGACGGGTTACTGATGCGTTCGTAGCGCCGCAAGGCTACCCGGAACTGCGTCAGACTGTAGCCGTCAGGATGGGCCACGCGGTAACGCTCCCATTGCTTATGGCTGGTCATACCCTTACGGGACATCTCTTTGCTCGCTGATGGCATGAAAGCCTCAAGGGCATCTGTGCGGGGATTAGGTTCCTCAGGAACCTCTTCAATGCAGAACAGGGCGTAAAGCTCAGCATCGCTCTTGGCAAGGAACTCCTCGTAGGTAAGGCTCTGAGTGTTCCACTTGTTGACATACTTTTTTACCGTGTTACGCGAAGTACGGGCCATCTCGGCGATAGCCCGTAAGCCCACGCGTTCGGTGTACAGTCGAATAATCGTTCGTAATTTGTTCATTTTCAAAGGTATGTTAGGCATGATCTCTCAGATTTTGGTTTGCTTTTGCTTCAAGCTAACAAAATCCGACTCCTTTTAAGCCTTTGAACAACTACTTTTTACTCAAATCCCCGAAGGGGTCTGTTTGCTCCGTTTTAGGTGGGTCAATTTCGACCGTTTTATAGTGGTCAATTTCATCCGTTTTCAACGGGTCATTTTAAACCGTCGCTACTGGGGCTATTTTACCGTGTTTTCCATCTTGTCTCATGACGTTGAAATTTTGGGGTTAACAAAACGCCTGCAAGAGAGAATTATTACGGTGTAAAACGCAGAAAAACAACGCAGTGCATCTGTATTCGGGAGCAAACTTCGCCGAACGGCCCGTTTTTCGGGGCCGTTCCCTTTCGTGCTCCCGCGAGTTCGCCGCGAACTGCTTTCCGCTTCCGGTTCGGGGAATCGGCCGAAGCCTTTGCAAAATGATGATATACAGTCGGTCTTCCTCTTTTTGCGCCGGACAGGAAACAAAAAAGGAGCCTCGAAAAAAGGCTCCTTTGTGCGGATAAAGGGACTCGAACCCCCACGCCCGTAAGGCATCAGATCCTAAGTCTGACGTGGCTACCAATTACACCATATCCGCTTGCTATATGCAAAGGTATATAAAAATTCACAATTCACAATCCGGAGCGGGTGATTATAAGCCTTTTTTATTTACTTTTGTAGGCAATTTATCCGCTTATGCCGCAGAATGTCGCACTCGTTTTAACGCCCCGTCAGGCTGCCGACGCGAAGTATTACACTTCGCTTGCCGCGCGGCGTCTGGGTGTGCCGGAGCACGATATTGCCTTGGTGAGGGTCGTCAAACGCTCGATCGATGCCCGGCAGCGGCAACCGAAGGTCAACCTGATGCTGGAGGTCTATGTCGACCGGGAGCCGCAGCCCGCACCCGTGCATTTCGATTATCCCGATGTCTCGGGACATACCGAGGTCGTAGTCGTGGGATCGGGCCCGGCTGGGCTTTTCGCGGCGCTGCGGCTGATCGAGCTGGGGCTGAAGCCCGTTATCCTGGAGCGGGGCCGTGACGTTTCGGCGCGCAAGGTCGACATTGCGCAGATCAACCGCAACGGGGCGGTCGATCCCGATTCGAACTACGCTTTCGGCGAGGGCGGCGCGGGGACTTTCTCGGACGGCAAGCTTTTCACGCGTAGCAAGAAGCGCGGCGATTACAACAAGGCGTTGCAGACGCTGGTGTTCCATGGTGCCACGCCCGAAATCCTCTACGAAGCCCATCCGCATATCGGAACCGACAAGTTGCCGCGCATCATGCAGAATATCCGGCAGACGATCCTTCGCTCGGGCGGTCAGTTCGTGTTCGGCAGCCGGGTTACGGATCTTGAAATCCGCAACGGCCGTATCCGGGGTGTGCGGTGCGGCGACACGTTTGTCGAAGGGGCGGCCGTGGTTTTGGCCACGGGGCATTCGGCACGCGATATCTACGAGCTGCTTTACCGCAGGGACGTGCGCGTCGAGGCGAAGGCCTTTGCCATGGGCGTGCGTATCGAGCATCCGCAGGCGTTGATCGACTCAATCCAGTACCACTGCCAGACGCGGGGCGAATACCTTCCGGCGGCGGCTTATTCGCTGGTGAGTCAGGAGGCCGGCCGCGGGGTCTACTCGTTTTGCATGTGCCCCGGCGGGTTCATCGTTCCGGCCATGACCGATGCCGCGCAGTCGGTGGTCAACGGCATGTCGCCCAGCGGCCGCACGTCACCCTATGCCAATTCGGGCATGGTGACCGAAGTGCGGCCCGCGGATTTCGAGCACCTGCGTGCGGAATGGGGCGAGCTGGCCGGGTTGAAGTTC
>ULTY01004928.1_pt1 | contig 23082 bp, 22 predicted proteins | sample 1958021 | NCBI WGS metagenome assembly ULTY01 (sample SAMEA4835746, study PRJEB28245) | human gut metagenome | biome: gut microbiome; material: fecal sample | place: Denmark | collected 2008 | reverse complement strand
CTCTTCTTCTATTTTTTTATGATACTGTTGAACAAGAAGACTTTCCATTTCTCGTAACTGCGCAGAAATTTTGTGTAACATTTCTGTACTGTTATCTGCTGGTGCCAAAATTTTTGCTTCTAAAAAATCAGTCGCAGTCGGATATAATTTCCGATTTCTGTTTTCAATCGCTTCCACTGCCTGTTCGGATAATCTGAATGTTCTTTTTATTTTTTCCATCTTAGTTGTCTCCTTCTTTTTATTATCTTTTTTCGTGTATGGCTTTCTGTATGTACACTGTATGGCTTTTCTGCTGTACTGTATGGCTTTGTATATGGCATCGTATGGCAATTGAGCCGTACTGTATGGCTTTCAAGCCATCTTGTACAGCTCCTTGTATGGCACTGTATGGCTTTCCTGCTGTACTGTACAGCTTTCTGTATGGCATCGTATGGCAATTGAGCCATCTTGTACAGCTTTGCGTATGGCAACCCTGGTTTTTCGTATGGCTGAGTGTATGGCTTTTGTACAGCTTTCTGTATGGCTTTCCCTGAATCACCGAAGGTGATTTGCAAGATACGCAAAATGTCTGACATTTCACCTTCTTGTTAGGGAACTTCCCTAAGACCCTTTTTTTCGTTATTTAGGTAGTTATTTTTGTAGTTAGTTTCTCCATCCAGAAGCGATTGCACATTCTGTCTGAATTGATTTTTATCAATTTTTTTCTCCTGGTATTTTCCAAGTTCACTCTCCAGTTCATCCAAGATTTTTTCAAACTTCGTCTCTGTTGCTCGAAAATCCACATTCATTTTTTTCTTCTCCATGTGAAATGTCACCGAAACAGGAAGATCTTTTTTATTCAGCTCCATGATCGACAGAATCAAATCTGAAAGTGAAGAAACCGGATGGACTTCATCCAAATTTCCTATATCAAATTCAATCAATTCTTCCATGCTACATTCAACTTCTTCACAAAATTTTTGCATGACTTCAACAGGAATCTCACAGATTAGATTTTCATAATTAGAATATGCAGAAGGGATTAGATTCAATCTTTCTGCCATCTTTTTTTGAGAAATTCCTTTTTCTTTCCTCAAATTTTTCATCTTGGTTCCGATTTTTAAATAAACAGATAATTTCATTTTTTCTTCTCACCTCTAACAAAAATATGTAAAAAAAGAACAGCAGAATTTGTTTCCACTGTTCATACTTTTTATTATTGTCCTTCTCACCTTGACAAGCAAATATTATTTTTCTTCGCCTTTTTTTTCTTCGATTTTGTCTCTGGATTTATTTCTTTTTCGATTTCGTCTGTTTGAAATAATTTATCCAGATTTTCTCTCTTTGACAAATCCATTTCATGAATACACATCAGAAACTTCTCAGCATTCAGATAATCTATTGCTCCGTTTCTTGTCGGTTGTCCATTGTATATTACACAACATTTTTTCACCGGAGCAAAATTTTCATTGATATAATTTATAAAGTCTTCATTTCGCAAATGCCGAGTCTGTTTGTCTACAACTTGATCTGAATGTTTGATTTCAAATAGATAACTTTCTTTTTTCTCCATGTCTACAATGATTAGATCAGCCTCCGCATCCGGCAAGTCATCTACTGGACCAACTGATAATTGTGATACATAAAACCGTTTGCGATCAATCTCTTGATAACATTTATATGTTTCGGAAAGAATAATATTTTCAAGAAGAATTCCCTTCACAAATTGATCTGCTCTCTGCATAAATATTGTTTTGTCTTCAATCTCACACGTATTATTCCATACATTATCCTGCTCCAATTGATGTAGTAATTCCGTCGCATGTGCATAAATCATTCCTGGCTGTTGCAAGATTTCTAAGTCTCGCCCACCTCCCCGTTTCAGAGATTGAAATGTTGGTATTGTGATATACAGATCCAAAAATCTCAAATATTTTTTTATCATTTCCAAATCTTCTTGTGTTACTACTGTCTGCATCTCATCATTATTTTTTATTCCTAATGCTGACTTTGTTGCATCATTAATAAACATAATCTTAAGTTTTCCTTGGTATTTTGATTTATCAGTTTGGTATGTTGCATACAGAGGTGCACTTTTATAGGATCGATTGATTGCTTTCATAGTAATTTCATAACTGAATCTGTTAATCATTTTCTGGATTACAGAAACAAGTTCATTTCGATCATAAAGTTCTGTCAAAACTGTAGCATGTTTTCTTTTTTCTTCTCTTCCCTCCAATCCATGCAGGATATTTTCTACGATAGCTGTATTAAGATACTCATTTGCATTTTGGTTATTTTTATAAGTGGTATTGGTAAGTGTTCCACCATACTCAATGTAAGTATCCAAATCTTTTTTACAAATTCTTTTAAACTCCGCATATGGAATCTGTGAAGTATGGATTAGAATTGTGCGATCATAAAGAATATCTGTTTTCGCCATATAGATTCCAAAAGAATCTGTTCCTGCAATAACAATCTTTGCTCCCATTGTACGATAATAATCTGAAAATACATTTCCATACACCTGTAAATCTTCAATTAGTGTCACTTCATCTATAAAGAAAAGACGCTTTCCTTTTTCATACAACTCATCAAGCACCTGCTCCATTTCCAGCATATCACAGGTTTCTTTACATAAAATATAAACGCTCTTTTCTTTCTCTTCTGGTGGCAACTCAGAAATACACTGGTTCATCATAACGGTTTTTCCTGTACGCCTCAGTCCATATAATGCACAGATTTTCCCATTGTAATCTGGATTGTGTTCTGTTATATATTTATATAATTTTGGATAGCAATCTCTTTTTTCAGGATAATCTTCTGCTGAAATATTTCTTCCATCTACAATTCTCATCTTTTTTTTGATCTCTAATAACGCTTTATCCTGCCACTTTTCCATACCATCACCCTCTCTGACAATTATGATTAAGTTTTCTTATTATCAGTGTACAAAATTTTCTAATGTATTTCAATACTTCCTACAGTCAATAACTTTTATTGTATCATAAACCCAAAGCTTTTTTCTGTGATATGATACGTTACCTGCAACTGTTTTTTGTCAATTCGTGGTGTTATAAAATCTGCTTCAAATGTTATCTCCTGATCTGTTTGGATGATTTTGTCTGCCGAAATTGAAAGTTCTCTTCTCAACTCATTGTTCTCTTCCAGAAATTTTTGCAACTTTGTTTCCAAATAATTCAAGTCTTCTTCTGGAATTTTCCCCTGCAGATTTTCTTTTCCGGATAAAACTACCGGGATATTTTCCTGTCCTTTTTCATTCCATTTGATTGGAAGTTCCTGCGATTCCTCCCAGGAACTTGTATCGACAGCCTTTGTATCTGCTTCTTTTTGTTTCAACCATTCTGCGATCGCCTGTTCAGAATCTTCCTTCTTTTCTGTCCAGAAGAAAAAGCTATTGTCTTCTTTTTTATAGGACGCAAACAAAGTACTTCCATCATCCAATGTAAAATAGAAGCGGATCTGATTTTGTGTTTCATAAATTGCATCGGTACAAGTAAGCGTAGTAACAGAAGCAAATAATTCATCCTGCTTTAACAACTTTTCTGCTTGCTGTTCCATGCTTTTGATTTCTTCAGCAGAAAAAAAAGACTCCAATAAATTGACATTTACAAAGTCCATCTTCCGCTGTTCTTCTTTTTCTTCTGTCTTCTTCTCAAGCTCAACTGTCTGTTCTTCGGATTTTATTTTTTCTTTTTCATTCGCATTTTTTCTAAGCAGAAAAATACCACCAAACAAAATTCCAAACAGCAAAGCTAGTAAAAGAACACTGATTAAAATTCTTTTCTTCATCTTTTTCTCACCATTTCTTTAATGAAAATAGTTATATCCCAAGTTCACTGCTTTAACAACTCTTGAGTTCCATTCTGGTTTACAGCTTGGCGTTCCAGGATTCGCATGAGATGGATACCACGTACTATATTGAACAACAAACTCAACCACACGCTCCCCATTCTGATGTCCATACTGGTTACATCCCGGATCATTCTGATTCTTGATATCTCCAATCACACAATGCAAGACATCTCCATTTTCCCGATAAAAATCTACATAATCTCCAACCTGTCCATATAAGGTTGTACAGGCGATCACATATCTTCCATCGATGATTCCAAATCCTTCACTGTCATAATGTTCTCCACTTTGTTCCCTTAACTGATACTGTAAACTTGTCCGACTTGTAATTGTTCTCCATCCCATATAAGTGTGAGTTGTTCCCATTCCTTCCGGGATTTCAATCGTAGTTCCGGCAGGATATTCTGGATTACAATAGCCCGTAACATACGAACTATTCAATGCATAGCTTCTTGAATGTACTGCATCCGAAGTGTTCCCTTCAATTGTAACTACTCTTCCATTCTCCACATACTGCACAATTCCAATGTGTGTATCCGCACCAAACACGATAAAGTCTCCAGGCTGCGGCGTATAGCCTTCGGATGCGTAATGGAAACGTCCTCTTTCGGCATAGTACCTGTGATACGCTCGAACAGCTGCAGCTTTTGGAACAATACCGGAATCAATCAGTCCTGCTTCATTTGCACACCAGGACACGAAGCACGCACACCAAGGAGTCACATCACCATTAACAAATTGGCTTCCCATAACATATCGCCAGTACTTTGCTCCACTTGGATTATTTTCTTCCTGCAAAGCGATCTGTACGATTCTTTCTCCACCTCCTGCTATCACAGGAGTCGAAGACATCAGGGAAGCTATAATCCCTATGAGCGTTGAAATGATTGTTACCACTACAATGATTGGAACTAAGATTGCAATGATCACTCCAATTATAACTGCAAGGAATGAAAATACTGCTTGAATCACAACGGCAAGTACGGATAGTAATACCGCACCAACTGCCGCACCAATATATTTCAAAGAGGATGGCAAGGAATCCATTTCATGGTTTGCATTCTTGATCTCTGTCATTTTGGATTCTACATTTCTAATTGCCTGCTCACTTGCCATGGAGCGTTCCTGCATATAATCTTTGAACTTATCAGCTGCTTTTTTCCCTGCCGTGACAACCAGACTTCCTCCTGCTGTAGCTGCTCCGGAAGTTGCTGTACTTGTCGCTGTTGCAGAATCAGCTACCGCTTTTCCCGTAACACTCTCCTTATTGATTCCTGCTTTTATTTGTAGTTTTATCTGCTCCTGCTCTTTGGGAAGATACCTTTCTCCTTTTCGGATGGATTCTTGTCCTGCAGCCGAACTTCTCTTGTCCGTAATTCCTTGTATTTCATTTTCTGATGATAGCTTTTTGTTTTTCTCTCTGTGATTCCAATGATTTTGGAATCTTTTCAACGGATTGTACTCAAATCTTTGATATGTATTTATCCCTGCGGTTTCCTCCATACGATAAAGATCTGCTGTATAAACATTTGCTACTTTTTTTTCAATCTCTTCTGTGAAATCATAATTGTCTTTTAAAATTCCGCTTCTTGCTTTTGAACTTGCTTTAGCTTCTTTTATTCCTTCAGCTATATATCTTTTCTTTAATGATTGCGGTAACTGATTCCATTTATGAATCTCTTTTCCATCTAAAAACCTTGTTGGATCTACATAAGCTGATTGTTCTTCCTGACGGTCTGGTTCATTTCCCATGCTCAGGGCAGTCATATGCTGCTTGGAAGTTTTAACTGACTGCTTTGCAGCATTTAAGGCAAGTGCTGTTGCTTTAAATGTTTTTTCGTCTTTTGCATTAATCCGCATCCTATCCAACCCTTCTGTATCTGCCGTTTACTTCTCTGAGTTCCCCTTTCTCTTCTAACAATTTCAGATATCCAAGACAGGTTTCCGTGTCTTGATTAAACAAACGTTCCACATCTGTTACTGTGATATCCATAATACAGGCAACCTCAAGAATCAGTTCTTCTTCTTTTTTACTCAACACAGAACGTGGCTCTATTTTTTCTTTTGTACCGAAATTCGGTACAACCTCTTCTTCAAAAGATAACCGTTTTTGTTCCTTCGCTTTTTCATGGAAATTGGTGCTGTAATTCTTATACAGTACGTTCTCCTTGCTGATCAGTGCATCAAACATCACAACCTTTTTATTCCACACCATGACACCCTCTCCGACATTTCCGGAAGACAGTGCTTTAAATTCCTTTGCACTAAATTCCTGGATAGCAGCAAGGCTCTGTGCGTCTACACCACCCTGATCGAGAAAAGCTTTATAGGAACAGTTCTGAAACAGTTCAATCAGTGTCTGATTAGACAAGGCTGCCGTTACATTCTGCATGGCCATTGTAACGATTCCGCCAAACTTACGAAAAGTAATGACCGCATTATTAAGCTGTCTTGCACTTCCCGGTTTTTTAGATACAACCTGTGTTTCATCAATCACAAGATGCGTTGCTTTCTGGAACCTCTTATTGTAATCCATACGGACAGACAAATAATGCAGGATTGTGACCATAACTGCCTCCCAGTTATTCTCTGGCACATTGGACATTCCAAAACCGATCATACGTCGATTCAGACTTACATTGGATGGATGCGCCAGCATATCACAGCTACCTATGGTATATTCTTCCAGACTGTTGTAGATCACACGGATCAGAGCTGCGTCATGCTCATTATCGACTCGTTGTAATTCCTTATAGATTTCCTCCCGCAACCACAAAAGTGTCGGTTGTTTCTTCAATTTTTTCTGTTCAAACACTTCCTTAAACATGCGTTCCGTACATCGGCTGATGATTGAGTCATGCTCCTGTGTGACATTGATGTTTTTCATTGCAGCTGCACACAAGGTCTTGGCATATTCCGTCTGTTGTGCGATAAATTTTTTCTGCACTGCAACCGAAGAGGTAAACACTTCTTCTGATACTTCAAACCCATTTAGGAAGATTCCGCTTTTTGGTGTCAGATCGAAATAACTTCCTTTATCGTTCTCTACAATATCCCGGAATTCGTTTTGTGGGTCGATTATCATAATATCGTCATCTGTTGCGAGCAGCGTCTGTGACAACTCTGTCAGTTTGATCAGCATGGATTTACCGGAACCGGAAAAACCTACGATAATTCCATGTGGGTTCGGCAGTTTCTTTCGATTTCCCACAATGAAATGCTTTGTAGTACGGTTCAGGCCCATCATCTGTCCTCCCGGCTCAATGACATCCTGTGCAAAGAAAGGCTGAAATGCAACAAGGGAAGAAGTTAAGAAGAAACGCATATAATCAACTTGTCTTCCACCGATCGGTAGTGCCGTATTCCATGCTTTTAACTGTGTATAATCACAGGTTTCTAGCACAACACCTTCTCTTTTTCCGATCGCCTGCATCTCCTTCATACGTTCTGCAAGTTCATCCTCATCATGAGCTGTGATCACAACCAACAAATTTAGAAAAAATCCCTTTTCATCATTTTCATCAAGCTGATCGATATAGGACTCAATCTCATTCTTTTTCTTCTCTCTTGGATAGGATGCATTAATGGCCGGAATACCTGCATTTCGCTTCTGTTCAATCTCTTCGGTGATTGCTCTTTCATTATTGACCTGTGCATTGATCAGCTTGTCATTTACCAGGTCTGTCTCAACTGGAGCATAATCCAGTGTGAGAAAAGATGGATAAGAAACATTTGACATGGAATGGATAAACTTATCCGTATCAATTGCCTGACGATATCTGTGCCCGAACAAAACCGTAACATAGGTATCTCCCATGACCATATAGTTTGGATACTGTTTAATGCTTCGTGGTAAGATATCATTCTTCCAGTCTTTCTGATGTTTCTTTTTATCGGATGGGAGATTGATATAATCCTGTTGCTCTGGATGATTCGGACAGATCAGTTTCTGCAGTGATTCCAAACGTTCCAAGGTACTTAGCTTTTCAATACGACTTCCCCATCCGGCAAATGCTTCCATAATGGTTGTCTCAATCGCATTCAAATACACTCTTGCATTCGCTTCATTATCTGCTCTTGTAGTCACGGTCAGATAACGCAGCGTAGTTACATTCGGATTGGTTTCCTTGATTCTTTCATCCTGCCACTGTCTGATTCCATTTGCAATATCCGGATACTCTGCTTTATTCTTTTCTGCACGAATAGACTCCAAAAACTCTTCCATGCTCTGATATTCATTGGCTAATGTGATCTTAAATTCTACATCCATCGAGTTTAACCAAAACATCAGATTCATAAGAAAATCTTTCTGTTCTCCGATATTCTTGTTGATGTAATTGATATCTTCAAAGATATAGCATCTGTCATAAACCGCCATTTTTTCTTTTGGCTCGATCTTAAATATCCCATTCTCAAAGGCTCTGTCAATCTGCAGAGATTGTTTTACATTCTTTGGTACTTTTACTACCGGCATTGTTTTGCTTTTTTTTGACAGAAACAGACTGTTTCCGTTAAAGATTGACATTTATTTCTTCCTCCTTGTAGTTCTTTTTTTCTTTGGCTCATTGATACATTTTGTATCCATAGAAAAGATTCTGTGCTGTGAAACATTCCTTTCTTCCATTTCACAAGGCAGTTCTTTGGTTTGCATATAAAACCACATATTTTTTAATGATTCAATCCAGGTATGTCCCTGGTGCTTCACCATTGCTAGATAAATAATCGGAACCATGAATGGGATTCCGGCATAAATAGAAAGATTGATTGCAAGGCCTGTTGCCTTCCACACAGAAAATGCGATTCCTCCGGCAACAAGCAGAGCAACCACACCATACCCCAATTCCCTTGCGGTAAAACCTTTCCATAACTCATTTTTATATTGTTCCTCAAAATCTTTATTTAAATCTATTTTCATGCACGTTCACCTCATTACAGATTGAATGTTTTATTTAAAAACGTTGGTGCTCCTTTTACGGAAACTGCCATCAGGATCATATAGATCATGGAATTAAGAGCCTGGGCAAATCCATCAAACGCATTAAAAATGGCACTATCAGATGTAAAAATGGAGATACCGGAAGTGATTCTTCCTGCGATTGCAATGGCAAGTGCTATAACGACAATTTCAAACGTATTGGATAGAAAGCTTTTCATCCATGCATAGGCTGTTCCTTCGATTCCACGTCCTCCTGTGATCGAAGGCATTGCAAGTGGGAATGTTACAACCAGAAGATACAACTTAATATAGCGGCTGTACAGCGTGATCAGAATCAGAAATGCACAGACCATTGCTACAAGGAAGTAGAACAACCCATAGATCCAGAAAAACATAACAGAACCGACATCCACATCACCAGTAAAGAAGGCCGGCGGTTCAATCATGACCGCCGTTCCTGCCATTGCCGATGCCATTTCAAAAATCTTTTTGATCACGTCCAATCCTTTTACCAACAGTACGTTTAAGACAACCACCTTGATCATTGCTTCGATCATAAGTTCAATTGTCATATTTTCTTTGAAATTTCCAACTGCTTTAAAAAATCCCATCATCACAAAAAAGTTCAGACTCATAATTCCGATGGACAAAGCCCACGGATACAATTCATTATTTACATAAGTCCATGTAGCAGATGAAAATCCTTCCGGTGTCTTTGTCATGATTCCCATACATGCTGACATGGCAGTATTCCATATCGCACTGGCAATCTGATAGAATGGTCCGTATAATAAACTGCCATTTAGAAAATCCGGCAACCAGTCTGGCATCTTTCTTCTCCTCCTTTTTATGCTCCTACACTTGAAGTGATCACTGGAATCAACTGTGGTGTGATAACTGCAACAAGACCTCCTGCAATTCGTTTAAATGCCATAGACTGTGCACCACCATCCTGTGAGTTCATGGATTGTGCCCATTCAAAAACGCCCCAGAGCAGATACAGACTTCCGATGGAAGACACGATTGCTGCAATCAGACCATAAATCGTATTAAATCCTGTTTGAATCACCGCACTTCCATCATTTTCCGCTGCTAATACTGGAAAGCCTATCTGCAGTACAAAAACTGCTGACAGCATCAAGGAAAGAGTCATCATTGTTACCAATTTTTTTCTATTCAGTTTCATCAATTTCTTTCTCATATCCTTAATCCCTCCCAATATGTAAAACTTTTACTAAAATAAATACTAATACAATCAGCACAACTGCAAAGGTTCCAAACCCTACTAAACCTTTCCATACAGCCGGTGTAAAGATTGCTGCTACAACACCTGCTACAACACTTAAAATAAATGCAATTACTACTACTACTTTTGTTTTCCAATTACTTCTTCTCATTTTTATTCTCCTCTCCAGTATTTTTCTCCTGCTTACATGGAATCCTGCATATTTTTTGTAAATCCTTTAACAGAAGCTCTGTGATCACATTTGCTGTATCACTATCTGACAGATAACGATACAATGCGGTTTCATAATCCTTATAATGACTGTTCTTTAAATAATCCTTAGATGCACGTAAACGTTTTGCTACTTTTCCTTTCGGATATTGCTCCAACAGAAGATCTAGCGTCTGTGAAATGTTTTCCGTCTTTTCATATTGTTCTTTCATATCTTTGTAGAACTGCTCCGGGAATTTCATTCTTCCCAATCGTTCGGTATACAGATAGTGTTTCTGCTTTGTAAGAAGGAAATAAACGATCGCACCCACAAAACAAATTCCGGCAACTAATGCAAAAAGAATGCCCGTTCCCATGTATTGTAAAGCTGTCATCGTTACTCACCTCTACTTCTGACGGAAACAGTCACTTACTTCATGAACTTTTTCCATTAAACAATCCGGAGCCATGGTATTGCTGAAATATCCGGATGCATAAACCCGATGCTCCTGTTCGTCATAATAAAACTTCACTCCCGGATGCTGTGTATTTAAACGAACAAGCAGCTTATCTAATGCTCTGCTTTTCTTCTTTGGGGCTGAAATGTCAAACGCTGCCGGACTTGAAAACAGGAACACATAATCTAAGTTATTGATATTAACATGCAGCTGTTCCCCCTCTTCGGAGTGTTTGATTTCAGCAGAAATATATTTTGGTTCATTTTTTTTCAAATATCTGTTTAAAACGGATGCTGTCAGCTCTTCAAATACTGCACTCTTTCGCTCTGACTCATTGGACTCCTGCTTTCTTCCAAAGGTTGGAACATAAGGTTTTTCTTTTGTATCGGAATTCGGTGCGTCTTCCTCTTCTTCCTCATTTGTACCGAAATTCGGTACAGCTTCCTCTTCTTTGCTTTGAGAGATACTTGATATCAGTGTTAACAAACGATTCTTTTCTGCTTCAATTCTCTTAACTTCCTCAGAAAGTTGCTCCTTTTCACTTTGTAGCTGATTATTCTCCTCTTCAAGCTGTTTACTTTTTTTATTCAACTCTTCGAGTTCCTCTTTTAAATATCTGCTCTCGTTTTCGTAAGCTTTATTCTCTTCTTCAAGACTCTGCAGTTCCTCTTCATTCCACTTATTCATTCCACCAAGTAAGGATTCAAAAAACTTGGTTGCTTCTCCTCCTGGCTTGCCATCTGCATCCAAAACAAGTCCTAGCATATCTAACTTATGCTCAAAAGTTTCCTTTGACTGTTTTGCCTGGATTTCCATGTTTTTTGCTTTTTCAATCTGCACCTGATAGCGTACTTCCATGGAATCCTTTGCTGTCTCAAACTCCTTTTCTTTTTTGTTCAGTTCTTCTTTGTCTCGTTCAAGCTGTTTTTTTTCTTCACAGAGCTGCTGATACCAAGTTTGCTGATTTTGTTCCTCTTTATGCAGTTCCTCTTGTTGTTTTTTTAGTTCCTGCACTTTTTGATTCAACGTCTCTTTTTCCTGCTTGATCGATTCGAGTAAGTTATTTAATGTTTCTTTCTGTTCCAGATAATCCCTTTCTCTTTGCTGAAACAGTTTCTCCCGTTCTTGGTAGATTTCATTCAAATCTCGGTACAACGGATCTTGGTTTGCTTCATTTATCATAATGTTCCATTCGCTCCCTTCTTCATTTCAATTCTATAAATAGTTCCACCCATCACAGTTACAGACATCCCAAGCAAAACAGAAAACACTAAAATTCTGCTTTCTTCTCCGGTTTTTGGTGCAGGACCACTTAAGATTTCTTCTACTGCTTTTGTTTCCTCCTCTTGTGTACCGAAATTCGGTACATCATCCTTTTCTTTCACTTGTTCGCTATTCTTTGGCTCTTCCTTTTTCTTTTGTTTTTTACTTGCTTTTGTTCCTGTCTTAGGAACTTCTAGCCGCTGTACACTTTTTAGTTCTTCTTTTTTCATATTTCCACCCGTTTTGAGCATAAAAAATGCACCGAAGCCGCAGCCGATGCCAAATAAAAAGATCAGGATGGTAATGATTACTCTTTTCATCCCACTGTTTTCCTCCCTTAAAGGATGAGTTTTTCTTTTGTCACTTTGCAATTGACAGCCAAACGATACGGAGTCCTTGAATAGCCGGTACAAGTTGCTAAAGTAAAGGTCTGTACATCCTCTTGATCTGGTTTCCAATCATCCTGGAATACCGCATCCTTTTTGTGACAGGAATATACAGACACGATTGTAAGTCCCTTGGTTCGCTCTGGCGTATAGATATAAATGCTTTGTACTTTGTCTTCATCCACTGTAAGTTCATCTAATTTTCCAAAGATCTGTCCGGACATCATGTTATGTCCGAAAAGACAGATATGCGGATCTGACAAGTTTTCATTTACATGAGCAAAGGTAAATACCGAACCTAGTACACTTCGTTTTCCATCAAATCCTTTGTTTAAATATTCTGTATCTGTTCTGCCATGTAAGATAGGCTCATCCACTCCGATCTGTGGGATATAAAGCCATCCAATGATATCTGGATTGACTTCCTTAAGTAATTCAAAATCAATCCTCCTGTTCATAGGATCTGATGCATCCTCATTACTTTCCGGTACTACAGCCGTTTTTTTGATTGCTTCATGACTGATTTTTGCATCCAAAAATGGTTTATGTTCGTGATAGGCAAGAATGCAAAATACTACTGCCATTCCAAGGAATAGCACGCTCAGAAATCTGTATACTCTGTCTCTCATTTAATGTTTCCTTTTATACAAAATCGTACAAAGCAATGCTCCAAACACACAGATGCCTGCCGCTGTAACATACTTCCAAGTATTCTCCTGAAGACTTGTCTGCGGTGCAACATTGTCTTCTTTTTCCGGCTTTTCCGTATGTTTTGGTGCGATCATAACATCATACTGCATCTCACCTTCTGAATCATTCCAGGTCGGTACTGCGATCAAGGACGGTTCTACCGTGTCATAGGTTTCTGTATCCTGTGCATAAATCAGATATACGCCTACCTCCAGGTTTTTAAATGTTACGAATCCATCTGCATCTGTCGGTACTGCACTTGTACTTTCTCCCGCAGTTGTAAGCAATTTTTCTGCCGCAGTTTTTAGATCATTTGCATTCTCGATCGCATTTAAATCTACTTCACTCTTTTTATAAGTATCTGTCAGTACATATTCTCCATCCATAATATCTGCAACTTTCTGACAGCTAATCTTTACGTTACTTTTTTCTGTTCCTGCTTTTCCGTCGGTCAGCACCACCTCAATACTTCCGGTTCTTACCTCTTCGACCTTTGCAAGCTCCTCACTGTCCGGCAACACCTGATCTCCAATGACCGTGACCGTTTTATCGATCACAAGATCATTCTCATTTAATGTTGTCTCTGCCGCAGCTACATTTGATGCACCAAGAGCTGCAAATACACACGCTGCGGCCAGTATCTGCTTATATCTTACCATCTTCATATGTCTCCCTTCTGTTCCATAAATACAATCCGATTGCTATCGCAGCAAACAAAAATGGCAAGAGGAAAAAGATAAGTTCTCTCGCAGATGGAAGTTCCTGTTTGATCGCATCATGCTGTGCCTTCTTATATTCCACACGCTTTCCGGTCACCAGTAACCGATGGGTGTTGATTCCATATGGTGTACACGTAACCAGTGTCACCAGATCCTCTCCTGCTTCGATCTGCAGACCGGAGACATCTTCCGGCTCTACGATCTGTATCTTATTCACCTTATATGCAAGTGTTTCATTTCCAATCCTTAAGAAGAACAGATCTCCTTCCACCATCTCATCCAAGCGGATCAAGAGTTTGGAGCTTGGAAGTCCTCTGTGTCCGGTCAGAACACAATGGGTATTTGCTCCGCCCACAGGAAGGCTCGTTCCCTGCAGGTGTCCGATTCCGTTTGACAGTGCGGTATCATCCGTTCCATGATAGATCGGCAGTTCCACATTAATCTTTGGGATATCCAGACTTCCCATTGTTCCATTCCCGGATATGTTCAGCTGCTTTTCATAGCTTTCGTCACTTAAGACCTCGGTATCAGAATTATCTACAACTGCACCGCCTGTCTGGTAAAGCATGTCATTGTATGCAGCTGCATTGTCCATGATCTCCTTAAGCTTTGTATCATCTTTTTTGCTTACTGCGTTTTGGTAAGTAGCAACGGCATCTGATTGATGCCGCTGCTCGATCACATTCCAGATAATCGGAAGACAGCAGAGTGCAAATCCAATGATGAATATGACTCCCGTACTCCATTTTTTTCTCATGCAATCTCCTTCCTTTTTGCTTAGATCTCTTCGTCTTTCTTACGTCCTTTTGCAATGGCAACGCTCATAAGAACAACACCTGCTCCAAGCATAATCACTACAGAAGATGTACCTGTGATTGGAAGTTTCTTTCCAACCTGGTTCACGATCGTGATGTTTGCAGAACCATCTTCTACGCTTGTTTCCAGTGTTTTGTCCTCTGACTTACTGATACCATTGTAGAAGGTTTTGATATTGGCTTTTGCATCAAATGCTGTAAGCGTCTTATCTGTTGCACCATCGCCCTTTACATAGCTGTCACGCTCTGTTGTAAACGTAGCTTTCAGATCCAGTTTGATTGGATCTTTTAATAAACGATATCCGTCTGGTGCATCTGTCTCTTTCAGATAATATGTTCCGCTGTCAAGTCCGTAAATATTGAATTTACCATTTGCATCGGATACCATTTCTACCGCTGTATCTGGCTTTGTGCCACCTGTGTGGTCTGTACCACCAATGGAATCACGGTTGATGACAATATATCCATCCTGTCCTTCTTTTACATATACTTCATTTTTGCAATCCGCATCTGAGTACAGACGGAATTTTGCTCCATCCAGCACCTTGTCATGATCGTTCGTTTTGATTGGATTTAATCTGTAGGTGAAGCATACAACAGTATCCCATGGTGTATATCCAGTCTTTCCTTCTCCTGTTGAATCAGCGTCATTGGAGAACTCAAGGCGGACATCATTTTCAAATCCTGGACGTCCTGTTTTTTCTGCAGCTTTATCATTCAGTGTTGCATTATATGTAAGTGTTACAGTCTGTCCGTAGGTATTCTCTTTCCGGTTGTCGACTTCATCAAATTCACGATCCACAATTGCCTTGAGGTCAGCGACTGCGATCATAAAAGTATCGCCATTGTCCGGCTTCTCTGTCACAGTAAACTCATCATTATTCAACGTATAAGTTTTGGCTTTTCCGTCTACTGTTCCGGAAATTTCAATTTTTACACTCTTTGCATTGAATGTCAGCGCATCATCCATTACATCATGCCATGCATAGTAATAAGTATCATATCCATTAATATCCGGAACATTTGATGTATATTTGTATGGTACTGTCTGTCCGATCTCATAATCTCCAATATCATTCCATCTGTCTGCATCTTTGATATTTGCATCTGAATCATCTTCCTGGATCTTCTTTGTGATACTTGGATAATCTGACTTGATCATAACCTGTGCTGCAGGATTTGCAGTATTTACCATACAAAGAGAGCTTGCGGAATGTGTTCCTTCTACGTTGGACACTTCATCAATGACATAGTAACCATATTCAAGTCCGTCCAGGCGAATAGAATTATCAGAACGAACATTTTTTACGTTGACTACTTCTGGTACTTCATTTAATTTTGTTATCTCATCTCTCAACTCTTCAATGAAATAACGAAATGCACTGTAACGGCTTTCCAGTTTCTGCTCTGTAGTAGCTCCTTCAACCGGGTAATTATTTAAAGACTGGATGTAGTCGATCACCTGATATTCCGTGACATTTGCAGCTGTGACCGTTGTTCCTGCCTTTGTCAGTGCCTTTGATACTACATTTTTTAAAGCCTGCTCATAAACCGGATTAAATGTATAGTTAATGGACTCTCCGCCTTTTGCATTTTCAGCATTGAACAGTTTATATACATTGAACTGCTTTCCTACAAGTGTCTGTCCTTCATTTCCTGTAATATCGATATGTGCCTGCCCACTTCCCATTGTAGCAATACCTTTTACCGTACTATAATTGGTAGCATCAGCCGCATAAACAACTGCAGCCATCGGATTTCCAAGCATCGGCATTGGTATGGCACTGACTGCACCTGTGAAAGCAAGTGTTCCTGTTAATACTATGGCTGCTCGTTTTTTATTATAATTTTTCGCTTTTTTCATCTTTATTCTCCTTTTTTCCTCGCTTTGTCTGACGGATCAATGCAACAGTCATACAGGAAATTCCCAGTAAGACGATCAGCAATGTTGTATGTGTTCCTGTATTTGGCATCTGTAATGTTGTCTGATTTTCTACTTTCAGGTTAACGATCCGTTCATTTGCTGTTCCTTCAATCGCAAAATCTCCAGAGTCTTCTGTATGAACCTGACCGTTTACATAGTATTCATACTGTTTTTGGTCATTGATCTTTGTATAAATTTCGTAGACATAATCTTTTCCTTGTGCATCCTGCGGAATCCGATAACCCTGTGGAGCCTTGGTTTCCTTGATATAATACAATTTCTCAACAGCTAACGGATTTGTTGTAGCGATTCCTGTTTTATCCGTAACAACTTTGGCCAGTTCATGCTTACATTCCTTGTCTTCATAGATAGTGAACTCTGCATCTTCCAGTGTAGTTCCCTTTTCATTGACCTTTGTGATCTTTAATTTATACGGTGCCAATGTATCCTCTACGCTTAATAATGCTGTTCCATCAGACTCTACGCTAAACTTCATGGAATCATCTGCAGATGTATTGGAATCCACGGTGATCGTATTATCTTTCGCTACGGTAAAGGTTATAATTCCATCATTTACAGCATACCCGTTTGGTGCAGAGATTTCCCGTACCTTGTGCTGTCCATAACCTAATGCCTTAAACTTACATGTTCCGTTTGCATCCGTTGTTGCTGTTTCGGTTGAACCGTCCGGTTTCGTAAGCTCAAATACTACACCTTCTATCACATAATCTTTTCCCTGTTCCTTTTTTACAAGGTTCAGATCCAGTGACTGCTCTGGGATTTCGGGAGCATTATAAGTATAAACAAACTCTGAACCATCGTTATTGCTTGTGATCTTAACGGTATAGATTTCCGGATTAAGAAGATAACCTTCCGGTGCCTGTTTTTCCTTGAAGGTTAATGTACCAATTGGTAAGCCTGGATTTCCATCAGGAGATATATACAATTCATCCCCTGATACTACGTACTTTTTATCATATGAAGTTAATCCTTTTTCATTTGTTCTAAATACCCAAGTTTTATCTGCTTTCTTTCCGTCTGCAGCCGGATCCGAATCCATTTGTACTCCTGCATAGAATTTCACCTCAAATAGTGCTCCTTCCATCGGTAGGGAGCCTTCCGGTTTGTTCTGGTTCGTTTCCTTGTCAATCTTTCCAAGTAATACACCAACCGGGTCCATCGTTGGTTTATCCGATACTTTTAAAAGATACGTTTCTCCAAGCTTGATTTCTACCGTATGGATTTTTTTATCCAGTGCATATCCCTTTGGAGCTGTTACCTCCTTCACATGGTATGTACCGATCGGAAGTGTAACTGCATCTGATTCACCATTCTCCTTGGTTGTCATTAATGCAACGAGAGAGGACTCCTTACAATCCGCAGTGGTATAAATTCCATAGACTGCATCTTTTAAACTATAACAGTCATTTCCGTCTGTCAGCTCCGGTGAGGTAGATGTCTTTAAAACTTTTGCATTTCCCGTTTTCAAGGAATTGGTAAGAGAACCTACCCATCCATCCTTATAAGAGCCGGTCCACTGCATCTTTCCGGTATACTCTGACACTTCTTCCTCTTCTACATCATATCCATATGTAGTGTCACCATCCACATACTCCAAATTGTCCCATGTGACAAACCAGTTATTTTCTGCTGATAGAGTTGCTGTCTTATAATAATGCTTTGTAGAATCCTTATTACTCCACCAGTACAGATTTACTTTTATACTGGATGGCTGAAGTTCAAATTGATTTTCCTGATCATCCCACAGCTTTTTGACAGAAAGACTTGTATAGGTCTTTAATTTGTTGGTCAGAGTGCCTGTCCATCCTTTCTCATACGAACCATCCCACTCCATTTTTCCCGAATAATTTGACACTTCCGCTTCTTCTGCTGTGTATTCATAGGTAATATCCCCATCCGTACGAAGTAGATCATTCCATGTCACTTTCCAATTCCAATCATTGTTACTTGGAGTAGCGTAAGCGCTATCAACAAGAACCCTTGCTGAATCTTTATTACTCCAACGGTACAAATTGATTTTCACACTGGATGGACGCAAATTATATTTATTATTCTGATCATCCCATACCTTTTGTACAGTTAGACTCGTGTAGGTCTTAGGAGTGTATGTTCCCGACCAGGAAGATAATGGCTGTCCGTTTCCCTGATAGATTACACCTTTCGCATCCAAAAAATACTTATAATTTTCCCAAGCCCACACTAAACCTTTTTTATAATATTCACCCTTATGACCGGATATCCAGCTACCACACGCACATTTCACACCATTTCCTGTTTCAATATTTACTCCATCTGCAAACCATCCATGCACTGCATTAAGTACCCACCAGACTGCACATTGTTTCATAAGATACTCGTAATCACTATTAATTGATTTGCACATGTAGTGATCATAGTAATACATCATTGCTACTACTGTCTGAATCGTTTCTTTATTATAGATGGTAGATGCATCCACACCTGTTTTTTTTCCTGCTTTGAAATGATCCATAGGATCCGCACAAAAAAGTGGTTCCTTTGTATCTGTGTTTCCTAGCAGTCCTTCTCTCCATGTCAATAATTGTGGCCAAGAAGGGTCATTATAGTCGATCACATCGATTCGACCAATGCTATTGCTTTTTATTCTACCTGTATTAATTACATCACCGGCAGCTCTTGTAGCTTTCGCTCTTCTTGGCATACTCGATGTATTGGCTTGAGCATCTGATTCCGCAAACCCAACTCCAATTTCTTTTAAGAGCTGCTTCATTTGACGTTCTGTCTCTAAATCCTTCTCAACATCTTTCTCTGGTTCTTTATCTCCATCGGTAACATCTTGCTGTTCTGCCACATTACTTGATGGATCTGCGATTGTCTCACTTTGAACCTTATCTGCTTCAGCATTCTCTTCGGCAGATACCATGTTAAAAGAGAAGGACGTTATCAATACCATTACTGCCAGTAGAACTGCCAAGACTCGGCCTCTCTTTTTCCTTTTTTGTTTCATCTGATTTTTCTTTCCCTCCTAATTTCTAAGTTAAGTTGTTATTGCTCCTCCTTCCAAGAAAGTTAAAATCAAGCTTTTTCTTTCCATGGTGGAGCCCTGGAACATCTTCGAATTCCCATTTTTCTTCCTCTTTCTCTTAAAATTGCGTACAAAAAAAGAACCACTTTCGTGATTCTTTCTTTTTTGTTCCGAATTTCGGTACATTTTTTATTTTTTTGCTCCACAGGAACAAGCATATCCATCAATAACTTTTTCATCATAGGCTTCACTGTCCTGTACCCAGCGTGTTCCGTAGATTGCATCATGGTGTACGGTTGTTGTAACCAGGCGGGTACCATACTCTGTATGCCATCCTCCACCTTCATAAGCTAATGCATGTTCAAACATATGTTCACTCGGATTATCTGTACAATCAGCTCCACATACATTACAACAGCTCCATGCATATTCCTCTTCTATTGTTACCTCTTCATCCCAGGCTTCCTTGACAACATACTGTTCTTCATGACCGGTTGCCTCATGATGCACAATGTGGCTCAACTCAATGTCATATTTATGCTTATGCTCCGGTTTTGATTCCGGTTTGTCAGAGTCTTCCTTATTATTTGTTCCCGGTTTTGTCTCTGGCTTTGTTTCCGGCTTTGTCTCTGGTTTAGGTTCCGGCTTTGTTTCCGGCTTAGGTTCCGGTTTGTCTAAATCTTCCTTATTATTTGTTTCTGGTTTTGTTTCCGGTGTTTCTGTGGATTCCTGCTTTTTCTCTGGAATGTAGACTCCATTTGCATCAACATAGTATTTTCCGCCATCTACCCATTCATCTAATGCCATTGCTCCACTGGATTTCAGATAATACCAGACGTTACCACTTTGCAGCCAGCCGGTTCTCATATCTCCTCCGGCATTCAGATAATACCAGCTTCCCCATACTACCTGCCATTCGGTCTGCATATAGCCATTCCAGTCAAAGTGATACCAACTTCCACCGATCATCTTCCATTGGTTTCTCGGATAAGAACCGTCTGCGTTCTGATACCACCAACCAGTTCTATTTTTCTTCCATCCTTCAGTTTTTCCTGAAATGTAGACTCCATTTGCATCAACATAATAGACTCCGCCGTCTACCCATTCATTTGTTGCCATTGCTCCACTGGACTTCAAATAATACCAAACATTACCGCTTTGCAGCCATCCGGTTCTCATGTCTCCTCCGGCATTCAGATAATACCAGTCTCTACCAATTTTCTGCCAACCGGTCTGCATAGCACCACTGGAATTGAGGTGATACCAGCTACCTCCGACTTTTTCCCAACCAATCGCCATTGCTCCACTGGATTTCAGATAATACCAAACATTACCGCTTTGCAACCAACCGGTCCTCATATCTCCTCCGGCATTCAGATAATACCAGCTTCCACCAATTTTCTGCCAGCCGGTCTGCATATAGCCGTTCCAGTCAAAGTGATACCAACTTCCGTTGATCATCTGCCACTGGTTTCTTGGATAAGAGCCATCTGCATTTTGATACCACCAACCGATGCTGTCCTTTTTCCACTGCGGTTCTTCCAGTGCTTGCGTAGCGACTCCATAATTATCTACCTGATATGCTGAAACCTCTCCATTTGTTCTTTGTACTTCTTCCGCTAGTGTCATGAGTGGTGACTGGATACACATTGCCGTACAAGTCAAAACTGCAAGACCTCTCTTTAGATACTTCTTCATACCTTTTCTCCTTTTCATATTGTACCGAATTTCGGTACATTGTTTACTGATAATTGATTTTTCTCATATTGTACTGCTCTAATATGAACCGTGTACTCTCATTATCTCCACCTTCACTGTCTGGATGGAAAATATTAAGCAACAACTTTTTTCGTTTAGACAAGCTGTCCAATGAATCGCAATTTTTATATATATCAAAGCCTTGCTTTGCATTTCTCGCTTGTTTCAACTCCCATTCCTTTCGTTCATACAAGACACGATAATGTTCTCTTTCTTCCTCTAATTCCTGAATTTGCTTTTTTAATCCAGGCACTTCCGTAGCATCAAGACGTTGTAGTAAATCTTTGATATCATCCTCAGCAATTTTCTGCTCAAATTTAAGTTGTCCTACTTTCATCTTCCAATACGCAGCAGATGATTCTAATTCTTTATAGTCATTTTCCCTGATTTTCAAATTTTTCTCCAACAAGTTATTACAAATTCTCAAATCTTCGATATTTTTTTCTAAAGTCTCACATTTACATCGGTACATAAATTCACTTTGAGTAAGTCTTTTAAGATCATCTTTTTTAGCCCGATGCATGTAAATATCTTCTGTTATAAGAATTCCCCATGACATGATCAGCCACATCATCCAGTAGAGCCATTGAAATGAAATTAACGCAATTACACTAAACACAATCATGCAGAGAGCAAAAATTACTGGAATGATTTTTGAAAAAATTATGGAGGATGTGAATCTTAAGAAGCAACAAACAAACCATAATCCAATAAATACTAAGAGAATATATTGCACCTCTTTATCCATGATGTACTTATACAAAAATATTAATTTTATGAATATTTGTTTCATGCTTCATCCCTTCTTTTTCTAAAAAACATAAGTTTTTACCACTTTAATTGTTTACTTTATGTAGGAAGTACCTAGCACGTCTCACCCGGAGCATATGCGACCGGATATGGTAGGGCGGCAGCTACTTTAATTTCATTTCTTAAAGGGACAATCATTGAAAAATAGATTTCCCTTTTTTAATTGAAAATGATCTCACTTTTTACATATTCCTCTGCCTGATGTCTGATCTGATTCATATGTCTTGTCCATGCCATACCATCTTTGGCTTTATCCGGTGCCGGATCACGTTCCAGCAATTGTTTTTCCAACACATCCATTCTTTCATCTGCTGTCTTCTGAATATCAATCAGATGTTGATTTAATTCATCCATCAAAAGCATCGAAGAATAGACAGCTGGTTTGTGTTTTTGTAGGTACTCTTTTCTCATGATTCCCCATCTTCCTATATATCCATCCACCTTTTCCAGTGACAGATTCGGCAGTAGGAATTCGCCTACTTGAATATATTCCAATTTTGGAATTCCATCCTCGTCCAAATCTAATTCTGTATTATTCCTTTTTTTCTCCATCCTGCTCTCCTTCCACTTGCTTCTCTAAATCTCGTTTATAATTCTCCACCAGTTCACTTGTTTTTATGACATATGCCAGTAATCGTTTTGAAAAATCTGACATTTCTCTCTCTCCAAGTTCCCAGGACTGTAAGGTGCGATACGGAATTTCAAAACTATTGCAGAAATCCTTACGGCTCATCCCCGCTTGTTTTCGTAAGTCTTTTACCGTTACTTCATCCAGATTTCCAACGACACTATCTATGTCAATATATTTCTTTTTTTCATTCATCATTACCACCAACTTTTATACACTTTGTACGTGTTTCTAGTTTTAATATAACACACAGTGTGTTTTTTTTCAATCCCTTTTACGCACATTGTGCACCTTTTTTCCACTCAATGACGTTGTCAAAGAAATCAGAATCATCTCCCGGCATATCTCTTTTTTTCAATAAAAAAAGATTCAATCCAAAT
>ULTY01032925.1_pt1 | contig 23502 bp, 10 predicted proteins | sample 1958021 | NCBI WGS metagenome assembly ULTY01 (sample SAMEA4835746, study PRJEB28245) | human gut metagenome | biome: gut microbiome; material: fecal sample | place: Denmark | collected 2008 | reverse complement strand
CAAGCCGCAGCACCATGCTGCAGGGCGTGCATCGGTTCCATGACATGACGTTCCCAGAGGCGTTGATGTTGATGACTCCTATGAATGAACAAGCAGCAGCAAGGGAATGACGCAAGCAAATAGCGCAATCGAAGCTGGAAATTGTATCGCACGAAAAAGCTGCCGAGGATTTGCTCTCCTCAGCAGCTTTTTGCAGTCTATGGAAGGCTGGAGCACAAAGCCCACTTTCCCTTTATACTATTTCCAGATGAAAATGCGCCAAGATGCGCCGCGAATTTTTCATTCCGGCTAACGTGAATGAAACGCAGCGTAGCAGCGCTACGCTAAGTGGAATGAACGGACGCCAGAAGGGAAAAGGCGCAAGCAGATGGCGCAGGTAAATCTGGAAATAGTATTAGGGCAATCCCGCACAAAGAGTTGGTGCGATGGCAAATGCATTTTTTGTAAGATGCGATTGCAGAAATCGAAGGTTTACTGGAGGTAAATCGAGATTTCTGCAAGAGGCAGATGGCAGAAAAGGCATCGCCAGCGCTGCCAACGAATTGTGCGGTAGTGCCTTAGTTGATTTCCGTAATGGTCGGCACTGTCCACGTCTTGAGTGCCTCCATATCTGGCGTATAGATGCGCATAAACAGATGGAAGCCGCCTTCCCCCACCGGAAGCCAATTGGTCGTGTCTGCCGGCGCGTCCTTCGACAAAATTACATCCACAGAGCCGTCGTCATTTCTCTTCAAACCCGAACGGTCGTTGATGCAGTAGCGGTCGAGCAGATTATCGATGAGGAAATCATCGTCACCGTATGCAGTGATCGACCAGAAACCGCCGTCAAGCACCTGCGGATCGCTTTCAAGGTGGAGATTGTAGGACTTTTCACCCGTCAAAGGATTCCCGTCGGCGTCCTTTTCCGTCTTGGGGTACAGTGCGATTTCCACCGTATTCGCCCCAAGTCCGGCAATGGCAACCAGCGCACGGTAGGCATATTCCGTACCAAAGTCTCCGATTGGCGCGCCGAAATAGCTCCACTGCCCCAGCTGTTTTGAAAACTTCATTCCCTCTGCCGCGAGCTTCGGCCGAAGCCCTTGCAGCATTTCCCGCCAATTTGCCTGAATATCTCCAGTCAAAACAGATGCGTCAAATTCCATGCCGGGGCCAACGTGAACTGCCGCGAGTTTTTCAAGTATTTCCGCATCAGCGGCGGATGGCGGATTGTCTTCCATCAGCGTGTTTGCTTTGTTGAAGAATGTGACAGGATCCAGCGACAGTACCTTGTTGATGGGGACATAGCTGTTTTCCTCCCGATAGCTTCCCTTCGGGGGCTGATACGCTTCTCCGCTCAGGTAGGCAGAAAGCGGTAAAAGCTGCATCTGCGCCTGAATGGCATACACATTCGGAAGATCCGCCTCTCCGGAAAGCACCGTTCTGGTAATGCTCCACGCCATAGCGGTAGGAACATCAATGCGGGTCACATTGTCCGGCAGGTTGCCCTTCCAAGTTGAGCGCGTGATCGCATAGACTCCAGCCCGGTCAAGGACAGCGACGGTATTTGTCCATGCGTCAAGCACCTGCACCTTGCAGAAGCGGTCTGTTTCCGGATGCACATAGATCATCGGCTCTTCGCTCAGGTCATACCACACCTGTGTATAGATGGTGTCCACGTTAGGCGTCACCACGTTTTTGAACTGTGCGTTGGCCAGTGCCACACCGTGCATGAACTGATTAACAGGCGCCTTGCCGGGTGCGGCTTCCTCCGTATTCGTTGCGGAAGTTCTCGTCGCGTCCATCAGCACCAGCGGGAATGCGTAAATGTAAGCCTCTTCAATGGTTTTCCACACATCTTCGGACGACGAGACAGCCTCCGCCTTGACACTCCATGCGCAGCCGGACAGCAGCATCGCCATGCAGAGCAGAATCACCGTGATTTTCTTCATCTATTTTCCCTCCCTATAACGATTTTTCTTACGGCTCGATGATATTGAAATACAGGTCAAAAGCGGCCATACTGTCACAAAACGCTTGGAACAGCGCCTTATCGCCCTTTTCAACGGTGATGAGCTTGTCGATATTTTCCTGATTTCCGCTTGTGATGGCAAGAATCCCGATTCGGGGGGTAGAAATCGTCAGGTCAGCCTCATCCGAGAGCGCATCCTTATAGTACAGGAGCACGCCATGGTGGATCTTCAGCAGATAATCGTCGCCATCCGTCAGCTTGAGGTTGATGGTGAAGGAACGATTCTGGAGCTTTTCCGTATCCATGATAATGCCCATGTAATCCAGCATTGTCTGCGCGTCCATCCCCTGGGCGGTGGTGCCAACGCCAAGTTGGGCTGCCTTCGGGTACAGGCCGGTGCCATTCCGCAGCTCAAAGGCTGCCACAAGATAAGCGTTTCTCCATGCGCCCGACTCTGCCTGATAGCCAAGCTGCTCCAGCGCATCGGCGCACAGATAGCGCGCTTCCTTATTTTCCGGGTCAGCATATACCAGCGTATTCGTTATCTGTGCAACCCACTGATATTCGCCCTTTTCATAATCGGCATGTGCCATTTCAAGCACCTTGTCCGTGTCGCCAAGATACTCCACAAGTTTTTTGGCATATTCGCTCGGCGTCAGTTCATCCAGATGAATCGGGTTTGCATCGTACCAGCCCATGTATTTCTGATAGACTGCCTTGACATTGTGCTTCAGCGTACCGTAATACTGCCGGGTATACCAAACCTTTTCCAGTTCCTCCGGCAGCCGGATCATGGAGGCAATCTCCGTGGAGGTATAACCTTCGTTGATATACAGGAGGGTCTGATCGTGGATGAACTTATAGATGGCAGCTGTGTTGGTCATGTATTCGTTGACGGTTTCCTTGCCCCAATGCGGCCAATTGTGCGCCTGAAAAACAACCTCGGCGTCGGGGAACAGCGACTGTGCCTCGGTGATGTAGCGAGCCCAGCCATTCGCATCCCGCACCTCCGCGCCGCGCAGCGTGTAGAGATTGTGCATGCTTCCGCTGCAGTTTTCCGCCATCCAGAGGGCTTTGCTGTCGGGGAAATAGGTATTCATTTCGGCGGGAGATTCCGTTCCCGGCGTCTGCTGGAAGATAGCGGTTACGCCATCAATGGTTGTTTCATAAATCGAATCCGCAACCTCGAAGGTCGGCGCGATATAACCGACACCGGTCTGCACTGCGGTCAGGCCAATGCCCACCGAAAGGCGACCCTGTTCGCCATAGGGAAGCATGGAGCCGTACTGGAAAAACGCCCGCCGCTTCATTGCCGTGCCCACAAAGACATTTTCCTTCATTACCGCGTCCGTAAAGCCTTTCGGCACAATAATTGCGGTTTTTCCGGATGCAATCTGCTCGTCAAGCGGCAGGCTGCTATCCGCAGCATCTTCGGGGGCAATCAGCCCTTCAATGCCGCCGTAGTGATCCACATGCGCATGGCTGATGACAATGGCGACAATCCGCGCATCGCCCATCTCGGAGCGGAAGAGTTTCAGCGCTTCCGCCGCGGTATATTTGCTGCTGCCGCAGTCCATGATAATCCATCCGTGTTCGCTGCGGACGAAGGTAATATTGGAAATATCATAGCCGCGCACCTGGTAGATGCCGTCAGTAACCTCAAAGAGACCGTAAATGTGGTTTAGCTGCGTATTCCGCCACAGGCTGGGGTTGGCGGTATCCGGCGCGTCTTTGTCAAGAAACGCATATGCATCCTGCGTCCACACGATTCTCCCGTTCTCGCCACGGAGATTCAGTGTGTCCGGCGCAGTGATGAAACCTCGTTCCGCATTCTCAAGCTCCGACGTATCCTCAAAGTTCAGGAAGTCATATACCTGCCGATTGACCTCAATGGTGCTTTGGGTTGCCGGCTTCGTCTCTGCATTGAACACGGCGGCAGTGCCGCTGCTTTTCTCGGCACTGGCGCAGACCGTCAGCGTGGCAGCCAGCATGGTCGGCACAAGGAGTAAGCTTAGCAGTTTCTTTTTCACAGGTGTTCCTCCTTTACTCAGACAGATTTCCCCATAGGGAACTGCTACGAAAGATGACATTGCTCACCTTCCGTCCTTTTCTGTTCTTATGTTTTCAGTGTAGCATAACTTTGTTTGAATTGCAACATACCTTGCGTGAACATCGTACAATCCTGCGCGAATGACGTTTTTTCTTTGCGTTGAATCTTGCATTGCATCTGAAAACATGGTATTCTGTAATGGTATTTTATAATGGTGGAGGAAGAGCTATGAGATTCAACGATATTTCCGTTATTTCCAACCGCAGGCATATCAACTTGCTGACAGAGGACATTCTTTATATTCAATTGTCAGGCCGCCAGTCGATCATCCATTTTTCCGATGGCAGAACCTACGAAACCTATGCCACCATCCATGAATTAGAAAGTATGCTTGGCAGCGGCTTTATCCGCGCCGACCGCGCCACGCTGGTATCTATTAAGGGTATCCACGACATTGGAAAGGAGATTGAACTCGTCAACGGAGAAACGCTGTATTATAGCTGTCGAAAGAAACGAGAGCTCAAAGAACAGCTGCGCGCCGGACGGCGGCAGATTGCGCAGAGCCTGTCTGACAGCGACGCGCCCACCACACAGGAAGAATATCAGCGGCACTATGCCAGCTATGACAGCGCGCCCTTTGCGTTTACCGACATCGAGATGGTGTTCAACGAGGAGCGTGCCGCTGTGGACTGGATCTTCCGCTACGGTAACGAGGCACTGGCTGAAATCGAAAAAACGCCGCTGCAGCAGCTCATCAACCACTCTTTCGGCAGCATTTTCCCCAATATGGACGCAAAGTGGCTGCGCGTCTACGAGCGCACGGCGCTGTTCGGTGAAACGCTGGAAATTGTATATTACAGCCCGGAGATTGACACAAAATTGAAAATCATCAGCTTTCCCACCTTCAAAGGTCACTGCGGCTGTATGCTGTTCAAACAAACGGATATTCAGACGGTGGGTGAGTACGCCGCGCCATAACGAACTGCGCAGATGCGTATCCCTGCTCTCATACTATTTTCAAATGAGAATGCGCCAAGATGCGCCGCGAATTTTTCACGTTGGCTAACGCGAATGAAACGCAGCGTAGCAGCGCTACGCTAAGTGGAATGAGCGGACGCCAACGGGGAAAAGGCGCAAGCAGATGGCGCAGGTGAATTTGGAAATAGTATCACACATACTGTTGACATTTCAATTCTTTTCTGCACGCAAACAGGCGCTGGCAAGAATCTCACCCTGCCAGCGCCTGTTTTGTATTCTGCTTTACTGCCGCTGCACCGAAATTGGCTCATCCGTCAATTTCACCGTCTCGCCATACACCTGTACCGCCAGTTTGTCCCCCTGCGTCAGCTGGAAGACAGTCTTATCCGCATCCATGCTGATTGCAATCACACGCCCACGGTACATGACCGAGAATGTCAGCCGCTTCCAGCGCTCCGGAAGACGCGGGGCGAAACGCAGCATCGTGTCATCGCTGCGCAGACCTGCGAAGCCGTAGACGATGTTCGCCCATGCCATCGCAATGCTTGTGATGTGCAAACCCTCGCGCGTATTGCGGTTATAGTTGTCCAAATCAAGGCGCGTCGCGTAGCCGAAGAAATTGACTGCCTCGTCCATCTTGTCCAGCTCCGCCGCCAAAATGGAGTGAATCGCAGGCGAAAGGGAGGATTCGTGAATCGTGCGCGGCTGATAGAAATCATAGTTGATACGCTTCGTCTCGGTATCAAAAGACGAATTGTAGAGGTAGAGGAACATCAGCACATCCGGCTGCTTAATCATGTCTGTGCGGTAGATGCGGTCGTACGCCCAGTGGTCGTAGAGCGGGAACTCGCTGACCGGAATGCTGTTGATGTCCGTGTGCGGCAGCTCAAAAAAGCCGTCGTGCTGCTCAAACAAGTGATTGGGCGTTTCCGGAATGTACATGTTGTCGGCAATGTGTCGCCATTGCGCGGGTTCGTCAGGTGCAAGCTCGACTTTTTCACACAGTGCCGCGTAAGTTTCCGGCGCATCCTCCCGCATTGCATCCAGCACATCCGCCGCATAGCGCAGGGCGCGCATCCCCATATAATTGGTATACGCGTTGTTGTTGACCATCATGTGGAACTCGTCCGGGCCCATCACGCCAAAGAAGCCGTATTTGCCGATTTTCTCGCTGAAGCCGACGCGCGTCGCTTGGAATCGGGCAATTTGCAGCAGCATTTCCGCGCCGTAACGATACAAAAACGCCTTGTCGTCCGTCAGGTGGACATAATGCCAGATGCCGTAGGACACCGCCGTGCTCGGCTGCAATTGCAGGCTGGCGTGCTGCCAGAGCGGACATGCCTCGTCGCCGTTAAGCGTCGCAATCGGGTAGCATGCGCCCTTGCAGTCCAGCATTTTTGCGCGCTCCAGCGCCATCGGCAGCGTGTTGTAGCGGAAAAGGAGGAGCGATTTCGCGGCTTCCGGGTTCGTGAAGAGGTAGAACGGCAGGCAGCAGGATTCCGTGTCCCAGAATGCATGACCGTTGTACGCCTCGCCCGTCAAGCCTTTCGCGCCAATGTTGTGGCGCATACTGCCGCCGTTGTAGGTCTGCGCGAGCTGGAAGGAGCAGAAGCGAATCCCCTGCTGTTCCGCTGCGACGGCTTCCGCCATGCTTTCATCTTTCGGCTCAATGCAGATGTCGGACGTGTGCCAGTAAGCATCCCAGTACGCGCGCTGTGCCGCCTGTGCGTCATCGAGCGAGACGGCTTTGCTCTGTGCCATCGCGTCCTGACCGCTCTGCCAGAGGTCGTCCCCCTGCTGACCGTTGAACAGCACGACGGCGCGCTTGTCGATTTGCACGGTTTGCCCCGGCGCAAGCAGAACATCCGCCGTCGCGGTGACGGTTTTGCCCTCGGCGGATGTGGTGGATTCGCCGGGCAGCGTCAGCCATGCGCCGCAAAACTCCTCCTGATTCGATAGCGTCGTGCGGGACTGCGCCATCAGGCAATCCGGCTTCGCGTCGATGCGCGTCTCCTGCCAGAAACACTTCTGCCGCCCTTCATGCACGACGTTGAAGGACACGCCGGACGTGACTGTCGCGCTGCCCGTGAAATTGAGCGCTTCGAGCGTGATGCGCTGGTACGCGCGTTCGCGGTGCACCATATCGAGGAATCGGAGGAAGGTCAGGCGGATTTGCTTGCCGCTCTTCGCTGTCCAGAGGAAGCGGCGGGTGAGCGTGCCGGCGCGGAGGTTGAGTTCGCGGGTGAAGTCAGAAAACTGCGACTGACCCAAATCGAGCGTTTCGCCATCGACGGAAATCGTCGTCATCAGCCATTCCGCCGAGGGAATCATGAAGTGCGTTTTGTCAATGATGCCCTTATAGGAGCGGCTCAGCTTCTCCATATCATAGATGCCATTGGTATACGCTCCGCGAAGGCTATCGACGTGTCCGCCCTCATCAAAGCAGCCGCGCACGCCGATGCTCTCATTGCCCAGCGAGAAGATGGATTCACTCACGCGCGCGTAGGCGGGGTCGAAGCCCTGCTCAATGACCTTCCACGGGTCTACTTGGAAATATACGTCAGCGGCTTTTGCCATTGTGCGTCCTCCTGTCGGTTCTTTCTTTTTGGCAAGAAAGAAGTAGAAGCTCTTTTTTTCGGTATTGCAGGTTGTCTTCTTTTCCGTGAATGGGCTGTTAAGCAGCTTCCAGAGGGCTTTCCGCTCGCCCTCTGGACTCCTTCGGCGCGCCCTCCCATGTTACTGGGTGATAGGCGGAGTTTTTATAATGTCAACCCTTGATGCCCACAGACACGGCGTTTTCGGTCAGCTGCTTCTGGAAGATGAAGAAAAGGATGATGGGCGGAATCATCGAGAAAGCGACGGAGCGCATCATCGTGTCGGCGTTGACGGTCTGTTCCGTGCTGAAAACAAACAGGCGCACCATCACCGTTTGCAGTGCGCTGCCGCGAAGCACCAGATACGGCAGGAGGAAGTCCGACCATGCGGCGTTGATGGCGAAAATCGCAATCACGGAGCAAATCGGCTTGGACAGCGGCAGGACGATGTAGAAGAACGTTTGCAGCTGCGTGCAGCCATCAATCCGCCCGGCTTCGATGATGGAAGTCGGCAGCGATTCAAAGAACTGCACGAACAGGATAACGTACATGGCGTTCGCGCCATAGCTCAGCCAGAGCGGGACGAACGAGCCGCCGAGATTCAGCTTCTGGATGTTCGTGAACAGCGGCACGATGCTGATGGTCGTCGGCAGGAGCAGAGAGAGCATGACGAGCTTCTTGACGATGCCGTAGCCCTTGGGCTTCAAAATCGCCAGCCCATAGCCCAGCAGACCGTTGAACACAATCGCGCAGACGACGCTGCCCGCAACGGAAATCAGCGAGTTAAGGTAGTTCTGCGCAATGCCCAGCTGCGACCACGTTTTCGCGAAGAGAGAAAAATCGAACACCTCCGGGAGCAGCTTGGCGGACGACATGAACTCCTTCAAGTCCTTGAAGCCCGCCAGCACAACCCAGATAATCGGGAAAACCGCGATGACCGTCATAATCAGGCAGAAGAAGATGATGAACCCATACCCAACCCGGACGGACGCGGAGTGCATATCGTAGTCCCGGATGACGCCGGTGCGCTGTGCTTTTGCCATATGCGTTCTCCCTCCTTAATCCCAGTCGGATTCTTTGCGGTCGAAGTAGGAGTAAATCGCCGTCATGACGAGCAAAATCAGCGTGACAATCACCGCGACGGCAGATGCCTTGCCATAGTTCATCGAGCCGCCGAACGCGTACTGCCACATCAGCTGCATCAGCGACAGGGACGCATTATCCGGGCCGCCCTTCGTCAGCACCATCGGTTCATACATAATCTGGAACACGGAGATGATTTGCAGAATCAGCAGCGTACCCGCGAGCTTCTTGATGGCAGGAATCATGATGTGGATGATGCGCTGCCAGATGCCCGCGCCGTCAATCGCCGCCGCTTCGTACAGCTCCGGGCTGACGCTGGACATGCCCGCCATGTAAATCAGCGCCGTCGCGCCCGCGCCCTTCCACGTCGCAATCAGGATGATGATGGGGATGACCCACTCCGAGCGCGTCAGGTACGTCTGCGGCGCAATGCCCAAGTGGCTGAGCAGGATGTTCAGCACGCCGGACTTCTCGCCGGAGAAGAACGCCGACCAGAGGATGACGACCGCGAGGCCCGGCAGCATATTCGGCAGATACGCCACCGTGCGGAAGAAGCTCTTGCTCCGCACAGTCTCCCCAATCAGCAGCGCCAGCACCATCGGCAGAAAGAAGCCCAGCAGCAGCGACCAGAACGTGTACGAGAACGTGTTCGTCAGCGCCTGCAGGAAGTCATCTTTGCCCATGACGCTGATGTAATTTTTGAAGCCGATGAAGTTCATCAGTTCGATGTTGCGCGTCTTGTACAGGCTCATCACCACGCTTTCGAACAGCGGTTCCCAGACAAAGAACAGCATCAGCACGAGGCTCGGCAGCATAATCAGCCAAGCATTGAGGTGGTCAACCGTCCGTGCGCGCAAGCCGACTTGCGCCTTTTTTCTGCTCATAGGCGTTCCTCCGCGAAGATTTGAGCGATTTTTGTGTAAAAGAAACCGGCATCGGTTCTCCTCCGCCGGTGTTCTTTTTTCCAATTAGAAATGAGGAATTAGCAATTAGCAATAATTGCCCGATGGCACCGCACTGCCCCGTCCGCATTGACTTTCGCTCGTCACCAACAAGGGCTAACCCAAAGTGCAGTGGCGCCGAAGGTTTCCAAAGGGCGATCGGAAAGCCCTTTGGTCGCCTCCGCAGAGGCGAAACCCTCTGCAGCAAACAGTGCAATGCCATGCAGAATCAGAAATTAATAATCATTGATTTCATCATCCAGATACTCCTGGAAGGAATCCTGCGCCTTTTGCAGCGCTTTGCGCACATCCGCGCCCTCGCGGGTGATGACGCGCTGAATTACAGCGGTCAGCTCGCGATACAGTTGCTGCGCAAAGACGGGTTCTTCCGAGCGCAGCGTAATCGTGCCCTGCGTGATGGAATCGAAGAAGTCGTTGTACAGGCGCATATCCACGTTGCAGTATTCGTCAATAATCGCCTGCTTCGCCGCGTTGTAGTCCGCATCGTTCCACGCGCTGATGGCGGGCAGAACCGGTGCGCCGCGGTCGCGCTTGGCAGCATAGTCCGCGCGCATCCCCTCGATAATCTGGTCATTCAGGTAGGGCATCTTGCCCAGCACGGTCAGGTATGCCATCAGCGCCGTCGCCTGATCATCGGTAATGTTCGGCGCGAACATGTAGCAGGTGCCGCCCGCCAGCGCATAGCGTCCCGCGTCGCCCGCCGGGAACGGAATCAGCGCGAAGTCCTCCACCGGCAGACCCTTGTTGGAGGTCGGCTGGTCAACCGAGTCATCCGCCGCGAAGTTCATTGCCGCTTCGCCCGTGCCCAGCAGAGAATGCGCGCCCGCCCAGTCGGTCGTGGTCGCGTCGGCATTGAGGATGTTGTACTTCCAGCGCAGGTCGCGGATGTACTCCATCGCCGCCACGCACTCGTCGGATGTGAAGTTGCACACCCAGCGGCCGTCTTCATCCTGATATTCCAGCGCGTTTTCGCCCACGCAGCCGAAATTCCACGCGATATTGGTGAACAGCCAGCCGCCATACGTCTCGCTCGCCGGGAATACCAGCCCCGCCTTGCCCGTCTTTTCGCGGATAATCTGACCGTATTCCGCCACTTCCTGCAAGGTCTTGGGGTAAATCGGCAGACCTTCCTCGTCCACCAACCCCGCCTCGCGGAACAGGGCGACATTGATGTGCATACCCAGCACATAGCCGTCGCGCGGCAGACCGTAGATGCGACCGTTCTCGTCGGACAGCATTTCGAGGTACGACGGGCTGAACTCATTCAGCACGCCCGCGCGCTCCAGCGCATCGGTCACGTCGCCGACAAGATGCTGGCTGATCAGCAGCTGCGGGTCGGTAAACGGCGGCTGGAAGATGCTCGGCGCCGTGCCGCCCTTCGCCATCGGAACGTAGCTGCTCAGGGTGTAGGAGTAGTAATCCGGCACCAGCGTCACGTTCGGGTACTGCTTCTTCATCGTTTCGCGGTAGCTCTCAAAGAGCGCCTTTTCCGCCTCCGCCGCCGTATCCGCGGGCCAGTTGCCCAGCGTAATCGTGCAGGTCAAGTCCGCATCAACGACCTCTTCCGCCATCGCCAGCGGCAGCGCGCCCAGCGTCAGGCACAGCACCAGCAGCATGGAAACCAATTTCATCGACCCTCTCATGGGAAAACCTCCTTCACGAGTTCATGGCGTATTTTCGTTAGGTTTAACGCTCAACCTTGTCTCTATTATAGTGTATCAAGCCCATTTTGTCAATCCTGTTTCGAGATTTTTTTGAAAAGAAAAGGGGCTGCTTCGGAGAAGCTGTGTCCCCGAAGCAGCCAAAGGGATGTGTTATACTATTTCCAGATAAGAATGCGCCAAGATGCGCCGCGAATTTTTCATTCTGGCTAACGTGAATGGAACGCAGCGTAGCAGCGCTACGCTAAGTGGAATGAGCGGACGCCAGAATGGAAAAGGCGCAAGCAGATGGCGCAGGTGAATCTGGAAATAGTATTATTTACTTTCCTTGAAAACGACCATCAGTCCCTGTGCATTTGCCCAGTCAATCACCTGCTGATTTTCCGCGTCGCAGAGAATCACCGGATGGCAGCCGCTGAAGGCATCATCCGCCAGCGTTTGCACACTGTTCGGGATAATGACCAGCCGCAGTAGCGTACAGTCTGCAAAGGCGCGCTTTCCAATCGCAGTAACGCCCTCCGGAATATTCACCTGCTGCACCTGCCACATGCCGGCAAAAGCTTCTTCCTCGATTGCCTTCAAATTCGCAGGCAGCTGCAGAATGTGATCCGACGCAATCACATAGCCGTTATCCAGCCATGTGCCGCAAATCTTGCAAACCATGTCACTTATCCGCCCATTTTCCGTCGATGTTGCAGGCTGCACCGTCTCAATGTACGGCGTATGCGGTATGTCGATGCGGCTCGTAACATAACTTTGTTCCGATTCCACATAGTTGTCCGCTGTCTGCGCAATGTAGAGAGCATATCCCAGGTCGCAGCGAAGCGCCGAGAGGTCAAGCGTAATTTCGCGCTTGCCGTCCGGGTAAAGTTCTGCACGATCCTCCACATAGAAGTGCGTTATAGGAGCACTCGATATGCCGCCTTCCGGCCAGAAAATCAAATCCAGCTGCGCATTCTCCGGGAAAATGTGCGAATCCGAAAGCGTCAGCGTCAGCTTGTTGTCCACCAGCTGTGCAGCATCACGAATGGGCGGCAGCTGGCATTCCAGCACCAAGTCAAATTCCGTCGGTGCCAGTGTGTTAATGTACTGGCTCAGGGTCGGGGTGAAGGTCGCATGATAGACCTTTCTGCCAGTAATGGTTTGTTTCTTTTCTATATCTTCTCCCCTTTCTATGGTGAACAGCGCCACGCTTGCTTCTTCGGTATCTTCCGACAGCGTCAGCGTGCCATCCACATTCCAGTCGCACAGCATCGCCGTGTATTCCGGATCATCCAGCCGCACTTCCGCGCCATACGGATAGAGCGTCTGCGTATTCACCGTCACTTGCGCATACTCGCCCGTCAGGTCGTCACTGAGCCAGTAGCCGTTGTTTGTGCCAATGATAGTCGGCTCAAATTCGCCCTGTGCGTTCTGCCAGTCCAGCGTATCCATATGCCGCCCTGCGAAGTCCAGCACATACGCATAGCTCGTATCCATCAGTTCCTCAATCGGCTGAACTTCCGCATACACCAGCTTTTTGCCCTCTGTAAAGGACGCAGATGCCTGCGCCACAACCTCCGCCTCAACATCCTTGGAGTACGCCTGATAGAGGAAGGTCTGGTCGTAGTTGTCGCAGGCTTCCACGTTCGGATCATCCCCAAACGACAAGCGATACGTTTCTCGATTGAGCATGAAGTAGCGCGCCTTTCCGAAATGCTCCACAAAGGCAGGATGCGTGAAATACCATTGCCCATCAATCTGAATCATATTCACGGCATCGCCGTCAAAATAAGAAACAAACACCGAGCTTTGATCACCAATGCCCTCGCCTTCAACGATGCCCTTCGCGCTGAAGTAGATATCATTGGTAACATTTGCCGCGTTCAGCAGTGCTTTGTATGCAAATGCCCAGCCCCAGCGCGTACCTTTACGCTGGACAAGCACCATTTTGCCGCTATATGTGTGCGGCAGCATGTCTGACAGCTTCGTTTCGCTGAGCATCCAGTCTACCAGCGCTTCTGCTTTCTGATAGTCGGTCATGTCATCCGTAATCACCTGCGCGACAATTTTTGCTGCCAGCTGGTCAGCCGTGCCGAGGTATTCTGCCGGAATCGACTCATCCAAATGCACGGGAATCTGATGCGCCAGCGCGTATTGATGCGCCGCGCTGCCCGACGGCGTGTAGAATTCCACAACCGCTTCGCTGAACGCATCATCCGCAATTTCCGTAACCGATGCCGGAATTTCCAGCAGCAGCATCGCGTTTCCAAATGCATTTGCTCCGATGCGCTCCAAGCCATCCGGCAGTTTCAGCGTCGCCAGCGCAACATTGCCGTGGAATGCCTGTGTGCCAATGCTGCGCACACCCTGCGGGATGGTAAGCGTCTGTATCCGCGCGGCCTGCGCAAACATCCCCTGCGGGATTTCCGTCAGTGATTTCGGCAAATGCACGGACAGAATGGCATAGTTCTGCCACATCGGATTGATGCCGATTTTGTTCACGGTATCCGGGAAATACATGGACGTAACGGACGTAGACGCAAACGCATAATCCCCGACCGTTTCCAGCGAATCGCCCAGAGAGAAGGACGGAACCGCTTTGCAGACGTTGAACGCCCGCTCGCCGATGTACTTCACATGCGGCAGAGAAACGCCCTTCTGCTCCGCCGACGGCGAAACGCGCTTCAGTTTCTTGCAGCCATCAAATGCATAGTCTGAAATTTCCGTCAAATTCGGCGAAATATTGATTTCCTCAATGTTTTCGCAGCTCGTGAAGGCATGTTCGCCAATGGACTGAATGAGCGCACCGCCGTTAATAGTTTGAAGCGCCTTGCAGCCGCAGAACGCACTGCTCTCGATGGTCGTAACAGTGCTGGCGAGCGTTGCTTCCGTCAGCTTCGAGCATTCCAAGAACGCGTCAGCACCAATCGTTTCAACGCCGGGGGCAATGGAGACCTTCTCCAAATTCTTGCAGTAAATGAATGCGCCGCCAAGGCGCTTCACATTACCTGGAATGGTAATCGAGGTCAGCCCGCTCTCACGGAACGCGGCATCCCCTATTTCCTCCAAACTTTCCGGCAGTTCCACCGATTGGAGCTTGGACGCTCCACAGAAAGCATTCGCGCCAATTTTCTTCAAGCCATCGGGGAGCGTCAGCGAACGGAGTTCTCCATTATAATAGAATGTCCAGTCCGCGATTTCGGTCACATTTGCCGGAATGACCACCTCCGTCAGGGCAGCACCGAAAAATGCTTCTTCTCCGATCGTGTTCAGGGAATCCGGAAGATTGATTTCCTTCAGCGCATAGCAATGCGCAAACGCAAGTCCACCAATGTTCGTTACCCCATCCGGCAGATGAATACTTTCCAGCGACTTGCAGTTTGCAAATGCTTCATAGCCGATGCTCGTCACACTGTCCGGAATTTCAATAGTTTTCAGGGACGTACAGTCCTTAAAGCCATGCACGAACGTAATGTTCTTCGGCAAAACGACCGTAGTCAGGGACGTGCATTCCGTGAAGCATCCGCCTTCCATGCGGAAAACCTGCGGCGGCAGAATTACTGTCTCCAAATTTTCGCATCTTGCAAATGCCCACTCCATCAAGTCAAAGTCCGTCGATGTGATTTCCACAGACTTCAGCTGATGGCAATCAGTAAATGCAAAACTCCCAACGTGAAGACCCGGCTGCGAAAGTTTCAGCGATGTAATGCCGGAATTGTAGAATGCATTTCGTCTAATCAACTCTAATTTTTCCGGGAAGTTGATATCCGTTAGTGCTGTGCAGTTTTCAAAAGCATAAGAATCAATGACAGTGCAGCTTTCCGGTAGCGTGACGCTCGTTAAGCCTTTTCTGCCCTTGAACGCCCCTGCGCTAATTGTCGTGATGCCATCACGAACGGTTACATTTCCCGTAATCGACGCATTCACAAACAAGATGCTGTTGTCCTGCGTATCATATAAGATACCGTCTTCGGATACATAGCGCACAGAACCAAACGCTGTCGTTATCGTTTTCAGCTTGCTGGGCCACTCGCCGCTGATGTCCGCCAGTTTAGCAGGCAAGTGTAGAGTTTCCAGTGAACGACATCCTTCCACAACGCCGTTCATCATGTGGGTTAAACCACTCGGCAAATTCACGGTGCGTAAAGAGTAGCAGGTTGCAAATGTTCCCGACATAAATGTGATGCCTTCAGGCACGGTTATTTCTGTTAAGCTATCGCAGGAGCGGAATGCGCTGTCGCCCAAGCTCTTTAATCCTTCCGGCAGCACAACATTTTCCAGTTGTGTACAGTAGGCAAACGCCAAACCATCTATCGTTATCAGCCCTTCCGGGAAGGTAATTTCCTTCAGTTCCTTGCAGAACTGGAATGCGCAATTCCCAATTTTCTGCAAAGAATCCGGCAGTTGAACAGATGTTATCGCATGTTCCTTAAACACATCGTCGCCAATGCGCACCGTGCCGTCACGAATCACTACATCCCCCGACACATCCGGCAGAGCATAGCGCAGCGTCTTTGCAGGAATGTCGTAAAGCAATCCGTCCTCCATCTCATAGGTTGGATTTCCTTCGGCTACATACAGCGATGTCAGCGCTGAACAGTCTGTGATGAAAGAGTCTCCAAGGCTGGTTACATTGACCGGTATCGTCAGCGACGTCAAGCCAGAAGATTCAAACGCTCTCCAGCCAATCGTTGTCAGCGTATCCGGCAGTGTAATTTGCTTCAGCATGGTGCAGCTGCCAAAGGCCGATTGCCCAATTTCCACCACACTGCCAAGTGTAATCTCCTGCAAGTTTTCCTGTCCCCAGAAACCGTCATCCGAAATGATTTTCAAGCTCTGCGGCAGACTTACGCTCACAAGCGTGCGAATGTAGCCTTTCTCATAATCAAAATACGCTTTAAATGCCGAGTCCCCAATCACTTCAATCCCTTCGCTGACAACAACGTGCGTCAGAATCGGACTGCGGAGGTTTTCAATCGCATAGACCGGATAGCCGTCAATCACCGCAGGCACAACCACGTCCGGCAGTGTACCCGTGTAGCCCGTGATGTAAGCTTTGTCCCCTTCAAGGCGGTAGGAGAACGACGTGCTTTCGCTGGCATAGCGCACCCCGTGCGCACTCGCCCACAGCTGCGCCGGGCTGCCGTCCTGCACAACAAGGCACAGGGCATCGTTCACCGCGTCAAACGCATGGTTGCCAATCATCTCCACCTGCGTGCCGATGGTGAGGCTGCGCAGATTCTGGCAATAGGCAAACGCATAGTCCGCAATGGTGGTCACGTTTTCGTCAATCACGAAATCTGTTCCTGCGCGCCGCGCCGGGTAGAGCAGCAGCGTTTTACCTGTCGCGTCCATCAGGATACCGTCACAAACCTGCAAATACGCACTTTCCGCTTCCACGCGCACTTCTTGCAGGTACTTGCAGTTTGCAAAGGCGTTTTCCGCAGTGCCGACCACAGGCAAGCCGTCATGCACAGCCGGAAGCACCAGCAGTACCGCGTTTTCATCGCAGCCGCTGACAAGATAGCCATCCTGCGCGGCATTGAGCGTGTAGGAAATTTCCTGATCCGCCGCGGCAAAATTCACGCCCTGTGACGTGGCTGCTTTTTCAGCGGCAGACCCCTTCCAGCCGCGGATGGTCAGATTCTCGCAGTTCGCAAAAGCATCCGCCGCGATTTCCTCCACGTCCGGCCAGAGCAGGATGTCCGTCAGCGCCCTGCATCCCTCAAAAGCGGCACTTTCAATGCGCCGCACCGTGCGCGGCAAAGTCACATTGGTTAGGCTTTCATTGCCGCTGAATGCCCTTGCGCCAATTTCCACAATGCCGTCCGGCAGCTCGATTTGGGTCAGCGCAGTGCAGTGTTCAAACGTGTTCGCCGGGATTTTCGCCAACGCGGCGTCCCACTGAACTTCCCGCAGGGCGGCACAGTTCATCCATGCGCCGTTGCCCAGCGTCGTGACGCTCTTGGGCAGCTTCAGCGTCTGAATCCCAGTGCCAGAAAAAGCAGACGAACCAATCGTGTTCACATTTTCCGGCAGGACGATGCTTTCCAGCGTGCCAATTCCCGCAAACGCATACGCACCGATTCTGGTCAGGCTCTCCGGGAAGATGATTTCCGTCAGGGCCGTATTTTCAAACACATTTGCTTCTATGGTTTGCAGATACTTGCTCCATGTCACCGTTTTCAGTGACGTGCAGCCGCTGAACGCCGACGCAGAGACGGTATGGAGGCGCTCCGGCATCTGGAATTCCGTCAAGGAAACGTCATTCCGGAACGCCGCTGCACTCAGGCTCGTTACGCTGTCCGGAATATGCACGCTTTCCAGTGCCGTGCAGTTCTGGAACGCCTTTGTGCCGATGTTCGACAGCGAATCATCAAACGACAGCGATTGCACCGCCGTGCAGCCTTCAAATGCCGATTCGCCAACAGACGTCACGCCCGTGAACGCATTGGGCGAAACAAGCGACGTGCAGCCCTTGAAGAATCGGTCAGGAATCGCCGTCAGCGTACCTTCGCCGAAATTCACCGTCTTCAAGCCCGTTGCATTTTCAAACATGCCCGCCTGATAATCGCTGAAAATCGGCGAGAAAGTCAGCGTTTCCAGATAGCGCAGGTTTTTGAGTGCGCCATCATCAATCTGTGTCAGCGTTTCCGGCATGACAAAGCTTTGCTGCGGTGCGCTGGCAGCATAAGTCAGCAGCCGCGTGCCATCCGCCGTCATCAGTGCACCTTGCTGCACCTGAAAATGCGTGTTTCCCTCTGCCAGCTGGAAATCCGTCAGCGCCGTGCAGTCACGGAATGCATCCGCGCCAATCAGGTTCAGCGACTTCGACAGCGGCATCGAAGTCAGCGCAACACAGCCGTCAAAGGCTTCCGCACCAATCATCGTAATATCGCCATCAATCTGAATGGATTCCAGTCTTTCGCAGCCCTGAAATGTGCGGTCCGGAATGACTGTCACACCAGCCGGAATTTCCAATGATTTAATTTTATAACAATACTGAAATGCGCCTTCCCCGATGGATTCGAGTTTCTCAGGCAGACGAGCATCTCCCCAAGCTCTCCCCATATTCCAGCATCCAGCGAACGCGCTTTTACCGATTTTGGTCACGTTTTTGCCGATGCATTGCTCAACACTATAATCTCCTCTCCCAGCGCCATAGCCCCAGCAGTTCACAAAGGCTTCGTCCGGAATTTCTGTCAGTGAATCAGGGATTTCCAAAAAGTGCATTTGTAAACATGCCGCAAATACGCCCTCGCCCATTTTCGTCAGCTTCTGCGGCATCCGAACCGCATCAAGATAGGCGCTGCCTGCAAAGGCTTCCTTACCAAAGGTGGTTACATTGTCCGGAATGTAAAATTCCTTGCCGATGCCCGACGGCATATCAGAAAACGCGCGGTCGCCGATCGTCGTGACCGGATACCCTTCAATTTCCTGGGGAATAAGCACTTTGCGGCGCAGAAGGTCTTTATTATATCCTGTAATCGTCGCTTCCCCATTCTGAATCTCATAGGTATAGTACTCTGCCGGGTCAGCAACAAGCACATATGCATATAGATATTCATATCCATTTAAACGCAGTTGAATACGCACCATTTCATTTGCAGAAAGTGAAATACTTCCTTTTCCATCCCATTCGACGTGGATTCCTGTTGGCTCATAAGTGTAGCTTTCAAAGTGAGTTGCACCATATTCATCATCATTAGAACCACTGCCAAAAGAGCCGTGACCATCCGTATAAGCGAAATACCACAGCCATTCCTCTTTTGTCACAACGAAATCTTCTGGGACATCATAAGTAAAGTGGATTGTTTCCCCCGGCTGGGCAAAAATGACAGTCCGATCGTTCCAATCCATTTTCGCTTCCTTTGTCTCCGCGCAAGCAACTGTCGTTGCCAGCGCAAAAAGAAGCAAGAACAGTCCGAATGTGACTTTCCAACGTTTCATGTGCAATTCTCCTCCATCCGCTTTTTCCCTGTTGCAAACTGCCAGTTTTCCATATTTATTATACGCAGGTTTTCCCAGCTTGTCAACATGATTGGTAATCGTTTCTTGACAATTTCTTCTGAATATAGCATTAGCACCTTATTGATTTGACGGTGCATGGCATAGCATTCGATTTAGTTTCTGTATTTTCCCTTAATTTTCTTGATTCTTCTATTGACTTTTTCTTGAAATTGCTGTATGCTGGAAATCGAGAAAGGGGTTGATACGCATGAAATCCAAGAAACTTTTGACGATTACGCTGACCAGTCTGCTGATCGGAAGCTGTCTGGTCCTACCCGCACTGGCGGACAGCGCGGACGCTCCAAGCGGCGGAAATGTCGCGACTTACGAAATTTCCGCAAACGTAAAACGCATTGATGAATATGCGTTTGCAAACAGCACGAGCCTTGTCAGCGTGAAAATTCCTGATTCTGTAACTGCCATCGGGGATTACGCCTTCTCGGGCTGCACGAGCCTGAAAGAGATCACGATTCCCAGCAGCGTGACAGAGATTGGCGCGCACGCATTCGATGGATGCACGGCGCTGGTAAAGTTGCAGGGGCTGGAGAATGTGACAAATCTCAGCGACTTCACGTTCTATAACTGCATTTCACTGCAAGATGTTGGGGATTTGACTTCTTTGACGAGCATTGGCGAATCTGCTTTTGCAGGCTGCAAATCACTGACGCAGCTCGGTGATATGCCCCATCTGAAAAGTATCGGCTCGTCTGCTTTTTCATACAGTATCAGTTGGGACGATGGAACAGAACAATATTGCGATTCACTGAAGCGTATTGGCGACATTTCTAATGTCGAACAAATCGGTGATTCAGCCTTTTTCAGCTGCGCGTCTTTAGCAGAAATCGGAAGTTTGCAGCATGTCACAACAATTGGGGATTGGGCTTTTGGGTATTGCACTTCACTCAAAGAAATCAGCAGCTTAGACAATATTAAAAAGATTGGAAGATGGGCTTTCTACGATTGTCAGTTGAATACGCTTGAAATCGGAGGAAATGACGTCCACATTGGGGCGGAAGCATTTTTCAGTTGCAATTCTCTTGCAAGCATCGAGGGCTTAAGCAACGTAACAAGCATCGGCAGCGGTGCTTTCGAGTCCTGCGCCATGACCACCATTAGCGGTCTAACGAACATTTCTGCCATTCCGGATAGCGCATTTGCCAGCTGTTTCAATCTGCAAAGCGTAGAAGGTTTGGAGAATGTGACGAGCATTGGCGCATACGCATTCTCCAGATGCTATGCGTTGGAAACACTTGATATCACCGATAATGTAACCACTATTGGTGCTTACGCTTTCAGAGATTGCGAGTTGCTCACATCCATGGAGCATTTGAGCAATGTAACAAGTATTGGCGATAGTGCTTTTGTAGGCTGCACCTCCTTGGTTCGGGTTGGTGATATGCCCCATTTGGAAAGCATCGGCGACTCTGCCTTTGGGGTTTCCAGCCGTTGGATTCCGGACGAAGGCATGTCAAAAGACTATGCCTGTGCGTCACTGGAAAGCATCGGAGATCTCAGCAGCGTTACTTCCATCGGCGAAAACGCCTTCTATCAGTGCACTTCGCTGAAAACCGTCGGCAGTCTCAGCAGCGTTACTTTCATCGGCGCAAATGCGTTCAAGCAGTGTACTTCCCTGCAAAGCATCGGGGAACTCGGCAATGTTACGCGCATCGCGTATGGTGCCTTCTACGGCTGTGAATCACTGACCAGCATTAGCGGCTTGGAAAAGCTGACCGTCTTGAATCGAGAGACATTCCGCAATTGCAAATCGCTGAAAACCGTTGGTGATTTAAGCAGTGTGACAAGCATCAGCGAGAAAGTTTTTGATGGCTGCACTGCGCTAACCACGGTTGGCGATTTACGCAGCTTGAAGGCTGTTCCTGACAAGCTGTTCTACTGTTTGAAGGATCTTCTTTCAGTCGGCGATTTAAGCAGCGCTACCAGCATTGGGAAAGATGCATTCTATGGCTGCAGCAAGCTGGCGAGTATCGGGGACATGTCCAACGTCCGCACCATCGGCAAATATGCGTTTTCTAATTGCGAAGCATTGACCAGCCTTCCTGAACTGCCCCGGCTGAATAGCATCGGCAGCAGTGCATTCGCTGACTGCACCGCTTTAACCAGCGTCGGGAATCTGACCAATGTCACAACACTCGGCACTTGTGCCTTCAATAGCTGCAAAGCGCTGAAAACCATTGGCGATTTAAGCAAAGTCACATCCATCGGATATTCCACCTTTGGCTTCTGCACCGCATTAGAGAGCGTAGGCAACATGAGCAGCGTAACTTCGATTGATTCTTACGCATTTGAAGGCTGCTCTTCGCTTGTGCGTGTCGGCAACATGAGTAATGTCGAATCCATTGATTCTAACGGTTTTGTGAATTGCAGCGCCTTGGAACACGTTGATGAACTTGACAAGATCACCAGCATCGGTCAGTATGCATTTATGGGCTGTACTGCACTGAAGAGTATCGGTTCCCTGCACAACTTGGAAACTATCGGGAAAGGTGCTTTTAACGGCTGCAGTGCACTGGAGCATGTTGATGATTTGTACAGCTTGACGCGCTTGGAATCCGGAGCCTTTGCACACTGTGCATCGTTGGTCAGCGTTGACTGGTCTGACAAATTAACCGCCATTGGGGATAATGCATTCATCGACTGCAAATTGCTTGTCAGCCTGGGCGATTTAAGCAGTGTTACAGCCATCGAACATTTTGCTTTTGCTGGCTGCTCCAGTTTGGAACGTCTTGAACACTTAGATAATCTGGTGAGCCTTGGCGAGGGCGTATTTGGGTACGGCAGCCATTATACAGGCTGTATCTCGCTGAAATCAATCGGCGATATGCCCAAATTGGAGTCAATGAAGCAGAAGTGTTTCATGGGATGCACTGCGCTGGAAACCGTCGGTGATTTAAGCAGCCTGAAGGAGATTCCATATGAGGCGTTTGATGGCTGCACCTCTTTGGTAAGCATCGGCGATTTGAGCAACGTAACCATTATCGGATCATACGGGTTCAACCAATGCAAAAAGTTGACCTCAATTCCGAATCTGGGCAGTTTGGAAAGCGTCAATCAATCTGCCTTCTCCGGATGCGAGTCGCTTGCATTGCTGGGCAATCTTCGCAATCTAACAAGTTTTGGCTACTTGCCTTTCTATAACTGCCCAAACCTTGTCTTGGAAGTCCTGCCGGACTCCGCCGCTGAGCAGTACGCAAAGGATTACAACATGCAGTACACCTACATTACGGAGTGATTCTCACATCGCTTGGTTCTTCGCGGAATCTTGGGGCAACCAACAAGATTCCGTGAAGAGCCTTTTTTGCACCATTTCGTCCACATCCACATCCATGTTGATATGTGCCGTTGGATTTCTCAGAACTAAGAGGCATACCATTTCGACTGTTGCTTCATTTTCCAAGGAAAGTTCTTTCACTTTCTGACCGCTCACTGGAACAGGGAATGCAAACACCATATTCCTGATGCAGCTGCCGTCCTTCTGCTTTTCCAGGTACAGACCAATGCCCAGCCACAAGTACGCACAAATTGATTACTGGGGCACAAGAAGCAACACAGCTTATCTGAAAGTAACTGCTTGAAAATTAGAGGGCGCTGGATTATAATTTAGGGTAACATTCTAATTTGAACTATTGGAGGGGCTGCGATGCTGACAAAAGAAGAAATGCCCGCTTGCCCGGTAGCAACTACCGTGGCGCTGATTGGAAGCAAGTGGAAGTTGCTTATCATACGAAATCTGCTGGCCCGTCCGTGGCGGTTCAATGAACTGAAAAAGGACTTGGAGGGAATCAGCCAGAAGGTGCTGACAGACAGCCTGCGCTCGATGGAAGCCGATGGTATCATCACCCGCACGGTTTATCCCGAAGTGCCGCCGAGGGTGGAATATGCGCTGACCGAACTTGGCAAAAGCCTGAAACCCATTTTGGATTCCATGCGGGCGTGGGGCGAAGCATATAAGGCTAAACACTAAAAACCCGAAGCAGTATCTTTCCAGTGCTGCTTCGGGTTTTCCTTATGTTGAAGTTAAATCATTCCCAAATGCTTCAATCTCTATATGTTTTCCCCTCTTGAAGTTTGGACAATACGCATACCGGCTTCGACATATCCGTTTTGTCCCAACCAAGTCCCGTGATTTCCGAACCGTTAAAATACACGGGAAAACGGAACTCGATGCGCTTCACGATGCGTCCGTCGCTCCGACGCTCCGGGTAAATCTCCACGC
>ULTY01022750.1_pt1 | contig 24055 bp, 30 predicted proteins | sample 1958021 | NCBI WGS metagenome assembly ULTY01 (sample SAMEA4835746, study PRJEB28245) | human gut metagenome | biome: gut microbiome; material: fecal sample | place: Denmark | collected 2008 | reverse complement strand
AATTACTGAGGATGTCTGAAACATTTATTTCTCACAAACCATATATCGAAGATGGACACCCAGTCACCGAAATAGCCTTAGACCAACAATTAGTTGAATGCATTTCTCAACTTAATGAAGATATTTATCAAACTATAAAAATTACAAAAAGTAAATAATACGCAAAAAGTAGGCAGAAGCCTACTTTTCTTATAATTTTTATTTTAAGATTTTATTTTCGGATTTTTCTTTTTATATCTTTTTTAAATTTATTCCCTTGTTTCGTAGTCAATAATCTGGCTATCAATCTGTTTTAGGCGCGCTGTAATAGTGCTTTCTTTTGCTTTATAAAATACAAGCATGGCTGACATACGTTTTGTCGTATCTTGCAGTGTCTGGATATCAGCCCTTATCTGCTGTATCTTAGCCCATAACCGCCCCCTCTCTTTCTTTATTTTGTCAACGCTTTTTCTACGGCGGACTGTACGTTCCGCTTTGAAACATTTATCATAGGTCAAACTAAAAATAATCAATGCCCCCGACAATCCTACTGCAAGAACAAACGCAATCCACAGACTTATTATCTCTTCACTCATTATTTTATCAATCCCCTGTCTTTCAACGCTTTAAACATTTCTTCATTTTGCTCAGGTGATTGCACAATAAATCCTGAAACTCCCCTAAAAACATCTGAGATAATTTCCGAGAGAAGCAAAATTGTGCTCAATCCCCCAGTATAAGGTTGCGAATTTATAAACTTTCGCAATAGTCTTTCTAGTTCCCGAAAATCCTCGTCATTCTTTCTGTATTTGTCCAGAAGCGCGTTGGCTCCTTTCGGAGTTGTAAACTTGTACCCGCCCACGACAAAAATTGAGTTACCATTTTCGTCTTGCATGGGATATTCTTCTACGTTTATTACTTGTTCCTTAGTCATCTGTTTTTGTCCTCCTCTTCCATGAAAGGCTCAGCTTTTAAGAGATAATCTGACACAGAAAAAGAATTATATATAACTGCCATTGTTCTCAAAAATTCGGAGTTCATTTTATCCCTTGCCTTTAATTTCTTGAACTCTTTAAAGAAGTCCTCTAACTCCATGCTTTTGCCTTTACTTTCGCTTTCGCCTGTTTTATCTGCTCTCGTTCTACACCATTCTCTTAGATAAAAATTTAATTGACGTTGAAGAGTATGTATTATATCTTCCTGATATTTTAACCTGCTTTCGTAATGACGCTTTAATCCCGGACTTCTTATTATTAACACAATGTTCAGGACTATCGTAACTGCGAAAACTATGCTTAATGCGATAAAAATTGCTTGCATAAATATCTCCTGTAATTTTTACTTTATCAATCAATTTTAATTGATTTCTCCCTCGCTGTGCCTATATTATCACGTTCGTTTTTTCCTTGTCAAGTAATTAGTGCCACTTGTGACACTGTTTTTTTATTTTCTTTTATTTGTTTTTTTGAAACTTAAATTATAATGTTTCTCAAAAGGCACAAGAGGAGATGTTTATGGCTTACGGTGAAATAATTAAAAAAATTAGAACTGACAGGAAAATGAGTTTAAGGGCTTTTTCCGATTTGGTTGACATCAGTTTTGCACATATTCGGCGACTCGAAAACGAATTTTCCAACAAAGGAAAAGAAAAGTTACGTCCGCCGATTGACTTGCTTAAACAAATATGCGACAAAACCAATTATCCTTTTCGCCAATTCCTTGAAGAAGCAGGATATATTGCCCCCGTCCCTGCGCCCGAACCGTCCCCTCTCCAACAGATTTATGACGCGCTGGACGCAAATCGCAAAGATATTCTTATGCACACCGCAGAATTGTTACTAAATCAAATGGGGGAAGTCACAGAATTTCCCGATAATGATAAAATTGTTGACAACATTGGGAAAATTAACTGAATTTATGCTATAATTCCCCACTACACACAGGGGGAAATGTTATGGCATACGTTAAGGATAATTTATTAAACGACCTTTATGAAACTGTTTTAAAATTACTCAGCTCGAAAAAAGATTACGACGATTTTATTTATAAGTCGCCGTTTTCGCTCATTGCGCCTGACAGCGAAATAATTTATAGCGACGACAACCCGTTCCCGCGCAAAATGACCGTTGAGGATTTAATGGAATCGCACGTGCAAGAAGTCGTCGCCGCGCCCGCGCCTGAAACTGAGGTTAAAGAAGTTGATAATTTAGAATCTGAAAATGGGCTTTTGGCATTCACCGAAAAGGAGATTATCCAAATGCCTAAAAACATAAGAAAAACATTTCGCATTCAGGGCAACGCCGTCCATGTGCGAAAAAGGACTGACGGGAGGTATAAATGTTCCTATGAAATAAGGTACTCCAAAAAACCATACGACAAAAACCCCATATCCGTAAGTGCAACGACGTTGGAAGCGGTAAAAGCGCGGTTTATAGAAAAGCTCAACTCTTACATACCACAGAAAACTCCCGCCGCTCCCGTCATTCCGTCCACTTTCGAGGGCTTCGCCGTCTATTGGTTTGATAACTTCCACAAAAGAAAAGTTTGCGTTCGCACTTTCGACCATGACATCAAGCTGTACAAACGCCACGTAAGCAAGCATTTCGGGAAATTTAAAATCAAGGACGTCAACGCTGTCATGCTGCAAACCTTTTTAGACGGCTTTTCCGACCGCCCTAAAACGGCAAAAGACTTGTTCAACCTGCTCAATCAGATATTGACCTACGCTTTAAAACACGGCTTGATTAAGCTAAACCCGTTGGGTATGTGCATAATTAACGGCTACAACCAAAAGCACGGAACGCTAATCACAAAGGCGGAAGAAAAAAGTCTGTTTGACGCGTACAAAGGGACGGCGTGGGAACTGCCGCTTGCTATCGCCTGCTATTGCGGGCTGCGCCCCAATGAATACACCACCGCCACGATTGACGGCGATTTCATTAAGTCGCAAAACAGCAAGCACGGTAAAAATGGCGAGATTGTCTATAAGCGCATTCCCATTACGCCCATGCTGCGCCCGTACTTACAGGGCGTTACCGAATTGAAAATGCCTAAGCCGGAGGCGCTCACAAAACGCTTTAAAGCTGTGCTACCTCACCACAAGCTCTATGATATGCGCACAACCTTTCAAACGCGCTGCACAGAGTGCGGCATAAATGAAACCGCCATAGGGCTTTTCATGGGCAACTCAATAGGCAAACTCAAAGCGGCGTACACAGATTTTTCGGACGAGTTCCTGCTTAAAGAGGGAGAAAAATTCAGCTACTGAGTGGGCTGTACCCCAAAATTTTGAGGTTGTACCCCAAAAAATACCCCAAAATTTTCCTATTGCTCATCGCTCGTAATACTACATATTGTACTTTACTGTATCGCGGAAACACAACATATTGCGGTTTACGCCCCAACACGGGTAATGGGATTGGGTTCGAATCCCACCGTCTCCGCCAAAAATTTGGGGTAAAACGCTAAGTTTTGCCCATTTTTATTGCTCACCCCCCTATAAAACATGCGAAAAGCACCCTTGAAAAAGCAAAAAAATCGTTGTACCCCAAATGTACCCCAAATGTACCCCAAAAAATTTTAACGTCAAAAACCCGTTTTCAGAGACAAAAAAGAGAACCGCCTGACCGTAAAAGTCGGGCGGTTCCGCAGCTCATTCCGCAGCTTAGCAGATGAGAAGATTGAGGGACTATTTCAACATTTCGCCTATTTCGCGCACCCTGTCGGCAAGCTCCTTATAGCGGTCGCAAGTGTCGTCGAGGGTTGCCAGCCTGTTTTTAAGCTCGGCAATCTCCCTGTCTCTTTCCTTGTTCTCGGATACAAGTTCGCGTATGGCGGTTTCAAGCTCGCCCAGCAGTTCGAGTGCGTGAGGGCTTTCAGGGGCTTCAAAATGCTCCTGCTCGGCTTTTTCATCAACGCCTATTATCCAGTCGCGTGTAGGCGCATTTTCGTTCACAGGCGAAATATCGACCTCTGCGACCGCTTGTTCGCCCTGCGCGGGCGCGACTGCATTCAGGATTTGGTATTCTCCGTCATTCAGCTTGTATATCCCGCGCTTTTGCGGATTATACCCGAAGTATTCGCCGTTTATTATTACGGCAAACTTATCCGCCCCGTTCACTCGCGCCCGACGATAAGCGTTTTCTATTTCCACAAGCGACGGAACTTTTTTAGTGTCGCTGTATTCAAATATACCGTTTTCAAACTTTTCCATTTTTTTCTCCTTTGTTAAATTTTAAATATTAGTTTTACCAAAAAGACTATGCCCGCAACCACGCCGCCCGTCAGCCCCACCGACAATATTCCCGTCGTCACTTTAAGGAACGTGGACGCGACTTTTTTGGATATTTGCCCTACGGTGTCGATTACTATCCCGACTATGAAATTTATAACTGAGACGGGAAAGGATATAAGGATTGAAAAGATAATGTACAGGGGGAGCGCGATTGCGTAAAACACGCACATTGTACGCAGCCCCAACGGCTCCCGTATCCCTATGATGTTAAGCACCGCCTTGTTTGCGTCGTAAAACGCCTTAGCCTTTAACGCCTTGCTTTGCAGCTCCGTGCTTTCCGCCTCGAATATTCTCGACGAGTGTTCGGCGCGTTCATGCTCTTTTTGGAGAACCGCCCGCTGCCTTTCCGATTCCGCTTCTATGCGCCGCGCTTCGGATAACGCAGACAGTTCCGCCCCCTTTTCCACGACCAGCTTGGAGCGCATTTCGTCGTCCTGCAACGCTGCGGCAGTGGTCAGCTCGTTTATTTTGTCCCGTATGGAGTTTTCGGGCGGCTCTACAATTTCGGGCGGCTCTACGACAGGCAGCAGTTCGTTATTCATTTTCTCCCGTGTTTACTACGTCCTGCGTGCGCCGATTTACTTCTTTCGTGAGCGCCACAATCTCCTCGACCTTTTCGCTTATGTAGCTGTCGTCAACGTCTATCCCGTTTTTGACCGCAAAGCTCGTTGCCTGCGCCATTACGTACGCCTTTTTCTCCGCGCCCGTATAGTTCACGAACTTCTCCGCTTCCTTTATGAACTGCTCTATTACCCCGCTTATTTTCAGGATATTTTCCGCCGTTTTCTTGCCTTTCGCGCTTTTTATGAACTTCGTCAGAAAGGTCACGGTGGTGATGAGCAAGCCGACTGCCGCGCTCGCTATGGATAAGATTCCTCCTAAATTTTCCAGCATTTTCTATTTCTCCTTTTCTTTTGTTTTTTCGTTTTCGTCGTCCTCAGCCACAATGCCCGTAAGCTCGGAATATATTTCTTGCAGCATGTTCTGATGTTTAAGCTCTTCCGAAATTATTTCGTCTATATCTTCGAGCATTGCCTCTTTGAGTTCCGCGTCAAGCGTTGAGTGTTGAATACACGCTTTAAGGTTGTTGTACTTGTTTATTGCTTCGCTCTCGGCTGTGACATTCCACTGTATTTCGTTTGCCACGTTTCGCACCTGCTCGGCAAAGTCCGCGTATTCCCGTTCAAAATCTAAAACTTCCATATCCAAAACTTCCATTTGCCTTTATCTTTCTCGCGATTTGCCTTCCAATTCGCGAATGTCTCCGTGAATACGTTTAAACTCGGCTTTCTTTTCTTCCAGATTAGGAATAGCAACCCCTGCCATTGCCTGCAACAAATCCTCGTTAAGAGGTTGCAGCTGCATTTTCAACTGTCTTATGTCTCTTCTTCGTTTTATTTCTTCTTTACTTATGAAATACACGTTTGTCATGCTTGCTCTCCTTTATCTTTATTACGAATTGCCTATAAAGAACCATGCCGTAGGGATTGACATGCTTCCGTCCAGATGAACATCTCTACTCATATACACCGAGTTCTTGTCCTCCCCAACAAGCCCGATTGTCAAGTAGACGTCAAAACCGTTATCACAAACGAACAAGAGGCAATCGTAATCTTTCATGGTTCCGCCTGAATCAATTGACGCCTTGCCCTTTATTATTTGCTTTCCGTCGGCTGTTCCGTCTCCGTTATTTATTCTTGAACACAGCTCGGACATATCCATTGGTTGATGTTCACTGGCATAATCTATTTGCGTTTTGTAAATATTCACGGACGACGCAAGCAAAATATCTTTCAACTCCGCGCCGATAAGACTTTCGTCATATCCGTTATTTGTGGTAAAGCTAAAAGAAATAGAGGCGTCGCCGTAATAAGTCGGAATTGAAGAATTGGGAATCACTGCCCAATAAGAACCTATATTTCCGCCCCCGCTGCCGCTGTCGCCCTTATCCCCTTTATCTCCTTTATCTCCCTTTGCCCCCTTTATGCTGCCGAATTTGGTTGTCGTATAAGAGGCTGTGGAAATACTTTTAATAAGCAGCAGGTCGCCGTTTGCGTTTACTATAACGTCGCCGACAAGGGGCGAAACGTCCATGCCCGTCGTTGTCTCGATTGTGGATTTTGAAATAGACGTTGTGCTTGTCGAGGTGGACGCGAAAAAACCGCCCCCCTGAACTCTGCCTAAATTAACCGTTGACATGGTTTGTCCTCCCTGTTACTCGTAAGTGGCGATTAACTCGCCGTCTGCGTTTATTGACAGTGTGGGCGTTTTTCCGTCCTCGCCCGCAGGTCCCTGAGGTCCCGTCGCTCCTTGCGCTCCTCGCGGTCCCTGTTCCCCCTGCACTCCCTGCTCGCCTTGTTCGCCCTTAGGTCCTTGCGCGCCCGTATCTCCCTTTGCGCCTTGCGCTCCCGTTGCGCCGCGCGGTATTCCGAAAACGACAACGGGGTTTTCCGCCGTGCCGCTCTGATTCACCGACGCCGCCTGATTTGAATCCAACGTAACTGCCGAGACGGTAAACAACGGCGTTGCTCCCGTGTCGCCTTTTGCCCCTTTCAAGCCCGTGAAGGCAAAGGCAAATACTTTTGCCGTATCGGGACCGCTTGCAGTTACCGTCACTTGCGGCGTGCCAGTCGTCGAATCTACCGTTGCTGTCGGATTGCCGAAACCTGCGGCAGGTCCGGCAGGTCCCGTCGCCCCCTGAGGTCCCTCAGGTCCCGTAATACCCTGCGAACCCGAAAGGTCGGTCAGATATTCGTAGGCGGTTTCGCCTTTCATGTACAGCTTTGCGTTGTCCTCGTCCTCTACGTTGCCCGTATCGATAAGCACAAATCCGTAAAGCGGCACGCCGTCCGTCGCATATCCCGCGTTCATCGCCGCTATGCTCGGGTATGTTTTGGAAATTTTAAAACCCTCGCCCTGCGCTCCGCGCAAATTCCCCCGCAGCTGCCAGCTCAGCGTGTCGCCGTTGGACAAATACTGATACACGTTGCCGTTCTCCGTGTTCAGGTACACATCGAGTTTTATGGGTATGTATCCGGCGGAAGCCAACTCCGCAGATATGGAAACATTGTCGTCCGCCGTTCCCGTATACCACATTGCCCCTTTGACGCGCCCCAAATTGATTGTCGTTGTCGCCATTTTTTTCTCTCTCCTTAGTATGTAATGGTGATGCGGAGGTAGCCGCTGTCGTCTATTCCGTATTTCACTTCGTCGCTCGCAGCTCCCGCTTTCACCTCGATTAAGTCTCCGTTCTGAACCGTAAAGCTGTACAGGTCGTCGCCGTCTTCTCCCCTTTCGCCCTTAGCTCCTTGCTCGCCCTGTTCGCCCTGCTCGCCTCTTATGCTTCCTTTCAGTTGCCACGTCAACGCGCCGTTACTTTCAAGATACTGATACACGTTGCCGTTGTCGGCGTTCAGGTATATGTCGAACTCGTCGGGGGTGTAGCCCGCAGCGGAAAGCTCGGCGGCTATGTCGGCGGGGCTGTCAGCCGCCCCCGTATACCATGTTGACGCGTGTATGGAATTTACCTGTTCTTGCAGGCGGTTTATATCGCCCTCTATTTTCTCTATGTCGCTCGGCTCTACGGGCGGGTCGCTTTCTAGGTCTGCGCTCGGCATTACTTCCAGCGCAACCGTCTGGCTCGTGATTATGGATATTACCGACTGCTCGTTTGGCGCGGTCGCCCCCTCCGCCATGTTCACCACGTTTATAACAAGCGTGGGCGCGTTCTCCCCCTGCCCCGCATATACGGTGAACGCCTGCGGCAACAGTCTTTCATACAGCGCATACTCCGCTCCGTTGTACGTCAGCTTTTTCACGTAGCGCAGAAAGTACGAATCGCTCTGCGCTATCTTCCCCGTCCGCTTGGTGTATAGCATGCCGACCTTGACCGCCGTAGTTATGGGCGCGTCCGTTTGTTGCGCTATGATTGCGGTGGGCACAAACACGTTAAGCAGCTTGTTCTGATACGCCCCCTGATACAGCGGGAAATTTTGCTTTATGTCCGCTGTGCTCCCGCCCTCCGATAAATATATCTTTATTACGTTCATTTGGCTAAACCTCGTTTATTCCCTCGTTTATTATTATACCTTCTTCTTCGATTTCTTTCGGCGGAGGGTTTTTCGCATAAAAAAACACGGTCTTTTTTTGACCGTGTTCGTGTTTAATATTCTATTCTTGCCGCTCACCAAACGGGAACGTCCATGTTTTTCGTCGTCACCTTTACGACCTTTTCGTCCACAAGCGTCACCTTTACGCTGCGCACGATTGTTCCGCCGCGCAAAAATCCCCGCCACTGCGTTTTTTCGTAGGTGATTATTAGCTTGCCGTCATCTTTAATCCAATTGGCAGGTTTAGTTCCGAACAAAATTTCAATAGAATCAAGAGTTGTTCCTTCTTTGACAAAATTTGCATTATCCTTAAATTGATATTGTCTTTTTGCTATCATGGATAAAAATAAAATGCACAAAGCAAAGCCGATAATCGTGCTTACACCTATTGGCAAGATAAATGGAATTTGCAACAAAGCTAAAATAATAATTACACCACAGTTTAATCCCAACAATATAAAACAACTTCTTAATGACGAGAAAGCAGCAAAAAATACAAACAAAAAAGGAATATTTATTAAAAGAATAATTATAAAATTCCCAAATGTAATTGCAGTTTCGGGATTTATAAAACAAACTAATAAATAGGCAATAAATAACGCGATTACCCCTATTATAGCCGAGTATTTTGCAGTATTTATACGTTTCTCTTGTTTTAACAAATCCTCATTCTTTTCAGAATCAGCAAAACCATAAAAAATTGCGCATATAATTGAAAAAACCATTCCGAGTGCTAAAATAACAAGACAAGCTATAAGCATTACTTATGCTTCCCCCTTTTTGTGTAGAAAATAACACACATTTTCTTTTTATGTCAACTGTTTACCGAAACAAAGAAGGCGCAAAAATGCGCCTTCTTTGTCGAATAAAGTAATCACTGGTGCGGAAATACGTTTTTGTCGAACTTCCGTATCACCCACGACTTCATTGCTTCATCTGCCGACAGCCCCGTTATATTTCTTCCGAATACAAAGTACCTTGCCCCTGAATTTGTAGTACCATTAACCTCGTTAGTGCTAATAATTGCTATTGCTTTGTACATACCAGTTTCTATCGGCGCACGCATGGCGGCAGGGATTGTTATAACTATTTTCCCGCCCGACGTATCGACCAAAAAATCTGAGTACACATATTGGGAAATAAAGTTAGCGTCAATCGTCTCGTTGGAAATTTTATTTATTTCCTCATTCAACAATGCTATCGCTATATTCGCGTTATTCTCGCCGCTTTCGTCAGTTTTGTCGCTCCACACCCAACCCGAAACCACAAAACGGTCGCTGTCCGTCAGTAATTCGAGATTGTAGTCAAAGCTCAACGCTTCGCGGTTGTCTTTAAGCAAAACCAATCCGTTAGTGTTGTTCATCGCGGCGGCGGTAGTGTTTTCACTCCCGAATAACGCCGCTATATCTATTTTCGGCAACGCAGGCAATTCCCTAATTTCCTTGTCCGACAGTTCAAGTGCAGGAAATATTAAGAAGTCGAACATATCCGCTCTGCCGTGAACGTCGGGGTATTGATAAGGCACTAATCGAGCAAACGCTCCGTCTGGCTCATTATCTTTATCGGGTAAATACAACGAAGTTTGTACCACTTGGTCGCCCGCACTGAAATTGTCTTTCATTCTCCACGAAATGGTGAGCGTATTCCTTATTGAATACGTACCGACAGGGTGTAAAACGCTTGTTATGAAAGTCTCGTTTCCCGCCACGTTGTCGTCCTTATCAATGTCGTTCTTGAAGATTGTTGCCGCGTATCTCGGATAAGTAGCGGGAGACTGCGAACTCAACGGGAACATAAGCCGCTGTATATAATCCCAACCGCTTTCCTGTATGTAGCTGTCCGTATTCTTGTTATCTCCGTCGGAAGTCCCCAAAACAAGATAGTCGGCAATGACCTTTGAACGCCTTATCTGGCTCTGCTCGCTTATCTCGTAAAAACGCGGCTCGCTCGGTATCCCTATTATCTGAGACAGCTTGTTGTAGTCTTTGCTAAACTCTACGTCGCATATTACATGGTCGAAATAAAATACGCTTTTTACCTTTGTGACGTAATAAAGTTCTCCTCGTATCTCGTATAGCTGCCCCGCCCGCTTTACGTTAAACAAACCGTCCGTCCACTCTCGTATTGTATATGTGGTGTTGCCCGTCCGAATTAAGCGCCCATACGTATTATCTCCGAATTTTACGCTGTCTGCGACGGTGTCCTGTTGGTTGTTGAACTGTCTGTGCTGCGGGGTGCGGTCATACTTTGTTTGCAGCAGATATTTTCGCAAATCGGGGCGCGTCTGGTCGGAGCGCACCGTCTCCTGCGTTCTGTATACTATGTGGAAAACATAATCGTTGACTACTATGCTTTCCCAAACAGTTGGTTCAAAACCATATACAGTGCCTATTATTCTTTTTATTGCATATTCGCCTTCGCCCGGATTTTTTGTAGGCAACCGAAAATTGAATCCTTGTATTTTATTTTCGCCCAAATTGTAGAAAATAGCAAGCCCTTTATTGGGGACTGTGGTAGGAACGACATCTAAAAGCTGGTATATGTTTTTTTCATAGACATAGGGAGTTATATCTTTTGTAATTCCATGAGTAGGCTCCCGAATTTCAACCGATATTATTTCTATAATATTTTTCGATGTTTGTATTTCCGCAACGTCGTTATACACGAGGTAATCCTCGCTTGAAGATTTTGGCGCAACCCATTCCTCTATTATACCGCCGAGCTGCACCATATTTGTGACGTAGGACGAGCAGGCGGCAATGTAATCCTCTATGCTGCGCGAATTAAATACAGACACGTCGTTATTTATACCTGTTGATTGCTCCGTAATCCCCAGCCTGCGCCACTCCACTACAAAGCGATTATCCCGTCCAAAGCGCACTTTCGGTATGGCGTGAATATATTTGCCTATGTCTATAAGCACTTCCCACCAATTTTTTTGATTATAGAAGTTTTCCACAATCTGCGTGTTTCTCAACGCAAGCGCGTCGTTTTCTTCGAGGTAATACGATTGTGGGGTTTCGTCTATGGACGTTTCCGGAATTTTTCTCACAAGCTGCGTGGATAGCTGCGCTTTATTAAACAATTCATAAGCGGTTGCTTCGTTTGCGCTTTCGAGCCACGTCGTCACGGGGCTGCTTGTGAAAAAACTCAATGTGGCTTGGGGTGAATTATCCAAAGTTAATGTAGCTTTATTTACTGCGCTCCAATAAAGTGGAAAATCCGACATAGAAGCGTCAGCGTTGTAATTACTACAAACTCTTTCCGTCCCTGATGGTCCATCTGAAAAATTTACCATATTGATAAATATTCCATATTCATACCCATATTCGGCATTAAAATCAATCACTCGATTTTTTCTTGTAGTTTCATAGTTTCCTGCAACAGCTTTAAAATAAACATTTTCTTCGGGCGCAGTTATTAACCCACTATTTAATGTAATTTTAGAACAAGTCACCCCTTTTACAGTTGACGGGATATTATTTAATTCCCAGCCTCTATCCCAATAGCCTTCGACAGGGTCGCTGTCAACAGGGTTTACAACCATGTTTACAATAGTTTCGTCTTCCTTTGTAGTAGAAGATTTTTGAACCACTTTCACATTCAAAGAACAGTACCCCTGCAAAGTGTAGGTCTTTGTATTTTCCGTCCCGTAATAAATCCTAAGCATGGGCACGGGCAGCCGTATTCTCTTGCTACCTCCGTTAGGTATTTCTTGGTATTTTAGAAAATTGTCCCATTCAACGTCGGACGGCTTAACAAGTCCGTCGCCCAAATCCACCTCATACCAATCGGGGAAAACCCACTCGAATTTTTTGCCACCTTGTACGCTACGATACCCAAAACCCGATGTCCTTCCAAATGACCGCGCCACATATTCACTCGGTACAGTAAAAACAGATTTTGCTTTTTCCGTACGATTGCCCCCAGTTTCTTTATCCAGACTTACATTTTTCAGCCTATACGTGACGGCGATGTTATCCACAAGCCGCCCCTGCGCGTCGACGGAAGCCTCGTCAAAATAGATATGGTGGTCGAAATAGTTTGCGTCGCTTATAATCGGCTGCGTCACAATATCCTGCGCAACGCACAAATGGAAGCTCTCCCACAGCTGTGCCTCCGCGCTCCCCTTGCGTTTCTCCCAAAACTCCAAAATAAACTTGGTTTTGGGCGCAAACTCCTTTGAGAAGTTCAGCCCCGCAAGCGTCACCTCCGCCATGTCGAGAGTTTCGTCCAACTTCTCGTCCGTACTCACGCCCTGCAAGAGATGTGCGGAATAATCCGTGCCCCTGTAAAAGTTTTCTTCCTGCATACTGTCGTAAAGATAAATTTTCGTTATAATCATAAAATCACCTCAATCTTCCGTTTGTCCAATCCGTTCCCGCTCTCGCCCTCTGATACTCGATTGAACTTTGCTCTTTGAAAATAGTAAAGTTGTACTCGCGTTCCCGCTTGGAGTATTTGGAAATCAGGCTCGCCCCCGACGTTATTCCCGACAGCGCGCTCCCCAATATAATCCCGACAGGACCAGCCCACGCCATTGAAACGCCGCCCATGACGACGCTGTAAGCAAGAGAGGTCGTGTCCTTTAACACCTCTATCCTCCTCTCCGTCCTGTCCTGTAACGCTTGGTCGCCGCTCTGAATCCCTATCCCCGACGCCCAATAATCTATTGCAAGGTCAGCCCCCTGCTTGACGGTGGACAATATGTGCTGCATATTCGCACTCACTACACGCTTCGTGCGCGTATTCATGCCCGTGCCCGTTCCCAAGCCCTCGCTTTCCTCGCCGCCTGCGGCGGTAGTCTTGTCGGCGTCGGTTTCCTTTGTTCCCGCGCCCCCCGATACTCCGCCGCCGCTTTGCTTCCTCACTATAACTTCAATTCTCTGCGTCCCCTGCTGGTACAGCATTTTTTCCTCTCCTTATTTACGGATTGGTCGTATACGTGACCGTAACGGTTGAGCGGCGGTATTCGTTAGGCGAACTTCCCGCACTCGTCTGATTTTGGAATCTCTCCCAGTTCACCCTATTTAAAGGGTCGTCAATATCCGGTACGGGCGCAAACTTTACTTTCAATACCCCGCCTTCTATTTTCCAGTCAACGGCATTGTCTGTTACAGCGTCGTCGTTCCACTTGAACCCTTTCATTTGCACTAGCAGAATTTCCTCGATGACCGCATTTTCAAGCGGCGTGCCCGCCAATGTAACGTCTATCCATTCGAGCCTTTCCGCTTCGTCGGGATTTAAAGGCGAAGATTTACCGTAAGGCTCGGGCGCAACCTGCATTTGGACGGTCGTAACGTCGAACACTATGCCCGTATACGGGAAAGTGGCTGTTTCTTCGACAGGCTCGGGAACGCTTTTCACAAACATTGCGCATACGTCAATGTCGCCCGTGACGTTCACGTCCTGCCGCGTCGCCCCGAGCCGTCCGTCCGACCATTCGGAAAACTCCCAACCGTTAAGCGGGAAAGCGGTAACGGACGTTGCGTTGCCGCCGCTTACCACCGTCTGCTCCGTATTGCCCAAAATAACGCCACGCCCGCTGTCGCACACGCTGTACTTGACGCTGTACGTTTGGGGAGTCGGAGGCGGCGAAATCTCCCAGCCGAGTCTGCCCCAGCCTTTGAGAGTTAAGCTCGACACGTTGAAATCACTGTTGGTTATAACTTTCTGTATGTTGTCTATCATGTCCTTGAAGACATAGCTGTGTTCCGCCGTAGTCACGCGCACGTATACGGGAATATTCACGTCCTGCGCCTCCGACACTATTCCGTCCACCCTGTAAGCCCCGCACCGCCAGAATATATCGTTGAGCCGCTGCGTAAGCGTTTTGTTGAAGTCGAAAAAGGTAAAGGTCTTGACGACGGACAGCGTCGTCGCCAAAAATCCCGTCAGGTCGGGTCTCTCGCTCGTCGGGATTGCGTTGGACGTGAATATAGCCTGCCAGCTCTGTTTGGTTATGGGCACCGTCAAAAACTTGCTCTCGCCCACCACATTCCCCTCCGCGTCGTATTCGTCATCGCCGTCAAGAGATATTTCTATGCGTTGGTCGGAGTAGTTGAGCGCGTCGGACATGTAGCTTATTTTAAACCCCGCACTCACCCGCACGCACTCCCCATATTGTGTAGTCGCAGGCTCTTCGTCGTACATGAGCGTGCCCAAAAGCAGATACGCGGTGACCGTGTCCCCGTATGCGTTCATTATTTGCTCGGGATTGCCTATGTAGTTGTTGCGGATTTTGGTCACGTAATAATCCAAATTCTTAACCTTGTCGCTTTGGATAAGGAACGTAATGCGCCCCGCCTTTACCGCGTTGTCTATGTCTTGGCTGGTCGTAACCTCTTCGTCCACAAGCTCCACGAGCGCATACGCCTGAGAGAGCGAGAACTCTATGCTCCTTACCCAATCGTCAAACGCCGAATAGGGAGCCGCGCCCCCGCCCTCGTCCTTTGTTTCCACGAGCCGCTCTTTCCACGTGTAAAATTTAATGCCCAGATACTCCGCAAGGTCTATGTTTTCGCGCTCTCCGTCCTCGTTGACGAGCAGAATAGTCTCCGAGTTGGGATTATCCCTGCGCGTCACGATACTCCCGTCCGCCTGCCGTTCGGGAATATCCGTTCCGTTGAAAATCTCCTGCCAGATATTTTTAATATCCTCTGCCGTCAAAATCGTTCTTTTCATTTCGTCTCAATCTCCTACTTTATTTTTCCACATTTGCCTGAGCTGATTGTAATCGAGCAATCTCCCGCGCTGCGGTATAGCGTCGAAATTTTCCACTCCCCACTTCTTCTTGGTCTTGGGGAAGTCGTCGCCGTACACGATGTTCTCCATTATGTCCGTCATGAGCGCCTGAATCTGCCGCTTACTCATTCCCTCTATCTCCTGCATGGACTGCGCCCTCAGATACAGCTTCGAGCTAATCCCGTACAACCGAGCGTTCTTTTCGCCCTCTTTTAACGCGTCCCTAATCATGTCGGCGTTGTTGACCGTCCATTTCATTATTTGCTTCTGCGCCACCAGAGCCTCGTAAACGGCATTTACAGCCGCGTCATGGTCTCCGACGAGTGTTCCGTCGATTATTATGGTATCTCCCGATTTAGACGGGTTTAAGGGCTTGTAGTAAGGTCTCGCCGCTTTTACCGACGTGTCGTACACAAGACGCGGGACGCTCTTGGGGCTTGTCCGCACCATCGTCTTGCCGTCCTCCCTCTCCCGCTCGCGATAGTTTATAAGCGGGATTTTCCCCGCCAGCTTTTTGTTGTTGAAGATGTCTTTGAGCGTGAATATCTGTGAAAACCGCGTCGCCATTTGCCACCTACAAAATGTTGTTCAGCGTCATGTAGTAAATGCCGAACCGCTTTGGCATTTGCTTATACGTCGCTTCGAGGTTTTCCACCGCGTAAAGACTTCCCCCAATCACGAGAAGGTCGTCGGGGCGTACTTCGATGTCGTCATACGTCCGTATGTTAAGCGACGACTGCGGCGTTATAAGCCCCTTGACGTATTGAATTGTAGAGCCGTCCACGCTTCCCTTAATCATGTAATCGAAAGAGCCAACGTAGTAATACCTGTTCGTCTGATACTTCGCCACATTCCCGAAAGACGACTGCAACAGCTCGATAGTCGTGCCCGGTATTGCAAGCGTCCACTCGCTTCCCGTATACTGCCAATACGCATGGTTGTAATAAAAACAAACCTTGTCCGATTCCACGCTATACACGACGGAGCTTGCGTTCTTTCCGTCCGCTTGGACGAAAGCGTTGCCCTGCGCGTCGAACAGCCAATACTTTCCGTCCTCCGTAAGGTAGAGAACTTTTTTCGTGTAGCTGTCCTCCAACACGGTAAAACGCCTGTACAGCATGGCGCGCGGATTTTTCGTTGTGCTTCTCGGTTTCAAATACATCTTACCAATCCTTTCCCGTCGGTCTAAACGCATAGCGTCCGTAGTAGTTCAAGCCGAGCTGACGCCACGCTTTCATAGCGTTGGGGTGCATATCCCTGTCCTGCCACCTTATAACGTCCGCGCTCATGTTCTGCATGGTGTCAAGGTCTACTCCGCTTATAGCCGCAATATCGCCGTTTGCAAGCATATACTCGCCTTGCAGGAACATGGCTTCCAAAAACTGTGTCCTGTACTCGAAAGGCGTAAATCCGAGCAGCCGCCCCTTCGCTATCATGTAGTTAATCTGACTTCTGCTGCTTTTTGACGCGGAATATATCCAGCCGTAGCTTTTGATACGGAGATAGTCCAGAAAATTTTTGACGCGGTTTGCGTCGTTGCCCTCTATTTCCTTTTCGAGGTTGTGCCCCCTGAACGTAAAATATTCGGGGTTAAGTCGGTACTGGTGAAAAAGTCCGTCGTAAACTCCCCCTATCTCCCCCTCGCGGTTGGTAAAGGGGAAGACGATGTCCTTATCGTCCATTTGGAAGAGCATTTCTTTTGTGTATTCGGGGGCTTTGTATATGTACATTATTCCGTCTCCTTTCTTTCGCTTCCCATGAACCTCGCGCTGTAACTCTCGAAACTTTCGCCTTCGCGTACAGTCCCATGCGCCGCCCTCGCCGCCACGTTAGCCTTACGCGTCTGTTCGCCCTGCGCGGTAACCGTTCCGTTCTGTCCCGCGTCGAACCTGCCCGTCTTGCCTCTTTCCGGCTTAGCCCCCGCTTCCTTAGTCGTCATGGCATAGGCGGGAGAGATAGGCGCTTTGTTTCCGTCCGCACCGCCGCTGTCAAGCTCCTGCCGTATTTTCTGCCCCTTTACAGACGTTTCTTTCGCCGTGCTCAACACTCTGCCCGTCGTTCCTATGATTCTTTTCGCGGGGATATTGTACGCGCTCGGATAAATTATATCCTGCGCCCTCACGTTGTCGTTGACGACATACGTATAGCCGTCGGTTGTTTTTCCAAGCCCGCGCCCGTCGCTTCCGTATCCCACTTTTGCAAATTTAACCATAAATCCACCTTTAAGAAACAAAGGGCGAGATTGCTCCCGCCCTCCTGTCCGTTTCCGCCGTTTTTTTCGGCTTTGTCTTTTGTTAATTGGTTGTACCGTCGTTAAATACGCCGTCGCCCAATACGCCGTTACCCGTTACCGTCTTACCGTCGATAGGAGTAAACTTAATAGCGGCGACAATCGCCTTGATGTTTTCCGCAGTCCACGCCGTGCCTCTCTTTACGACCTTTATCGTTTCGCCGCTCAGAACCTCTACGCCCACCTTCATCTTAGGCAGTATATACACGCCGCCGAAGTATGTGTTGGGATTGGCGATAAGCGAAGGACCTACGATTCCGCGACACGTGCCCGCGCCGTACACGATAAACGCGTCGATTGTGTCAAGCAATGCAAGCACCGTCGCGTTTGCGGGAACATTTCTGGGCACGTTGAGCGCGACGTACACAAATTCGCGCACCGCTCTGTTCATGAGGAAGATGTCTACGCCGTCGTACATTCCGCACAAGCCCGTAGCCGTAGTGATTCTGACGCTCGCCCCCTCTCTGAACGGATTGGCAAATCCGGTTGCGAGAATTCGCGCCGCCGCTTCGGAAGCGTTCTGCATATACTGACGCTTCATGACGCGGTTGAATTGCGTGGACACAAACGCCTGTCTCTCTTCCACAGGCACGACCAACGCGCCAATGGAAGGTATGCCGTCCGTCAATGCCGCATTCGCCGCGATGAACGCGTCCGCCGCGCTGCCCTCCACGTTTGCCGCAAGCGACGCGTCGTAGGCAAATGCCGCACCCGCGTTTGTTATGTCGTTTCCGTCCTCGTCATAGCTGTCACGGAAAAACGCTTCCCACTGTTTCGCGTATGTGATGACGTTGATTGCCATGCCCGCCGTCTTTATGAGCTGCGCCATGATGACGCTTTTCAAGTTGGCGGGATTTGCATAAATCTGAGGCGACGTTATAGCCACGCCCTCGTCGTATATCAAATCGACGGGGATTGTGTAATGTACCGACTGCGGCGCATTGCCGAAACCGCCCTCGTTCTTCTGATTGTGGAAAGTTCCGTTGTTCGCCGCGCCGAGCTGACGGAATCTGGGCGCATACGGCAGCACCCGCATTACGTCTATGTACGTTACGCTTTCGACGTCGTCCGTCTTGGTGTATCTGTCCGTGACTCCCTTCCCGTTTATGTGCTGTATTTCGGGAAAAAGGTTGTCGTAAATAAGTAATTGCGACGCGTGTTCCACGTCAAATCCGTTAATAGTTACAAAACTCAATGTTCGATTCTCCTTTGTATAAATACTTTTTTGGTTTTTACATAAATTGCTTCGAGTATTCCTCGAAACTTTCGTTAGCCGCCTTTTTGGCAGCCGTATTGTCCGCTGCGCCCGCGCCCTTCTTGACATGATTGCCGAAATCCGGATTTTCGTACTTGTCTTTGAGCGCCTTGTTCTCGTCAATGACAGCGTTCAGCTTTGCGTTCAGAGCTTCCAAACGTGCCGTAAGCATGTCCAGAGTCACAAGGTCTTCCACGCGCACGCCGTTCCCCTGCCCTTCTACCTCCAACACCTTTCCGCCTTGCGCAGGGGCGGGATTGGAGTCGGTTGTTTCGTTGCCGGGATTTGCCTTGCTTTCGCCGTCTTCTTCGCCTGCGTCGGTTTCGTCCTCGAAATCTTCCTCGCCCGCGCTCCCGTCGGCTGCCTTCTCTTTTGTGTCTTCTGCCGTTTTTTCGTTCTTCTCTGCGCCTTTACCTTCATGTTCGTCTACATTTTCTTCCGACGCGGGTTGCCCCTCGCCTAATGACTTGCGAACCTCGTCTTTCTCTTCCGGTGTAAGGTTAGTCAGAGCTTTTAACAGAGCTTTTTTCAGCATTTTTCTTGTTCTCCTTAATCTTCGGGCTCTTTGAGGCTACTCCGCTGTGCGTTTTGCCCTGCCCGTTTATTATTATACCGTTTTTTTTATTTTCTTTCGGTCGTGCCGTTTTCAGCCCGACTTTTGTCCTTTTTTCTCGGCAAGCGGCGCACTCATGTCTTCCGGCTCCTCCACCTTTCGCGGCGCTCTGTCGCCGTTCCACGCAAACGCAGCCTGCCTGTCCATTTCTACCGCCGCCGCCCTCGTCTCTTTCAGGTACTCTATTTCTGCCGCCTGCTCAGCCTGAGACAGATTGCCGTATACTCCGCGTACAAACCGCTCCGCAGACATATTCCCTGCCGAAAATACATCGCTGTACACTTTGAGCTTGTCCAAAAACGGACTTTGGTCTTCGGGACGCAGGATTATATCCACCGAATTGCGATTGTAAAAATACATAACGTCCCTTAACAGCTCGTTTATCTCGGGCGCGTTCAAATTGATTTGCCCGTTTATCCACGTAGACGACTTTGTCCTTTCGCTTATTATTTCCGTTGCCGTTCTGGCTCCCGCCCCTTCGTTCAAAAACGTCGCTACGGACGATGCGGATATTTGCAGCTTAAACCCTATGTCCTTGTAGATGTTCTCTTTCTGCGTCCGTATATCCCCGCCGCGCAACAGAAACTGCAACGGCGTGACTTTGTCGTTGTCGTTGCCCATTGACGCGACTTTCTGATAAAACCTTTCGTTCAACGCCCTGTCGCCGTACAGCGGGTCGTCCTTGTTCCACATCTCTTCCGGCAGCAACGCCCTTGCCCGCGCAAGGTCAACCTCGTTTTTCTCAAAATACTTCATCTGGTCGTACTGGAAGTTTTCCGTGAACAGAATATCCCCTATGGGTTGACCGAACGGAGTGTTTGGTATTTGCGGGATATCGTCGGTGAACCGCATTAGATAACACCCTATCGAGTTGTGGAACGGCAGCATTATTTCTTGGTCTAAAACAATATCCGGATAATTATCCAAAATGTATTTTTTTACGTTTCGCGGCAGCTCCAACCAATATTTACGCGATACATTGCGCGTAGGCTCTTGGCGCGACGCTACTTCCGTCTGCAAATTTCCGTTTACCACGTACACCGATGAACGGACTACCGGCTTGCCCTCGTCGTTGAAATATCTTTCTTCGCATATGCCGTAATGCGTTTTCGTGCCCGACGGATTTGTGTTATGGATTGCGTCGAAAAAAACCTGCACGCTCACGACCTTTCCCGTAGCGTCTATGTCGGCAAAAAAAGTGTCGATTCTATGCGCCGACATGAACAGCTCCTTGTTGGAGCGATTCAGCTTCATAAGCGCGGTGCCCCCCGCTATTCCGAATTTATGCGCTTTTTTGAGCGCCTTATAGAACTTTGTCCGCTTTGCCCAATCAATCGCAAAATTGTAGTCGGGAGTACGCCCCGCAAAATCTACGCCGTGCGCGAAAAGCATATTGTTCAGTCCGTTTGCAAGGCTCTGTAACATACGCTGCGGCACAAGTCCGCTTCTCACGTTGTGCCAACCGTTCACCCAACCGTCGTATACCGAAAGACAACGGTTCAGATAAATGGAGTAAAACGAAAAATAATACTCCGGCGCAAGCAGGTAAAAAACATTGTTGACGTAAAAGTCAAAGTACGAGCCAAGCCCGTTAATCCCGTTCATCGAAAAGCCTACGGTATCTATGTCAAAAACTTGTTGGCTCATTTCTTACTCCCTAATTCCCTTCGTTTTCCTCTCTCGCCGCCGCTTCCTCTTTCTCCATGTTCTCCCGCACGGCGGAAAAGAACTCTACTATCTTGTCGTTCCCCGCTATCGAGAGTATGTTGAGCATTTCGTCAAGCGCGATATGCAGATGATTCAGCTGCGAAAGCATTTCGCACAGGCAGTTAAGCTCCGCCCGCCTCATTTCCTTTTCGTTGTCTATGACTTTCAGAACGCAGTCCCGCCCCAATTCGCCTAACACGTCAGGGTCTATTTCTGCCGCCTTTATGTCTACTTTCTCTTTTGTCGCTTGTGTTTTTTCCATTTCAGTCTCCCTTCTCCACCAAATCGTTCTCCTGCAAGTACACGCGATAAAAATTCGTTATCATGTTCGCTTTTCCCACGCAGTCGAGCAGAACCTTCGTAAGCGCAAGCGTCGCGTTGAACTTTGCTATTCGCACTGCGCGTTCCTCGCTTATTTTCGTCCCCTTAATGCCCAGCCGTTTCAGGTATTCTTTTTCGGACAGCCCCGCATGCCGCGCAAACGTCTGGGATATTATGGTGTTCATCAACCCGTCGTGCTTCTCGGCTATAATCTGTTCGGGCGTCTTTTTGGGCAGCTTCGGCTTGCTTTTGCTTTTAAACGGAATTTTATCCATTCTTGCGCTCCTCTTTCGTCGTTTTCGTCTCTCTCTTCGGCATTGCCTCTTTCTCGGGCGTTGCGGGTCTGACTATGTATTTATCAAACTCCGCTTTCGTCAATCCGCATATGCCCCATTGGTCTTTGTGCCTGCATGCGTTCTTCTCGTTGTGCAATCTGCATTTTGCTCTCGTGCAACGTATCATTTCTTCTCCTTTTTTTCTACGCGGCAATTTTCAAGCCCGCTAATTTTCGTATTTCTTCAACATGCGCCGATTTGAGATAATCCCGCCGCCTTACGGGGAAAGACAGGTTGTAGCAGTTCGAGTAGTACGGAATAAGCCCGTATTCGAGCGCGTCCACCAAGTCGTTGGGTATCTTCGGGTCGAGCTTCCTGTTCTTGTACCTTTGTTTTTCAATCTCCCGCGCAAGTCTGTGCGTGTTCACGCGCCCGTCGTACAGCTTTGTGCCCTCGTTAAGAATCGTCAAAACGCCATACGCAAACGCATTTTTTATAATCCCCAAATTCATATCCTTTTTCTTGGCGGTAAACGACATAATCTTTATAAACCGCCACACCTTTTTCTTGCTTGTTCGCTTCAAGTGCCGCAGCTGCGCTATAAACGTGGCTGCTGCGCTGTCCACCGACAGATAGGTCGGCAACTGATTTGCTTCAATCCCGTACCTGTTATCCAGAAAACTCAGAAAATCGTCCAACAACTCGCATTGCTCGACCGGCGACAGCGTTCTGTTCGTTTCTTCGGGGTCGTCGTACAAAACTTCGAGCGTCTGCGTCGTACCGTCGTCAAGCACCGCAACGGGCACGCAGGCAAAAGTATCGTTTGCCGTCGCGTGGTCAACCCCTATGAACAACGTCGTTATGTATTTCTTTTCAAGCTCATACGCGCGCTTGTAGTGCTTTGACCTGTCGAATTGCGGAAACACCACGTCTGACGCGCTCGCGTTGATGTCCCCCAAAAACACGCGCCTGAACTCAGTGTAGTTCGCCGCCTTTACGCTTTCCACGTATTTCCGCGTCTGCTCGTTAAGCAGCTCCCATATGTGATAGCAGTTCGCGTATATATAACACCAATCGGGGTCTTTCCGTTTGTCGAATACATAATCCACAAACCAATGCCCCGCAGTCTCGTTGTTCCCGACTATTACCAGCTTTGCCTCCGCGTCAAGCTGTCGGATAAACGTAATGACCGATTGCTCGACCACGTTTGCGTCCTTGTTCTTCTGCGCCTCTTCATACAGCACGAGCGACAACGGATTTGGCGTGTTTATACCTCTCGACCTTTGCCCGCCCTTGCTGTCGGTTATGGGGTAAAAATACGTCCGCCCCTTCCTTGACGAGCTTGAAATATACGACTTGCTTTTCGGGATATACCACTCGCAGGATTGCGCGTCCCCCACGTCAAGCCCCGAATTGCTCAAAAACTTTTCAATCTCGTTTATTATGCTGTCCTTTATTTCCGTAGCGGTAGCCTGTAAAACAACGATGTCGCGGTCGGGGAACTTGTTTACGGTCGCCCACCACAGCCCCACGAGTATGCTTGTTTTTCCCGACAACCGCCCCGACGACAATATAAAGTACCGATACTTGTCAAGGAACACTTCCTGATAAACGCTCGGAACAACCACCGTTGACGCGGTGATGTCGTCGCACAGTCGCCTGTACTCGTTTTCGTCTATAACGGCATAGCCTTTCTCTTTTGCAACTGTTTCGCCCATTCTTATTCTGTCATCTCTGCCTCTTCTTCGTCCGCCACCTCAACGACAGCAAGTCCGTCTCCGCCCTTCTTGTCCGCAACGATTACTACCTCGCCGTCCGCCTCTTCCGTCTTGTCCTGCATTTCCATGAACACGGGATTGTTCCTGCTGTCTTCGACCGCGTCCTTTTTGCTTGCGTCCACAATCATGATGTTCACGTTCCCGCCCGCGCTTATCTGTCCGAGCGGTTGCAACGCGCTTATACCCAACAGCCTGTCAAGCTCTTTTCTCGCCTTTATACGCGTGTCTACGTCGCTTATGTACTCGGTCTTGGTGGTCGTCTTGTCTCCGTTTCTGTACACGGTTCTTTTGACCGTCTTTATCTTCCCTTCGGCGATGTCCCTGAAAAACTGTATCTGCCTTGCAAGCTCCCCGCTCTCGTCGCCCTCTATCTTTTCCAAAACCGCCTTAGCCGTATTCTGCTCCGCAAGCGCATTTATACGCCTCGCCTCCGCACTTTCCGAGCTGCAAAACCTCTTTCGCCTTCCTCGCCTCTTCCAGCACCCGAATAAGCTCCGCAAGTCGCGGATTGTTTCGTTCAAGGATATACGAGTTTTGCCCCGCGTTTTTCTCCGTACTGTATCCCGCAATTTTATAGCTCGCAGTCTTTCCGTTCCCGCGCCCCCTAGCGTCCACATACGCCCTCTGTCTCGGCGGCAACGCCGCATAATACGACTGCTGCTCCGGCGTAAAACACGATATCCGTTTAGG
>ULTY01039689.1_pt1 | contig 25830 bp, 17 predicted proteins | sample 1958021 | NCBI WGS metagenome assembly ULTY01 (sample SAMEA4835746, study PRJEB28245) | human gut metagenome | biome: gut microbiome; material: fecal sample | place: Denmark | collected 2008 | reverse complement strand
TCTTTTTTATTTTGAATGTCCGCAAAATCCGTCCTACATCGCCCGGCCGCCACGGGCAGTCCAGGTCGTGGAGCGCCACGAGCCTGTCCTGTACGTTCATGCCCGCGCCCATCTTGAAGGTGCTGCCCATGAGGACGCGCACCTGACCGGAGCGCACCTTTGCAAACAGCTCCTTCTTTCGGACTTCCGTATTTGCCTCATGGATGAAAGCAATCTGCTCCCTCGGAATCCCACGGGCAACGAGCTTTTCCCGAATGTCGTCGTAGATGGTAAAGGGCGGCTCCTCCGGTTCGGTTTCCGCATCAATGGCAGCCTCCAGCGCGTGAAGCTCCGGGCTGTCCGTGCCTTTCGCGGCGATCCTGCCGCTCTGCGCCGCCTTGCCCTTGGGAGTGGACAGGTCGCAGAACACGAGCTGCGTCAGCTTCTCCGCCTGCCCATCCTGCCAGATGCGGTGGATGTTGTTGACGCACAGATTGACCTTGCTGTTCGGGTCGTCCGGCAGGTCGGGGTTGATTACCCGCTGGTCAAGGCCCAGCTTGCGCCCGTCCGAGGTGATTTTCAGCATATTGTCCTCCGTGGGAGCAATCGCGCCGGAATGTACCTTGGCGGCACGTTCGGACAGCTCCTGCACCATCTGCTGTTGCAGCGCCGTGGGCTGTGTGACCTCGGTGTGGTAGACGGCGGTGGGCGTGGGAAGGTTTAGCTGGTCGGCGGTCTTGATGTCCGCCGCCTCCCGAAACAGGTTCATCAGCTCCGGCAGGTTGAAGAACTTGGCAAACCGCGTCCGCGCCCGGTAGCCCGTACCTTCCGGGGCAAGCTCGATGGCGGTGGTGGTTTCCCCAAAGGCGGAGGCCCAGCAATCGAAGTGGGTCAGGCTGTTGCGCTTGAGCATATCGTGCTGCAAATACCGCATCATGGTATATAATTCCGTCATGGAATTTGAGATCGGCGTACCCGTGGCAAAGGTAACGCCCTTGCCGTGGGTGATTTCGTCGATGTACCGGCATTTTAAGAGCATATCCGAGGACTTCTGGGCGTCGGTGGTGGAAAGCCCCGCCACGTTTCGCATTTTTGTGTAAAGGAACAGGTTTTTGAAGCTGTGCGCCTCGTCCACATACAGCCGGTCTACGCCGAGCTGCTCAAAGGTCACAACGTCGTCCTTGCGGGCGGCGTCATGGAGCTTTTGTAGCTTGGTTTCCAGATTTTTCTTGGTGCGCTCCAGCTCCTTGATGGTAAAGCGCTCGGCGCGGCTGGCCTTGAGTTCCGAGATGCCGTCCTCGATCTCCCATATCTGCTCCTGCAAGAGCCGTTCCTGCCGCTCTCTGGATACGGGGATGCGCTCAAACTGGCTGTGGCCGATGATAACGGCGTCATAGTCGCCGGTGGCGATGCGGGCGCAGAACTTCTTGCGGTTGCGTGTCTCAAAGTCCTTTTTGGTAGCCACAAGGATATTGGCGGAGGGGTAGAGCCGCAGAAACTCCGAGGCCCACTGCTCCGTCAGGTGGTTTGGCACCGCAAAGAGGGATTTCTGGCACAGGCCGAGGCGCTTTCCCTCCATGGCTGCGGCGATCATCTCAAAGGTCTTGCCCGCGCCCACCTCATGGGCAAGGAGCGTATTTCCGCCGTAGAGGTCGTGGGCGATGGCGCCCCGCTGATGCTCCCGCAGCGTGATCTCAGGATTCATGCCCGGAAAGATCAGGTGCCTGCCGTCATATTCCCGGGGACGGGTGGAATTGAAGCGCTCGTTGTAGAGCTGCACCAGCTCCCGCCGCCTGTCCGGGTCCTTCCATATCCAGTCCCGGAATGCTTCCTTGATGGCCTGCTGCTTCTGCTGGGCGAGGGTGGTTTCCTTACTGTTGAGGACGCGCTTTTCCTTGCCGTCCGCGTCCCTTACGGTGTCGTAGATCCGCACGTCGCGCAGATTCAGCGTATCCTCCAAAATGCGGTAGGCGTTGGCGCAGTCGGTGCCGTAGGTCATGCGGGCGTTGATGTCGTTGTAGGGGATGCTGTTCTTGCCGGAGATGTTCCACTCCGCCGTGAACTCCGAGTAGTTGACCTCCAAGGAGCGGCGGGCATACAGAGGCGGCTCCAGCAGCTCGAACATGAACTGCTGAATGTACTTTTTGTCGATCCACGTCGCGCCGAGGCGCACCTCGATCTCCGAAGCATCAAGGTCTTTCGGCTGTGCGGCGCGTAATGCCTCCACGTTGGGCAGATAACCGGGGCTGTCAACGGCGGCGTTCTCCGCCTCCCGCAGCTTTTGCCGGACGTTGCCGGAGAGGTATTCGTCCGCCGTCTGCCAGTCGCCGTAAACAGGGTCGAGGAAGATGACGCCATTCAGCTCGTCGATGATGTCGTCCTCGCTCTTGCCGGTGAGCTGGGACATATACGCCATATCCACGCGGGCTTTTTCCCCGATGGACAGGGCGAGGGCTTCTGCGGCGGTATCCACGGAATCCACGCTGCGCTGCTGCTTGATGGTGCGCTTGGTGAACATATCCGCCTTGCTTTTGAGCTTGGTCTTGTCCTCATCGTCCAGCACCTCAAGGGAGCAGAGCAGATAATAGGAGCTGTCGTCTGCAAAGGCGAGGGCGTTGCCGCGGCTGTTGATGAGGCCGTATTTCTCCGTGAAGCGGTCATAGAGGCGGTTGAGCCTTTGCTGCTCGGTGCGGATGGAAGCATCGTCGGATTCCCACATCTGGAGGTCGATAAGCCGGTGAACGCAGTCCCGCAGCTCCGCCAGCCCCTTGACACGCTCCTTTGCGGTGGCGTTCAGGCTGGGCTTGACCATGACGGAGTTTTCCCGGTAGTACACCTCGCCGTCCACCACGGCATAGCTGTAATTCTTCACGTTGGGGTCTGCGGGAATGGTATCCTGTATGGTTTCGTTCTCACCGAGGTCAGGCAACTCTGCGGCTTCGTACTTGCCGCCGATATTCTGAATGGCGTATCTGAGCTGCGTGGCAAGGTCCAAATCCTCATACGGTTCCACAGTAAAGTCCTGTCTGCCGTACTGTGTACTCTCCGAGGTCTGTCGGCCTAATACCATTTCGGGGTTGTCGATGAAATACTGATTGATGGAAAATCCGTCCTCATTTTCACCGAGATGCACCCAGTCAGGTTCAATGTCGATGGGTCTGTCACGCTTTTGCAGGAAGATGATGTCGGACACCACCTCCGTACCGGCGTTGGCCTTGAACGCATTGTTGGGCAGGCGGATCGCGCCCAGCAGCTCCGCCCGCTGCGCGATGTACTTACGGACTTCGGGAGATTGTTTGTCCATCGTATAGCGGGAGGTCACAAAGGCGATCACGCCGCCGGGTCGAACTTGATCGAGCGTCTTGGCAAAAAAGTAGTCGTGAATGGAAAAACCGAGCTTGTTGTAAGCCCGGTCGTTGACCTGGTACTGTCCAAAGGGCACGTTGCCGATGGCAAGGTCGAAGAAATCCCGTCTGTCGGTGGTTTCAAAGCCTGCCACGGTAATGTCTGCCTTGGGATAGAGCTGCTTGGCGATTCTGCCGGTGATGCTGTCCAGCTCCACACCGTACAAGCGGCTTCCTTGCATCTCCTGCGGGAGAAGCCCGAAAAAGTTTCCGACGCCCATGGCAGGCTCCAAGATGTTGCCGGTCTGGAAGCCCATGCTGCCGACAGCCTCATAGATTGCCTTGATAACCGTGGGACTGGTGTAGTGGGCGTTCAGCGTGGAAGCCCTGGCGGCGGCGTATTCCTCCGGGGATAGCGCGGCGTACAGCTCCGCAAATTCGTCTTTCCAGTTATCCTTTCTTTCATCAAAAGCATCCGCAAGTCCACCCCAGCCGACATAACGGGATAGGATTTCCTGCTGCTCCGGCGTGGCCTGTGCGCCCTCAAACTCCAGCTCTTTCAGAAGATTGATTGCCGCCATATTCGCCCGGAACTTGGCCTTAGCGCCGCCTTTGCCGAGATCATCGTCCATGATGCGGAAGTTTTCCGCAGGCGGCTTTTGCGGCACAGGCGGCTCCGGCTCGGTGGTGCGGATAGTCTGGATTTCAATGTCATAGGGAAGCTGGCTTTTCTCGCCGGGGTAGAACGCTACGGTTTCCGTGGTAAACTGCGGCTGCTCCGGTTTTGCTGCTTCCGGTGGTGTCTGTTCCGGTTGGGAAACTTCCGGCTCTTGAACGGAAATGCTCTGTTCAGCTTGCGCCTGTGTCCGGCTCTGCGCCTGCGCTTCCTCCAGAAAAACGGCGCGCAGCACGGGAGCGGCGTCCGGCCACAACAATCCGAGGGCGTGTACGCCCTTTTCCCCATGCACCTGCGCCTGAAAGCCGCTTCTTGAGGTGATGAAATCTGCCTCGGTGCCGTCCTCCAGCGTCATGGTGTCCGCGTCCGACGCGGCGAAAACGTTGGAAAGATACGCGCCGATGGCGGCGTTGCCCCCGCCCTGCCGGAACAGCTCCCGCACCTCGTCCCGGATGTCAGGCGTGAGGATGCCGTTCATCAGGAGGTCGCGGAGGTCGTCGTTTCTGTTCCGTGCGGGAAGATAATCTGTTATGGCGGCGTTCCGCTCATCCCGGCGCAGCAGCCGTTCAAAGTTCTCGCGGCTTTCGGCGCGGAATACGGGATAGCGGAGCGCAGGGTCACGAAGCTGCACGTTGAGTGCGCCGACCTCCGTGATTTCAAAGGGTGTGTTGTCCAGATAGACGGTATCGCCCACGGCATACGGCGCACGGAAAATCATGTTTTCCTGTTCGTTTTCGGCAGTGACCTCCTTGACAGGTTGCGTCTGCTCCGCAGCGAAGAAATAGCCGGTGTCGAGGTAACGCTCAAAAACGGTGCGGTCTACGCTGACCGTTTCCTGCTCCGGGACGCTTGGCAGAGTGTACCAAACATTATCTTCGTCTACACGCTCGACCACCATCAGAGTTTCCCGCTGTTCGGCTGCGGTGGAAGAAAAGCCGTCGCCCACGCGATAGGCATTCCCCAGCGGCGTTGTGAAAACCGGCACGTCCGGCTCCATACCGCGGCTGCGCTGAATACTGGAGAGGTAGTCAATGGCGTTAGATTGTTCCGCGAAGCGAAGCACCTGCCCACCCTCCTCATAGAAGAGGTCAAGGGCCGAGTCCCAGATGCCGGTAATGCCGCCCTCGTTGGGGTGCAGACGGATGGAAAAACGGTCCGGTGAGTCCATGTACGCCGCCTGCGCTTCCTGCGCCGCGATCTGCTCCACATCCGCCATGACCTGCCGGACGAAGGGGCTGTTGCGATTAGCCTCCGCATCCACAATCTGCCCATTTACAATACCTCGTTCAGCAAGCGCTTCCCGGATGGCGATGGGGTCAATGTTGTCAAAGTTGTCCTGTTCCTGCTCGGTGTAGAAGTTGTCGTCCTTGATAAGCTGCGCGATCCGCCGCTGCACCTTGGCCCATGACAGCGTGACCGGCTCGGAATTTCCCACGGAGATTTGCAGCGGCTTGGAGCTGTCGTCAACGCCGTATTCCGCTGCCAGCCATGCGGCGGTGTCCCGGTCGCGGGCGTGAGCCTTCATATAGCGGACAACTGCGTGCTTGCTTTCAATCCTGCCGTTCCAGCTCTGCAAGGCAGCGTCGATGTCCGCCTGCGTCACCTTGTAGGGCGAGGGCGTTATCGTGGCCGCCAGCGTGGGATACAGCTCGTCCAAAAGCTCCTGATGCAGCCGGTTGTGGAACGCGGGCATATCGAAATAAAGCCGTGTGAGCTGCAAATCGCCGGATTCTGTGACGATGCGCCGGATGGCCGCCGCGCCCTCCAGATAGGCGTTCTCCCTGTCAGAATTGCGGCAGGCGTTGAGGAAGGTATCATCCGCGACAAGCGCGTTGCCCACGGTCAGCTTATACTGTTCAAACAGCTCGGCCACCGTGGGCTGCGGCTGAACTGCGGCAGGGTCGCGGAACACCCGTGTGCCGTCCGCGCCGAACTCGGCTTCGTATGCGTCAATGGCGGCTTCTGCTTCATGGTCGATAGAGCGCAGCGTGTAAATGTGGCGCTCACCTCTAAAGTCCGGCGCTTCGGCAATCGTCACATCATACTTATCGCGCAATCTCTCTACATACATCTCTAAATTGTGCGACGGTATACCGCACATCTCCACACGGCCAGCGCCGGGTATCGCTCTTGTGGTGAGGTTGAGGGCAAGCAGCTCCGCCGCCTGTTTTGCGTCCTCGCCGTACATCTCGAAGAAATCGCCCACCTGAAACAGCACGATGTCGTCCGGGTGGGCTTCCTTGATGGCATTGTAGTCGGTCTGCGCCTGTGTTGGCAGTTCACGCTCCGCTTCCTTTTCACGCTGAAGCTGGGCGTAGCGCTCCTTTTCCCTTGGAGAGAGAAAGCGGTCCTTCTGAATGAGGGCGTCAATCCTTGCGGCCACCTTCGTCCAGCTCAGCTCCACATTGGCACAGCCTGCTTTTTTCAGGACAATGCCGCGGCTGTCGTGGCTTTCATCACTATGGGATGCACCGGAAACGGCATGGGAGCGCCCGCCTATGCCGTACTCATCTTTGAGGAAAGCTGCCTTTTCCTTGCCGGTATGGTCGGCGGTGAAGTATTTGTAGATTCTGCCCTTGCCGCCCTCGACACCGCTGCCGCGATCCAGCGCGTGGTCGATCTCGTCCTCGGTGATAAAGCGCCCCAGCTCCGGCACTGCGGCCATTTCGGAGGAATACTCCCTGCGGGGCAAGGACAGGTCCCGCAGGCTCTGCCAAATCTGATCGAGCTTGTGATAGTGGAAGCGCAGCAGGCTTCTGTCCTGCTCATGGGCGGCGTAAAACTGTGCGAACTCGCCGGATAGCGTATCGCCGAAATCTGTGTTTGTCAGTTGCTCCGCCAGCCGCGCCGTTTCATCAGGGAAGCCGCCGCCCCGCAGAGCATCCATGCAGGAGAGATAGCCCTGTTCCCGTGCCTCGTCGCTGAGGTCGTGCTTCAGATACCAGAGGGCTTGGGCAAGCTGCATCCGCTCATGCTGCCCTGCCTCGGCAAGCTCCACATTGGAGGCATACGCGCCGCTGTTCATAAGCTCAGAAATGCGCGCGGCGGCGTCCTGCCATGCGATTACCTGCGCGCTGCGCACATATTCCGCGCTCCTGCCGGGGGCGATGTGGATGCCGTCTACGGCGTACCACGCGGAAAGCTCGCCCTCCGGCGTCTTAAAGCCGTTACCGCCGTGGAAGGTGTTTTGCAGCAGCGCGGCAATGTCCTCCATAGACTTCTGCTTCTGGAACGCGGCGGCAATGACCATGCGGGTATCGTCCTCGTTGCCGCCCAGCCGCAGCACATGGTCAAGCTGCGCCTGAGAAACGGAAAAAGCGAAGGGCGCTTGTGCGCTCTCCGCTTCTTCTATGGCTGTAATCTGTTCCGCTTCGGTGGGGAAAAAGGATAGCTGACCGCCCCGTGCGGGGTGTTCTGTTATGCGTAGATCAGCTCCGCGAGAATCACTTCCTCCGCCTGCGCCTTGCAGGTGTTCATCAGGCCCACCCATTTCATTGGGTCGCTGGCTTTCAGAGCTTCCGTCACTCCGGCCTCCGACGCCAGCTTCGGCATCATCTGCTCTAAGCGGCTCTGCGCCGCCTGCTCGATCTCCAGCAGGTGCGGGAACAGGGCTTCCTCCAAGATCATCTGGTTCCAGAGGATGGGGCGATGCTCCTTCAGGTACTTCTGGCGCATCCGCCCGTACTTGCCGAGGGGCTGCTCCGGCACCTCGATCTTCAGGTCGGGGATCATGTAATCTCCGTTCATCGTGTAAGTCAGGTTGTTCTCCATGCTCTGCCGTCCTTTCCGCGCTGTGTTCGCGCTCATAATTTCGTATGGTGACTTCGATCTGCCGCAAAACCTGTTCGTTGATCTCGCTGACCGCCGTGCCGAGTGCCGCCACCGTGCGCGGGGTGTTGAAATCAAAGATGCTGAAAAAATCCTCGTGTTCAAAGTGATCCTCCGGCTGCATCCCGCAGCGGGACATGAGGGAGTAGGTGATGCTGACCGCCGCGGCGTTTTTGAACGCCACCTCGATGTTGTAATCATCATACTCCTCCAGATAGGAATCCGCAACGATGCCGAGGATGTCGCGGGAATGGTCGCGCCAGTATTCCGCAGCAAGCTGAGAAGCGACGCTCTCGAACTGCTCCGCAAGGCCGTTTTTGCCGGAAACGCTGTAATTACGCTCCAGCATGGCGCTCACGCTGTCGGTATGCGCGTCTTTCAGCTCCCACAAGTTGACGCGGCGGGCGTTTTCCTTTCCGCCGGTGTCGGAAACGTCAAAGACGTATTTGAGCCTTGGCTTGTAGCCGGAAGCGTCAATGAGGGCGATGCCCGTGCTGCCGCGCCGGACATAGCGCCCCATTTTCTCGTTCCAGAAGTCGTACTCCGCGCAGGCGGTGGCCTCCGGGCGCTGCATATAGATCATGAGCTGCTCGTTGTAGGGGTATTTATACAGCCTTGCGGCGGTGGTCAGGAACGCCGTCCACGCCAGATGGCTGCCGGTGATCTGCCGCGCGGTGCGCTCCGCCTGCTCCGCGTAGGCTTGCAGTTTGTTTGGCATACGCTAAATCCTCCCTTCGTGGTTTTATCGGGGTTTTCATTTTCCAAAGGAAACGCGCCGGACGATACATTCTTCGTCCGGCGCGCTCCAAGCGGCGATGATGTGTTTTTCCGGCGCTTAGCCGTAAAGCGCTCAGAGGTCAAAATCCGGCGTCAGGTCAAGGGCGGCGTACTCCGCGTCGGTAATGTCGCGCAGCTTTGCGAGGGCGCTGTCCGTCAGCTCCCGCAGCTCGGCCTCCTCCGCGTCCAGATACCCCCGCATTTCTGTGAGGGCCGCGATCAGGCCCTCGCGGGTGCCTGCCGCGTTGTAGATGCTCATAAGGCTGACTTCATCGTGGGTGAAATGCTTGTCGTTCATATCAAAGCTCTCTTTCCGCGCTCCGTTTGGGCGCTGTTATATTCTTCGCCTGCTCCGGCGTCCTTTCCCTGAGCTTTTCCAGCACGGAGGGCTTCTTCTGTTCGCGGTGAGAGGCCGCAGCCAGCTCCGTCAGGGAGATGGAAAAGCCTGCCTTGACCTGTGCCTCCAAATCGGCCACGGTGGACTGCTTGGGGCCGTTGTTGATGATGCCGTCTATCATGCCGTAGTCGTCCTCCATGGCCATCTCCGCATTTTTGAGGTAGTTCTCCGGCTTGAGGAAATTGGGAAGCTCCCGGAAGCCGATGCTGTCAACGTAATGACAGGATACTACGCCGTTTTGCTTTAGGGCAACGATGTCGCTGACCGACAGGCTGTGTCCCTTGAAATCCGCAGGATGATCCACATTGAACCGCTGATAAATCATATCCAGATTGGTTCTGGCATTCCCATAATCCATAAACCCGCCGGTGTAGATCGCGTCGTAGCCGCCGCGCTCCGGCGTGACGCCCTTGCTCTGCAAGTAGTCATAGTTCATAAAGCGGTAAGCGTCCAGCTCACCGCCGCGCCGGATCTGATAGATGAGGAAAGCGTCCTGCGGGTTTTCCAGAAACAGCTTCTCCGTGTCCGCCTGTTCGCTCAGCGTCACAACGCCGCGCACCGCGTCCCATTCCTCGCGCTCCACGCCGAATACGCCGGTGTGGGAGGAAATATCCTCGGCGTCCAGCGCCATGGCCTCGGTGCTGTCGGCATAGAGCAGGAACACGGGAACGTCCTGCATGAACAGCTCCATGGCGCGCTCCTTGGTCAGCGGCAGCATGGCGTTGCCGTCCGTGTAGCCGTACTGATACATTTCCGAAAAGCCGATGCCCGTATCCGGCATGGGATAGCCTTGCTCCAGCTCCGGCAGGGGCGGCAGCTCGGTCATTTTTTCGTCCATTTCCGCCTTAGCCTCCGGCTGCGGCTCCTCCTTTGCCCGCCATTCCTGACGGAACAGGCCGTTGAAGCGTTCCAGCAGCCCATGGGAGCCGTCGTCGATGCCGATCTCGTCTGCCAGCTTGACGAAATCCTCCAGCTCCTTCCGCAGCTCTGCGTCCTCGCAGGCAAGCAGCCGGTCTGCAACCGAAGCCGCTGTGGGTCCTTCTGCGCTGTCGGGAACGTTCAGACCCCGGCGCAGGAACGCCGCGTAGTCGGCAGCAAAGGCCAGCGCGTCCTCGCGGGTGGGCGGGATGGTGACAAGCTCATATTCCGTGTCCTTGGGAAGCTCGATGCCGCGCTCCTTGCAAACCTCCGCGAAATGCTTTTCCACGTCGGTGATGATGCCGTTTGCGGTCTTGCCGATGGTGTCCAGACTGGCGCGGAACTCCGGCAGCTCGGCGTTTTTTGACCACGTTGCCACATAGCCGAAGCTGTTTGCGCCGGTTTCGATGCCAAAGTAGGCGCAGACCATAAAGGAGATGCTTTCGGCCTCCACCTCCTCGGTATTGCGGCTCTTATGCCTGCGCTCCTCTGGCTGCTGCAAGGCGTAATTGTGGAGCTTGGCGTGGGCGATCTCATGGACGGCGGCGGATACCGTCTGCACCTCGCTCATGCCCTCCCGCAGCGTGATGCTCTGGGATTTGGGGCTGAAATAGCCGTCCATATCCGCAGACAGCGGCTTTATCTCCACCGGCACGGGAGCGGAGCGGCGCAGCGCCTCCATGAACGCCTCATAGTTCTCCACGCTGCCGGTCAGGTTGGCGACGGGGCTGGCCACGCGCTCCGGCAGGGGCTTTCCGTCCGTCTGGGCGTAGTCGAACACCTTTACCGGACGGAACATGGGTATTTCAATTTCCTTTTCCTCGGTGACGATTTTGCCGTCCGCGTCCAAAATGGGCAGCTTGGTGTCCGGGTCGAGCTTTTCCTGCTCGATTTTCTTCTTATACGGCGTGGGCGCGATGATGGTGATGCCCTTCTCGCCCCGCAGCACATGGCGGGAGAACTTGTCCCGCCAGCGGTTGTAGCCCGCCACAAGTGTGGCGTCCGGGCGCTGCAAGTGGATGAGCGCCTGATTGTTGAGGGAATAGTTGTGGAACCGGCTCATGGTGCGCAGGTAATTGCGGTACTTATCCATATCGCCGGATTCAAAGATGTCGCGGATACCCGCCTCGATGCGGTCGGTGATCTCCTTGAGCTGTTCTCTGTTTTTACCGGGCTTCTCTGGCATTTTTGCCTCCTTTCATCAGGTCGATACGCAGGAGCTGAAGCCCCCGCGAAAGATATTCCCGTAAATCCGCTTTTCCGCAGAGATAGCGGATGTCGCCTGCCTTGTCCTGCTCACGCAGCGTCCACAGGTCCGCCGCCCACCGGACAAATACCGCGTCCGGCGCGTTGAAGGGCTTTTTGCGGCGCTGATAGAGGTTCTGCCGCCCCAGCACCATGATCGTGCAGACGGTATTGACCACATCGAGAGAACATTCGTTGAGAACGGCGATCCTCCGTTCATACGAGGCCGCTTCCAACATCTCGCACAGCGCAGGCTTGGCATTTTCAATCAATGCCGGATAATCCGCTCTTGTCGGATATGGAGAGTTTCGTGTCATAGGCACTTCCTTTCATTTCATGGGCTGTTTACCCCTAAAATGGCAGCGCCCGCGCAGGGGTAGGCTTTCCTGTGCGGGCGCTCGGTTCTTATTCGTTTTCGGAGTATATACTCCTTGCGGGCGGCGTATATCCGGCGTTTTTGGCGCGTTCGCTGGCGGCCCTGCGCCGCTCGTCGCTGAACGGCTCCCGGACGCTGACGCAGCTTTTCGGCACGATGTAGCTGACCGCGCCGGCATGGACGGCCCTATCCGGGTACACCTTGTCCGGGTATTTCTTCGCAAGGCGCTTGAGCTTGCGCTTCAGCTTCGGGTCGTGGGTGTAGATGCTGGCGGTGGATTCTTCCTCGTTGTAGAGGATGATGCTTTCCTGCTCCAGCTTGGAGAGCTTCATGTCCTCGCCCCCTTGTCAAATTCCAAACGGAAGCGGACGCTCTCGCCGGTATCCTCCAGCACGGCGGTAGCGTCGTAGGTGCCGCCGGTCTTTTCGGAGTAGAGGCCGGTGAGCTTCACACGCCCGTCTGCCAGCAGCGCGGCGGCGACCTTTTTTGTCAGAGCGGCGCGCTTGGCGGCAAAGAACTTGTTGTCCCGCCACAGCCCGAAGCGGCAGTCGTTTTTCTCGCAGAAGAAGCCCTTTTTGCTCTCGGTCACGTCGCCGCCGCAGCGGGGGCATTTGCCGATGATCTCCCGGCCGGAGGGGAACAGCACCTCCGCGCCGGAGATGACCTTGTAGGTTTTTACCAGCTCCGTGAGCATATCCGCAATGCCGGTCATGAACTCGTCCGGGGAAAGCTCGCCGCGCTCCACCTGCTGCAAGCGGTATTCCCATTCGGCGGTGAGAAGCGGGGACTGTAACTGCTCCGGCAGCACTGTGATGAGGGAAACGCCGGTATGGGCAGGCACAAGGCTGACGGCCTTCTTCGCCCGCTTGCGCTCCACAAAGCCCGTGGCTACCAGCTTTTCGATGATGGCGGCGCGGGTGGCGGGCGTTCCCAGCCCCTTTCGTTCCGCTTCTTCCGGCATATCTTCCTTTCCGGCAGTCTCCATGGCGGAGAGCAGCGTGTCCTCCGTATAATGCTTGGGCGGCGTGGTCTTGCCCTCCTTTACGGCAGCTTCGCCACACTCCAATACCTGCCCCTCCGACAGCTCCGGCAGTGCGGCGTCCCGCTTTTCCTGCGCGAGATACCGCTTCCAGCCGGTATCAAGGACGGTTCTGCCCTTGACGGTGAATACAGCGCCGCCGCACTCCAGCGTAACGGCGGTTTCTGCATAGCGGTGTGCATTGCTGACCGCACGGAGAAGCTGACCTGCCACAAGGCGCAAAATCTCTCGCTCCCCCAGCGGGAGGACGGAGGTATCCGCCTTGCCCGCACTGGCGGTGGGGAGGATGGCGTGGTGGTCGCTGACCTTGCGGCTGTCGCAGACCTGCCTTGCGTTCACGCCCTCCGGTGCGGTGGTTTCGCAGATGGCGGCGGCCACGGCTGCAAGCTCCTGCACGGAGGCTTCCAGATCATCAGTGAGGAAGCGGCTGTCCGTGCGGGGATAGGTGCAGAGCTTTTTCTCGTAGAGGGCTTGCAGGTAATCAAGCGTCTGCTGTGCGGTATAGCCGAGGCTGCGGTTGGCCTCCCGCTGGAGGGCGGTCAGGTCGTAGAGCCGGGGCGCGTTCTCCGTTTTCTCCGTGCGCTGCACCGCCTTGACCGTGACCGGCTGACCGGCGCAGGCGGCGGCAAGAGCGTCCGCCTCCGCTTTCTCTTTGAACTTTTCGGACACGGCGGCAAAATCGCCGCAGCGAAGATTTACCGTGTAAAAGGCTTCCGGGCGGAACGCCCCGATCTCCGCCTCCCGTTGGACGATGAGCGCCAGCGTGGGCGTCATGACGCGCCCCACGTTCAGAGTGCGGTGGTAGAGGACGGAAAACAGGCGCGTGGCGTTGATGCCCACCAGCCAGTCCGCGCGGGCGCGGCAGAGGGCGGACTGATGCAGCCCGTCGTATTCCCGTCCCGGACGAAGGTCCGCAAAGCCCTTTCGGATGGCCTCGTCCTCCATGGAGGAGATCCAAAGCCGCTTCATGGTTTTCGTGCAGCCCGCCATGTAGTAGACGGTGCGGAAGATCAGCTCCCCCTCGCGCCCTGCGTCGCAGGCGTTGATGACCTCGGATACGTCCTCCCGGCGCATGAGGTCCCGCAGCAGCTCGAACTGTTTGGCTTTGTCCGCTTTCAGCGTGAAGCGCCAGCTTGCGGGCAGGATGGGCAGATCGTCGTAGCGCCACTTGGCATACTTTTCATCGTACACGTCCGCGCCCGCCAGCTCCGCCAGATGCCCGAAGCACCAGCTTACAAGGTAGCCACTTCCCGAAAGATAGCCGTCGTTGCGTTTGGTTGCGCCCAGCACGGCGGCGATGGACTGGGCGACGGAGGGCTTTTCCGCGATTACTAATTTATGGTGTGTCATATTCATTTTTCTCCTTTTTGCATAGCAAAAAGCAGCCCCGGAGGACTGCTTTTCGTGTCTGTTTTTCTAATCGTATGTGAGTCAGGGTCGTTCAAGTCACCGCTTCCGTATCACATCCTTTTCCGCTGCATCTGGTCTCTCATGGGTACATTGTGCATCGGTGGGAGAAGGCGGCAAGGGTCGGGGTCCTAACGCTCCGGCGCTTTTGCCCGCAGCTTTTCCCGCAGATCGGTGTCACGGTAGCAGGGACGGAGGCAGACGGTGCCGTAGCGGGAACAGCCGCAGCAGAAATGCCCCTCCGGGGCAGGGGTGCGCGGCGTTTCCTCTTTTCCCGGATAGGGGCGCTGCATCATCAGCCGCTCCAGCGGGTTTTGGGTAAAAAGGGTCATGCATCTGCGACCTCCGTTTCCTCCGGCTCGTCCTCGTTTTCATATTCCTCGTCCTCATCATCGCCGTAGTCGTAATCGTCCAAGTCCACAGGTCCCTTTGTGTCGGGCTTTTTCTTGCGGAGCTTGAACCAATACAGCGCGCCGCCGCCCGCCATCAGGAGCAGCAGCACAATCACAACAAGACCGCTGCCGGACTTCTTTTCGCCGCCGTCCTTGTCGGGGCTGTCGGTCGTATCCGGCGTCGGGTCGGGCTCCGGCGTCTTTTCCGTGACCTTTTCCTTGCCCATGCACTCCGTCATATTGGTCTTGCAGACTGCGCAGGCGGTGTTGACCGCACCTGCCTCGCACTTGTCCTTGCAGGAGCAGACGGGGGCGGAATCCTCGTCGATGAGTGCAAGCAGGTCGCTTTCGTCCACAAGGTTCAAAAAGTAGGTTTCATACTGATCTCCGTCCTCGTCCAGCGGCTTATCATAGTCGATCACCAGATAGAGGGTATGGCCGTTGCGGGTTTCCACCGCGATGAACTGCTTGTTGGTGTGCTTGTCGTAGAGCAGGTCGCGGGTGACGGCGCTGCCGTTTTGGGAAAAGCCCGTCCCTTTCTCAATGGCGACAGGCGCGGCGGTACCGGCGGGCTCCTGCGTTTTCGCCGGCTCTGTGGCCGCGGGCGTCTGTACCGCAGCGGGCTTTCCCGTGCTGCCGGAGGCGTTGGAGGGCTTTCCTGCACCGGTATTGCTGCCGTTACTTCCGGTATTGCCGTTGCTGCCGGTATTGCCGGAGGACGGCTTTCTGCAATCGCAGTCCGCGGGACAATGGGCGCTGTGCTGCTCCGGCGTGGGGCTGGGCGCAGGCGTTTCCTTTTCATAGAAGGGGTTGGCGATCACCACATAGCCCGTGCGGTTGCCCGCGTTGTCCACGCCCATGATGTAAAAGTGGGAATCCCGCGTGTTTTTGTCAATGCGGACGCTGAACTCCCCGTTTTGCAGCGTGGTATAAAGCTCGTCGTTCACATAGACCCCGGCTATGCCAGAGAGGGTGTCGGCGGCCTCCACGCGCAGCAGCGTACCGCTGACGCCTGCGCGAAGGACCGGCGCTTCAAGGTCTATGCAGCGCAGCTCCAGCGTCATCGTATGCTCCGTGCCGTAGGGGTCGGTGACAAAGAAAAACACGATACCGTTGTCCGGCACCGTGTAACGGGCGAGGCCATCGTGGGCAAGCTGCTCCGTCAGGTCTGTCCTTTCGGCGGTTTCCCGCAGCGCCGCCTCTACCTTCTGCCAGCCCGCGTTGTTTTTGTCCCTGATACGGACCGTGACCGTCACCGGCGCGTTGTGCCAGCCTGCCGGAATATCTGCCTCCAGCGCGTATTCCGCCTCCGGCTGCGGCGTTTCCGTCGTTTCAGGCGGTGCGGGAGCCGGTTCCTGTGTGTCCGGCCCTTGCTCTGCCGGAGGGGGCTCCGGCGTTTCTTCGGGCGTGGCGGGAAGCTCGGCCTCCACGATCTCCGGCGTGCTTTCCGGCGCGCCGCCTGCCGGGGTGTCCTCCATATCCGTCGCCATGGCCATGCCGGACATGGTGAGGAACATCAGAGCAAGGCAAAGGACGGCGGCAACTCCGCGCAGCAGCCGGTTGTTATTCTTCTTCATGCACATAGTCCGTATCCTCCTTAGTATTGGGTGTGATAAAGGGCGCACCGCCCCTTTTGAGCTGTGTGAGGAACTGTGCCAGCTCCTCCATGCTCATGCCGGTGGCGCGGGCAAGGCCGATGATGTCGGTATTCTCCAGCTCGACGATGCTCTCGTCAAGCTCCCGGTTGCGGGACTGGAGGGCGGCGATCTTTTCATCGTTTTTCGCCCGTTCAGCCTTGAGCTTTGTAATCTTAGGGTTCATTTTTTGCTCCTTTCAGCGAGATCAGGGCGGGGACAGCCGCCCGTAAGCAAGGAAGTGGGATTGCCAATAGCTTGAATTGAGGCTCGTGTACTGGATGGGGTCGCCGCAGTGAAGCATCATGTTGTTGCCTACATAAATGCCCACATGGGACGCACCGGTGGTGTCATAGGTGCCTTGAAAGAACACCAGATCGCCCGGTCGGACATTGGCGGCGGACACCCGCGTACAGATGCCCAGCAGCCCGGATGCACCCAGCCTGCCGAAGCTCCAGCCCACGCCGCAGTTGTTGTAGACATAGCTGACAAAGCCGGAGCAGTCGAAGGAGGTGGCGGGCGTGCTGCCGCCCCAGATGTAGGGGTAGCCGAGATACTTCTCCGCCTCCTTGATGATGGCGGCGAATTGCTCGTCCTCCAGCGCCTCCGGGGGTATCTCGTATTTCTCGTACTTGGTGACGTAATACTTGCCGATGTACTCCGAGCCGCCGAACAGGTCCGGGCGGTTGCCCAGAGTAGCCATATACATGGCGTAAAGGGAGAGCTGATCCTGCGACATGATATAGACCGGCACATGGGAGAGGTTGAAGTTTTCCAGCTTTACGGTGCAGATGTAGTAGGTGTACGGCACCTGCACGTCGTACTCATAGCTTTGCAGGTTTCCGTCCGCGTCGGTGTAGTAGCCGGTTCGGGTCTCCGTGCGGTATCTGGTTTCCGTGGCGACGGTTTCCGTTAGGATATACTGCTTTTCAAAGAGCATATCGAGTATGCCGCCGACCTCGGAGATCGTCCACTCCTTGCCTTTCAGGGCGGTGACGGCGGAGATCAGCACATAGGGGTCATGCTCGATGTCGTCCAGATCAAAATGGTACTCATCGTAGTCGTGGGTGCTTTCGTAGGTGTCGAGATACTGCTGCAATTCCGCTTCCATGGCGCAATACTGCGCCTCTGCCGCCAGCATATCCGCGTCCTCGCTGGGGTAGGTGGACACGTTGACGCCGGTGGCTCCGCCCTGAATCAGCAGAGAACAGGAGGAAACGGTGCAGAGGATGAGGACAATCATTGCCGCGATGCCGCCCACGATAAGAAAGCCCTTTTTGTGACGGGCGATGAACTCACCGGTTTTCTTGGTGTTCTCTGCGGCTTTCCGCGCCGCCTTTGCCGTGGCTTCGGAGGCTTTGACCGTATTCCCGGCGCTTTTTCCGGCTTTGGCGGCGGCGTACTCCCGCTTGATAGCCTGCTTCTGCTGCCAGCGGGAGTAGGGATTGCTGGAAAACTGCGGGTCATGGTGCTGTGCCGTTTTGTCCAGCGCACGGAGGTTGGCGCGGTCTGCCTTGACCTCGGCGCGGTCTGCGCGGCGGTAGGGCTTCTCCTTGTGGGAGCGGTGGGCGTGCTGGGCAAGTCGCACGGCGCGCTCCGCCGCCTGCTCCACGCCGTGGGCGCTCTCCACACCCACATTGTCCTGCTCATGCTCCCGAATCTCCCTGTGGACGGCAGATAGCGCCGCCGCACCGGGCGCGTCCCGCAGGGCGTGGGCCAGCTTGGAGGGCGGGCGTTTTTTGTCCACCTCCTCAAAGGAAAGGCGCGTCGTTACCCTGCCGGTCTGCGGGTCTACCGTGCGCTGCTTCCGCTTTACGGTTTTCTTGGGTATCTTCGCCTCGGCCTTTTCCAGCTTCTTCATACGCTTGTCCGCTTTTCGGATGGCCTTTTTCAGTTCCGGCGCTGCCAGCTCCTCGTCGGTAAACAGCAGCCGGGGCGAGCGTTTGCTCATGGGGTTTCACCTCCGTTCGGGGCATACGGTACGCCGAGAAAGTCCAGCACCTTGCCGCAGCCCAATTTATGGATGCAGAAATCGTACTGCTTGGGATGTGTCAGCGCCATGCGCTGAAAGCGGTTCGGCTCCTTTTCCAGATGAACGCCGAACATACAAAACATACAGCCGGTGCGCTTCACGCCGGTGGTGGTCAGCCTGCCGTTTTCTTCCACGATCTCGCCGTAGACGGACGCATACGGGATGCCGGTCATTCTGAGATATTCCAAAACGTCCTGCTCGGTCCAGAAGGACATGGGCTGAGAGGTGGGGTCCCGCTTGTGATAGGCGTTGCAGCCGATTTTGAGATAGACGCTCTGGCGGCGTGCGCTCTCACAGGCCATGGTCGCAATGATCTGCTTTCTACCGGTTTCCCGGTTATATCTGTGCAGGGGCCGCTCCTTCATGATGAAACAGCACTGATCGGAAACGAAAAACGGCGCATCCAGCAGGATACGCCATTTCATGTATCGTTCATTGTATTTTGAGGGCGTACCGTCCGCGTTCAAACCGTTCAGATGGCACAGCGCCCACGGGCTGCCACGCTTTGCATAGCGAACGCGCCGTGCCACGTCCTTGGAAACGACGGGATAGCCGTATTCCGATATGACCTTGGAAAAGGGCATCTCCGGGCGCAGCCACGTTACATTGGGTACGGTTTTCACAAACTCCCGTATCTCCGGGTATTCCAGCCCCGTGTCCACAAATACGGCGGGAATGTCGGGGAACGCCCGCCGCGCAAGATCCAGCAGCACGGTGCTGTCCTTGCCGCCCGAAAAGGAAACGGCGACCTTGCCGCCGTAGTGGTGATACCATTCAATGATCTTCGCCTGCGTCACGCGAATTTTCCGCTCCAGCGGCCACGCCTGCATGACGCTCAAATCCTGCCGGGTGTAGGCGTTCATACCGCAACACCTCCGATCCGTTTCTCTGCCAGCGTACAGTATTCCGGGTTCAGCTCAATGCCGATGTAGTGCCGTCCGAGCTGCTTTGCCACCGCCGCCGTGGTGCCGGAGCCGAGGAAGGGGTCGAGCACGACGCCCTCCGGCGGGCAGCCTGCCAGCAGGCAGGTTTCCGCCAGCTTTGGCGGGAAAGCGGCGAAATGCCCGCCCCTGTACGGCACGGTGTTGATCTGCCATACGTCGCGCTTGTTACGAAGCTGCGGGATGTCCTCATCGGCGTACCCGTTCGGGCGGTGGTCGTTGAGGTGTTGGTGCTTCTGACCGGGAATATCCGCGGAATATTTGTTGCCTGCACCAAATCCGCGCTTCATCCGCGCAGGAGTGGAGGCCGCAACCGGCTCCGCGATGGCGGCGGCATCATAGTAATAGCGGCGGGACTTGGACAGTAGGAAAATATGCTCATAGCAGCGGCTTGGCCTGTCCTTGGTGCTTTCCGGCATGGGATTCGCTTTCATCCAGATGATGTCCGAGCGCAGATACCAGCCGTCTGCGCGCAGCGCGAACGCCAGCAGCCACGGGATGCCGATCATGTCCTTTGCCTTGCAGCCCTCCACCTTGCCGTTGAGGGCGACCGCCTGACCGGTCCTGCCGTTGGGGTACTTGGGATCGAGGGCTTCGCCCTGATTGCCCTTTCCGGCATAGGTGTCCGCGATGTTCAGCCAGAGGGTGCCGTCCGGCGTGAGAACGCGCCTGACCTCCCGGAAAATGGAAGTCAGGCGCTCCACATACAGCGCCGGAGTTTCCTCCCGCCCGATCTGCCCATCTACGCCGTAATCCCGCAGTGCGTAGTACGGCGGCGAGGTGATGCAGCAGTTTACGGAATTGTCCGGCAGGGTTTTCAGCACGGTCAGGGCGTCGCCGCAGTAGATGCGGTCAGCCTGCATAGTCGAACTCATCCCTTAGAAGCGAGGTAAGCCCCTCGACAGCAGTGAGGATGTCCCTGCACACGCCGGTCAGCTCAGATATGGCCGGTTCTCCGTCGTACTCAAATACGTCGGCGTCCTCATTGTCCTCGTCCGCCTCACGCTCTGCGGCGTATTCGCGCTCGATGCGCTCGGCATACTCGCAGCAGCGTTCGCCGGGGCAGCAGGGATTATCCGCAGGAACGTAACCGGCGTATTCCGGCTCGATCAGGTCGTTTTCGATGAGGTCGGACAGGTCCGCAAGGTCACGGGACTTGAGGTAATTGAGCGCCCTGCCCCAAGAACTGAACATCTCCTCGCAGCGCTCGTCAAAGTCGAGGGTGGATCTGCGTACAAGGTCCAGATAGCCGTCCTTCTCGGCTCCGTTTTTGATGTAGTGCATGAGGATGGTCGCCATCCACAGCAGCTCCAGCTTTTCCTCGATGTGGCGCAGATAGTCCTCGCCGTGGATCAGGTACAGATTTTCTTTTTTCATGGTGTTACGCTCCTTATTCGTTTAATCAATCAGTTGGAAGCGCCTCGCCGCAGCGGAGCAGCTCCCGGAACAGGCTCTTGCCCATGGGGGTGATGAGGGTGTACGCGCCGCTGTGACCGTTGCGGACATAATCCCTCACGCGGAACAGCCCGCGGTTGCGGGGGATGGCGTAGGGCATGAGGTTCCCCGCAGGGCTGCGGTAGAGAAAGCCGGTCTGCTGGAGAAAGCGGGCAAACCAGCGCTCCGGCACATTCAACTCCTTTGCCGTGGTGCGAAGGTTGGTGCAGCCGTCCGCGTCCATAAAGGCGTCGTAGTAATCCGCCTTGGGCAGCAGCGTTTGGCGCTCCGCCCTGTGCCGCAGGTTCTCCGCATGGGCGGCGTAGAGGCTTTTCATCAGCGCGTCCAGTAGCTCAGGGTGCTCGGCGAACAGCTTGAGCTTCTCGTCGGTGATATACACGCCGTGCTTGCGGATGGCCGGAATGACCTCATGGGTGATCCAGCGCTTGAACGCCTTTGCCTCCGGCTTGCGGGAGGTGATCACCAGCGAATACAGCCCGGGTTCGTTGATGATTGCCATGCGCTGTTTCCCGCCAAGGGTATCAATAGTACTGATACCCTTTTCATCATCATCCAGACGCTCAACCGTCATGCTCGGATTCCCCAGTTCCAGCGCTTTGCACACATCCGCCGCTACAAACCACGGCTCGCCGTTGAGGTTCAGCGTTCGCACCTTTCCAAAGGCTTCGTTTTCAAAAATCATCAGTTTGTTTTCCATCGTGCAATTCCTTTCTTGTTTTGTTATGCAGTCTGCTCCTGTGGCTTGGTGGTGAGCAGGTCATAGAGTTCCCCGCGGGGGAAGCGGTCTACGAAGGGCAGGATAACGTTGCCATAAAAAAGCAGCCCTTCGCCTTCACCGCTGTGGGTGACATACGAGAGCTGATGGGGGGAGATATTGAGCTGCTTGGCGAGAATCTGCCGGTCGCCGCTGGCCTGATTGAGCATGAGGATGAAATCGCTGTTCTCAAAGATGTTCTCCACCTCGCGGGAGGAGAGAAGGTCCTTGACATTCTGGGTGATGCCGGTGGGGATACCGCCCCACTTGCGGAAGCGCTTCCAGATTTCCACGGTGTAGGCCGCCGTCTGCTCCTCGCGCAGCAAAAGGTGCATTTCGTCAATGTAGTAGCGAGTGGATTTGTGGGCTTCCCGGTTGACGGTGACGCGGTTCCACACCGCGTCCTGCACGATGAGCATCCCGATCTTCTTGAGCTGCTTGCCCAGCTCCTTGATGTCGAAACTGACAATGCGGTTTTCAATGTTGATGTTGGTGCGGTGGTTGAACACGTTGAGGGAGCCGGAAACGTAGATTTCCAAAGCCGTGGCGATGTACTGCGCCTCCTTTTCCTCCTGCCGCCGCAGCTCGTTATACAAGTCCTCCAGAATCGGCATATTCTCCGGCACAGGGTCGCTGAGATAATCCCGGTACACCATGCGCACACAGCGGTCGATGATGGTCTTTTCCACCGGCATGAGGCCGTCCTTGCCGCCCACGATCAGCTCGCAGAGGGAGAGGATGAAGTCGGATTTCAGGCTCAGCGGGTTCTCATCGTCGCTGTAATTGAGATTCAGGTCCATAGGGTTGATGTAATGCGGGCTTGTGGGGGAGATTTTAATGACCTGTCCATGCAGGCGCTCCACCAGCGGCCCGTATTCGGCTTCGGGGTCGCAGATGATGATGTCGTCGTCGGTGACGAGGAACACGTTGGCGATCTCCCGCTTTGCCGCGAAGGATTTGCCGCTGCCGGGTGTGCCGAGAATCAGACCATTGGGGTTCTTGAGACGCTTGCGATCTACCATGATGAGGTTGTTGGAGAGGGCGTTCAGCCCGCAGTACAGAGCTTCCTTGCCGTCCTGAAACAGCTCCTGCGTGGTAAAGGGGATAAAAATGGCGACGCTGGAGGTGGTCAAGCCCCGCTGTATTTCGATCTGGTTCAGCCCCAAGGGGAGACTGCTCATGAGGCCCTCCTCCTGCCGGAAATCAAGGCGGGTGAGCTGGCAGTTGTACTTCTGGGCGATGGAGGCCGCCTGAAACACATTGTTGTCAAGCTGCTGGCGGCTGCCTGCGGTGTTGACCACAATGAAGGTCAGCAGGAACATTCTCTCGTTGCGGCTTTGCAGGTCTTGCAGCAGCTTCTTCGCCTCCGTGCCGTAGGTGGCAAGGTCCGAGGGGATGATGTCCATGTCGTATCCGGCGCGGACGGCCTTTTTCTGCTCCTCAATGGTCATTTTCTGCAAATCCGTGATCTTCCGCTTGATGGTCTTGATGGCCTTGACCTGATCCACGGACTGGACGTGCATACTGACGATGAGGGAGCTTTCCATGTCGAGGAAGTCCGCCAGCATCCGGTCGTTGAGTTCGGGGGCTAAAATCTGCAAGAAGCTGGCGCAGCCGATGCGCCTGCCGACGCCGAAGGAGCGCCCGGTGCGGAACTCAAAGGAGCTGGGGGCGATGAAGTCCTTGACCGAAAGGCCCGATGGTACCAGCCAGTCCCACGAGAAGCGGAAAGGCTCCTGCTCGTCCATGTGCAGCATCCCGTGCAGCAGCCGCAGCCGCTCCGTGCCGTTCATGGGCTCCGCCGCCACGCCGAGGCGCTTGAAGTTGTTGAGGATGTCCGTTTCGATGCGCTCTAAGCGGGGCTTTGCCGCTTTCAGCCCGTCCGCCTCCACGCCGAAGGTCAGGTACTTGGTCTTGATGAGGCCGTTGTTGCCGCGGGCAAGCTGGTTCTGGAGCATCTGGGTGTATTCCAGACGGATGCTGTCAAAATCGTCGCCCTGCGGCGAGATGGTGATGTACCTTGCGTAATTGTCCTTGTTGGCGGACATATTTACAAAGGAGAGCTGAAAGCGCACAGAGCTGTCAAAGTAGTTGAGGAAGTCGCACCAGCCGTCAAAGATGGCGGTCTTGTCCTCGTTCTGGTTGAGCTGATAGTTGATGTCCTGAAACTGGACGGTTTTCGTGTAGTAGCTGTCCGTCACGCGGCAGATGCCGTCGGGAAACATCCGCTGAAACGGGATGCTGTCCTGCGCGGACTTCTGTTTCTTATCCTGCCGCTTCGCTCTTGCGATGGCGGCCTCGATCTGCCTGCGTTCGGCGCGGGTGAGTTTTGTGCGGGTGAGTTTTGTGCGGGTGGACAATGCGATACACCTCCCGGTCTAAATTGTCCTGCCGTTCCAGAACGGCGTAGAAATTATTGGTTGCGTAGGGGCGCTGCTTGGGGCGCAGGAAGCAGACCTGCACGATGTTTCGGACGATCTTTTCAAGGGGCTGTCCGTTCTTCTCATACATGGCCAGCAGAAAAAAGGGCAGCATGAGCAGGATCATGCAGATCGCCGCCGTGCTGACGCCGGTATGGGCTTTGAGCAGGAAGAACAGCGGAACGCCCAGCGCCGCGCCCGCGCCGAAGCAGATGAGCTGGCGCTTCGTCAGGTTCAGCAGCACCTTGGTCTTGACCGCGTTCAGGTCTTTGGGTACGGGAACGTATGCCATATTGGTTTACCTCCGTCAATGACTGTTGAAAATTGACTTTGCGAGACTGCTGGTTTTGAACAGGGTGAAGCAGAGCAGCACCGTGTAGCCCATGCACAGCCAGATGGCCGTGGAAATGTTGTCGTCTATGAGCATATTCTGTACCAGCACCGCATAGATGGCGATGCAGATGATGATGAGAAAGCCCTGAAACGCCAGCGCCAGCAGGCTTCTCAGGTAGTTTTGTCCCATGCCGCCCCATTCCTTGCCCATCATGGTGGCCATGGGGATGGGCGCGATGCTGGTGACGAGGTAAATCTCGATCATTCTGCCGTAGATGATGATGAAAATGCAGATGGTCAGCCCCCACATGGTGAAGCCCACCACGAAGGATTGCAGCCACAGCCCCAAGAGCGTCCACACGTTCATCTCCAGCAGCCGCGCTTCAAGGTCCGCGATATGGTCGGCAAGGTTGATGGAGGTGTTTCCAACGATGATGCCGGAGGCGCTGTTTACCACACTCTGCGCCGCCTCAAACACGCCCATGACGATGTTCCATGTGTTGGACACGATGAGGACGGCTGCCGCCGTCTTGAATACCCACTTAAAGAATACCCATGTGTCGATGTCGTGGAGGTTATTGCGGTCCGCGATAAGCTGGATCAGCTCCAGTGTCATCACAAAGGCGAGGATCACGCCGGCGATGGGCAGGATCAGGTTGTCCGAGAGAGAGCGGATCATGCTGTAAATATTGGCGTTCCACGCCTGCGGGGTGCTGCCGATGTGTCCCGCCGCCTCCGCGACCTTGGCGTTGACGTTATCAAAGAGGCCGGTGAGGTTGTCCATGATGCCCCCGACCAGCAGTTCCTTGAGCCATTCGGTGAATTTTTCCCATATCAAATCCAATGGGTCAGCCCTCCTTTCCCGCCCCCGCCCGTGTCAGGTGGGCAGGGGCGAAGGGTTTTACATTGCGGCATGGACGGGATTAACCGAACAGCCCTTTGAGCAGCGGCACGAGGATCATACCGATGAGCGCCACACCGCCGCCCGCCATAAGCTGTTTCATCCCTTGCGATTTAGCCCCCGGATTATCATTTCCGTAACCTTCCAGCAGGTTGATGACGCCCCAGATGCCAAGACCAGCTCCGAGGGCAATGACGAGGGTCTGCAAAACATCGACTGCGCTATTGAAGAAATCCATATTTTATGTGCCGGAATCGTTTCTTTATGGTTTTTACGCTGGAAACCGCAAAGCCGGAATGAGCTGGCCGCTGTGTGCGGCTGTCGATTCCGGCTTCTCCTTTCAAATTTTCGGTTGTGCTTTCCTCCGACTTTGCGTTTCGTCTGTATCTGCTGCATTGTCGGCGTCCTCCTTTACGGAATGGGTGTCTGATGTATATATAAAAATCTGCCCGTTCAGGCGGATTCTGAACCTGCGGCCGCGCCCGCGTCAAAGACCTCAAATTCTTCCTCCGGCTTCAGCTTGAGCTTTGTGGAGAGGAATTTCTCAATGTCAAAGGCGTTCTTGGGATTCGCGTCCGAAAGATACTTGTAGTTGGGGTGTTTTGTGATGTCGTATTTGTCGGATAGGAACGGCCTTACGCCGCGCAGCTGCAAGATACACTTGCCGCCATTAAGAACGGCAAGCTCATCCTGACTCATCAGCTCCTTGCCGAGCTTCTGATAGTTCAGGCTGTGGGAAACCTCACGCCCGCGGGATTCTCCCGTGTTGAAGGTGTCAATGGTCTCCTTGCCCAGCGCGGCGGACAGCTCCTTTAATGTGGTCGGCTCCTTGCCGCCGAGGAACACGGAGCTGTCGCAGTTGCCGATGATGGTGTCGCAGTTGTCCTTGTAGAGCGCCTTGAGCTGGCTCTGTGCCTGCAAGACAAGGCAGGCGGAGATCTCGCGGCTGCGGATGGTGGCCATCAGCTTCTCCAGCTTGGGG
>ULTY01046240.1_pt1 | contig 26960 bp, 18 predicted proteins | sample 1958021 | NCBI WGS metagenome assembly ULTY01 (sample SAMEA4835746, study PRJEB28245) | human gut metagenome | biome: gut microbiome; material: fecal sample | place: Denmark | collected 2008 | reverse complement strand
GTGGACCCGGTGGCGGCGGTAATCCCGGCGGTCAGCAGGGCAGCTACCTAAATCAAGAAAGATGGAATGGCAACATAAAGGTCGTTTGGGATACGTTTACGGGTAGCGGGACTACAAAACCCGGCAATAACGGCACGGGTGTGACCGCGGTTACGCTGAACAGCACTGCCGTTACGCAGCAGGATTCCAACACAACAGGCGCAGCCAACGGTACTGTGCTGAGCAGCTATTATTTTTCCGCAAGCAGCAAGAATGAGCAGAGCGTGGAGCTTGCCATAACTGCGGAGAAGGGCTACTATGTATCCAGAATAGTTGTGGCCTGCATAGACCCGCACGGCCAGAGCCCGTACAGCTGCCAAACATGGAGCGCGGGCAATGCCTATGACGTTCCCTTCAGCCTTGCTCAGTCCGTAAAGCAGAATGACGGCACGTTCAAGCTGTCCATTCCGCTTAACAGCAAGAATTTCTGCCACAGTAGCAATGGCAGCAACCACGGTTACTATATACTTATTCAGGTTGCGCCCATACCGAAGCCCGTTTATGTTGAATATGACTACGGCAATGTGCTGACCCTGTGCGGGGATAACGCCAAGCTTGCCCAAGCGCTTAAAGACAGCAAATGGTGGACAACCGAGGGCAGCGGCAACGCATACGGCAGTGGCGAGGGCAACTTTGTTGCCAATACCAAGTTCGCATACAACTATTCCGCGGTATCGGATATACAGAACTGGAAGCATACCACCAACAGCGTGACTACCGAGGTGAAGGCGGTTGTTGCCAACTGGAAAGTAAAGTTCCTCGGCTGGGAAGTGACCTATTATGCAAAATGCACAAGGAGCGGCAACGAGCTGACCTTCTCCGAGCAGGTGGGCGCGAGCAGCAACATAGGCGAAAGACAGAGCCTGAATGTATACACCCACGCAAAGCTTGTAGCCCAGTGGGAAATCGACACCACGCCTACCCCCACTCCCGAACCGGGGAAGATAAAGATTAAAATATGTAAGGCCATAGATGGCGACGGCATAAGAGAGCTTCCGGAGAATTACACTATAAAGGTGAAGGTCGGCGACGAAGAAAAGACCATGAGCATAGCGAACCTTATGGAGGTAGAGTTCGAGGTTGAGGTTGGCAAGGAATATACTATAAGCGAAACCTATAAGTCCGATATTCCAAATTACGATTTCGTAAAGGCGACGATTTGGGAGCGGAATATAGCCAATGGCTTTAAGATAACATTTGATGAGGACGACGACGGCAGGACTATTATTATCACAAATAAATATGTCAAGCATGGCACGGTAATCAATCCCGGTAAGCTTACCATAAAGAAAATCGTTGAAGGCGTTACCGTTCCCGATAATTACGAAGTTACCGTGAATGTGTATAACGCGGATAAGTCGGTGAATGAAAACATAAAGCTGAACAAGGAAAACAGCTTCTCCCATACGCTTGAGCTTGAAGAAGAAGGCCGTTACTACATAAAGGAAGCTGGTTTCACCGATATAAGCGGTTATCAGCTCACGGGCATGGATACGCAGGAACACCGTCCCTACGATGGAAACGGCATAAACAAAATATTCCGCATGTCTGTATCGGACAACAGCGAAGCCGCTATCACCATCATCAACAAATACGAGCGCGTTCCCCCAAAGGCCAAGCTGACCGTGATAAAGAAGGTTGAAGGGCTTGAGAACGGCGTTGAGCTGCCAAATGATTACGAGGTTACCGTAAAAGTCGGCAATCAGACCATAACCCTGACCAAGGACGAACTCAGCAAGACTATATCGCTCGACGCGGGCACTTACACCGTGCGCGAGACAGATATGTCCAACATAGATGGTTACAACGTAAAGATCGAATACAGCAATCTTGACGCGAACAACGACATAATGCTTGCCGAGGGCGGCGAAGCCATCGTTACCGTGACCAATACCTACTCCAAAAAGCAAGAGCCTAAGGCGAATCTGACCATCAAGAAAACCGTTGAGGGCGTGGATATACCCGAAGGCTACGAGGTTACCGTTGCCGTGAACGGCACCGAGCACAAGCTGAACAAGGCTAATGGGTTCAGGCTTGATATTGAAGTGGCCCCCGGCAAATACACCATAGAGGAGAAGGGCTGCACCGAAATAAACGGCTACTATTGCGAAGCCACCACCATAACCATAAACGGCCAGACTACGCAGGAAATAGAACTTGCGGATATGACGGAAGGCAAGGTGCAAATAACCAACAAGTATGCCGAGGTGCAGAAGCCCCAGAACGGCAAGCTGACCATAACCAAGAGCTTCCGCGGCGTTTACGCTTACGACCTGCCCCGCAGCTTCACCGTGTATGTGCGCCCCATGAACGAGGACGGCATGACGCTGGGCAGCGCAATGGCCGTTGTGCTTAACCGCAACAGCGACAATACCTATTCCGCAACGATAGAGGTTGGCTATAACGTATACGAAGTGACGGAGCAGAACCCGAACCTGAGCGGCTATGTGTTCACCGGCGCGAATTATTCCGCCGTAAGCACCGGCAGGGACGTGGCAGGGTACGATCTGCCCAGGACAAACGGAATATATGTCAGCACGGGCGAAAACGGCACAGCGAGCGTTGCCGTAACCAACAGCTACTATTATGATTACCATGACTACGTTCCCGTGATTCCTCCCGCCAAGCCCCTGCCCCCGCAGACCGGCGATTCCGGCACGGCGTACATGGGCATAGCGCTTTGCGTAATGGCCGCCGCGGCGTTTGTTGCAGCGCGCAGCCGCAAGCGCAGCTGAACCTTAGCAGAATAAAAGAAGGGCGAACCGAAAAGGCTCGCCCTTTTGATATTGAAGGGTTACATTATGGTAAAGCGGTTCCTTTGGCTGCCGCGCCCGCCGTGTAGTTTTTTGATTATTTTGATTTAATATACGGCTTGCCGTTCGCGGCGGGAACATGCGCCTTGCCAACGAAGAGTATAAGCGCGACTATAGTGACAACATACGGTATCATGGATATTATGTTCACCGGTATGGAGCCGCTTGAGCCGACGACTACCTTCAGCCCGTTGCAGAAGCCGAACAGTATGCAGCCAAGCATAGCGCCCTGCGGCTTGAACTTGCCGAATATTACCGCGGCAATGGCTATGAAGCCCTGGCCTATAACTATGGACGGACGATACACGGAAACCGTTGCAAGCGTTATGCTCGCCCCGCCAAGGCCCGCAAGGAAGCCGGAAAGCGCAACGCATATATAGCGCACGAGGGACACGTTTACGCCCAGCGTATCCGCCGCCTGCGGATGCTCGCCCACGGCGCGGAGCCTGAGCCCGAAGCGCGTTTTATAGAAAATGAACCATATAACAAGCACCAGTATGAACGCTATATACGCGGAAGCGTATGTGTTGAACACGTTATCAAGAAAGCCGTTCTTTGCGAACGCTTCGCCCCATTTGCCGCCAAGGTTGGCGTTGCACCATTCAAAAAGGCCATTGAATATGCGGGGGAGCTTATTGGGCACTGGGTGCGTTTCCGTATTGCCTGCAAAGAGCAGGCGGCAAACGTAAACGGCAATGCCGCTGGCAAGGAAGTTTATTGCCGTGCCGGATATGGTTTGATCCGCTTTGCAGGTTATGCAGGCAAAGCCGTGTATCAGCGCAAAAACCATGCCCGCAAGGCCCGCGCAAAGGAACGCCAGCCAAGGATCGCCGGAAAAATAGCCCACGGCAGCGCCGGTGAAGGCGCCTATTGTCATCATGCCCTCTATACCGATGTTTATAACGCCGGATTTTTCGGAGCAGCAGGAGCCGAGCGCCGCAAACAGCAGCGGGGGAGTATACATAAGCGTGGCATTAAGCACAATGCCGAGCGTTTTAAGCAACTGGTCCATGTTATACGCCTCCCTTATTCTTTTTGTTGCTGCTTATCATCATCCTGAGCAGGCTTGATATGGCGATGCACAGCACTATGCAGCCCATTATTATGTCAACTATCTCGCTCGGGGCATCGAAGCGCGTGCCGCCGAACTTCATCGCGCCGAAGAACTCCGCGCCCAGCAGCACGCCGAAAGGATTGGTGCCGCCTATAAGCGCAACGGTTATGCCCTGGAAGCCGTAGCCTTCCTGCCCGGCAAACTGACTGACCTTATACGTTACGCCCATAACCTGCAGCGCGCCCGCAAGGGAAGCGAGCATGCCGGATATGCTCAGCGCCGTAAGTACGGAACCGTTGGCGTTTATGCCGGCGTATTCCGCGGCGGAGCGATTGAAGCCGACTGCCTTAAGCTTGAAGCCGAGCGTTGTGCGGTTGATTATATAATAGATCACCACAACGCATATAAGCGCGATGAACACGCCGAAGTGCGCTTTGGGCGAAAGGCCGGGCAGCCAATCGGATATGGTTATCTTTGCCGTATCCGCAATGGGTACGGACCAGGTTTTGCCGTCGCCGACGTTTACCCAGTCAAGATTTACGATAAAGTTTGAAAAATAGTAGGCTATCCAGTTAAACATTATCATGCACAGCACTTCGTGCGCGCCGAAACGGATTTTCAAAAAGCCTACCAGTCCGCCCCAGAGCGCGCCCGCAGCAAGCGCGGCGATTATGCAGAGGGGAATGTGTATATACGCGGGGGCCTTAACAAACGCGCCAACCAGCATTGCAGCAACGCTGCCCATAACGTATTGACCTTCCGCACCTATATTGAACACGCCTGTTTTGAATGCGAAGGCGACGGAAAGGCCGGTGAGTATATACGGCACGGAATATTCAATGAAGCTATACGAAATATTCTTTGAGGAGCGGAATATAACGCCGAACAGCTTGCCGTAGGATTCAATGGGGTTATAGCCGGCGATAAGCAGGGCGATAGCGCCCACTATGAAGCCGATTATTATGGAAATCAGCGTATAGGTGAACGCGCTTTCCTGCAGCTTTTCAATAAAGCGCTTTGTGTTTATGCTATTCTTCATGCGCCGATCCTCCCGCCATCATCAATCCAAGCTGCTTTTCGTCCGCTTCGCTTCCGCTCATGCTGCCGACTATTTTGCCTTCGAATATAACGTCTATCCTGTCAGAAAGGCTCATAACCTCGTCCAACTCAAAGCTTACCAGCAGCACGGCCTTGTGCTTGTTGCGCTGATCCACAATGTACTTATGCGCATACTCAATCGCACCAACGTCAAGCCCGCGCGTGGGGTTAACGGCGATAAGCAGATCCTTATCGTTTGTAACCTCCCTTGCAATTATCACCTTTTGCTGGTTGCCGCCGGAAAGGTCGCCCGCCGGTTCGTGCTCGCAGCCGCGGGGGCGAATATCGTATTTTTCAATAAGCTCCCTGGCGTGCTCGTCAATGGCCTTGAAATTGAGCGCGCTGTGATTGGAATACGGCTTTTCGTCCGCGTTTTGCAGAATAAGATTATCCTCAACCGAGAAATCCAGCACCAGCCCGTGCTTATGCCTGTCCGCCGGTATGCTTGAAATTCCCATGTCGAAAAGCTGGCGCGGCGTTTTATTGTAAGCGTCATGGCCGTTCATGGTTATTGCGCCGTGAGTTGCTTTCTTTAGGCCGGTAAGTATTTCCACCAGCTCGGTTTGGCCGTTGCCGTCTATGCCCGCTATGCCTACTATTTCGCCCTTCCTTACGGTTAAGTCAAGCCCGCGGAGAACTTCAACGTTCCTGTAATCCTTGGCGTGCAGATCATGCACCTCCAGCGCCACTTCGCCCGGTTCTATGGCGGCCTTGTCCACCTTGAACTCAACGCTGCGGCCGACCATCATGGCGGCAAGCTGCTGCTCCGTAGTGTCCGCAACGCTTACGGTGTTTATATATTTGCCCTGGCGGATGATTGTGCAGTAATCCGCAGCGGCTTTTATTTCCTTCAGCTTGTGGGTTATGAGTATAACGGTTTTCCCTTCTCGCGCAAGGTTATGCATTATTTCGATAAGTTCTTCTATCTCCTGCGGGGTAAGGGAGGCCGTGGGCTCATCCAGTATCAATATATCTGCGCCGCGGTACAGCACCTTCAGTATTTCTGCCCGTTGCTGCATGCCTACGGATATGTCCTCAATCTTGGCATCGGCATTCACCTGCAGGCCGTAGCGGGCGGATATTTCGTTCACCTTCGCACGCGCCGCCTTCATGTTCACCCGCCCGCCGGGGAGCATGGGTTCCATGCCGAGTATTATGTTTTCGGCCACGGTGAACGGCTGCACGAGCATAAAGTGCTGATGCACCATGCCTATGCCCAGCTCTATCGCCTTATTGGGGCCGGATATGGAAACCTCTTTGCCGTTTATGAATATTTGGCCGGATGTGGGATGATACAGCCCGTATAATATGTTCATAAGCGTGGATTTGCCCGCGCCGTTTTCGCCCAATATGGCGTGTATTTCGCCCTTGTGAACGGTCAGGTTAATCCCGTCGTTTGCTTTGAAGGAGCCGAACATTTTAACTATGTTCTTCATTTCAACCGTGGGGCGGCTCATATCTATGCGCCCGTTTTCCTCCAAGCCGGCTCACCTCCTTAAAATAAAAAATATGTGTTTGCGTGATGTGATAATGGATTTGTTATAACAAATCCCTGCCCGATATGCTTCGGGCAGGGATGCGCTTATTCAGCTATTAGTCATCCAGGGTGTAGTAATCGGAACCGTAGGCGGCATCAAAGGCCTCGGTAGTGGCGGGAACCTTGATTTCGCCGGAGAGGATCTTTTCCTTGGCGGCGGCAACGGCGGCCTTGCACTCGTCGCTCATCAGGGTGTCGGTGGGGGCTACGTCAACAGCGCCGGAGGTGATGTCGTAGTTGACATCGCTGCCGGGCTTGAGGGTGCCTTCAACGCCGTCCTTGCACAGGGCGAATACGCCGTTGTCAACGCGCTTTACGGCGCTGGTCAGCACGGCTTCGGGGGCCAGAGAGGACTGATCCTGGTCAACGCCTATTACCAGCTTGCCCTGTTCCTTGCCGGCTTCGATTACGCCAAGGCCGGTGGCACCGGCGGCATGGTAAACAACGTCCGCGCCGTTGGTGTACATATTGATGGTGGCAGCCTTACCGCCCGCGGCATCGCCGAAGCTGTTGGCATTGTAGCACTGAATCTGGCAATCGGGGTTGGTGTCACGCACGCCGGCATAGAAACCATAGCCGAAGGTGTTCATGACGGGGCTGACCATGCCGATAACGAAGCCAACGTTGTTGGTCTGGGTCATGGTGGCAGCGGCAACGCCTACCAGATAGGAGCACTGCTCGGTGGCAAAGTTAACGCCGATAACGTTATCGCCAACGCTGGAATTATCAACGATAGCGAAAGTCTGATCGGGATAGTTGGCGGCAACTTCCTTAAGGGTGTCGGCCATCAGGAAGCCGATGCACAGGATAAGGTCATAACCTTCGTCAACAGCGGTCTCGAGGTTGGGGGCATAGTCGGCGTCGGTCTTGGATTCGAAGTACTTAACTTCGCAGCCAAGCTCTTCCTGAGCCCTCTGCAGGCCGGCCCACGCAGAAGCGTTGAAGGACTGGTCGTTGATTCCGCCGGTATCGGTAACCATGGCTACGCGATAGGGTTCCTTGTTGTCGTTAGCGGGAGTGTTGTCCTGGTTCTGATCCGCGGGAGCGGAGCAGCCGATAGCGGCTATGGCTATTACCAGAGCCAGCATCAGAGCAGCAATTTTCTTCATTATGCTTTTATCCTCCGTTTATTTTTGACCATGCGTATTATATATCCGCATGATTATATATATTCTATCAAAAATATGCATGAAATAAAAGATATATTTTTGATATACGCTTTTTTCATGCCATGCTCGCGCGTTATACGGGCCTATTGTCAGCCTATAAGCGCGAAAAATTCGTTCAGCGCGTCCGCATAATCCCCGCAGCAGACCAGATGATGGTTGTTGATGGGATTGGTGAGGAAGTATGAGAAATCGTCAAGCTTAAGCTTTATCTGCGTGCGGCAGAGGCAGGATTCGTGCAGGTTTTCGGTTATCTTGCCGCGCTTTGCAAAGAAGCGGGAAAGATCGCCCGCGGCCTTGAATATTGTGCAGGGGCCTTCGGGAATTTCGCCGGCTATGGCAACGCCGATGTCGGATTCATAATGCGTGGTAAGGCGGATGCTGCGCGGCATGGTTACGGGCAGCGTGCAGTGCGCCAGCACCATTTCACCAGCGGCGGTATCTATGCGGCTGGGGTTGCACAGGAACACATCCTGCCCGGATACCGCGCCGAGTATTGCCATGGATACGGCGGCGGGGATATCGCCTTCACAGCCGGCGTATATACCTTCCGCATTGAGTATGGCAAGGCCGAGGCAGCCGGTGGTGAACACAGTATTGAGAAGATCGAAGCAGCGCACGGTGACCGCGCGAAGATCGTACTTGGCAATTATGCGCTTGAGCGCGCCGTATACATTAAGGCTCTTTTCCATTTCCGCCTTGTCGTAGCCCTGCGCCATGAGAAGCTGAGTATACTGATTCGGCTCGTAGCCGCCCTTCTTGGTTTCTTCTATCAGTTCGCTTATGGGAATATGAACAAGCGTAAGCCCAAGCTTAGCCTGATACGCCGCGCCGTCGGCATCGCTTGCGATAAGCCAATCGGAGGGCGCGCCTATAACGCCAAGCCGCATGCCCTTCAGCTTTTCTATTCCGGCATAGGCCATCTTCAGCGCGTTTATGCGCCTTGCCACGTCCTCAACGCTGCCGTGCAGTATTTCGCCGCGCTTACCCTGCTGCTTTAGGAAGGAAAGTATTTCCATGCTGGCGGCAAGGGAGTTGCTTTCGCCGCTGGTAAGTATATAGCAGGGCTTTTTGCATATGCGCTCGTAGCCTTCCTTGAATATGCCTTCGCTTCCGCCGGAGGCCACGAATACCAGCGCGAAGGGCGCCTTTTCAAATTCGTCCAGATCAACGCGCACAAGCTCCTCGCCAACGGAGCTGCCCACGGTTTTAAGATATTCGTTCGTGCGTTCCCGCGTTACCTGGGTGAGCGGGCTTTGTACCTGAAATACGCTTATTGCCATTATAGGTTCCTCCTGAAGTTAGTTATGATTAAATATATTCTATCATAATATGTGCGGTTTTTGTACTTTATATTCTTCACTATGTTTGATACAATATATCCATCAGCTCATATATGAAAGGATATCCCTAAATGGCAAAGCTATATTTCCGCTACGGGGCGATGAGCTCCAGCAAGACCGCAAACGCCATAATGGTAAAGTATAACTACGGAGAGCAGGGGCAGAAGGCGCTGCTCGTTAAGCCGCGCACCGATACGCGCGACGGCGTGCATATAATGAAAAGCCGCAGCGGCGTTATGGATGAATGCACGCTGTTTGACGAAATGGACTGGGAAGCCGTTAAGCGGAAGGAATATGATTGCATAATTGTGGACGAATCGCAGTTCCTTACCAAGGCGGAGGTGGAGCTGCTGACGGACATTGTGGATGAATACAATGTGCCTGTGATATGCTACGGGCTGCGCGCTGACTTCCGCGGGGAGCTTTTTGAAGGGAGCAAGTGGCTGCTTGCCTGGGCGGACAGCATAGAGGAGGTAAAGACAATATGCTGGTGCGGCCGCAAGGCAACCTGCAACGCCCGCCTTGACGGCAAGGGCGGCATAACCAAGCAGGGCGAACAGGTGGTGCTGGGGGCGGAGGATAAATACATAAGCCTTTGCCGCCGGCATTGGAAGCAGGGCGACCCCGGCCCGAAGCTGAGAAAGCAGTAAAGCGCTATACATAACAAAAAAGTGGCTCACGGCCACTTTTTTACTTATTCGCCCTTGTGCGCTTCAAGAAAATCGTTTAGCTCGCTGTTCAATATGTCCGTTATGAACATATGCCCGGGGCTGTGGGTTATTATTATCGGCGGCTTGGCGTTTTCTATCGCAGCCTGCGGGGTAACGCCGCAGGGCCAGAATACGCATACTTCGCCTTCGCGTATCTCTACGCTGTCGCCGTAATCGGGCCGCATAATGTCCGCAATGCCTATCTCCTCGGGCTTGCCTATATGCACGGGCGCGCCGTGTACGTTTGGCATGGCGGCGGTTATTTTATAGGCAAGTGCGGCCTGCTCGCGCGTCATTGGCCGCATGGAGCATACCGTAGGGCCTGAAAACGGGCCGCAGGGCTTGGTCATAATATTTGTTTTATACATGGGCACGTTGCGGCCCATTGCAATATGGCGCACCTCTATGCCCGCGCGCATAAGCGCCTCCTCAAACGAAAAGCTGCACCCTATAAGGAAGCCAACCATGCCGCTTTGATAATATTCGCTTGCGTCGGTCACTTCCGCGTCAAGCGCGCCGTTACGATATATGCGGTATTTGGGAATGTCTGTCAATATATTGCCGTCCGCTGCCATAAGGCGGGTATAGGGCGAAGCTTTAAGCGTTTCAAGCACGGGGCAGGGGGCGGGATTGATGCGGGCATATTCGGCAAAGTCCGCGGCGTATTCGGCGGGCAGTATTACCAAATTGGCCTGCGCATAGCCCGCGGCCATGCCGGCGGTGGGGGAGGTTATCTCGCCCGCGCGGATGAGCGCGCGCACCTCGCGCGGGGATGCGGTTTTAAGGTCTTTACTCATTGCGCCTTCTCCTTTGCGCTGAATGTATTCGCGCTCAGCTTTATTATCGCAACGCTATCGGACTGCGCATCGCTGAACTCAAAGCGGCGGCCGGCGGTATGCTCGGTTATAAGCGAGAGCGCAAGCTTCTTTTCTTCAATATCGTCAACCATGCTTGCTCTGCCCGCGCCGGTTATGCTTGAATACAGGCAGGAATAATTGCAGGGAGTAGGCCCTTCGGTAACGCGGCTCATGCTGTCCATTTCAAACGCGGCTTCGCATCCGCTGCCGACGGCGCGTATCTTGCGGCCTTCCTTCGCGCTGTGGAAATACAGCGTGAGCGAATCGCCTTCGTGAACGTAGCCGAAGCTCAGCGGCACTATGTAAAGCCCCTCTTCATCCTTAACAGCCACGCGGCAAACGGCGGAATCGGCTATTATCCGCCCTATTCTTGCTCTATCGCTCACCAGTCTGTCCATTCTGCGCATTTTCATAGGTGTCGTCTCCTTTTATTTGGTATGTATATCGACATACGGTAAATCGAATTTTGTCGGATTTTCACTCATCGTCCCACCGGCAGAGGGTGAGCGAGTACCCTTCCCGCACGGGGATGGACGTGAAGCGGGCAAAGAGCCGATCGCCCGATATTTCACCGCGCTCAACAACGCTGAAATGCGAAAAGCTGCCCCCTATACCCGTGCCGAGCAGCTTGACATAGCTTTCCTTTGCCGTCCAAACGGAATAGAACGCCTCCGTTCCGCCGCGACGAGTATACTCTATTTCATTCGGGTGGAAGAAGCGCCGGGAGAGCGCAGCATGATCGCGCGCGGCATGCTGCTCAATATCTATGCCCACATCATAGCGGCACAATGCGCATACCCAAAGCCCGCCCGAATGGGACACGGAGAAGTGCAGCCACGGCGCGTTTTCAAAATACGGCTTGCCGCATTCGCCCTTTGCAATGCAAAGCATTTGCGGAAGCGGCATGGCTTCCTCCGCAGCATACAGGCGCGCAAGGCGGATAAGCCGCTCCGTGCGGCTGTCATCAGCCCCTGTTTCATCAATTATATATATATGCGCGCTGTCAGCTTCCATTTTGCTTTACCTTAATCTGTACACAAAGCCTTCATACGGCTGAAGCTTCATGCTTTCGGCAATGGGCTTGGGCGAATTGGTGAAAAGCAGACATTCGCCCTTTTTGCAGCCCGTAAGCGCAACCTTTGCCGCGCGGTCGGTAAGGTTTATGACCACAAGCAGGCTTTCCGCCCCGTCCGAACGGGTGTATGCCATAACGCGCGGATTTTCGGAATCAACGGGCGCGTATTCGCCGCCTATAAGCGCGCTGTGGCTGCGGCGGAGCGCTATTGAGCGCTTATAAAAGGAGCATACGGAATCCATATGCGTCATGTCGTCCTCAACGTTTATGTGGCTCAGCGAATTTTCGCCCTTCAGCCTGGGCGTGCCAAGTGTGAAGCCGGCGGCGCGGGAATTGTTCCATTGCATTGGGGTGTTTTCGGCATAAAGGCCTATTTCGTCGCCCTGCCGTATTAGCGGGGTACCGCGCCCGGTCATAACGTAAAGGCAGGCGGCCTTGGAGCGCAGGCGGCGCGTAAGCTCCTGCTGCGATGAAAACTGCCCCTGCGCAAGCGAAATGCCGTTCAGGAACCAGCCGCCCTTCAGTTCGCCCTGCACCTGATAATAGTCCGCATCGTGCTTAAAGCGTTTCGCGTCCCCGCCGCAGAACAGCGCGCCGAGGGAGCCGGAAGCGGGGGAGAAAGCCTCCGCCATATGCGCGGGGATATAAAGCTGCATCAGCAGTTCGCGGTTTTCCGTCCGCGTAAGCTGCACGGCGTCCTCAAAGGGTACGTTTTTGCCTATGCCCACCGTGAAGCAATCAGGATACAGCGAAAAAACATTCCTGTTCAGGGCGCACATAGCCCGGTGCAGCGCGCGCTTATCGCCGGATGCGGTGAGCGCATCGGTATTTACGGCAATGCCCATTGCGCCCCTGTCCAGCCAATAGCGCATGGCGGCGGAGGCACGGTCTATGTCCGAAGCATCGTTAAGGGGCATATCGGTTCTCATCTCAAGCACGGTGCCTATCATGCGGGACGCGGCCTTGTCTATAAGCGCGTCAAGATCATCTGCCGTGCCTATTTCAGGGTCTATCATAAAGCCTTCGCCCGAAAACACGGGTGAAAGCATGAGCGTATCCGCGCCCAGCTCCTTTATATAATCTATTTTTGCGGCAATGCCGTTTATGTCGCCCAGCCCATCGGCATCGGTATCGAAAAAGCTGCGCACGTCAACGCGGTAAACCGCCCTTGCTCTCGGGTCCATTGCCTATCCTCGCTTAAAACGGATTGGTGAAGAAAACGTTGAATATAAGCTGATCGCAAAGCACCAGCACGCCCAGCGCCGCAACGTATATGATAAAGCCCTTCAGGCTCTTTTTCGTTATCAGCTTGAGCATCCAGCGTATTGCAAAATAGCCGCTTACGGCGGCAACTATCGTGCCGACTATAACGCAGCCCCAATCCGTGCCCTGAAGGCCCTCCGCCGCAACGTCCGGAATTTGCAGCACAAGGGAGCCGAGTATTGCGGGTATGGACAATATGAACGAATACTCCGCCGCCGCTTCCTTTGAAAGGCCGAAGAAGCGCGCGCCCGCAATTGTGGAGCCGCTCCTTGAAACGCCGGGGAATATGGCAACGCCCTGCATAAGGCCCACGCCGAGGGATTCAGTATACTTCATGTGTTCAATGTCCTTTTTGCCGTGGGACAGCTTTTCGTTGAGGAAAAGTATCGCGGCCGTTATCAAAAAGCCTATGCCTAAGAACTTGCCTTCAAATGCGGAATCAAACAGATCCTTGAATGCAAACGCTATCACCGTTGTAACAAGGGTGGAAAGCAGAAGAAGATATACCTTCTTTTGAAAAGGCTTTTTGATAAGCGCCCAAAGCTGGCGATAGTAAACGGCTATAACGGCCGCAAGCGTGCCAAGGTGCAGCATGGTATCGAAGAACATTGCGCCTTCGTTTATGCCGAAAATATTTTGGAAAAGCACAAGGTGGCCGCTGCTTGATACGGGCAGAAATTCGCAAAGCCCCTGAACAAGGCCGAGCAGCGCCGCAATAAGTATATTCATAATAAAACTTACCCTCCATAAGTATTTATCTGATTATACATATTACCATTTTTTTATAAATATATAAAGGCCGGAATGAGAAAGGTTTATAAATAAAATAAAAAGCGAAGATTGAAAAAAGTCGCATAATAGAGTATGCTGTAATGTAGTCAGCATAATGCTGCACGATAGTAAAGCAATGGAGGAAAGGTATGAATCGCGCTGTTGACAAATGGATAGACGATCATAAGGAAGAACTGATAGAGGCGCTTAGGGCGAACCTGAGCATAGCGAGCGTAAAGGATACCGAGCATGCAAGCGAAGGTGCGCCGTTTGGGCCGATGATAAGAAAAGCGCTTGACGATGCGCTTGCGCGCGGCAAGGCGCTTGGGTTTGATACCGTGGATTACGACGGCTACTGCGGCGCGATAGATATGCCAGGCGGTGATGAGCAGCTTGGCGTTATATGCCATCTGGACGTTGTGCCGGAAGGCACGGGCTGGACGTATCCCCCCTACGGCGGCGAAATACACGACGGCAAGCTTTATGCCCGCGGCACCATGGACGACAAGGGCCCCGCGTTTGCGGCGCTGTATGCCATGAAGGCCATAAAGGAATGCGGCGTACCGCTCAGGCGCAGCGTAAGGCTCATACTTGGTTGCGACGAGGAAAGCGGCATGAGCTGCCTGAAGCATTATAATCAGGTCGCCAAGGCTCCTACGCTCTCCTTCTCTCCAGATGCCGAATACCCCGTTGTGAACAGCGAAAAGATGATATTCCGCACGGAATACGAAAAGAAGTTTGATTCCGCCATAACCCTGCACGCCGGCACCCGCCGCAACGTTGTGCCGGGCGAGGCCGTGGCCACCGTGCCGCTGGCGCTTTCCCGCATAGTACCCATAATGGAAGCGTTTACGGAAGGCAGCGAATTTGCGTGCAGCGCGGAAGCGATAGACGAAAACAGCACAAAGATAATAATGAAGGGCCTTGCGGCGCATGCCTCAGAGCCGGAACACGGCAAGAACGCCATGCTTGCAATGCTTGCGCTGCTGGATAAACTGCCCCTTGAGGGCGAGGACGCACACACTGTGAACGCCCTTACCAACGCGCTGAAGTTCGATTGCCACGGCGAAACGCTGGGCATAGACAGAGAGGATGCATCCGGCAGGCTCACGCTCAATCCCGGCGTACTTGACTGGGACGAAACGGGCATACACCGCCTTACCTTCGACGTGCGCGCCCCCATATCCAGCAAGGCGGAGGAGCTTGAAAAGAAGATAACCGAAGGTATAAAGGAGACCGGCCTTGTGCAGACGGACATAAGCTGGAGCGAAGGCTACTATATAAGCCCCGATGACGAGCTGGTGAAGAAGCTGCTGGACGTTTACGCCGCGCGCTTCGGGCAGAGGCTTGAACCCCTTGCCATAGGCGGCGGAACATACGCAAGGCACATGAAGAACTCCGTGGCGTTCGGCATAGAGCGCCCCGGCGAACCGGGCAGGGCGCATATGCCGGATGAATACATTCCGGTGAACGATCTGATAGAGGACACCAAGACCATTGCGGACGCCATAATAGCCCTTGCGGGAGCGGAAGCGTAAAATACACACTATAACACACATTGCGCGGGAAACGGTAATTGCCGCCGTTTCCCGCACAAAATGCAAACAAATGGCAAACTTTTCTTGAATAAATCTCAAATCGGCCTGTCAAAAGCATTGACAAGCCTAATTCTCTTTGGTACAATGTTAAACTGCGTTAGCATGGTAATCTGTGGGAAATGTCTGCATTTTCCCAGAGACTGCCGCGCTGTTCCCTAAAATGCGGGGTATGCAGGCCCGCGTATACGGGAACGCTCATGCCGGGGCGGCGCATCGGCCATAAACGCCGCGCAAGCGCGATATAGAGGAGTGAACACGATGGTACATGAAGTGCAGATGGGCACAAGGAAACGCATGAGTTTCTCCCGTATCAACGAGGTTCTCGACATGCCGGATCTTATAGAGGTTCAGAAGAACTCCTATAAGCGGTTTGTTGAAGAGGACCTTAGGGAGGTACTTGACGACATTTCCCCGATCACAGACTATACGGAAAAACTCGTTTTGGAGTTTGTCGATTATTCAATCGATTTTGACCATCCCAAATACTCCGTTGAGGAATGCAAAGAAAGGGACGTTAATTACTGCGCGCCCCTGAAGGTACTGGTCAGGCTTATCAATAAGGAAACCGGAGAAGTAAAGGAGCAGCCGGTGTTCATGGGCGATTTCCCGCTCATGACCGAGCAGGGCACCTTTATCATAAACGGCGCTGAAAGGGTTATAGTCAGCCAGCTTGTGCGTTCTCCGGGCGTATATTATACCCGCAGCATAGATAAGCTGGGCAAGAATCTTTATTCCGCCCAGGTAATACCTAACCGCGGCGCATGGCTGGAATACGAAACCGATTCCAGCGAAGTGCTGCACGTTAAGATAGACCGCCAGCGCAAGGTTTACATAACCGCGCTGCTGCGCGCATTGGGCTACGGCACCAATGCCGAAATAATCGAGCTGATGGGCGAAGAAGAAAGGCTGATGAACACTCTTGATAAGGATACTACCAAGAGCGTTGAGGACGGTCTTATAGAGATATACAAGCGTCAGCGTCCCGGCGAGCCCCCCACGGAGGAAAGCGCAAGGAGCCTGCTGAACGCATTGTTCTTTGACCGCCGCTACGACCTGGCCCGCGTAGGCCGCTATAAGTTCAATAAAAAGCTGAGCCTTGCCGCCCGCATAGCCGGACATATAAGCGCAGACGATGTTATAGACCCCGCCACCGGCGAAATAATAGTTGAAGCCGGCAAGCGCATAAGCGCGGAGACCGCCGAACGCATAGAGAACACCGGCTTGCGCGGCATATTCGTCACGGCGGAGGATAAGCGCATAAAGGTCCTTGGCAATCTGTTCGTGGACGCCAAGCATTTCCTCAGCTTCAATCCCGAAGAAGCCGGCCTTAACGAAAGGGTGCATTACCCCACGCTCATGCAGCTGCTCAAGGAAGGCGAGGGCATGGACGAGGAAGAGCTCAAGGCCCTGCTGAAGGAGCATGTTTACGACCTTATACCCAGGCACATTCTGCCCGACGATATGATAGCCAGCATAAGCTACCTTATCGGCATGAATTACGGCATCGGCCGCACGGACGACATTGACCATCTGGGCAACCGCCGCATAAGGAGCGTAGGCGAGCTGCTGCAGAACCAGATCCGCGTTGGTATGACCAGGCTTGAGCGCGTTGTGCGCGAGCGCATGAGCATACAGGACATGGAAACCGCCATGCCCAGCAACCTTATAAATATCCGCCCCGTTACAGCGGCGATAAAGGAATTCTTCGGTTCCAGCCAGCTTTCCCAGTTCATGGACCAGACAAACCCGCTGGCGGAGCTTACGCATAAGCGCAGGCTGAGCGCACTTGGTCCCGGCGGTTTGAACCGCGACCGCGCCACGTTCGACGTGCGAGACGTTCACTATTCGCATTACGGACGCATGTGCCCCATTGAAACCCCTGAAGGTCCTAACATAGGCCTTATAAACTCGCTTTCCACATATGCGCGCATCAATAAGTACGGCTTTATAGAGGCGCCTTACAGGAAGGTGGACGGCAAGAACCATTCCATCAGCAGCGACATAGTATACCTGACTGCGGACGAAGAGGACGACTTCATAGTTGCGCAGGCGAACGAGGCCACCGTTACCACAGAGGAGGGCAATACCTGGTTCACTAAGGATCACGTCGTAGCCCGCTGGCTGGATAAAATAATCGAAGTGCCTGCCGAGCAGGTGCATTACATGGACGTTTCGCCCAAGCAGCTGGTATCCGTTGCAACGGCGATGATACCCTTCCTTGAAAACGACGACGCTAACCGCGCGCTGATGGGATCGAACATGCAGCGTCAGGCGGTTCCTCTGCTCATGCCAGAAGCGCCCGTGGTTGGCACCGGCATGGAATACAAGGCTGCGCACGATTCCGGCGTTGTGGTAGTTGCGCACGAGGATGCAACGGTTATCTACGTTGCAGCCGATAAGGTAGTGACCGAGGATGCAAGCGGCATTCGCCATACGTATAAGCTCATCAAATTCAAGCGTTCCAACCAGGGCACCTGCATAAATCAGCGCCCCATAGTAAACGTGGGCGACAAGGTGAAGGTAGGCGACGTGCTGGCGGACGGCGCAAGCACCGAGCACGGCGAAATAGCCCTTGGCCGCAACATACTGATAGGCTTCATGACCTGGGAGGGTTATAACTACGAGGACGCCGTACTTATAAGCGAAAAGCTGGTTAAGGACGACGTATACACATCCATACATATAGAGGAGCATGAAACTGAAGCCCGCGACACCAAGCTGGGCAAGGAAGAAATAACCCGCGACATACCCAACGTTGGCGAGGATGCGCTCAGCGACCTTGACGAGCGCGGCATAATCCGCATCGGCGCAGAGGTAAGGAGCGGCGACATACTGGTTGGTAAAGTAACGCCTAAGGGCGAAACCGAGCTGACCGCGGAAGAGCGCCTGCTGCGCGCCATATTCGGCGAAAAGGCAAGAGAGGTGAGGGATACCTCCCTGCGCGTGCCCCATGGCGAAGGCGGCGTTATAGTGGACGTGAAGATATTCACCCGCGAAAACAAGGACGAACTTGCCCCCGGCGTGAACGAACTGGTGCGTGTATACATTGCGCAGAAGAGAAAGATATCCGTTGGCGACAAGATGGCAGGCCGCCACGGCAACAAGGGTGTTATTTCAAGGATACTGCCCGAAGAGGATATGCCCTTCCTGCCGGATGGCACGCCGCTGCAGATAGTGCTTAACCCGCTGGGCGTTCCGAGCCGAATGAACATAGGGCAGGTACTTGAGCTGCACCTTGGCATGGCGGCAAAAACGCTGGGCTGGCACATTGCAACGCCTGTATTCGACGGCGCGAGCGAGCAGGATATAAAGGATCTGCTTGTTAAGGCCGGAAAGGATCCGGACGGTAAGACGGTGCTGTACGACGGCCGCACGGGCGAACCCTTTGAAAACAGGGTATCCGTCGGCTACATGTACTATTTGAAGCTGCATCACCTGGTAGACGATAAGATTCACGCCCGTTCCACCGGCCCGTACTCGCTGGTAACTCAGCAGCCGCTCGGCGGCAAGGCCCAGTTCGGCGGACAGCGCTTCGGCGAAATGGAAGTTTGGGCGCTGGAAGCCTACGGCGCGGCGAATACGCTGCAGGAGATACTGACCGTAAAGAGCGACGATATAGTGGGCCGCGTAAAGACCTACGAAGCCATAGTGAAGGGCGAAAACGTGCCCGAGCCTGGCGTACCGGAGTCCTTCAAGGTGCTTATCAAGGAGCTGCAGTCCCTCGGCCTTGACATAAAGGTGCTCAGCGACACCAACGAGGAGATTCAGATCGGCGAAATGATAGACGATGACGACACAACGCCTATCGATGTGAACATGAGCGGGCTTGAGGACGTGCCCGACATGGCGCCGATGGAGAACGATGATCGCTTCAGCGAATTTGATTTCAATGATGACGATGACGATGATTCGGACGCGGACTTCAGCGAGTTCGACGGCGAATAAAACGCGGATGAAGGGAGAGAAAAGCATTGTTCGAGCTGACAAATTTTGACGCTATACAGATTGGCCTTGCATCCCCGGAAAAAATAAGGGAATGGTCGCACGGAGAGGTCAAAAAACCCGAGACCATAAATTACCGCACGCTCAAACCGGAAGTTGACGGACTGTTCTGCGAACGCATATTCGGGCCGACCAAGGACTGGGAATGCCACTGCGGCAGATATAAGCGCGTGCGCTACAAGGGCGTGGTGTGCGATAAGTGCGGCGTTGAAGTTACCCGCGCAAAGGTGCGCCGCGAGCGCATGGGCCACATTGAGCTGGCCGCCCCCGTATCACACATATGGTATTTCAAGGGCATACCCTGCCGCATGAAGATGCTGCTGGACATGAGCCCGAGAAACCTTGAAAAGGTGCTGTACTTTGCGGCATTTGTAGTTACCGATCCCGGCAACACACCGCTTCAGTATAAGCAGGTTCTCAGCGACAAGGAATACCGCGATGCGCAGAACGAATACGGCCCCAAGGCCTTCAAGGCCGGCATGGGCGCCGAAGCCATAAAGGAACTGCTCAAGGACCTTAACCTTGAGGAGCTTGAAAAGCAGCTTAAGGACGAGGTCAACTCCTCCTCCGGCCAGAAGCGCGCAAACGCCATAAAGAGGCTGGACGTTGTTGAAGCCTTCCTTAAGAGCGGCAACAAGCCCGAATGGATAATACTGGACGCGGTGCCGGTAATTCCGCCGGAACTGAGGCCTATGGTTCAGCTGGACGGCGGCAGGTTCGCCACCAGCGACCTTAACGACCTTTACCGCAGGGTTATAAACAGAAATAACCGCCTCAAGAGGCTGCTTGAGCTGCACGCGCCGGACATTATAGTGCGCAACGAAAAGCGTATGCTTCAGGAAGCGGTGGATGCCCTTATCGATAACGGCCGCCGCGGACGCCCCGTTACCGGCCCCGGCAACAGGCCGCTCAAGTCCCTTTCCGATATGCTTAGGGGTAAGCAGGGCCGCTTCAGGCAGAACCTGCTGGGCAAGCGCGTTGACTATTCCGGCCGAAGCGTTATAGTCGTAGGCCCTGAGCTGAAGATGTATCAGTGCGGTCTGCCCAAGGAAATGGCGCTGGAGCTGTTCAAACCCTTCGTAATGAAGAAGCTTGTTGACGACGGCCTTGCGCACAACATAAAGAGCGCAAAGCGCATGGTGGAGCGCGTCCGTACAGAGGTATGGGACGAGCTGGAAGTGGTCATAAAAGAGCATCCCGTTATGCTCAACCGCGCGCCTACGCTGCACCGCCTTGGTATACAGGCGTTCGAGCCAATCCTTGTTGAAGGCCGCGCCATAAAGCTGCACCCGTTGGTATGTACCGCATTCAACGCGGACTTCGACGGCGACCAGATGGCCGTGCATGTTCCGCTCAGCGTTGAAGCGCAGGCGGAAGCAAGGTTCCTCATGCTTGCATCCAACAACATACTTAAGCCGCAGAGCGGCCAGCCTGTTGTGGAACCCACGCAGGACATGGTTCTGGGCTGCTACTACCTTACTTTGCAGCGCGACGGCGAAAAGGGCGAGGGCAAGGCCTTTGCCAGCGAGGATGAAGCCATAATGGCGTATCAGACGGGCGAATGCTCGCTGCATGCCAAGGTGAAAATCCGCATAGAGCGCGAATTTGAAGGCAAGAAGCTGAGAAAGGTTATAGACACCAGCATCGGCCGCGTTATATTCAACAACGCCATACCGCAGGACCTTGGCTTCGTTGAAAGGAACACTGCGGACGATATGTTCAAGCTTGAGGTCGATAAACTGGTCGTCAAGAAGGACATAGGTAAGATAATAGACAAGTGCTACCGCCGTTACGGCGCGGCCGAAACCAGCGAAATGCTGGACCGCATAAAGGCGATGGGCTTCCGTTATTCCACACTGGGCGGCATAACGATAGGCTTCCAGGACATAACCGTGCCGGAAGAGAAAAAGACCATACTGGCCGAGGCCGAGGTTGAGGTAAACAAGATAGACAGCCTGTATAGGAGCGGTTTCCTCAGCGATGCGGAAAGGCGTACCAACGTAATACACATTTGGGACGACGCGACCAACAAGGTCACCAAGACCCTTATGGATTCGCTGGATCAGTATAACCCGATATTCATGATGGCAAACTCCGGTGCCCGTGGTTCCACCAACCAGATCCGTCAGCTTGCCGGTATGCGCGGACTGATGGCCGACCCGAACGGCCAGATCATAGAAGTGCCTATACGCGCAAACTTCCGCGAAGGTCTTACGGTGCTTGAGTTCTTCATCAGCTCCCACGGCGCGCGTAAGGGCTTGGCCGATACGGCTCTGCGTACCGCGGACTCCGGTTACCTGACCAGGCGACTTGTTGACGTTTCTCAGGACGTTATAGTGCGCGAGGACGACTGCTTCGCCCTGCGCGGCGAAGCGCCCAAGGGCATGAAGATAGAGGCCATAATGGACGGCAACAAGGTTGTTGAAAGCTTTGGCGACCGTATACTGGGCCGCTACAGCGTGAACGAGGTTGTCCATCCCGAAACGGGCGAGGTACTGTGCCCCGCCAACAGCATGATAACCTACGACATCCGCAACAGGATAGTGGATGCGGGCATAAGGAGCATGGAGTGCAGGAGCGTATTCACCTGCCGCAGCGACCACGGCGTATGCACCAAGTGCTACGGCGCAAACCTGGCCACCGGCGGAGAGGTGAACATAGGCGAAGCGGTGGGCATAATTGCCGCGCAGGCCATAGGCGAACCGGGTACCCAGCTGACCATGCGAAACTTCCATACCGGCGGCGTTGCAAGCGCAACGGATATTACCCAGGGTCTTCCCCGTGTAGTTGAAATATTCGAAGCACGTAAGCCGAAGGGCTTGGCAGTTATAAGCGAGATCGCCGGTAAGGTTGAAATAACCGAAGGCCAGCGCCGCGAAGCCACCATAACCGGCGACGACGGCGAGGCCGTGAAGTATCTTATACCGTTCGGCGCAAAGCTGAAGGTGAAGAACGGCGACACGATAGAGGCGGGCGACGAACTGACCGACGGTTCCATCAATCCCAACGACATTCTGAAGATAAAGGGCGTAAAGGGCGTGCAGGCCTATATGCTCAAGGAAGTTCAGGACGTGTACCGTTCACAGGGCGTTGAGATAGCGGATAAGCACATTGAAGTAATTATCCGCCAGATGCTGCGCAAGGTGCAGATTGAGGACGCGGGCGATACGGATATGCTGCCGGGCGAGCTGGTGGATATATTCCGCTTCGAGCGCGAGAACGAGGAAATGGTGATGAAGGGCATGCAGCCCGCCGTTGCCAAGAGGAAGCTGCTTGGTATAACCAAGGCCGCCCTCGCAACCGATTCGTTCCTGAGCGCCGCATCCTTCCAGGAGACCACCAGGGTGCTGACCGAAGCCGCCATAAAGGGCAAGGTAGACCCGCTGGTAGGTTTGAAGGAAAACGTAATAATCGGCAAGCTGATACCCGCGGGCATAGGAATGAAGCGTTACCGCAACGTGGAAGTGAAGCCCAAGAACGCCGAACAGTAATAAAAGCAAACGCATATTTGGGCCGCGTGGGGCGCATAAGTTCCATTGCGGCCCAAAGCATAACCGCGTAAGGAGAACAGTATATGACCCAACCAAAGTATACAAACGCGGACTGTCCGCTTTACGGCAGCGAATATTGTGCGGCGCTGAACATGGAAAGCTGCGAAAAATGCACGGTGGATTGCACTGACGAGGAAAAGACCGCGCGCGTGAAGCAGGATCTGGCGGACATGGCCGCCCTGCTGCCGGAGGACGGCATGGCAAAGCTGTTTACCGGCGAAGAGTGTGTGCTGTGCAAAGGCGAAAAGAGCAAAAGGGAATACTATGCCTTTTTCGATATGGGGCATCCCGGCGCGCGCAAGCACAGGGCGAAGGGGCTGCTGGGCCTGCTGAAAAAAGAGCCGCGCTTCGGCTCATTGCTTCCGGCGCAGGTTAGCTGCTGCAAAGAATGCAAGCAGCGCATGACCCGCCTGAGCTACGTTAAGGGGCTTATAATAGCCGCGTTTTTGCTAAGCGGCCTTATAGTGCTTAGCCTTAGGAGCGTGAACGAGCCGCTCATGGCTATTACGCACGGGCTGCCGTTTTATATATTCGCGGCGTGGGCAATAATAGGCATAGCGGTTGCGGAAATAGCCTACCGCGGCATGAAGCGCAGCTACGCAAAGCGGACGTACCTCAACGTGATGAATGCGCCGATGCTTGCGGAGCTGAAGGAGAAGGGCTGGTTTGAGCTGTTTGCCGAGCACGGCGTGAGCAGGCTGGTATTCTCCAAAAAGCCGATGAGCCATGGCCTGTTTGCCGCAATGCCGGACGAGATGATAAATAAAGACGGTATTCATGGCGAAAAAAGCGAAAATGCCTAAAAATTCCGGCTATATCGATTGACAAGCCGCGAAATGAATGCTACAATACCTAAGTTGCGGAAAATGTCCCTTTCAAGGGGTTGCAAGGGATTTTCTTAATATAAAGAATATTAATTTTGTTTGGAGGAAATTCTTCAATGCCGACCATTAACCAGTTGGTTCGCAAGGGCCGTGAGCAGGTGAGCTACAAGTCTAACTCCCCTATCCTCAAGCAGTGCCCCCAGCGCCGTGGTGTCTGCACCGCGGTTCGTGTTCTTACACCTAAAAAGCCTAACTCCGCTCTGCGTAAAATAGCGCGTGTACGCCTGACCGATGGTCTTGAAGGTACCGCGTACATCCCCGGCGTGGGACATAATCTGCAGGAGCACAGCGTCGTCCTCATAAGGGGCGGCCGCGTAAAGGATCTGCCTGGTGTTCGTTACCACATCATCCGTGGCGCACTCGATACCGCGGGCGTAGCCAAGCGTATGCAGGCCCGTTCCCGCTACGGCGCCAAGAGACCCAAGAAATAAGGAGGGAAATTAAGATGCCGAGACGTGGATTTGTACCCAAGAGGGAAGTTCTTGATGACCCTATGTACGGCGGCAAGCTGGTGACGAAGCTCGTCAACCAGGTCATGCTGGACGGTAAGCGCGGTACCGCGCAGAAGGCTTGCTACGGCGCGTTTGAAATCATTCGCGAAAAGACCGGCCGCGAGCCTTTGGAAGTATTCGAGCAGGCCATGAACAACATCATGCCCGTGCTTGAGGTTAAGGCCCGCCGCGTTGGCGGCGCCACCTATCAGGTACCTATCGAGATAAGGCCCGGAAGGCGCCAGACTCTCGGTCTCAGGTGGCTGGTAAGCTATGCCCGCGCCCGCAGCGAGCACACCATGATGCAGCGCCTTGCCGGCGAAATCATGGACGCCGCAAACCAGACCGGTTCCGCCTTCAAGAAGAAGGAAGATACCCACAAGATGGCCGAGGCCAACAAGGCTTTCGCGCACTATCGCTGGTAATAACGGCAATATACTGCTGCAAAAACGGATCCGGCTTAACGGCTGGGTCCGATTTTCTGCAAAAAGCGGAAGCGGCGTGTATATAGATTTTATAAAATTTTTTGTAGAGGAGGGCTGCAAGTGGCCAGAGAAACCCCGCTTGAAAAAACGAGAAACATCGGCATCATGGCCCACATCGATGCCGGAAAGACCACCACTACCGAGCGTATACTTTACTATACCGGCAAGATACACAAGGTAGGAGAGGTACACGAGGGCGCAGCCACAATGGACTTCATGGTGCAGGAGCAGGAGCGCGGTATAACCATCGCTTCCGCTGCCACCACCACCTATTGGCGGCAGCATCGCATCAACATCATCGATACCCCGGGTCACGTTGACTTCACAATGGAAGTTGAGCGTTCGCTTAGGGTACTGGACGGCGCCGTGGCAGTATTCTGCGCAAAGGGCGGCGTTGAGCCCCAGAGCGAGACCGTATGGCGTCAGGCCAGCAAATACGGTGTGCCGCGCATAGCCTATGTCAACAAGATGGACATAATAGGCGCGAACTTCTATAACGTGGTAAAGATGATGAAGGACAGGCTTGGCGCAAACGCCGTGCCTATTCAACTGCCCATCGGCGCGGAAGCCGACTTCCGCGGCATGATAGACCTTATAACCATGAAGGCCGAGGTTTATTACGATAACGACGGCAAAGACATAAGGATAGAGGATATCCCTGCCGACATGGTGGAAAAGGCCGAAGAGTACCGCACCGCCATGATTGAAGCCGCGGCGGACGTGGACGAAGAGCTGATGGAAAGATACCTCGGCGGTGAAGAAGTAAGCAACGAGGATATTATGAAGGCCCTGCGCAAGGGCACCATAGCCAACCAGATAGTGCCCGTTGTATGCGGAACGTCTTACAGGAACAAGGGCGTGCAGCCCCTGCTCAACGCGATAGTGGACTTTTTGCCCTCTCCGCTGGACGTACCCCCTGCGGAAGGCACCAGCGTGGACGGCACGGAGATAATAAAGACCGAATGCAGGGATGATGCACCGTTCGCGGCGCTTGCGTTCAAGATTGTTGCCGACCCGTTCGTGGGCAAGCTGACCTTCTTCCGCGTATACAGCGGCACGCTTCAGTCAAATTCCTATGTTTACAATGCTTCCAAGGGTAAGCGCGAGCGCGTTGGTAAGATAACCCTTATCCATGCCTCCAGCCGTACCGAAATTCCCGAGGCACACGCGGGCGACATAGCTGCGCTTGGCGGACTGAAGGAAACCGGCACGGGCGATACGCTTTGCGATGAAAAGCATCCGCTGCTGCTTGAAACCATAGAGATTCCGGACCCCGTTATACAGGTGGCCATAGAGCCCAAAACCAAGGCCGGACAGGAAAAGATGGGCCTTGCGCTTGCAAAGCTTGCCGATGAGGACCCCACCTTCCGTACCTTTACCGATAAGGAAACGGGCCAGACAATAATAAGCGGCATGGGCGAGCTGCACCTTGAAATAATCGTGGATAGGCTTATACGCGAGTTCCACGTTGAGTGCAAGGTCGGCCGTCCGCAGGTTGCATACCGCGAGACCATATCCCGCACCGTCAAGAGCGAAGGCCGTTACGTTCGCCAGACCGGCGGTCACGGCCAGTACGGTCACTGCGTGGTGGAATTCTCCCCGCTGGAACCCGGCGCCGGATTCGAATTCGAGGACAAGACCGTTGGCGGCGTTATTCCCAAGGAATACATACCCGCTATCAAGGCCGGCATAGAGGAAGCCTCCAAGACCGGCTCGCTTGGCGGATTCGAGGTTGTGGACTTCAAGGCAACGCTGCTTGACGGCAGCTATCACGACGTTGACTCTTCCGAAATGGCATACAAGATCGCCGCTTCCATGGCGCTCAAGGATGCGCTGGAAAAGGCCGGCTGCGTGCTGCTTGAACCCGTTATGAAGGTTGAAGTCGTGATGCCTGATGAATATATGGGCGACGTTATAGGCAATCTTACCTCCCGCCGCTGCCGCATAGAGGGCACCGATACCCGCGGCAATGCGCAGGTTGTAGACGCGATATGCCCGCTGAGCGAAATGTTTGGCTATGCAACGGACCTCAGGTCCCGCACGCAGGGCAGGGGCACGTTCACAATGCAGTTTGACCATTACGAGCAGGTGAGCGAGGCTGTCGCGAAGAAGATTTTAGGCAAATAAACATAAAAACAACTATTTTTGAAGGAGAAAGAAAATGGCAAAGGCAAAATTCGAGCGCACTAAGCCGCACGTAAACATCGGCACGATAGGCCACGT
>ULTY01064479.1_pt1 | contig 27593 bp, 20 predicted proteins | sample 1958021 | NCBI WGS metagenome assembly ULTY01 (sample SAMEA4835746, study PRJEB28245) | human gut metagenome | biome: gut microbiome; material: fecal sample | place: Denmark | collected 2008 | reverse complement strand
CCCCCGCCATGAACATCCACCGCAATCCCCTGTGCGGGCGAAACTTCGAATATTTCTCCGAGGATCCCCTGCTCGCCGGAAAGTGCTGCGCCGCCGATGTGCGCGGCATCCAGTCGCAGAAAATCGCCGCATCCGTAAAGCACTTCGCCTGCAACAACAGGGAGTCGAACCGCTTTGAATGCGATTCCAGAGTTTCCGAGCGCGCGCTCAGGGAGATATATCTGCGCGGCTTCGAGATATGCGTCAAAGAGGCTGACCCGTGGACAATTATGTCCTCCTACAATCTCATCAACGGCTCCCACACCTCGGTAAGCTATGAGCTGCTCACCGAGCTGCTCCGCAACGAATGGGGCTTCAAGGGCGCCGTCACGACCGACTGGGGCGTTCACAGCAGCCACTCCGACGAGGTTCTCGCCGGGAACGATGTCAAGATGGGCGACGGCGAGCCCGAGGAGCTGAAAGCCGCATTTGAAAGCGGCAAGATAACCCGCGCCGACCTTGAGACGAGCGTCAGACGCATACTCGAACTGACGATGAAAGTCGCGGAATAAATCAGATTTAAAGCAAAAGCAGTCGCCCCCGCGGCTGCTTTTGCATGTTCGGGCTATATTACGCACGTTTTGTCTGCGGCTTTTGGCAAAAATCGACATTGCAAAATATATTTTTCAATGATATACTTTAATTATTAATGCAGCGTTATTAATCGTTGATGGGGGCCGCCATAAGTCTGTCCACAAAAGCCAGGGATGCCTTTTTTCCACCTTTTGTGCATCGTCTTTCCCCTGCGGTCGGATTATCTCCGTTTTGTGCACCCGCAGGCGGCATTTTACGGGCAGAGCGGCGGATAAATAACGAAAAGAATTCAGTCTTTTGGTTATTTGATTGATAACGCTGCGTTATAAATATTTCAGGCGGTCGGCGATTTTTCGCCCGCCGTTATTTTCTTGATGTTTTTCGCCGCCATTGCGGATTTTTCGCAAAATATATAACTGTATATATAACAAACCGCTGATTTCAAACGCCTGCGGACGGCGCTGATCAGCGGTTTACTATATGTAGAATTTTAAAGAAAAATCAATACGAGCATCAAATTCAGGATTTTCTCCACACCATCTTGTCAACAATGCCGGTATATGACTGAATGATTTTCACCACTCTGCCGCTCACATTTTCATCTGTATAATCTGCAACAGGGACGCCAAAATCCGAATTTTCATTCATTTTAACAGCCAACTTTACCGCGCGTAGCAACTCCGTTTTATCTATCCCTGCAAGCATGAAGCAACCTTTTTCAAGAGCCTCCGGCCGTTCCGTAGATGTTCTTATACAGACCGCAGGAAAAGGTTTTCCGATACTCGTAAAGAAGCTGCTTTCTTCGGGCAGCGTGCCACTGTCGGAAACGACCGCAAAGGCATTGAGCTGAAGCTTGTTGTAATCGTGAAAGCCAAACGGTTCATGGCATCTGACGCGGCTGTCGAGAACAAACCCGCTCTTTTTCAGTCTCTCCCTACTTCTCGGGTGGCACGAATACAGTATCGGCATATCATACATCGCCGCGAGTTCATTTATTGCAGAAAACAGCGACAGAAAATTTTTCTCCGTATCAATATTTTCTTCCCTGTGGGCAGAGAGTAATATATATTTTCCTGACTGCACATCTAATTTTTCAAGCACATTGCTTTTCTCTATCTCTGCGAGGTTTGCGCGGAGCACTTCAGCCATTGGGGAGCCGGTCACATACGTTCTCTCTTTCGGAAGTCCGCACTCGGCAAGATATCTGCGCGCGTGCTCAGAATAAGCCATGTTCACATCGGAAATTATATCAACTATGCGTCTGTTAGTCTCTTCCGGCAAGCACTCATCCTTGCACCTGTTTCCGGCTTCCATATGGAATATCGGGATATGGAGTCTCTTTGCCGGTATTGCCGAAAGGCAGGAATTCGTGTCGCCGAGTATAAGGAGTGCATCCGGCTTTATTTTCTGCATTAACTTATAGGAATAATTTATTATGTTGCCTATCGTCGCGCCGAGGTCATCTCCGACGGCATCCATATACACATCGGGATCATCGAGCTTTAAATCATGAAAAAATACACCGTTCAGGTTGTAGTCGTAATTCTGCCCGGTATGCGCAAGTATGCAGTCAAAATATCTTCTGCATTTGGTTATCACGGCAGAAAGTCTGATTATCTCAGGTCTCGTGCCTATTATTATCAGAAGCTTCAGCTTTCCGTTATTTTTAAAGCTTATATTTTCAAAATCTTTCATCTTTCCACCGCCTCTCCGAATGTGTCCGGGTGTAAAGGATCGAACTGTTCATTCGCCCACATAAGCGTTATTAAATCCTCATTATCACTGAGATTTATTATATTGTGCGTATATCCGGGAAGCATACGCACAGCTTCTATCTTTTCTCCGCTCACTTCGAAATTCAATATCTCATCCGACCCTATTCGTCGTTCCTGTATCAGCGCATGACCAGAAACCACAATAAATATCTCCCATTTACTGTTGTGCCAGTGCTCGCCCTTTGTTATGCCGGGTTTTGATATATTGACGCTGAACTGCCCGCAATTGGCGGTTTTCAACAGTTCCGTAAAGCTGCCGCGAGCGTCAACATTCATTTTCAAAGCGGAAATTGCTTTTTCACGCGGCAAATACGACAGGTATGTGCTATACAGCTTTTTTTCAAAGCTTCCTGCCGGGATATCCGGCATCACGAGCGTGTCCGGCTGACTCTTGAATGTGTTGAGAATCTCAACTATTCTGCCGAGCGTAACATGATGAGTTATCGGCACGGTGCAAAATTTACCGCTGTCCGATTCAATCGTGTTTGCTCCCTCGAAATTACATCTGTGTTCTTTTGCGTTTATGACATCTAACATCTCACCGACAAGATCGTCAATATAAAGCAGCTCCAACTCTATATCCGGATCGCTGACGCTTATAGGCAAATCATTTGCAATATTATTGCAGAATGTCGCTACGACGCTGTTATAGTTAGGGCGGCACCACTTACCGAAAAGGTTCGGAAAGCGATATACGAGTACGCGTGCGCCCGTTCTTTTTGCATAGTCAAGGAACAGATTTTCCGCCGTAAGCTTTGATTTACCGTATTCACTGTTTGCATACCGCCCTGCAAGAGTTGCCTGAACGGATGACGAAAAAACTATCGGACAAGTATTGTTATGCTTTTCGAGCAACCCAATCAGCGCTGATGTGAATCCCACATTTCCTGTCACAAATTCGCTGCTGTCTTTTGGTCTGTTTACTCCGGCAAAGTCAAAAACAAAATCGGTATCTTTGCAAAATCTTTCAAGCTCAGCGGAATCTGTACCGATGTCATACTCAAAAATATTATCTATTTTGAGTTCCGGTCTTGTGCGATCCTTGTTGTCCCTGATATTCTTTAACGACTCAACAAGGTTTCTCCCAACAAACCCGCGAGCTCCCGTAACAAGTATATTCATCAGCAGTCTCCCCCAAATAGTTTGAGCTTTCTGAGCAAATTCTTCATACCTTCCACATCGAGCCTCTGTGTGTTGTGAGATGTATATTGTCCGACAGTCTCAAGAGCTTTACTTCCATTTTTAAAATAGTTGTCATAATTAAGATCACGGTTATCCGCATGTATGCGGAAAAATCCTGGAAGATCCTCTGCTCTGAGCATTTCCTCCTCTGTTACAAGCACCTCATAGACCTTTTCGCCGTGGCGTGTGCCTATAACGGACATCCCGACATCAGATTGCCTCAGTTCAAGTATAGCACGCGCAAGCGTTTCAATTGTCGCGGCCGGAGCTTTTTGGACAAACAAGTCGCCCTGCCCCGCATTTTCGAATGCATAAAGCACAAGATCCACTGCATCATTGAGTGTCATCATAAACCGTGTCATATCAGGGTTTGTGACAGTAAGCGGTTTCCCTTCCTCTATCTGCTCGCAGAACAGCGGAATGACCGATCCGCGCGACGCCATAACATTTCCGTAACGTGTCAGGCACAGCACGGGATCATCTGCCAGCATCTGCCGCGATCGAGCTATGACATTTTTCTCCATCACGGCTTTTGTCATGCCCATAGCATTTATCGGATACGCCGCTTTGTCGGTCGAAAGAAACACCGCCTTTTTGACATGGTTTTCCACGCAGGCATCTATAACATTATTTGAACCGATAACATTGGTCTTTACCGCCTCCATCGGATAGAACTCGCAGGACGGAACCTGTTTAAGTGCCGCGGCATGAAACACATAATCCACTCCGCGGAACGCAGGAGCTATAGAACGGTAATCGCGAACATCTCCTATGTAAAATTTGATTTTATTTGCACTGTCCGGATATGCCAGTTGATAAGCATGCCGCATATCATCCTGCTTTTTTTCATCGCGGGAAAGTATTCTTATTTCCTCTATGTCGGTTTCCAAAAAACGGTCAAGTACAGCATGTCCGAAGCTGCCGGTTCCGCCGGTAATTAAAAGGGTTTTTAAAGAAAACAAACTCACAGGTATAACTCCTTTTCAAACATTTCAATCACTAAAAATATTAATTATCACTATATAGTTACCACAAGCATTAAAATAGCTCTTCATTACTTTTCTTTATCTTTCAAATTGAATACCATTTCAGCTAATGATACTGCTCTAAGTTTCACTCTATTTGATATTGCTATTATTAACTTTCTAATTGAAAATAGCTCCGATACTCTATTACGAAGATATTCGAGCAATGCGCATAACAAAAACACAAATAGCGCTATTCCCAAAAGAAAAAGAATCAAAAACGGACTCTGAACATAATTACCAGGCCTCAATAGTTTTTCCCATAAGAAAGCTCTTATCTCTGGTTGTTCATGAATCAAATAAACACCAAAAGTAAGTGATGATAATAGAGTCACCACTTTTTGAGCTAATCTGTTTGTAATGCTGAGGCCTTCAAAAAAGCGAAACAGACTGGCTGAAGCAATCACCATAGTAATAGAACTATATGATAAAAAAATACTATCCCCCATGGATTCTCCAACTATCTTGTTTGTAAACAATTCCATGCCTATCTTCCATATGGCAGAAAAGAGACACACTAAAAAATAACATAAAAAATAACGCAGTTGAGTCCTCTTTGCTGGATACAGCCTAAAATATGCTGCAATCATATATAGAAACGCAAAGAATAATGGATCATAGCTATTTGTTGAAGTAAATTTCTTCCAAAAGAATAAATTCTGGAGTACAATGTATATGAAAAAAAATGTAGCAATAAAAAATGCATGCTGACGTTGACTCATTGTATGAATAGCAGCATTTAAAAGCGGAATCAAAACATACATTAAAAGATATGTAGTAACAAACCAATATCTTTGCTGTGTAAAGGGGAGACAAGCTCTCAGGAGAGACTCTATTTCAAATGGAACAATACCGCTAATACATACAAAAATATAAAGCGTAACGGACCAAAAAAAAGTCTGCCACCATATAAAAAATACTTTACTAAGCCTAAATTTATATGTACAGAGGAAATAACCACTAATCAATACAAAACAATTGACATGAACTGAAAGAAATGCCCGTAGTATGTTTACAATGTAATAGTTTATACTGTTTGGAGATAAAGTATCTAAAACGTGGCCATGAACCATTGCGTGTCCTAAAACAATTAAAAACATGCACAACACCCGGAGCGCATCCAGTGAAGTATTTCTCTCATGTATGGAGTTTTCTCTCACAAACTTTTCGTTTCTTTGAATAACTTTTTGCATATCTTCACCTTGATTTTTCATATCTTGTAACAAACCTTTTCTACTGTAAAGATTTTACAAATGCATTAATATTTTTTATAACTTTAGTGAAGAAATTTGTTTTATGTCTATCATGAAGCGCTTCAGATTGGGCAGCCCCACACACAGTATATATCCTCCACAAGTGATAATAAAAACACCTAAATAGTACATTTCCATTGTCCGTAGCCAGTATCTAACTGTAGTGAATATGAGCACTCCGCCAATACATTCCACAGTAAATTTCATGAGAAACTTACAGTCAAATAAATCATGTATTGATGCATGAAGTTCATTCGCACTATAATGTAAAATGAAAGCTCCCAACCCAAGTGATACCAGCAGCGTTGCTATCGCAGGCCCCACAACGCCAAAAAAATGGTAAAATATAATATTTAAAACAAAATTCACAACCAGGCCAGTAAGCCCGATACGCATCAAAAGCTTTGTTTTTCCGGAGGCAGTCAAAATTAATGTAATGCTTGCAAAATGGAAAATATCGCTGATAATATAAATGCAGAACACAGGAAGTCCGCTTAAGTATTTTTCGGAATACAGCAAATTCATAGCCTCTGGAGCTGCCGTCAGCACACTAAGTGCAAATAACGCAGTAGAAATATAGGAAATCTCCAAGTATGACCGATAGGTCTCTACAGCATCTATATACCGTCTTTCCACTATTTGCCGCGTTATATGCGGAAGTAGTACCGTCATAAATGATATGAGAACAATATCGAACGGTAAAACCCTCGCGGCATTAGAATAAATTGCAAGAGTCTCCGTATCTGACATAACCGAAATTATATACTTGTCTATATCGCGGTTAAGAGCATTTACAAGTGTAAACACGGCCATCGGTATACTGTATTTCAATATGCCTTTTGATAGCCTAAAATCACAAAAAGCAAGACGCATATGGCAACCGGATTTTTTTAGTGACCATAGAAAAAACAAAATCTGTATACTGTTAAGTATAATTGACACAAATAGAATAAGCCCAACACTTTTCATGCGCATACCTGCTGTTATAGCACATATCAACTGTGCTATAGAAATAATCAGATTTCTGACCGCAAGTTGGCGTGCTTTTCCAACTGAAACAAGCAATACTTGTAACAAGGAAATACCATTTTGCAGCAAAGGGGAAAATGCTGCCAAAAACAAATAGCGTCGCAACTCTGGATTTCCAAAATACTTGCAGATTGGTCCTGCTAATATAACGATTGCGATACCCGCAAGCATCCCTATACAGCATTGCATCGTTAATATCGTCGCAACATAGGACTCGCGCTTTTGTGTGTCTTTAGTACCACAATAATAAAAATTGATTGCATCGATAAACCCAAATGTTGTGAGAGATGCCGTTGTAGAAACAATAAGCAAAACCTGTGAGTAAGTGCCATATGCAAATGTCGAGAGATATGTAGAGAGCACCCGTGTTGTTATGAGACTTAAGCACATCGTCATTAATCTGACCAATGCAAGTAACGTAGCGTCACCCGCTGCGTTGTCATTAATTAGGCAAATTTTCTTCATAACTTATATCCTCTGTGCTACATACTCTTTACATGGAATTAATTTCCTGCTTTACAAGTGCTGCTGTTATTTCATGATTGTGATTTTTAATTCCAAGCTGCCGTGCGTGCTCAGCGTATTCGGCACGAAACTCCGGATCTAGAACCAGCTTTGTTAAACCTACTTTCAATTCAGAAATATTTGTTACAACAAGAGCCCCTTTTTCCTGCTTTAAGTATTCCGAGGAAACACTTCCTTCTGGTGCGTAACAAAGCAACGGACGCCCTGAGCATAAATATTGCGCAAGCTTTGTCGAAAACGCGTAATGAAGCCTAGAAACAATTTCTTCATCAAAGCTCTCGACATGTAGCAGTATATCTGATTTTTCTAAGACATTGTGAATCACCTGAGCAGACACAAAACCATGATACCGAATGTTAGTATGCTGTTCGAACTTTGCTATATCTTCATCTGTGGCATTCCCATAGAGATCGATAAAAAGACTGTGGTCGATATCATACAGTACATCAGCAATTTGAACAAGGGAATCGACACGACCGACACCTAGATTACCAAAATACGAAATCACTGGTGAAGAATGTGAACGATATGGAACGAAATCTAAAGATGCACTGTTATACGCAACGATCTGCCGGGAACTCGGCGGATAAACTCTCAAATAGCCATTCATAAGCTGCTCACAGTTAAAAATAGTTAACGATGAGATTTCGTTGAGGCGTTGATATAGTTTTTCTACCTTATAGTAATATGCACGCTCTAATCCCTTTCGCTTTTTGATATCTATGATCCGATAAGCTTCTCCATTGTAGAGAACCAGCTTTGCCGAAGTTCGTTTAATCGTACTCAGCACAAGCCGATCCATAAAGATGCTTTCACCGACCATATATATCACCACATCTGGTGCAAACTCATCAATCCAATATTCTAACACTTTGTGTCCCCACGGACTGATCTCCCACAATATCTCCCGCAGCCACTTCAGCCCAAAATTATATTTGCGTTTTTTCAGCCACAATGGAATTCGAGATACAGATTTGCCCACAAGTTTTCTGTCAATTTGTTCAGATACAGTCTGTGAATTATCGGTATTTACATTGAAAATATGCTCTGTCTTTTTCCCGATAAACGCTTTCAGCATTTGCATATCTGTCACACGGAAATAATTATCTGCCGCGGAATAGTCCGGTTCTTCAACATCGCAATAGAATTCTGCCTTTTCCTCGCTACGCCATGCTGAAAGCAGATGTTTCATTGTGATTCCGTTTGCATTTTCGTCAGAAAAACCACTATGAGAAAATAATAATACGTTACTCAATGCGTGCACCCTTTCCTGTACACTTATTATTATTTTAAAATACGGATTTCAAGAATATCAATGAAAAGAACCGATTGAAACAGCATTGTCTTAAAGCCCTGTGCTGTGGCAACCAAGGGTAATTTGTTTTCAAAATGATCTCTCCAACATATTAACTTTTCCTGTATTTTACAACTTTTGCGGGGTTTCCACAAACTACAGCATAAGGTGGAACATATTTTGTTACTACTGAGGACGCCCCAATAATTGCTCCGTTCCCAATGGTTACACCCGGTAATATAGTAACACGACTTCCGATCCAAACATCATCACCGATACAAACCGCTTTTTCAACCGATTTTCCTTGTTCTTGCATGGGAATATCTGTTCTTGAAGTCTCATGATTATAGGTGTATATAAAACACTCACGACCCATCATTACATAATCACCAATAACAACCCGCCCATAAAGTCTGCAGCACTCCCCAATTCCCGAATAATCTCCAATTTCTGTTGTGTGCGAAAAATGAGCAAATCTTTCAATATTAATATGCTTTCAGGCCCTTGTGAGCATTAAATTTGCGGCTAATGCACGAATCTGCTTACCGGCCAAATTGATCACAGCATTGGATTTGGGCAGATGATTTCCAATTATATTATAAAGTAAGTATCCTACTATATAAGAAAGTTTCATATTAATTAAGTAACTCCTTCCCTTGTAAGCAGTCATTTTGTTGAATGCCAATGGAGATAATAGCAAGGTAAAGCAAAGTATAAACAGAAACAGAAAACATTCCCTGCAGCGAAAAAAATATCACAATGAATACAATTAATGGTGAATAGTTAAACAGTTTTGATTTTGCGTTACCTGTTGCGTATTTTTTATATATCCTAATAATTAAAATTCCAAAATACAACAAGAACAGGATCAAACCGAACAGTCCAAGATAGTATTGAATTTCTAAAAATAAATTGTGCGTTCCTTTCTTTAGAAGATGTGCAGACAATCCTTTACCCCAAAGCATTATCCCCGGAGATGACGATATTTCTCGTAAATATTCATCTAATATAACTAAGCGACCTGTTGTCAGCTCATTCACAGAAGAAGCGTTGGTAATTCGATAAAGTGTAGTTGCAAATAATGTTTTTGAAAGAAGGAGCGCCAAAAGCACTGTACTGACAGTGAACGTGACAGCAAGAATATAATGCTTGTCTCGAATAAGATAGAAAAGGCACAGAAGCCAATATAAGCACAAGAGAACTAAGAATGTTTTACTATATGTTAATGCTCCAAACAAAAGCATGAAAGTAATGCCTAACATGAACAAGCGTTTCGATATATATTTTTTTAAATTAAGCAAAGTAAGTAAAACAATAGACATGATTACGAGCGACATATAGTAATTGGGGTCACGAAAAAGTCCGTGAAAACGTGTAAGATCACTGCCAAAATATGCTGGAACTTCCTTTCCAATAATTTTGACTATTGCAGGAGAACTTCGAAAAATAAGAGCATAGACAGAAGACACTGATACGCTCAATACAAACAATTCAAGGTTCAAGACAATGGTTTGTTCATCAAGGAATGAGATCATAAGGTATATGATAAGCAACTGGCTAACACATAGAACGAAATTACTGAACGAAAACTGCATTCGCAACAGCAAATAGCATACCAAAAGCAACAAAAATATTGATGAATTATCCAAGACCAATTCATTCCGAATAATAAACCATACTATGGCAATTAAACTTAAAATAACAACTAAAGAACGTCCACTTGGAAGAGCAAAAATCGCAGCTACACTAACCAAACAACAGTAATCAACACTAAAAATACGTTCATCGTATCTTATCAAACGATATATACATATTAGAAATGCCACATAGTTTAACCATGAACCCACAAACGGTGACAAGTAAATGAGCATCATAATAGCACAAATGCTTGGTATCGGATAACGCAATCTATCACAAACTAATTTAATTCGTTTCATTTCATTTCCCTATCAGTTCAGCGAACTGGTTTATCGCTTTTTTATTATCAACATCGGCGCTTTGAATTCGTGAACGAACATATTTCAATGTGTCGCGATTCAGGAGTATTTCTTTCAAGTATTGGTTAATCGAAATTTGTGAATTTTCACAAACCCAACCGCAACCACGTTCTAAGATCATCTCTCTCGCGGATGTTGTGGCGGTGCTAAGAATTGGAATGCCTAAACAGTACGCCTCATCTATGATCATAGGTGCTGCTTCATTAAACGATGTAATGAGAAGTAAATCCGCATTACACATATATCGATAAGGATTTGATTGTTCACCATACAAATGAACGAAATCTGTTCCATTATATTCGGATGCAACATCAATTAATTTTCTCTTCATTGGACCGTCTCCAACAATATGGAGTTCCGTCGGAATACCAACCCGATTTACATGGGAAATTGCCTGAATTGCACGTTCTATTCCTTTTTCATGTGCCAATCGGCATACCATTACAACATGAAATCTCCCTTCTTCATATGTCACAGGGTTTGTTTTTGACTGACTTAAAATTTGCTCATATCGATGAAAGTTCATTACGGTGACACATTTTTGCTCCAGCTCCGGCATGACCCGAAGAAACGCATTGCGGCATCCATCTGAACAAGCCGCGATTTTATCAAAAGCAGGGTACAATGCATTGTTCTTAGGATGATTAGCTCCACAATTTTCATAATCACAATGCAGAAAAGAAATTTTTTTCTTGGCATGAACTTTTTGCAGTACGAATTCATTTATACCGCCGTAAAAGGAATGAATATTCCCGTTTTGAAGATAAGAAATCGCCACATCATATTCTTCCGGCAACGATTCCTGACTAAGCGATATAAGGCGCATCACAAACGGACGACCGAACAGTTTGCATAAAGTCGCTAGAACGCCACGCGTTAGCCTATCTGATAATCGATTTTCACATTCTGACTGGCTAACCCCCAAAAAACGAAAAAGAGACGTACAGGTCTTGACCTGAACCGTTGGTGGAAGCTGGTCGATGTACTCGCCAGATTTACTAAACAGATACAGTGTAATATTATATTCTTCTGACACGGCCCACAGGAGATTGCACAAACTTTTCTGTATGCCGCCTATTTTCATATTATTATTAACAATGATGATTTTCTTCATACTTTGATAACCATTCTGAATAGGAGATCAGATCAGGAAAACTCCTGTACCCGCTCCATAAAAACTTTATTTTTTCCCAAAATCTTAGATCAGATTTCAGATCCTTCCGAGCCATATGTACCATATATGGGACTGCAATGAACCTCAAAGAATGTCTTGCCAAGGCGCCCTTATCGAAAAAGTATTTTTCACCATATCCAGAAAAGCATGTTGACGAATCCTTGCTTGTGGTCGCAATCACTTCGCTGTAAGAATAAATACGCAAATGTTTTCGAAAGCACTGTACAATAAAATCAGTATCCTCCCCATAAGAATATTGGCACCCCCCACCAAATAACTCTGTGAATCGCAGGTTGTGCTTAAGTATAGAACTGCGGCGGACAGCCAATGCACAAGTGCCATAGCGAAGTGCTTTGAAAAAAGAAAGCCTTTTAGATTTAGGCTTTCGGCATTTATATACATTCCCGTTTTTCATATATTTTGTACCAAATACGATCATGTCGGCATCAGGAAAGCATTGGAACCCCGCACTAACCATCTGTGGCATATCGGGTTCATATGTCAAATCGTCATCCGCCAATAACAAGATCTCACTTGATGCCATTACTAACGCCAGATTTCGATTTTTTCCGACTCCTCTTGTGGTCGTAGTCAGCATTTTGACAGAATTGGCTCCGACCGTCATTTCCTGATAGGAAAACTCGTCGGACTGATTTGCAAAGATAACATCACAATCATGAATGTTCATAGCATAATAATTTGAAAAGTCATTCTGATGCATAGTTGCGCAGAGGACTTCAATATTCTTGCATCCGCCCATTATTCACTCACTTTCGCACAGCACAATAAGAACCGCAACCTGGCACGCAAAAATACGCACCAGGTGCGTGTCTATTTCTTATTGAATCAACATCTTGCCATCATCGGTAAACTGATACCAGCCAGCTTTCACTGGCAGTTCATTTGTTGCTGTGATCCAATATCTTCTTCCATGAACTACCTCACCGGAGGAAGTCTTAACATAGTAATAATCATCACCGATTTTAATCAATCCGGCACCAGTTAAAACTCCGTCAACATAATAATAAAGGCTTCCGTTTTCCTCAACAATACCATTTTTCACTTCCGGCGTCGGCTGATCCGGATCAACTGTAGGAGGATCAGTCATTCTGCCATGTTTATCAAAATTATATATTCCTGCATGAAGCAATCCATTTGTTGCTGTAATCCAATATCTTCTTCCATGAACTACCTCACCGGAGGAAGTTTTAACATAGTAATAATCATCACCGATTTTAATCAATCCGGCGCCAGTTAAAACTCCGTCAACATAATAATAAAGGCTTCCGTTTTCCTCAACAATACCATTTTTCTTTTCTGGTTCTACAGAGAATACGATTTTACCTTCATTATCAAATGTGTAGTTACCCTCAGTCAACAGTCCGTTTGTTTTAGTAACCCAATAAGTCTGATTACGTACAAATGCTCCGGTCGATGTCCTGGCATAGTAGTATGAGCCGTTGATTTCCATCAAACCATTTGCAATGATAACTCCATCCACACAATAATAGTAACTGGTTGTAGCCTCATCATAATAGATTCCGTTGGGGCATCCAACAAAATGTTCAATTACACCGCTTTTATCAAAGCGATAGTTATTGCCTTCAGGCAATCCATATCCATTATTTTTTTCAACAGTATACTCTTTTGTGTCAGCATTCGCTTTACAAGCCTTACCATCCTTGCCAAAGTAATAGTAATTAATCTCGTCATTTTCTTTGACAACGCGCTTCAAGCCGGCTTCTTCTTCGATGATGCCACTGTTGAGCCAATAGGTATCATTTCCGACGCTGTAAACACCGGTAACGTTGCTCTGGAATACGCCGTTTGCGTCGAAGACGCAGCGGGATTTTTCGTTTCCGCCTTGCGGGATCAACGCAGCGATACCCGTTGCGGCATATCCGGTTTCATTGTCCAAATAGTAGGTATTGCCGTCAATGACTGTCCAGCCTGTCTTCTGCAGTTTGCCGTTCTTGTAGTACTGCCTGCCCTGCTCATCAAAAGACCAACCGTCGGCGTGCTTCCAGCTTGCCTTGAGTGTCAGGTCGGATATTGCAAGCAGCTCTGACTGTGTCCAAGGCTCATCATTGAGTTCTTCCTCTTCGGCCCATTCGCTCATCTTGACCGTGCCGGTAATCAGCCAGCCATTGAAGGTGTAACCCTCGCGAGTAAAGCCACATTCGGGAAGCGTGTAATACTCGCCAGACTCGCCGTTGACAATCTTTACCGAATCCATCGCACCGATGCCGCCGTTGGCATCAAAAGTGACGGTGAGCTTTTTAAACTTGTTGTACACCGCCGTGAACTCAACGTCCTCATGCGGGTAGAAGCCCCAGCCGTTGATCCCCTTCGTCTCATCATAGGGAGTCCAGCGATTCAGGAACTTATAGGTGTAGTTTTCATCCTCGGGCATTGTGGGTTCCGGGTCTTCATCAAACCACATATCGTAATATGCTTTGTCCTCACAGGTATAGTAACCTTCCTTTAGGACAGCGCCATTCCCGTTGAGCCAGCGGACATGATACTTGTGCAGGGCCCACTGGGCGTAGAGGGTGACATTTTCGTTGGTGGTGATGTTTGCCTTGTCGGCATAGGCCTTGCCGGTGCCGTCCTTCGCCGTGTTCCAACCGGTGAAATCATAGTCCGCACGGGTGAAGCTATTGGCGGTCAGGTCGGTCGCCTCGTTGGGATTCACGGTCTGCGTGCCCATGGTTCCCTTGCCGCCGTTGGCATCAAAGGTGATGACCGGGTTCTGGGTCCACTGGGCATACAGGGTGGTATCCGCGCTGAAATTCACGATCGCCCCGTCGGCATAGGTCTTGCCGGTACCGTCCTTCGCCGTGTTCCAACCGGTAAAGGTATAATTCTCACGGGTAAATGTGTTGTCTGTCAGCTTGTTACCAACGCCGGGGTTGACGCTCATGGGCTTCATGCTGCCCGCACCGCCGTTCGGGTCAAAGGTAATGGCGATTTCGTTGCCCTTGAGCGCCCATTTGCCGTTGGCGTACACATAGGTGTCGCCCGCCTTGGATGCGGCGGTTTCCGTGTAAGAACCATCGGCATTGCGAAGTGTGGCGGGAGTGATGGGGATCTCAACCGGCGTTACTGTCGTCCCAAAATAGCCGGAACCGCTTTGTTTGCATTGGTAGGTGTTCTTTTCGGTACCGGGGACTGCAGTCTGGACAAATTTGCCGGTACTCCCGCTGGAATAGATATTCGCACCACCGGCAGTCGTATAGACGCTGCCTTCAACGTTCAACACGCCGTTCACATTGATGGAAGCATCGGAGATGGCACGGCTCCCCTTACCGGAAGGAGAATATGCCACCGGGCTCATGCCATTTTGTGAACCCCAAACATAGTCTTTGCTCCACTTGTCTGCATCGTAAACATACAGATTTGCTTTCGATTGAATGTTCAGTTCTGCGCCTTGATCGATCGTTACCTGAACACCCGGGAGCAGCGCCGCATCCTGCGCGATTGTGGTTACACCTGAATGAATATTAATGTTTATATTGTTGTTAATCGGAAGAACATAATTTGCAGAGTCAATGGTTGCAAACATGACTTTCATTTTGATGCCCTTCAGCGATGCATTCCCGCTTATATCAAAAGAAATGCGATCTGTTGCAGGGTCGTATGTCTTTGTAAACGTAGCGCCCTCTGCAAGTTCAAACATGCCGCCAGCGCCTACGAAACCAATCGCAATATTCTCACCGTATGCCGCGATATATGCCTTTTCTGTTCCACCATATTCTATCGTCAGCGGCGCTTCAATATTTTGCACATAATACTGAGAAAACGGAAAAACTTTCTTTACATCGGCCGGAGTAACAAACTTCACCGTTGCACTGCCGCCGCGCCAGTCAGTAACCTGAAAGCACTCATACACCGTTGCGCCAGATGTAATGCGGACATTTCCGCTGCCGGTAACATAGCCCCATGCATAGAGGTTGCCACCGTTTTCAACCGTAATCTGGCTGCCGCTGTTCATTTTGATCTGCCCATACGCACCTGTAGGTTTGCAAACATGGCGATTTGAAGATGTAAATAGCTTTCCGCCAACGCTGATTGCACCATTGACCGTAATGGATGCACCACTGTTTAGAGTAAGTGTCCGATATACAGTCTGGTTGGCAAGTGTTTCGACCGCTCCAGGCTTTGTTGTATACAGCGTGCCTGCATCGTCGAACGGAACCAGCAGGGTCACGCCCGCCGGAATGGTATAACTGCCGGACAGTGTGGTATCCGCAGTGATAACAACAGTTTTATCATTACCTTTCTCAGCTGCGGAAAGAGCATCGTTCAAATTCGCATACTCTGTGCCTCCGACGCTGAATGATCCGGTAGTCTCTGTGCCATTTTCTAAAGCCACAGGATCATACAATCTTCCCACCGCAAAAGCTATTGTTGGTAGCATAGACAGCACCATCAATAATGCCAGCGATAGTGATAAAAATCGTTTAAATGGTTTTTTCATTCTTTTTTTAGCCCTCCTTGTTTTTCATGAATACATTTTCTCTGTCACAAAAGCAACAAAGAATCTCGCCATAATGAAAGCGGTTTTTTAATGCCGTCTTCCCATAAAGTGTGGTGCAAAGCGCACCACACTTATGACCATTTTGTTATCTCACCATCTTGCCGTCTGCACCAAAGGTGTAGAACGTGGCAGGCAGAAGGTCGTTGGTCTTGCTGATCCAATAACGCTGGTTGGTAACAACCTTGCAGGAACTGTTTACATAGTAGTAATCGCCGTCTATCTGTATAAGTCCCGCATAGGTCTTGACACCGTTTACATAGTAGTAAAGTTCGCCGTTTTCCTCTACAATTCCGTTCTTCTCCCCGGGCTCATATCGGAGGATTAATCATTTTTCCGGTTTCATCAAAAGCATACGATCCCGCCGGAAGAAGACCGTTCGTATCGGTAACCCAATATGTTCTACCATGAACCACTTCGCAGTTAGAGGATCTTACATAATAATAATCGCCATTAATCCTTATTAATCCTGCGCCGGTCTTAACTCCATTTTCATAGTAATAGAGGCTTCCGTTTTCAGAAACAATACCATTTTTTACTTCGGGTTCGGGATCCGGATCTGGATCGACCGCAGGAGGATTAATCATTTTTCCGGTTTCATCAAAAGCATACGGTCCTGCCGGAAGAAGACCATTTGTTACTGTAATCCAATAAGTTCTTCCTTTTACCGCAGCACTTGTTGTACTTCTAAAATAGTAGTAATCATTTCCTATTTTTACTAATCCGGGAGAATCTTGAATTATACCTTTTACACAGTAATAAGTCTCACCTTTATAATCGAACAGTCCGGTTAGGTTCTCCTGCCAAACGCCATTTTCATCAGCGGCATAGCGTGTTGGATATTCATAAATGTGAAAGATTCCTGTTTTAACATAACCATTGGGACCATATCCAAGATAATATTTATTTCCATCGAGTTCAAGCCAAGTATTGCACAACCATTTACCTGCCCAACGATAATGTGTACCACCTGCATCCTTGACAAAGTCACCACGTACGAGTCTATATTCATCAAAAATATACTTGTAGCCATCAATAGTCTGATTACCGTTCAAGCCCTTAAAAGTGTTCTCATCAAAGTAATAGTAGCTATTCTCGCCGTTTTCATCTGTAAGCTCCCACCAGCCTGATTTCAGTACACCGTTAACAGCATAGTAGCGATCGCCATTTGTTTCAAACAAACCGGTAAATTTACCTAAACTTGCGCCTGTGGTCTCATCAAAATGATAGTAGTATTCATTTTCTGCGTCATTCTGACCGGGAACCTTGTGAATTCCCTTCAGCATTTCATTGTCAACAAAATAATATGAGACACCATTCTCCGTTTTCCAACCGGACCATGCTCCATTATCAAGAACAAAACGATCATTAAAGGTCTTGTATTCCTTACAGTAGAAGTGTCCGCCCTTGGGGTGCGTAACATTTTCGGGTTCCTCATAAGGATAAATGCCATATTTCTCCTGGAAAGATGTCTGATTAGACATATTGTAAAGTGCATTAGCGCCTAAGTAAATGTCATATCCAACAGAACCGGAAACTACTGCATTAAGGCGATTGTTTGCATCCCACGCTGCGGAATCGACAGGAGTAATTTTAATTCCGCTGAGAATGCAAATCGGGTTTGCAATATCCGGATCGATTGCCTGGCTTTGCTTAACAAAATTGCAGGTCACTGTGAGCAGATTATTATCGTCTAAGACTGCATTCGTTAAACAGAAATAGTCATTAGATACAGCAAGATTCGAAGTATCCACATGGAAATTGCGGTCAAACTGAATCTTAATTGTTACTTCCGTCTTAGGACTAACACGCTCGGCCAGCTGAAGAAGGAAATCCCATGCTGTAACATCATTCACATCTCCTCCTGCAACCATAGAGAGAAGAGAACGCAATTTGTCAGGCACATCAATCGTTGTCATGTCAAGCGCGAAAACATAGTCAACATCCATAGGTTTATTAGTATTAATGACATGATAACGATCAGGCTCGTCCTTACTGTGGAAGACAAGTTCAGCATTCGAGACATCTCTTGTCCATGCCAAACTTCTGTCTCCGCCCGTACAATTATCAAAATCAAAAATCGTCTGATTCTCGCTATACATGGCAATTTTAACAGAAGCTTCAATTGAATAATCGTACGATGTTCTTGCAACAACAGTCGTATTTTTCAAACCAGAGTCTTCATTTCCGATAAATAAAAACTCGGAACCTGTTGCATTAATTTCTCCGGCCGCATCATTGCTCAATTCAAATTCAATATCATCCGCACAAATTGCAACAGGATTCTCGTTGTATGTTGCAACCAACGGCAATGATATCGGCTTGCCATAAACAGTATTGATACTTTTCTTTGTAAATTTCAAACCATCGGGATTGACAACTTCTATTGTCTTGCTGCCGATCTCTGTGCCATTCGACATAAGCCTGATTTCTACAGTACCATTATCCTTGGCTGTGAACACACCGCCTTCTGATATTGTACCGATCGCCTCATCAGACGATTCCCAAACAACATTACTCGGAAGATTCGCGGAATTTCCGGAAGAGCTGACTCCCGTAGCAGTAAATTTAATTGAGGTTCCAATAGTCAAATAATCATAGTCCGATGTAACCAATGCATGATCGAACTCATTAGAAGCAGGTGCGGTTGAAACAATCATAAGAGATGAACTTACAGAGCGCTCATATCCATCCGAAGGACGATTAACAATTGTAAGCTCGTTGCTTCCCTCCTGCTTCGCAACAAATGTTGTTGAACCGCCGCCGTCAAGATTAATTGCGGTAACACATCCGGCATCAAGCATAATCTGCGCGAGTTCTTCTGCACTGCCGCCAGCAGAGAATGGTTGCTGACGACCGTCGAGCACCATCAGAACAACTTTTCCGCTCGCAGTGATACCGACACAGGTACGTGAATGGCGATTATTATAATAATCAGACGTACTGCTTACGACAGATTTTCCGTCTTTAACCAGATAAATACCGCCGCCAACAGCTTCCTGTATCTGATCCTTATAAATTCCATATTCGCTTGCACTGCCGATCATGGCCGTACCATTCTTCATAATGGCAAAGAAGTTTGAACCGCCTCCGTGATACTCCTTGCCTTCCATAACCAAAGCACCGTTAGGCACGCCGTTCGTCATATCATAGAAATCCGCATTGACGCCGACCACTGCATTGTAATGCTCAACATAGTTCGCAGTATCAGACGGATTTGAATGTTTTTTCTGAGCCGCTGCCATCTGGTCGGTAACACGGGACATCGCCCAGCCCTGAGAAGGGTCATTTGCGTGATAATTAGCATAAATGTCAACATCATCTCTTGAAAGATCTGCTGTGGCAATATAGTAAACTATCTGTTTATCGTCCCTTGTAAGCGCGTAATTAACGGTCTGTGAAACGCCGGGAGCAATCGTCGTTGTATTCGATGAAAACACCGAATAATAAGCCTCATCTCCGGGCTCGGGATCAGGATTATCCGGATCCACTTCCGTCAACTTATCCTTACCGTTTTCATAGCACCAATCTGCAAAAACGTAGCAGCAAGCTTTTCGCAGCAGTTCAATATTTTCTAAATCGGATAATTGCCGGTTAGCCTCCAACGCCTTGGCAAGAGCGTTACCGGCATATTTCTCGGTAACTGCACCGCGGACTTTTTCTTTTGTTGTGTTACCGGGGATTCTATTATTTATAAAGAACGCAGCTCGATCCTCGTCGGTAAGAACTTCTGTGAAATAATTTTCAAGCACAGTGCTCAAATTTCCACCGTCAGCTTTCAGTGTTCTATATAAATAATAAGCATCAAGATCGCCGCGAAGATCTAATATACCAAATGTATGATATTCATCATCGTCAATTCCAAAATACTTTGCTTCGATTTCGGCTACCAAGGTTTCCAATTCTGTTGACTTTATTCCTTTAATATGCGAATATTCCATTAAATCGCAAATATCACCTATCCAGCCACCAAAATCCGCCGTATCCTCGTTATTCTTAAAGTAAGCAATATTAAGCGTTGCAAACATATGGCGAAAATCAACTTCCTGGCCATTGGGCAATGTAAAGTTGGCAAGATTTCTGAGCAATGCGGCATCGGTACCGTTTTTTGCATCCTCTTGCGCTACATACTCTATAAAATCCGTATTAGCTTTACCCGCCAGCATTTCCCACTGGTCATCGTTATACTTTTCAACGCCGGTGCGAATGTAGGTAATTTCAAGAAGCGTTGCATCAGCATTGTGTTCCTGAGCATACGCTACAGCATACCGATCAAGAATTTTTAGTTTTTCAATAAATGTTGAATAACTTGCAATTCCCGTAACTGATTCTGCAGTATATGCTGCCATGCTTTTAGCAGCATATGCCCCCATCGGCAACAATGTTGTAACCAGCATTGCTACAGCAAGAAATACCGATAGATATTTTCTAACCGCTTTTTTCATAAATATCTCTCCTTTTGCATTTTATTTTAAATTATCTATCAGATAATTTAAGTATCGTTACATATATGAAAAGCAATTAGCCCTTATGTAATAAACTATCTTTCATACATATTTCCTCTGTAACCAGCTATATGGTAACATAAAGATCTACCGACAACATAATTCTAAAAGATGTAAAAGCGTGTCCGCTTTCAACTAAATTATGTATAAGACCTTCCTGATATTATTCTATCTTATACTTCTTGTGTATACATCTATTTTCATTTTACGCTGCTCATCGAGATACTCCGTATATGAGTGCTCGGTATCAAGTATCGCAGCGTGTTCCTTGCATCTTCTCTCCTCCGGCGGAGGAATTCTTTCGTAATCGCCGTAAAGCTTGGTAAGGAGCTCCGAGCATTGGCACGATACGGGAAATTCCGCATCCTCGAAGGGCACACGCATGGTTTTTTCAAACCATTCGCGCGGAAAAATGCTTTTTTCATAGCTTTTGCTCGCCGCAAAAAACGAATGAACCATATAAGAGCTGCTATCTTTTCGACGAATGCAAATTCTTTTGAACGGCTCAAGAGGAAGCGGACGGCAAAGCTGCATAAAGCACTTTTTTGCGAAGCTGTCCGTTTCATATTCACGGGCATACAGAGCCTTTGCAATCACTATCTTCGAAGCTAAAAACTGAAGCTTTCTGACCGCTTTGTTATCCGACAGGTTGTCACACGGAAAAATGTCTATATATATGCCCTGATGAATTTCGGGGTCCTTCGGATGATATTTCTCTATGCACGCCGTATTATTGAGCCGCAGTTTTGAAAACTGCATTGGCCAATGTGGGCTGAACTCCTGCTGAACAAAATACTTTTCGGTATCGAAATCCTTTGCCGCGCATTTAAAAAAACGTTCATAATCCGACCGCATCATAATAACATCCGCGTCATCATCCCACGGAATAAAACCGCTGTGTCTGACTGCGCCGAGCGCCGTGCCCGCAAAAAGCATATAGCGAATACCGTGCTTTTCGCACACTGCGTCAAAATCTTTAAGCATAGAAAGAAGTACTTTTTGGTGCTCGCTGAGTTCATTGAGCTGTATCAAGTCATTCATTTTTCACAGCCTCTTATGTTTTATAAATCCGTTAAAAGCATACGCCGCAAAAACCCTTACAGACTTTCCTAAGGATAATTTTTCTATTTCTCGGTAAATCAGCCACCTGTTTCTTGCGGATTTCAATTTATCGTTTGAGCGGGAACCATCTACAATGCGGTAATCAGCAAGAATACCCGGACTTGCAACCGCAGTATATCCCGATTTCAACAATTCAAGCCAAAAAACATAGTCCTCATGATAATAATTCGTAAAGAAACAGTGAGCCGAGAGAATAGAACTGCGCAGGAGCACCGTAGAACAGCTCAGCACGCTTTTTCTAAGCATATCATCATATGATGTTCTCTCCGGAACAATAAAATCCGACAAATGCTCTCCGTTTTTATCCATCAAAGAGTATGAGCAATATATAATATCTGCGCCCGTATTTTCCGCTGCGGCAAGCTGTTTTTCAAGCTTGTCTTTATGCCAAATATCGTCGCTGTCAAGCAACGCTACCCAACTGCCTTTTGCAAGAGCCATCCCTTTGTTGCGAGTCAGAGCAACACCGATATTTTTAGGGTTGCTGTATAGAGTTATTCTCGGGTCAAGATCCGAAAAGCACCTTGCTTTGTCTGCTGTGCCGTCCGTTGAACAGTCGTCCAAAATCAGAAGCTCCCAATTTGTATACGTCTGCGCCATCACCGACTGCACCGCTTCCGATATGTACTCTTCGGCGTTATACGCAGGCATAATAACAGAGACAAGCGGCTGCTTCTGTTCTACTCCGGATTGTTCATTCACTTTCATTTAGCCTTTTTCTCCAAAATCTTTCTGCATTTTACCCAATCCTTATATCCCGTTTCGAGCATATGAATATCGCTGCCGAGATATTTAACATATCCTTTTTTTATCCAGGATATATACCGTTTCCGCCGCAGAGGATTTTTGAAGCATTCGACATTCAGCTGCAATGAAATCCCCTCGCCTATCAGCCTTTCTATATCTTCCGGCGGGTATCTGTCGGCATGGGCAATAACTATCCGTATATCATCGCGGTCGTTGAGACAGTCGACTGTCTCCCATACCGATTCCGGCCATCTATAGAACGGAAGCTCAAGCAGCAGTTCTTTTGCCCCCTGACGGCACAGGCGATCAAGTCCGTCGAGCTGATCCATTCCGTCGCAGATCAGCACTTCCGCGCCGAGAATTATCTCCGGCGCACCCTCCGGCAGATTTGCTTTCAAGGCTTCGTAGGTTCTTTGCCGCCTCGCAAGAAATGATTCCACACTCTCCTTGTGCGGATAAAAATGGGGGGTCGCGCATATGGTTTTTATTCCCACGCTTTTAGCCATTTCTATCTGTTTTAGCGATGTTTTTATTCCGTCGCTTCCATGATCGCACCCGGGAAGTATATGGGAATGATAATCAAAAGTAATATCCATTGCAGTATCACTCACTTAGCATTGTTCGGCATGTCCTCATATGAATATTTATAACCGTATTTATCTTTATCGCTATATTTATAGGAATATTTAAGCGATTTCATATTCATATCATTGACAACTACACCGCACAGATTTCCGCCTGCGCGATCGACTGCTTCGAGCGCCATACTCAGCTCGTCCGAAGTCGTCGAACCGGACTTTGCAACAACCACCACGCCGTCAACATAAGTTGAAATTATCTGCGCATCCGCGACTGTATTTATCGGCGGGGTATCAATGATCACATAGTCGTAGCTCTTCGTGCACCGTTTTATGAATTGCTTCATTATATCCGAAGCCAAAAGCTCCGACGGATTGGGCGGTATCGTGCCGGTGCACACTATCGACAATGGCAGATTTTCTACCTTTACAAGTTCAAGCGGACCCATACCGGCAAGAAAATCGCAAAGACCCGTTGATATATCAACTTTCCAAAGTCTGCGCTGAGTCGGCTTACGCATATCCGCGTCGATGAGCAGCGTCTTTTTGCCGAGCATCGCATAGCTTATCGCAATATTTGCAGCCGTAAGACTCTTTCCTTCCGAGGGATTCGCGCTCGTTATCGCAAAGACCTTGCACGGACCTTCTTTGTCCGCCTTCATGCAGAACATCAGGCTTGTACGAAGCTTTACATATGCCTCTTTTATTGCAAAGGGGCTATCGTTGTTTATGAGCCTTTTCCTGTTGACTGAAACAGTATCAGTCGTCGTTTTTTTTCGATTTATCATCTTTATCTTTCTTATTTTCACAGCGTATCACCCCTCCTTTCGTAAGTTTCCAATAAGTATGTCCGTTCTCGGATACATCTATTTCGGGTATCTGACCCAAAACGGTTACGCCGGATATATTTTCTATATCTTCCGGCAGATATATCGTTGTATCCGAAAGCATCTTAAGTATAAGTACAACCGAAATTCCGATAACACCGATAAGGAAACCTATCGCCGTATCAAAAACGGTTCTCGGAGATGATTTTTCCGTTGCGACCTCCGGTCGGTCAACAACCTCGACTCCACCGGCTTTGGTTATTCTGACTATTTCTGTCGGTGCAACATTTGCAAATGATTTTCCGACATCGCAGGCAAATTCAGCACTGTCTGATTTAATAATAACCTCTAACAGCTGAGTATCCGAAACTGCCGAGACCTCGATCATTCCGCTGAGATCTTTTCTGCTAAGATCCGCTTTGTCTCCAAGATCTTTGAGCACCGCATCAAGCACCGAGTTGCTTTCAAGTATCTTTGAGTATGTAGTCGCAAGACTCTCTGCCGCCTGAAGGTCACTGTTGTTTATCGTGCTCGCATGATTTGATTTTTCGGCATTATTATAGACATAGAAGCTCACCCTCGACTCATATGTCGGAGCAATAAGAAATGTCGTAATTAGCCAAACTATGAGCGCACAGACAAAGCCGGAAATGAGCAGCCAATAAAACTTGCCCAGCAGCAGCCGTGCCGCGCTCCATAATGTTATCTCGTTATTATCCGCCGCACCGGACGAATTTTTTGTTTTTACCATACTCTCGATCTATCCTCCAAGTTTCTGTTTTTTCTGTCTTATCTTGCACCATTATGCGTAAACACAATTTTAGCTGTCTTAAATATATATTTAATATCGAGCAGAGCCGAACGTGTCTCTATGTACTCGATATCATAGTCGAGTTTGGATTGCGGATCGAGTTCATAGCCTCCGCTTATCTGTGCAAGCCCGGTCAAGCCGGGCTTAACCGCCAATCGATCGCGGAAATTGGGTATATTACGTTCAAACTTCGCGTAGAAAAACTCTCTCTCGGGACGCGGCCCGACAAAGCTCATGTCGCCGGCAATTATGTTCCACATCTGCGGCAATTCGTCTATTCTCGTCTTTCTCAAAAATTTTCCTACGCGCGTAACTCTCCGGTCATCGACTTTTGCCCATTGGGGACCGTTTTCTTCGGCGTCTGTATGCATTGAGCGGAACTTATACATCATAAACGGTTTTCCGTCTTTCCCGAGGCGCTCCTGCTTAAACAGCACCGGACCTTTTGAATCAAGCTTTATCGCAGCAGCAATTATCGGCATAAATAAAAACAAAACGAGACCCACGACAATAGCTGCCACAATGTCGAAGGCTCGTTTAAAGAACAAATATGCCTTGCTTCCCGAGACCTTCAGAGTCTCAGGAACAGCTCTTTTTGTAACTTTTAATTCATTAATTTATAAACCGTTAACTTCTTCCGTACTGAACCAATACTGTGCGTTTCCCGTTTCCATAGCAACCACATACTGAAAAGCCCACTGCTTTTCAGTATCCCCCGGTCTCCTCTCTTCCTGTTTTCCCCACAAATCTCCTATATGATACCCTAGTGGCATCATTAGCTGTCAAACAGCTTTATAAAAATATCAAAGAAACGAATGGAGGCACCCGTTTTATACACAATTTGACATTTTTCGCAGAGCTATATCATCCATGAAATAACTATATTCCATTTTCTGACTAATTATAACACGATAATACCAAAATAGCAATGTCTATTTAGCAAATAAGCTCATTTTTGCCGTAAACTTTTTCCGTTCTAAAAAGTGATGCCGCAAATAGCCAAATTCCAACACTTTTTAATGCTTCATACAAATATACGCAACATATATTTTAATCTGCAAGAAAATTAAATGAACTTGAAAGTAAATTTATATCGATAAAAAAATAAAATTTCTAAATCGGCAAAAGGTCGATTAGAGCAGTTCGCCTCAGCGCTATTCAAAGTACAACCAACCCGGCAGAAAAATGGATTCAAAATTCATATCATCTGCGCTTGTTATATACGAACATCCCCACTCCCGCGCCACAGATAAGGACATAGCCTATAACGCTCAAGACATCCGGCACATCCCCGAAGACGAAAAATCCGAGCGCCGCGGCGAAGAGCACCTGCGTGTAATCATAGACCGATATCTCCTTCGCCGGTGCGCAGATGTACGCCCGCGTTATCCCTATCTGACCAACACAGGCAAAAGTTCCCGCGAGGACGAGATAAATAAGCTGCAGCGCGCTCATATGCTTGTAGCCCGCTATCATAAACGGCAGGCACAGCGCGCACGAAAACGCGGAGAACCAGAAGATTATCCGCTTGCTGTCCTCTTTTCTTGAGCCGAGGCGGCGCACGAAAGTATAGGCTATTCCCGCACCCGCTCCGCCGAGAAGCCCCGCGACGGCCGCGAGCACTTCGGGATTGTCAAACCCCGGCTTTATGATGCACATGCTGCCCGCGAACGCAACGCACACGCCCGCTATCTGAACTATGCTCGGGCGCTCTTTGAGCAGAATTACAGAGAATATTATCGCAAAAAACGGCGACAGTTTGTTGAGCATATTCGCGTCCGACAGGTTGAGTTTGCCTATCGCATAGAAATTACACAGCATGCCGAGAGTTCCGAAAAAGCAGCGCCCGAAGAGATCGGGGATATTCTTTTTTGCGGGCACGAACCCTGTTTTATCGCGCAGCATCATGGTAAATATAAAAATCAGCGCAATAAAATTCCTGAAAAACGCCTTCTGAAACGAGGGCAGATCTCCCGCGAGCTTGACGAACATCGACATCAGCGAAAAGCCGAACGCCGCCAAAATTATATAGAAAACACCTTTTGTTTTTGAGCTGAGTTTTGTCATAGGCTTCCGCCTTTGTATTTGATAGCGCGGCGCGCTCCGAATATTATTATACCACCGATGTCAAAATATAAAAAATCCGAAACATCTAAGCATTCCAGATAGATTATAGATCTTCACAGCAGATCTCGCCGCGCTCTTCGAGAAATGATTTTACTTTGTCGAGCGTCGGTATCGACGCGGACGCGCCCGGGCGCGAAACTGCAACAGCTGAAGCCGACGAGGCAATTTTCAGCGCGCGTTCTGCACCGAATCGGTCGAGCATCGCGAAGAAAAAGCCGAGGAAAGTGTCCCCCGCCGCCGTTGTGTCAACAACAGGCACGCTGAATATTTCGCCGTAGAAAGTACCGTCTTTTGTGCGGCAGAACGCACCGTCCGCGCCGAGGGTCAGCAGCACACTTGCTCGCGGGAATTTTTGCGAGAACGCGCCGAGTATCTTTTCGGTCTCGGTCTCCCCCGTGAGTTCTTCTGCTTCAGTTTCGTTGACAACGAACCAATCTATATTTTCGAGCGGATAAGATAATATCTCCACGCCGAATGCTCATGTACGGTAGAGAAGCACAAAGCAAAACAAG
>ULTY01012668.1_pt1 | contig 27734 bp, 20 predicted proteins | sample 1958021 | NCBI WGS metagenome assembly ULTY01 (sample SAMEA4835746, study PRJEB28245) | human gut metagenome | biome: gut microbiome; material: fecal sample | place: Denmark | collected 2008 | reverse complement strand
AGGAAAAAATCAAATGGCCGAAAAGCGACGAGGTAACGGCGGTAGTTAAGCCGACAAAAATTCCGCTTCGCTTGCTCATTTCTTTCCTTATCACGGCAGTAGTGGGCGGCATTGCTTACTATATGATGCTCCCGGCATTAAACTTTAAAGACACGCAGATGTATCTTTTCTTAATTCTTCTTGTAGTTGTATTTATGCTTTCATTTGCACTTGTTTGCAGAGCTAACAAGAAAATCGAAAGAAAAGAATATGTTAAGAAAAAATCGTTAGTACCCGTAATAATTGTGGGTGTGCTTGTGGTTGTTATGGCTGTCGGATATCTTACCGGTGTAACCCTTTTCCGTGCAAAATCGTACAGCAACCTTCTTACAATCAGCGACGGCAACTTTGAAAATGACTTTGAAGATATCAGCTATGACAAAGTGCCTCGTCTTGACTCTAACCGTGCAATTGCGCTTGCCGACCAGCAGTTAGGCTCTCTTGAAGAATACAAGAGCCAGTATGTTGTAAGCGACAATTCAACACAAATTAACTACAAAAACACTCCTTGCAGAGTTGCATATCTTCAATATGCCGACTTCTTCAAATGGATGAACAATACTAAAAACGGCACTCCGGCTTATATGCTCGTTGACCTTGTAAGCCAAAAGGTTACGGCAGTAAACTGTGTTGACAAATTCGGCGAGGGCATTAAGTATTCACCTGCCGAGCTTTTCAACGAAAAGCTTATTCGTCACCTTCGTTTCCAGTATCCTACAGAGCTTCTTGATACGCCAAACTTTGAAATTGACGATAATATGCACCCATATTGGATTACAGCCGTGCTTGACAAAACAATCGGTCTTTACGGCGGTACAGACGTTAAGGGTGCAATCATTACAGATGCGCTTACAGGCGAAAGCAAATATTACGATATTGAAACAGTAAAGAATGACAAGAGCCTTAATTGGATTGACGTGGTTTACAGTGAGGCGCTCGTTCTTGAGCAGTACAACTATCACGGCAAGCTTCAAAACGGCTTCTGGAACTCAATAATTTTCCAAAACGACGTAAACATTGCTTCAACAGGCAGCGGTAACATTGCTATGGACGATGACGTTTGGGTATTCACGGGTGTAACCTCTGCCGAAACAGACGCTTCAAACTTCGGCTTTATCCTTATCAATCAGCGTACTAAAGAAGCAAGATATTACAAGAGCCCGGGTGCAACGGAAATTTCGGCTCAAGAGTCGGCAACCGACGCAGTACAGAACTACGGCTATCAGGCAACATTCCCTATTCTTTTGGGAATTGACGGCAATCCGACCTACTTTATGTCACTTTACGGTGACAGCAACACGGTTAAGGGATATGCATTTGTAAGCCTTAAGGATAAAACCGTTGTCGGAACAGGGCTTCTTGATACTGCAAAGAGTGATGCCAAAGCGCTTAACAATGCTATTGAAAACTACATTGACGCACTTAAAGAAAAGGGCATTGCAGACAATGTTGACAAATCAAACATAATTGTTGACGAAAGCAAGATAAACGAGTCGAACAACGCAGATATCACGGACGATAACAATGCAAAAGATAATGCAAATAATACCGAAAACGAAACAACAACCAAGCCAAGTAAGGAAACCGCAAAGGGCACAGTTACAGGCACGGTTGAAGATATCAAAACAAGCGTAAACGACGGCAATTCTGTTTATTACCTTAAGGTTGACGGAAAATATTATTACATTAACGTAGGCGACTGTATGGAGGTAATGCTTGTAAATAAAGGCGACACCGTTGAGATTACAACAGACGGCGGCAAAGGCACATTTATTCAGGCAAAGAGCATTACAGTAAAATAGTTAAAATATAACAAAACAAAGGGATTAGATATTAAAATATCTAATCCCTTTTTAATATACAAAATCTGCCGCACCGCTGTACGGCAGATTTTGAAAGGAGAAAGGAACGAAGTGTTTATTATAAATTTCGCAGAAATTTATTCAAACACGGAGTTTCTTTCGACGCTATGGCTGTTTATTCACAACCGACTTATTTAGTCTTAACAGATTTAACCTTAGACCAAGATGAGTATACCTTAACACTCTTGCCGTTTACCTTTGCATTCTTATAGGTACGAACACGAACATAGTAAGTCTTTTTAGCCTTTAAGCCCTTAAATGACTTAGAAGTTTTCTTGTTGCCCTTAATAGAATAGGTTGAAGTTTCTCTTGAAAACTTCTTTGAAGTTGAAATTTGGATTTGATAGCCTGATACGCCTGTTACCTTTTTCCAGCTTGCCTTAAAGCCTTTTCTTGCCTTTTTAAGCTTCTTGATTGAAACTTTCTTTTGCTTTTTATTTACATAGCTGCCGTCCTTAGCGTATGTTGTAGCCTTCTTAGTTGTCGGCTTTGTTGTTGAAGGAGCAGTAGTCGTTGTGGTTGTAGTAGTTGCGTCATAAGCCTCTTTAGCCTTGAGTGCATCATAGAAATACATAAGACCTGTGAGTGCATCTGCCGTTGCAGTTGGGTTTTCGCTTTTATCGATAGCTTCGTAATAGTAAGCACCCTTTGTGTCTTTACATTCGAATGCAGAAAGCTCGGTGTAAATCTTCTGTGCCTTATCAAGATTATTTGCGGCAGAATAAGCGGCAAGCGCAAGAGCTGTTGAATCGGCATTTACCTTTGGCTCACCGTAGGTGTTGTCAAAATTATAAAGATAGCCGCCGTCTTTCTTGAAGTTTTCAATTGATGCAAGCGCATCATCTACAAATGACTGATAGCCTGCATACGGTGCAACAGCGATTACAAACTGAGATGTGCTGTCTGTGCTGGTATAATATGTTGAGCCTGTACCAAACTCATAGTAATTATTTACAAGGAAGTTTTGAGCCTTCTTGAGATAATCCTTAAGACCGTATTTATTTGCTACAGTAAAGATTGAAGAGAAAAGATATTGATTTTCGTTATCCTTAACAAGTTTAACATTTTCAAATGCAGATACAATATTATAACCCTCAAAGCTCTTTGCACTGTAACCCAAGCTGTCAAGCGCTAAAATAACGTTTGCATAAACACCTGCAGACTCGCCTTTGATAGGAGCCCAGTTGTTATTCTCGTCATATCCTACAGTTGATTGAATCTTGCCGCCGTTTGAGTCAAGATTTTCCTTAACGCTCTTTGCAAACTCAGCCTTATAGTCGCTCATATTTACGCCTGCACGTATAAATGAGTTGAGGCTGCCGGCATTATCAACAGTAAAGCCTGCCTTTTTAACAGACATAAGATATATTGCGCTTTCATTAATTTTTGTTTTAACGTCACTGCTTGTTACCTTGCTGTCTGCCATTGCATAAATCCCTGTGAAAAGAGAAGTCAATGCAACGCAAATTGCAAGTGTAACTGAAATTAATTTTTTCATATTTATTAACCTCCTAATATGAAATTATTTTTTATATGAACAGGTGTATGTAAATACAACCTTATCACCGTCTTTAAGCTTTTTTGAATCTACGCTTATGTTTGGATAGCTTCCGTTGACACTATACATCCAGCCGCTGTTTTTTCCGCAATCCTTTTCATCAATATTATTTATTCCCACGATATAAACACTATACATAGTATCCTTTGCAGTATAGGTTATGCCTTTATCATTGCACGCTTTTTTAAGCAAATCATAAACTGTGCTCTTGCTTTTAAGCGTGGTTTTATAATTATCAAGCATAATTCCGTTTTTTGGAACATAGCTTTCGTGACCTTTTTTTAAGTCGTCCATATTATCGAGAATTGACTTACATTCAATCGTGATTGAGCAATTAATCTCAGACGAGGTGGTTTGAGTAACCTTATCGTCATTCTCTTTTTGCAAAGTTGTTTTCGGCTTTTCAGCCTTAGAGTCTGCGGCAGACTCTTTTTCTTTAGCATACTTCTTTTTAGCTTCTGTATGGCTTTTTGATTTAGTATTGCTTTTTGATTTAGTATTGCTTTTTGATTTAGAATTACTTTTTGACTTGCTGTTCGACTTTTTTGAGGCGTCGGTAGTTTTTTTATTATCTTTTTTTGAAACAGATTTAGCGGCAGTCGAAGCCTTTTCGCCTTTTTTGGTTGTTTTTTTATCTTTTTTTTGTGTGGTTTGAACCTCATTTGCCGTTACAGTTACTTCTTCTGCATCTGTCGTCTGTTCACTTGAAGTTGATGAAGTAATGTTTGTACTGCCTGCCACGTTGGCGGTTTTGCCGTTTGAACAAGCGCAAAACACCGTCAGGCATAAAATTATTGACATTAAAGCGCATAAATATTTACGCATAAAAAATCCTCCGTCGCTTAGGACAGAGGAAAATGCGCAATAATAGTACGGACTTTTAAATCATTGCTTTCCCTTGCCCAAAAGCTGAATTTAAGTTTGCGGCAGGTCTCCCGACTTATGATATAGCATTGCTTAAAAAATCGCCTTCTCGGTTTCCCAATGGCTGATGATTTTTCTTCATCAAATACGGTAATGGCTGTTGCTTGGGAGTCTAACCCAATTCCCTTTTAATTTCTCGCAAAGGAGAAAACCGTCTGTTATTCAATTTGAGAAATTCAATTATTTTTCGTATATGCTCTTTTTAAGCACACCGATATACGGCAAATTACGATAATACTGGTCATAATCAAGACCGTAGCCTACAACAAAAGCGTCAGGCACGTCAGTACCTACATAGTCAGCCTTGATATCGGCGATACGCCTTGCCGGCTTATCAAGAAGGGTAACAACTCCTATAGATTCGGGATTACGCTTAGAAAGCATATCGTGAATATATTTAAGCGTGTTGCCCGTATCAAGAATATCCTCTACAAGCAAAACATCAAATCCCGTCAAATCATCTGCAACATCCTTGATAATATTGATTTTGCCGCTTGAAACAGTGCCTGAGCCATAGCTTGATGCCTGAATAAAATCAATATTACACGGCAGGTCAATATATCTTGAAAGGTCTGTAAAAAAGTAAATTGAGCCTTTAAGAACACCTATGAGCAAAAGCTTCTTGCCTTCATAATCTTTCGTAATCTGCGCTGCCAAGCGATGTGCAATTTTATTAAGTTCTTCCTCGGTCACAAGTATCTGTTCAACGTCCTGATGCATAGTATTACCTCTCTGTTTTCATTACCGTTAAAGTATAGCATTGTTTAGGTATAAAGTAAAGTATATTTTAATATTAAATCTGCCGTATTTCCACAAAAAAGACATTCGCAAAAATAAAAGCGAATGTCTTTTATATTTTTATAAAAGTCCGGTTTCTTCGACTTTTTTCTCAAAGAAGCGCACTGGCTTGCGGAAAAGATATCTGAAGAGTGTGCCGATAAGAAGCCCGATAAAGAAGTAAACAAAAAGCTTACCGAGACAAATCCAATAATTATTGCCGTAGGTGCCGCAAACACATTCTCTGAGTGCGTCAATAACAAAAGTGTACGGCAAATAAGGGTTGATTGCCCTAAAGAATGCGGGTGTTACATCAATCGGGAATGTACCGCCGCAGCCGCCAAGCTGAACAACAAGCAAAATAACCGCAACTGCCTTGCCGATATCGCCCCAAGCGGCAACAAGTGAATAAATAAAGAACGTAAATACAAATGAAGCGCATAAGCCGGCAAAAATAAACTTAACCGGGTGATAACATTGTATCTTTAAGAAATAGAGATCCCCGAGGCAAATAATTAGCCCTTGAACGAGCGATATTGTAAGGAATATAAGTGACCTGCCGAAATATTCCTCCCTCGGCTTAATGTTGCCGATTTCTTTTTTATTTGCAACCTTAGGTTTAACAAGAGCCACAAGAATAATTGCGCCGACCCAAAGTGCAAGCGTACTGTAAAACGGCGCCATTGCCGAGCCGTAATTATCGATACCGTAAATCTTATCGGTATTAACCTTTACCGGACAGGCAATGAAAGAGCCGAGCTCGTCTGAATTACCCTCAGTCAAATTCATAAGGGTATTAACAATTTCGCTGTCGCCCAAACCGTCGAGCTTCTTTGAAAGATTTTCAAGTTGCTTTGCACAATTGCTTATAAGAGAATGGAGCGAAGTCAAAAGATCGTCGCCTGCCTCAATCGAACCGTTAAGAGATTTAACAAGCGTATTAAGCTGAGGTGACTGATTTTCAATGGTAGTCAAAAGATTAGACACGTCAAAAAGCACATCAAGAAGACTGTCAACCGTTTTGTCAAGCTGAGGCTTAATTTCCTTGGTGTATGTTGAAAGGCTTGAATCAAGCGTAGTTGATACGGATATAAGCTTATCGGCAACGTCGCCGATTTTCTTAGAAGTATCGCCTTTAAGAATTTTATTAAGTTCATTTTCAACACCGCCGAGCCTTGAATCTGCGGTTTTGAGCACCTTTATAAGTGCTTTGACCGAACTAAGCGGCTTTGGCAAATTATCATTTACCTTTTCAAGAGCCGGCACAATTGCCTGAAGTTCCTTTCTTGCCTGCGCACATTCTGCAAGAACAGACTTGATTTCCGCCTGCGCCTTATCAGAATTTGTATCATTTATTTTTTTAAGATTGTTTGCCGAATTTGCAAGCTTCTTGCTTGACGATTTAAGCACGTCACCGACAGATGAGGTAACAGCGTCAACACTGCTTTCCGCAACCTTAATTGCATCTTCTGTATCGCTGACAACAGTCTTTGTGTCACCCAAAATCGCACTGAGGTCGGTTTTGCTCAATGATTTGTTAAGGTCTTGCGCAACTTCCATAACGCCCTCAAACCCATCAATTGTTTTTTCAACCGATTTTACTGCCGACTGAGCGGAATCAATTTGATTTTGAAGATTTTGGAATATATTTGTTCCTTCCTTCTTTCCCTGCTCAATAACAGTACCCAAAAGCTTATTTACAAGGTTAATTACGGTTGTGACAAACGACTCGTTAACCTCTGTTTGAATTGTTTGAACTACCTTATCGGTAATCTTTGTGGCAATTGCATTTTTCTTTTCGTTTGCATAATAAGTGATTTTAGGCTGCTTAAAGTTTTTAGTCATAATACTTGTAAGCGATTTACTGAAGCCTTTTGGAATTTCAATACCGGCATAATAATCGCCCGCCTCAATTCCGTTTACCGCCCTTTCTTTAGAAACGAACTGCCAATCTATCATATCGTTGGCTTTCAAATTACTTTTAATTTGGTCACCGACGTTAATTTCTACTCCTTTAAATTCGTAGCCCTCGTCATTAATAACAACAGCCACCTTCATATTGCCTGTACTTGCAGGGCCATAAGGGTCCCAGTTGGCATAAATATTAAACCAAGCGTAAAGAGACGGCAAAACTGCAATTCCGACCGCAAGAATAATCGCCATAGAATTAGTAAAAATTTTCTTTAAATCTCGCTTATATATCTTAAATATATTTTTCACTTTTTCGCCCTCCCGTTCTTACGTTTATTTTCCTTAATCTTTTTCTTCTGTTCCTTTTTGAGCTGTTTTATCAGTTTTTTCTCCTGCTGCTCTTTTTCAAATTCTTTGTAATCCTCGTCCTCTTCCTCATCGTCAGAAAAAATCGAATACTCGCCGAACTCTATTTGATTATCGTCCTCAAGATACGGAATAACTTTTGATTTAACAAGATATTTGCAATAATCGGTAATCAGAAAGATATTGACAAGCACGAAAATTAAGATTATCCACAACACAAGCCAGAATGACTTACTGCCTCCGTTTGAGCAAACTGCAATACCGACCGCCGTAAAAATCAAGAAAAATGCTGCGCAAACAACCTTTGCAATTTCAAGATATTTGCATCCTCGATTATAATGTTTAATAATCAAACTGCGCAGAAGCTTATATTTGATTACGATATTTTCTTCATTTTCTTCAAAAAGGAACTCTTCTTCCTTTTGAAATTCGTCCATACAAACTACCCTTTCTAAATTATTACAATTAGTATATCACTACAATACTATTTGTCAATACACTTGGCAATTCTTTTTAATTTTTTTGTATAATTGTATAAATTAGATGATGATTTTTCTTGAAAATTAGTAAAAATTAAGTGAAAACAATCAAAATTCAGGGATATTTTTTGAATTTTACCAAAAATTACCGAGCAAAAGATTATTTTCACTTAACTAATTTACTATATTAATACTATATTATACATTAATTTCAACGTCAATTCCGATAAGGTCTTTTTCCTTATCAAGAATAGGCTTAATAACCTCGCTTAAGAAATCAGCCGTCTGCTCAGGCGCTCTGCCCACAAAATTGGCAGGCTTGAGAATAGCCAAGATTTCCTCTTTTGTTGTCATAAACGCAGGGTCAGCCGCAATACGGTCAACAAGGTCATTTTTTCCGCCCTCAACCTTAACAACAGCGCCTGCTGCCATTGAATGCTGACGAATTTTCTCGTGCAATTCCTGCCTGTCGCCGCCTTTTTTAACTGCGTCCATCATAATGTTTTCAGTTGCCATAAACGGAAGTTCACTCATAAGTCTTGACTCTATTACCTTAGGATATACAACAAGTCCTGAAGTTACATTGATATATAAATCAAGAATACCGTCTGTTGCAAGAAATGCCTCTGCAATTGAAACACGCTTATTAGCCGAATCGTCAAGTGTTCTTTCAAACCATTGCGCAGATGCAGTCCATGCAGGATTGAGCGTATCAATCATAACGTAACGTGAAAGAGATGCAATTCTTTCGCTTCTCATAGGATTGCGCTTATAAGCCATTGCGGATGAGCCTATTTGATTTTTTTCAAACGGCTCCTCAATTTCCTTAAGATTTTGGAGAAGTCTTAAATCGTTGGAAAACTTACAGCATGACTGAGCAATAAGACCAAGGCAGTTGCAAACTATGGTATCAAGCTTTCTTGCATAGGTTTGACCGCTTACAGGGAAGCAAGATTTAAAATTCATCTTTTCCGCAATTTTACGGTCAAGCTCCTTACATTTATTATGGTCGCCGTCAAAAAGTTCAAGGAACGATGCCTGAGTACCCGTTGTGCCCTTAGAGCCTAAAAGCATAAGGCTGTCAATAACATGGCAAATCTCCTCATAATCCATTACCAAATCCATAAGCCAAAGGGTGGCTCTTTTGCCGACGGTAGTTGGCTGTGCCGGCTGGAAATGAGTAAAGCCGAGGCAAGGCATATCCTTATATTTATCAGCAAATTTAGAAACAGACGCAATTGCGTTAACAAGCTTTTTCTTGATAAGCAAAAGTGCCTCACGCATCGTGATTACATCTGTATTATCGCCAACATAGCAACTTGTTGCGCCGAGATGAATGATAGGCTTAGCCTTTGGGCACTGCTCGCCGTAAGCGTGAACATGGCTCATTACATCGTGGCGAAACTTTTTTTCATACTCTCTTGCAACATCATAATTGATATTATCGGCATTTGCCTTAAGCTCGTCAATTTGCTCCTGAGTGATATCAAGCCCAAGTTCCTTTTCAGCCTCTGCAAGTGCAATCCAAAGCTTTCTCCAAGTTTTGAACTTAAAATCGGGTGAATAGATATATTGCATTTCCTTTGATGCGTAACGGGCATTAAAGGGTGAATTATATGTATCGTTTGGCATTAGTCAAGTCCTACTCTCTTCATCATTTCTGCATAAGCGTCCTCTACACCGCCGAGGTCACGACGGAAACGGTCCTTATCAAGCTTTTCGTGAGTTTTGCTGTCCCAAAAACGGCAGGTATCAGGGCTGATTTCGTCAGCAAGAACAATAGTGCCGTCTGATGTTTTACCAAATTCAAGCTTAAAGTCGATAAGCTCGACGCCGATTGAAAGGAAATATTCTTTTAATACTTCGTTTACCTTGAAGGCATACTTTTTAATTGTGTCAACATCTTCCTGAGTTGCAAAACCGCAGGAAATAGCGTGATAGCTGTTGATAAGCGGATCGCCGAGGTCATCGTCTTTATATGAAAATTCGATTGAAGGGCGAACAAAATCCATACCCTCTTCAAGACCGAGTCTTTTGCAGATTGAGCCTGCTGCACGGTTACGGATAATAACCTCAAGCGGAACAATTTTAACCTTCTTTACTGCTGTTTCCCTGTCTGAAAGTTCCTTAACAAAATGGGTTGGAACACCGTGCTTTTCAAGAAGCTGCATAAGATAGTTAGACATCTTATTGTTTACAACACCCTTACCTACGATAGTGCCCTTTTTAAGACCGTTGAATGCTGTTGCATCATCCTTATAATCAACGATTACGATTTCAGGGTCATCTGTTGCCCAAACCTTTTTTGCCTTGCCTTCATAAAGCTGTTCAGTCTTTTCCATATTTAAATATCTCCTTTATTTTAAAAATCCCGAGGGCAAGAAAGCGTTTTCCCTGCCCGTAGGTTATATAATTAATTAAAAAATCAAATTATTTCTTGTAAGCCTTTTTAATTCTTTCGATAGCCTCAACCGTTTTTTCGTCATTGCCGAATGAGGTTAAACGGAAGTAGCCTTCACCTGCAGGGCCGAAGCCTGAACCCGGTGTGCCTACTACCTGGCATTTTTCAAGAAGTTCGTCAAAGAACTCCCAAGAGGTGTAACCTTCAGGAACTCTGAGCCAAACATAAGGTGAATTTACACCGCCGTAACACTCAAAGCCCGCATCGCAAAGTCCGTCATAAATAACTCTTGCATTCTTTTGATAATAAGCAAGTGTTTCTTTAATTTCTTTCTGTCCTTCTTCTGTATAAATAGCCTCTGCAGCTCTTTGAGTGATATATGATACACCATTGAACTTAGTAGCCTGACGTCTTGCCCAAAGCGGATTAAGGCTCGTGCCGTTAAATACAAGTTCCTTAGGAACTACCGTATATCCGCAACGCATACCCGTAAAGCCGGCTGTCTTAGAAAAAGAACGAAGTTCGATAGCACAGGTCTTTGCGCCTTCAATTTCATAAATTGACTTTGGAATACCCTCCTCAACAACAAATGCCTCATAAGCAGAGTCAAAAAGGATAAGAGAATGATGCTCGTTTGCATAATCAACCCACTTCTTAAGCTGCTCCTTAGTAGCAACCATACCCGTAGGGTTATTAGGGAAGCAAAGATAAATTACATCGGGAACTTCCTTAGGAAGATCAGGTGTAAAATTATTTTCAGCGGTGCATGGCATATAGATAATATTTGACCAAAGTCCGTTTTCGTCTTTATCTCCGCTTCTGCCTGCCATAACGTTTGTATCAACATACACAGGATAAACAGGGTCGCAAATAGCAACCTTATTGTCAACAGCAAAGATATCTCCTATATTGCCGCAGTCACTCTTAGCGCCGTCTGAAAGGAAAATTTCGTCCTTGGCAATGTCAATTCCTCTGCCTGTATAATCATGCTTTTGAATAGCGTCAAGAATAAAATCATAACCGTACTCAGGCGGATAGCCCCTGAATGTAGCCTCGTCTGCCATTTCGTCAACTGCCTTGTGCATAGCTTTAATAACAGCAGGAGCAAGCGGCTTTGTTACATCACCGATTGAAAGACGAATAACGTCTGCCTCAGGGTGAGCAGCTTGATACTCTCTCTGCTTCTTGGCAACAGTTGAGAAAAGATAGCTTGACTCAATCTTCAAAAAGTTCTCATTAATCTTCATATTATTTTAAACCTCCATTTAATACAAATATTTAATCAAATTTATTCAAATCGACTTCGCCCGTAAATACTTCCTTTGCAGGCCCGGTCATAAATACACTGTCGTTTACATCGCCACTCCAGCTTATATCAAGGTCGCCGCCCAAAAGATGTATGGTAACGTCATTATCGCAAAGCCCTAAAGTGATTGCGGCAACGGCAGTAGCGCAGGAACCTGTTCCGCAAGCAAGCGTTTCGCCGGAGCCACGCTCATAAACTCGCATTTCTATATTATTCCTGTCAATTATTTTTGCGAATTCGGCATTAACTCTGTCAGGAAAAATATTCGTATTTCCCTCGCAGGCTTTGCCGTATTTTTCAAGGTCAAAATCCTTTGGATGCTCGTCAATAAACATAACAGCATGAGGATTGCCCATAGAAACGCAGGTCATTTTAAATTCCCTGTCAAGAATTTTAATCGGCTCGTCAATCGCTTTATCGCTGCTTACATTAACAGGAATGTCGCTTGCTTTAAGCGACGGCTTACCCATATCAACCTTTGCGCTTTTAACCTCGCCGTTTTCAACATTAACGTCAATATATTTAACTGCGCCCATTGACTCAATAGTAAACGTGGTTTTATCGGTAAGCTTATGGTCGTAGCAATATTTTGCAACGCATCTTATTCCGTTGCCGCACATTGCACCTCTTGAGCCGTCTGCATTATACATAACCATTTCAAAATCAGCCTTTGTGCCTTTTTTGATAAGAATTATTCCGTCGCCGCCGATGCCGAAATGACGGTCAGATAAAATAATTGCCGCCTTTTCCTCATTTTCGACAAATTCTTCAGTGCAATCAATGTATATATAATCATTGCCGCAACCGTGCATCTTAGTAAATTTCATAAAATCAGTCCGTTTCAAAATTAATCGCAATAAAGCTTGCAATAAAATATGTACTACATAAAATCGTTAATTATTTCCTGAGCAAGCACTGCAATTTTCTTGCCCATTTTCATACTTTCACGCTGGAGATATTTATGCGCCTGAAGTTCGGAAAAGCCGTTGGTTTCTTTGAGAATAAGCTTAGCCTTTGATATAATGTCCTCGTCGCTGACGCTTCGCTTGGTAAAGCTTGAAACGCTGTTTACAAGTACGCCGACCGTATTTAAAAACTCCTGCCTGTCAACCGGCAGAGGAAGATAAATAAGGTTACTCATAAAGCTGTCCGTATCCCCACGTGTAAACGCAACAATATCAAACCCCGGTGGAAGATGCTCGGCAATATTACCTGCCGTCATATCCCTTAGACCTTCGGCGCAAACTATAACGCCTTCGCTCATATCCTGAGCGATACTCAACACGCTTGCTCCCGTTGCGCAAACATAAGGCACGTCGTAGCCCTCACCCTCAAGAAGAGAGCGCAATTTAAGCGCAGTATCCTTTGACGGATACGCAACCAAAATTTCACGCATACTCTCCACCTCTGCTAACAAATATCTAACAAAAGCATTATACCATATATAATACTTATTATACAATAGAAAAAACTAACTTTTATTATACAAAATAGAGATATGCACAGGCGGTATTTATTGTTAAAATTGGCTGAAGATTATTTCTTGGATTATTATACATTTCTAACATTTTACACAGATTTTAAAAATTTTTAACTTTTTTTTGTAACAAAGTAACCAAAAACCGCTTGATTATTTGTTGTAAAGGTGATATGATATGTTTATATAAAAATTATAATAGCGCCAAAATATTGTTTTTGACGCTTTTCAATAAAATAAAGGAGATGAAATTTTGGCAAAATTAGACAAAGATTATGAATTCCCTTTGTATATCTTTCACAGCGGAAAAAATTATAAGGCATATGAATTTTTCGGCTGTCATAGAATTAAGGGAGATACATTTGCATTTCGTGTTTGGGCACCTCATGCTCAAAGCGTGTCAACAGTCGGTGATTTTAACGATTGGAACGAAAGCGCCGGTGTTATGAAAAAAATCAGCGACGGTATTTTTGAAGCTAAAATCGACAATGTTAAAATTTACGATTGCTATAAATATGCCATTACGACGAAAGACGGCAACGTTATTATGAAAGCCGACCCTTATGCTTTCCACGCAGAAACAAGACCGGGCACAGCATCAAAGGTTTACGAAACAGGCAAATACCGCTGGAATGATTCGACTTGGAAAAAGGCAAATTCGGGCAACATTCTTGAAAAGCCCGTTAATATTTACGAAATTCATTTTGGCAGCTGGAAAAGGCACGAAAACGGTGATTTCTTATCATACAGGCAAATGGCAGAGGAACTTGTGCCTTACGTAAAAGATATGGGATACACTCATATTGAAATGATGCCGATTATGGAATATCCTTTTGACGGCTCATGGGGATATCAGGTTACAGGATACTTTGCTCCGACTTCACGCTACGGAACACCTGACGACCTTATGTATTTTGTTGACGCTTGCCACAAAGCCGGAATCGGAGTAATACTTGACTGGGTACCGGCTCACTTCCCTAAAGACGCTTACGGTCTTTATGAATTTGACGGAGAATGCACATACGAATACTCCGATATGAGAAAAGGCGAGCATAAGGAATGGGGCACAAGAGTATTTGACTACGGCAAAAATGAGGTTAAATCTTTCCTTATTTCCTCTGCAATGTATTGGGTTGACAATTTCCATTTTGATGGGCTTAGGGTTGACGCAGTTGCATCAATGCTTTATCTCGATTACGGACGTGAGGACGGCGAATGGATTCCGAATAAAAACGGCGGAAGAGAAAATCTTGAAGCGGTTGAATTTTTCAAGGAGCTTAACTGCGCAATGTTCAAAGAGCATCCTGAGGTTATGATGATTGCCGAGGAATCGACCGCTTGGCCTATGATTACAATGCCGACAAATATCGGCGGCTTAGGCTTTAATTTCAAGTGGAATATGGGCTGGATGAACGATATGCTCAGATACATTTCGCTCGACCCGCTTTTCAGAAAAGGCAACCACAACTGCATTACATTCAGCTTTTATTATGCATTCAGCGAAAACTTCATTTTGCCTATCAGCCACGACGAAGTAGTACACGGAAAATGCAGCCTTATAAACAAAATGCCCGGTGAATATGAAATGAAATTCGACGGATTAAGGCTGTTTCTTGCATATATGTTTGCTCACCCAGGCAAAAAACTTTTGTTTATGGGCAGTGAATTCGGTCAATTTATTGAATGGAACTATAAGCAAGGGCTTGATTGGCTCCTTCTTGACTATGAAATGCACAGAAAGATGCTTGGATTTTCCAAAACACTTAATAAACTTTATAAAGACACACCTGCACTTTGGCAAATTGATTACAGTTGGGACGGCTTCCAATGGATTTCCAGTGAGGACAATGCAAACAGCGTAATAGCCTTTAGAAGAATTGACAAAAAAGGCAATGAAATTATTGCAATATTTAATTTCACACCTAACAGCTTTGACGAATACAGAATCGGCGTTCCAAACGAAGGCAGCTACAAAGTTGTACTTGACACCTCGCTTGAGCAATTCGGCGGCTCAACAATTGCAAAGCATCCCGCATACAAGACCAAGAAAAAAGCTATGCACGGCTTTGAGCAAAGCATCGGCTTAAAACTTTCGGGTCTTTCGGGCATTTATCTTGAAAAAGTTGCCAAAAAGCCTTCAAAATCAAAGGCTAAGGAAAACGGCACAAAGGCAAAAAAACTTGAAAATGCAAAACCTAAAAAGGAAGCAAAGTCCATTGCCGAAAGTAAAGATATAAAAGAAGAAAAAAAGAAAATTTCCAAGGCTGAACCTAAGGCGGAAAAGCCTAAAAATAAAAAGGATGAGCCTGTTAAAAAAGCAAAAAAGGCCGTCAAATCGGCGCTTTCTAATAAAAAGAACAAATAAAGGAGAAATGAAATGGCACAAAAAACAGAAGTTGTAGCAATGCTCCTTGCAGGAGGGCAGGGCAGCCGTCTCGGTGTACTTACAAAAAACATCGCTAAGCCTGCTGTTCCTTACGGCGGCAATTACAGAATTATTGACTTTCCTTTGTCAAACTGTGTAAACAGCGGTATCTATACCGTAGGTGTTCTTACCCAGTATCAGCCGCTTGAGCTAAACGACTATCTCGGAAACGGACAGCCTTGGGATTTAGACAGGCAAAACGGCGGTATTCACATTTTGTCACCGTACGAGGCTATCGGCGGCGCAGAATGGTACAAGGGTACTGCAAACGCAATTTACCAAAACATTAATTTTATTGAAAAATACGACCCCGAATATGTTGTAATCCTTTCCGGCGACCATATTTATAAAATGAATTACGCAAAGATGGTTGATTTCCACAAAAAGAACAATGCGGACTGCACAATCGCAGTTCTTGAAGTTCCGTGGGAGGAGGCGTCACGTTTCGGAATTCTTGCAACAAATGATGACGACAGAATTTATGAATTTGCCGAAAAGCCGAAAGAGCCAAAAAGCAACAAGGCTTCAATGGGCGTTTACGTTTTTAGTTGGGATAAGCTCAAGAAATATCTTATTCAGGATGAAAACACGGAGGGTTCGGCTAACGACTTCGGTAAAAATATTATTCCTACAATGCTTGAGGCAGGCGAAAGACTTTTTGCCTTTCCGTTTGCGGGATATTGGAAAGATGTCGGAACAATTGACTCTCTTTGGGAGGCAAACCTTGATATTATCAATCCTAATGTTGACCTTGATTTGAGCGACACAAGCTGGAGGATTTACTCAAGAAATCCTATGGCGCCGCCGCACTACATAGGCAAAGATGCCGTTGTTGAAAACTCGTCCGTCAGCGAGGGATGCGAAATTGAGGGTAACGTTGATTACTCTGTTGTTTCTCCGAACTGCGTTGTTGAAGAGGGCGCAGACGTAAGATACAGTGTTATTATGCCGGGCGCCAAAATCAAAAAAGGCGCAAAGGTTTATTATTCAATAGTTGCCGAGGACGCAGTGATTGAGCCTGATGCTAAGGTCGGCGAAATCCCCGAACTTCTTGAAAAGCCGGAAAATTGGGGCATTGCAGTTATCGGTTCTGGCGCAACAATAAAAACGGGAACTCACATTGCCCCCGGGGTAATGGTTAAAGCAGGAGAGGAGGTATAAGCGATGAACGGAAAATCAGTACTTGGTATGATATTTGCAAACATTCACGAGGAGGCTCTTGATTCGCTTACAGCAATGAGAACTATGGGCTCTGTTCCTTTTTGCTCACGCTTTCGTTTAATCGACTTCCCTCTTTCAAACCTTGTTGAAAGCGGAGTTACCAAAATAGGCGTTGTAACAAATGCAAACTTCCGCTCTCTTATGGACCATATCGGCACAGGCAAGCCTTGGGATTTAAGCAGAAAGAGCGACGGCCTTTTCTTGCTCCCTCCGTTTTCGGCAGGAAGCACAAGCATTTGGGGAAATCGTATTGACGCCATATTCGGCAATATGAATTTTCTTCATCAATCGCATCAAACTTATGTTTTGATGACTGATTGCAACAATATTGTAAATATTGATTATTCTAAACTTTTTGATGCTCACGAAAAGAGCGGAGCAGATATCACAATCGTTGGCGTAAAAAGCAAAATGCCTAAAAACATAGGCTCTGTTCTTTGCTTTGACAAGGTAGATGAAAACGGCAAAATTACAGAAATGAGCCTTGACCGTGATGTTGACGACGAGGTATTTTACTCGTGTAACATTATGATTATGAAGAAATATCTTCTTGAAACTCTTATTCAGACTGCTCATTCTAAAAATGAAATTTCTTTTCAAAGAAATATCGTTATGGCAAATGTTAAAAACCTTAATATTCACGCTTTTGATGCGACTGACAGCTTTGTCGGCACAATTGATTCAATTCAAAGCTACTATAAAATTTCTATGTCGCTTCTTGAAAAGGAAAACAGAGATAAGCTTTTCTCATCCCCTATTTCAACAAAAGAACGTGACGATATGCCTACCCTTTACGGCCCTGAATCTGCAACTAAAAATTCACTTGTAGCTGACGGCTGTATTATTGACGGCCAGGTTGAAAATTGCATTATTTTCAAAGGCGTCAAGGTTGAAAAAGGCGCAGTGGTTAAAAATTCCATTCTTATGCAGGATACCGTTGTCGGCGAAAATTCAAAGGTAAACTGCGTAATTACGGATAAGAATGTAAGCATAAGAAGTTCTGCCGAGCTTTCAGGTGCCGAAACATTTCCTGTTTGCCTTGTAAAAAACACAAAGGTCTAATTTTGGAGGAATAAAAAATGAAAGTATTATATGTTGCTTCCGAAGCACTTCCGTTTATGGCTTCGGGTGGATTGGGAGATGTTGCAGGCTCACTTCCTGTAGCACTTCGCAAAAGACTTATAGGTTGCCGTGTTGTTATGCCGCTTTATGACGGAATCAAGCAGGAATTTAAAGACCAAATGAAGTTTATCACTTCTATTTCCGTTCCTGTTTCTTGGCGCCGTCAATATTGCGGAATATTTGAAGCCAAGGCTAACGGCGTCATTTACTATTTCCTTGACAACCAATATTATTTCAAACGTGACGGAATTTACGGCCATTATGACGATGCCGAACGTTTTGCATTCTTTGCAAGAGCAGTGCTTGAAATTATTCCTGCTATTGATTGGAAACCCGACATCATTCACTGCAACGATTGGCAAAGTGCATTAACTCCGCTTTACTACAGTTGCTACTATGCTAACAAAATGGGATATGAAAATATCAAAACCGTTTTCACTATCCACAATATTCAATATCAGGGCAAATACGGCGACGAACTTCTTAACGACGTTCTCGGAATTGCGCCGGAGTACAGCAATCTTATTATGTATGACGGCCTTGTAAACTTTATGAAAGCCGGCATTGAATGTGCAAATAAGGTCACAACCGTTTCCCCTACATATGCAAAGGAAATTCTTGACCCGTGGTACAGCTACGGACTTGACCCTATTTTAAATCAGCGCAGTTGGAAGCTTTGCGGCATTTTAAACGGTATTGACACTGATAACTACAACCCTGAAACCGATAAGGATATTTGGGCTAACTACAATGCAGACGATTTTTCAAACAAAGCTAAAAACAAAGCTGAGCTTCAAAAAATGATGGGTATGAACGTTGACCCTGACGTTCCCGTTGTCGGCATTGTTACAAGACTTGTAGGTCACAAAGGTGTAGACCTTATGAAAGAAGTGCTTGAAAAGAGCCTTTATGAGCGCAACATTCAATACGTTGTTCTTGGCAGCGGTGAATGGGAATATGAAAACTATTTCCGCTATCTCCACGATAAGTACCCTGACAAGGTTGGTATTACTATCGGCTTTGTGCCTGACCTTGCAAGAAAAATTTATGCAGGAGCAGATTTATTCCTTATGCCAAGCAAGAGCGAGCCTTGCGGACTTTCGCAAATGGTTGCACTTCGCTACGGCACACTGCCTATCGTTCGTGAAACAGGCGGCCTTAAGGACTCTATCACCGACTGCGGCGACGGACAGGGCAACGGATTTACATTCAAAACATACGACGCATACGATATGCTCGGCGCTATTTACAGAGGTGTTGACGCATATAACAGCAAGGATTGGAACGTTCTTGTTAAACGTGCGCTTGAATGCGATATGAGCTGGGGCAAGAGTGCAAACGAATATATCAAAATGTATCGTTCGCTTCTTAAATAATAAATCAAAACATATGACAAAAGCAGAAGTCAGTTGACTTCTGCTTTTGTTTTAATAAATCCCTCCACCGCAAAATGCGGTCCCCCTCCCTTTCCAAGGGAGGCATAATCGATTTATCTGAATCTTTTCCTGTAATTACTCGGTGTTACGCCCTTACTGCGCTTGAAAAGGCGATTAAAATAACTCAAATCATTAAAACCGCACGAAAGTGCTATTTCGGTTATTGATACATAAGAAAGACTTAACTGCTCTGCGGCGCACTCAATACGGTAATAATTAAGATAATCTATAGGAGTTTTGCCTGTTGCCTGCCTGAACGCACGGCAAAAATATTGCTTGTTAAGCTGTGCCTCCTCCGCCAAATCATCAAGTGTAAGCGGTTTTGAATAATCGTTTCTGATTTTTGTAAGTACCTTTTTTATCTGCTTGTTTTTGCGATAAACGGCATTTTGCGATGACGGCGCAATTTGTGACTTTTGTTCTAATATATACCCTATAAGCTGCCACAAAAGACCCGTTGTGGCAAACGTATAGGCAACACTTTCCTTTTCCATATTTTCAAAAAGGGAGTCAACCATTTTGCCTGCCGTACTTTTAGGCTCAAATATCATTTCGCTTATAACTCCGCTGTCAATTGCATTGTTATATTTTTCAATGCACTGCGGCGATTGAGCAAGAAAGCTTTCCATATCAAACACAACACATTCATAAATACAATTTTCAGGCGTACCGCCGTGAATAAATTCACTTGGAATAAATGCACTTTGCCCTCCCTCAAGCGTATAGCTTACGCCGTTGACAGATAAACGGAATTTGCCTGCAAGCACCAATATAAGTTCGCATTCCATATGCCAATGAAACGGCATTTCATACTGCGGATGATTAGCATCAACATAATAAAGCTGAATCGGAAAGCCGAATGTACCTCTGCTTTTATTTTCTTGATATCCTGTATATCGCATAGTTTTTCCTCAGACGTTATAGTTTCATCAAAAAGTCAATATTGTCCTACTTTTTCACATTATACACCTTGCCCGCACAAAAAATCAACAGTATAATTGAAATTAGAGAAATATTAATTTTTTATTATGAAAGGAATTAATTATGGATATTGAAGTAATTAAAGACCAAATTTGCGATGTGTGCCATAAAATGTGGCAGCTCGGCTGGGTTGCGGCTAATGACGGCAACGTAAGTGCAAAGCTTGACGACGGCACAATCCTCGCAACACCTACGGGTATGAGTAAGTCGTTTATAACACCTGACAAGCTCATCAGAATTGACTCTAAGGGCAATGTTCTTGAAGCAGCTGAGGGACTTCGTCCGTCAAGCGAAATCAAGATGCACCTAAGATGCTACGATAAGAGGGATGACGTTATGAGCGTTATCCATGCTCACCCACCAGGAGCAACAGGCTTTGCCGTGGCTCACAAAGCAATGGATATGTATAATATGATTGAGGACGTTGCTGCAATCGGCGCTGTTCCGCTTACTCCGTACGGCACTCCGTCCACAACAGAAGTGCCTGACGCTATTGAGCCTTACCTTGAAGAACACGATGTAATGCTTCTTGAAAATCACGGTGCGCTCGCAGTCGGCAGTGACGTTATTACGGCATTTTACCGTATGGAAAGCCTTGAACTTTGGGCTAAAATAACTATTAACGCAGTTATCCTCGGCGGAAGCCACGATATTGACGAGAAAAATATTCAAAAGCTTATTGACCTTAGAAGCTATTACAGAATTACAGGACGTCATCCGGGATATAAAATGTATAACCCTGATGATGATATGCTTCACAAAAAGGAGGACTGATTATGCTTAAAGGTATTAATCCTATCGTTTCCCCCGAACTTCTTAAGGCCCTTTGTGAAATGGGTCACGGCGACGAACTTGTTATTGCAGACGGCAATTTTCCTTGCGAAAGTATTGGCAAAAATGCAATAGTTATCCGTGCAGACGGCCATTCAACAACAGATATTCTTGACGCCGTTTTATCTCTCATTCCTCTTGATACATACACCGAAAAACCCGTGGCGCTTATGGAAGTTGTAAAAGGTGACAACACCCCTACCCCTGCAATTTGGGCTGAATATGACAAGTTTTTAAACAAATATGAGCCTGAGCACCACGATATTGAAATGACGGAGCGCTTTGCATTTTACGAAAGAGCAAAGAAAGCTTATCTCATTATTGCAACAGGCGAAACGGCAATTTATGCTAACGTTTTGCTGAAAAAAGGAGTAGTCAAGGTATGAGCCGAGTATTAGCATTCGACTTTGGTGCATCAACAGGCAGAGCAATTCTTGCTGAATATAAAAACGGTAAATTAAGTTACAATGAGGTTCACCGATTTGACAATAATCTTGTTAAAAAAGACGGACTTTTGTGTTGGGATTTTGACTATCTGTTAAACGAAGTTAAAAAAGCAATTGATATGTGTGAAAATGTTGACTCCCTTGCGTTTGACACGTGGGGCGTTGACTACGGTATGCTTGATAAAGACGGAAAGCTTATATCTCTGCCCGTTTGCTACCGTGACGACAGAACTAAAAACGAGGTTTCTAAAGTATTTGAAAAAATGCCTGATAAAAAGCTCTATTCGCTAACAGGCAATCAAATTATGGCTATCAATACTCTTTTTCAACTTTGCAGTGAGAAGATTAACAATGCTGACACTTTTATCTTTATGCCGGACCTTTTTGCTTACTTTCTTTGCGGTGCAAAAACGGCGGAGCAAACAATTGCTTCCACCTCTCAAATGCTCGACCTCGAAAACGTAAAATGGCAAAAAGAGGTATTCAATTTAACAGGAAAGAACGAAAGCATTTTGCCGCCTATAGTTAAAAGCGCAACGCAAGCGGGAGAATACAAGGGCATTAAGGTTATAAAGGTTGCCGGCCACGATACGCAGTGCGCAGTATGTGCAATGCCTGCAAATCCCGATAAAACACCTGCCTTTCTTTCCTGCGGAACGTGGTCGCTTATCGGTTGCGAAAACGACGAGCCGATACTGAATGAAAAAAGTATGAACGACGAGCTTTCTAACGAGCTTGGCGCAAACGGCAAAATAAATTATCTTAAAAACATAAGCGGCTTATGGCTTATTCAGGAAATCAGGCGTAATTTCAAAAGCGAGGGCAAAAAATATTCATATAACGATATGGAGCAGCTTGCAAGAGGAGCAAAGGCTTTTGAATTTTTCATTGACCCTGACGACGCAAGTTTTGCCACACCGGGCAATATGCCTGAAAAAATTTGCGCTTTTTGCGAAAAAACAGGTCAAGGCAAGCCTGAAAGCGACGGTGCAATGATTAGATGTATTTATGAAAGTCTTGCTATGAAATATCGCTTTGCAATTGAGCAGATTGAAGAAAATACGGGAAAGAAATTTGACGTACTTCATCTCCTCGGCGGCGGAACAAAAGATGGCTTTTTATGCCAAATGACAGCCGACAGTCTTAATATGGACGTTATTGCAGGCCCTACCGAAGCAACGGCACTCGGCAATATCGTTTTGCAGCTTATTGCACTCGGTGATATCAAGAATGTTGACGAGGGCAGAGAAATAATCAAATCAAGCGAAAAGCTTACAACATACAAAAGTGAAAATGCAGGCGCTTTTGCAAGCAACTACAACAGATTTGTGAAAATTCTGAATAAATAATTTTAAAGGAGTAAGATTTATGAAATATCCAAAAATCGGTATTCGCCCTGTAATCGACGGCAGATGGGGCGGAGTTCGTGAAAGCCTTGAGGACCAAACCATGGGTATGGCAAAGGCTGCGGCAAAGCTTATCAGCGAAAATGTTTGCTACCCTGACGGCGCACCTGTTCAGTGCGTAGTAAGCAATACCACAATAGGCGGCGGCGCAGAAGCGGCTAAATGTGAGGAGCAGTTCTCAACTGAAAATGTTGTTGCTACTCTCTCTGTTACACCTTGCTGGTGCTACGGCATGGAAACCTACGATATGAACCCGAAAACCATTAAAGCAGTTTGGGGTCTTAATGCAACAGAGCGTCCGGGTGCTGTTTATCTTGCGGCAGTTATGGCGGCTTATGCTCAAAAGGGTATGCCCGCTTTCTCAATTTACGGCCATGACGTTCAGGAAAAGGACGACAGCAAAATTCCGGCAGACGTTTCAGAAAAAATTCTTCGCTTTGCAAAATGTGCTGTTTCTGTCGGCTGGATGAAGGACAAATCATACGTTAATATCGGTGGCGTAACAATGGGTATTGCCGGCGCATACTGCAACGCTTCATTTTTCCAAAAATATCTCGGTATTCGCCCAGAATGGGTTGATATGACAGAAATTTGCAGAAGAATCACACTTGGTATTTACGACCATGACGAATATGACAAGGCTTACGCTTGGATTAAGGAAAACTGCAAGGAAGGCTTTGACGTAAACGCAGGCAAGGATTTACCTGAGGTTATCACTAAGTCTAAGGTAGTTGACCCTGACAAGGATTGGGAATTTATCACTAAGATGACGCTTATCGTTCGTGACATTCTTTTCGGCAACAAGAAGCTTGACGAAATGGGTTGGCACGAGGAGGCACTCGGCAAAAATGCAGTTGCCGCAGGCTTCCAGGGACAGAGGAACTGGACAGACTGGCTTCCTAACGCAGACTTTACAGAGTCGATTATGGCTTCGTCATTTGACTGGAACGGCAAGAAGATGCCTACTCCTTTCGCTACCGAAAACGATACATTAAACGGCGTTTCAATGATGCTCGGCTTGCTTGTTTCCGACACTGCGCCTTGCTTCCACGACGTTCGTACATATTGGAGTCCTGACGCTTGCGAAAGAGTAACAGGCAAAAGACCCGAAGGTGTTGCAAAAAACGGCTTTATCCACCTTATCAACTCAGGCGCAACCGCACTTGACGGCTCGGGCGCATCAAAGAATGCCGACGGCAACGGCTGTATGAAGCCTTTCTGGGAAATGACAAACGACGATATTAAAGCTTGCCTTAACGCTACCGATTGGTGCAGAGCAAACTATGAATATTTCCGTGGCGGCGGATTTTCTTCACACTTCCGTTGCAAGGCTGAAATGCCTGTAACTATGCTAAGAGTTAATATTGTTGAGGGAATCGGCCCTGTTCTTCAAATTGCAGAGGGCTACACCGTTGATTTGCCTGACGATATCCACGAAACGCTTGACAAGCGTACTGACCCGTCATGGCCTACAACTTGGTTTGCACCTACTCTTACGGGCAAGGGCGCATTCAAGGATGTTTACAGCGTAATGGCTAATTGGGGCGCGAACCACGGCGTAACGGTTTACGGTCACGTTGGCGGTGAGCTTATCACTCTTGCTTCAATGCTTCGTATTCCTGTAAATATGCATAATGTTGACGAAAGCGAAATTTTCCGTCCTCATTGCTGGGCAGCATTCGGCACAGACGATACACAAGCCGCAGATTATTCGGCTTGCAAGACCTACGGCCCGCTCTATAAATAAAATTTAACCATATAAAAAAGGAAGTTGATTTTGCTCAACTTCCTTTTGTTTTGTCTAATCTTTCTTTCCTATGACGACTTTTCTAATTCAGATAATCTAAAATGATAAAATTTTCGTAGGGATGGGGCTTGCTCCATCCGAGCAAATCTTACGGCAGGAGTAAACCCCTGCCCTACAATTCGTCGAAAGAAATTCCTTTTTATTTACACATTCGTTGTGAATTTATAGCCCTGCTTTTGGGCTTCGTCAATCACGTTGCCGAGAATTGACGCATTTGTTTTGCTGACTGCGTGGAGAAGCATTATTTCGCCCGGATGAAGATATTTTGCAATCTCATTCAAAGCGGTTTTTTCGTCAGACTGATTTTGGGTATCCCAATCGGCATAAGCAAAGCTCCAAAATACGCTTTTATAACCCAAATCCTTGGCAAGCGCAAGCGTGCTTTGGCTAAATTCGCCCTTTGGGAAGCGGAAAAGTTTCATTTCATAATTGAAATTCTTTTTAATAAAATTGTGAAGGAACGTGATTTCCTCTTTAGCCGTGGCGGTATCAACCTCGTCCATTGTGTAGTGGCGATAGGTGTGGTTGCCGACGATGTGCCCCTCGTCAATCATTCGCTTAATAAGCTTTGGATTATCCTTTGCAAAATCATACGTCACAAAGAAAATCGCCTTAACGTTTTTCTCCTTAAGCGTATCCAAAATTGCAGGAGTGAAGCCGTTTTCATACCCCTCGTCAAAGGTTAGGCAAATTGATTTTTTATCATCAAGAATAAAGCGTGCGCCGAGATTTTTGTATTGAGAGTTGAGCATTACGGGGTCTGTCGGCTGCTGATGATTTTCCGCCCTGCCGGGACCCCATACAACCTTTTCCGTACTTAAGCCGTCAACGTCCATATTATTTGCCTGAACAGATGTGTCGGCAACATTTGTAGTGTCGTTATCTGTTGTTTCGGCTTTTGCGGTTGTTGCATTTGAGGTCGATGTTTTTGTTTGAGTTGTCGTTTCGTTATTATTTGTTGATTTTGTGCAACCCCAAATTACCAAAAGCGCACAAATCACAAGACTTAATGTTAATATGATTTTTTTCATAAAAAAACCTCCCGCCATTATTTTTAGCCGGGAGGTTATTATTATGTTTGGTATTACTCGGTAATTTTCCAACCGGCAGAAATGATTCCTTCGTCCTTGCCGATATGAACGATTATGCTTTCAACAACATCATTATTTTTCTTTGCCGTTGTTATATAAGCCTTAATCTTGACGTCGCCGTTTATCTCATCGTTACTTTCAAGATTATGTAAAAGAACGTCATTTTTTTCTCTTATAGTTTTAATCAAATGAGAACGAATATCAATTTCTGAGCTTTCCTTGCATAAAATTGAAATTTTATACATAGTTTCTTCTCTGTCTCGCCTGTCCTTATTGTAGTGGCTCTTTTTGTTGATATAATCTGAAAACGGGTGCAAAACAAGATGAACAATAACTATTGCAGCAGCAACAATCACTGCATAATAAATATTATCAAGCGTACACAAAATGCCGATAGCCGCAGTTGTCCAAATAGTTGCAGCAGTTGAAAGACCGCTGATTTTTGTGCCGTCACGAATAATAAGACCTGCGCCAAGGAAGCCGATACCGCTTACAACCTGAGCCGCAACACGGGTAACATCAATATTATTTCCAAGCTCTATACATGAAAACGCAGTATAAGCATAAGCACCTACGCACACAATAACATTAGTCAGTATTCCTGCCTGATGCTTTGTCCATTGGCGCTCAAAGCCGACAACAAAACCTAAAACTATGGCAAGCGCAAGCCTGATTGTAAAGCCCGAAAATGCAGTTATATCAAGTATTGCCTCCAAATTATTCAACTCCCTCAACAGATTTCATTTTCAAGTAAGCGTTAATGAAACCGTCGAGGTCGCCGTCCATAACAGCGGTAATATTGCCCATTTCAAAATTCGTTCTATGGTCCTTAACCATTGTATACGGCATAAAAACGTAGGAACGGATTTGACTTCCCCAAGCGATTTCCTTTTGGTCGCCCTTAATATCTTCAATTCTTTCAAGGTTTTCTCTTTCCTTGATTTCAACAAGCTTTGATTTAAGCATACGCATCGCAACTTCACGGTTTTGGTGCTGGCTTCGTTCAATTTGGCACGATACAACAATGCCCGTAGGTATATGAGTAAGTCGAACGGCAGAAGAAGTTTTATTAACCTTCTGGCCGCCTGCACCCGACGCCCTGTAAACGTCCATTTTGATATCTTCATCACGGATTTCAACGTCAACGTCATCATCAATTTCCGGCATAACCTCAACAGAAGCAAATGAGGTGTGACGCCTGCCTGATGAGTCAAAAGGTGATACTCTTACAAGACGGTGAATACCCATTTCGCCTTTAAGATAGCCGTAAGCATTTTCACCCTCAACAAGAATAGTTGCGCTCTTAATACCTGCAACATCACCGTCGAGATAATCGAGAGTTGAAACCTTGTAGCCGTGGCGTTCTCCCCAACGATTATACATTCTGAAAAGCATTTCTGCCCAGTCCTGAGCCTCTGTTCCGCCTGCACCGGCATGGAAAGTAAGAAGTGCATTTTTGCTGTCAAACTCTCCGCTCAAAAGAGTTGAAAGAGTAAGCGATTCAAGTTTTTTCTCAATTTCCTCAACAGAAGAAGTGCAATCCTCAAGTAAATCTGCATCTTCCTCCTCGTTTGCAAGTTCAATCATAACAAGCGCATCGTCAAACTCATTTTTAACATTTTCGTATGACTGAACCTTAGCCTTAAGCGAGCCGATTTTCTGCATAACTTTTTGGCTGTTTTCCATATCGTCCCAAAAATCAGGCTTGGCGCTTTCCTTTTCAAGCTCGGCAATATCACCCTTCAAGGTGTCAATCGCAAGTGCTTCTTTTAAATTTTTTACTGTTTTTTCAGACTCCAAAAGTCTTAATCTTAATTCCTCGTATTCTACCATTACAATTTCTCCGAATAAGCAATCTCTATATATTA
>ULTY01031507.1_pt1 | contig 28269 bp, 19 predicted proteins | sample 1958021 | NCBI WGS metagenome assembly ULTY01 (sample SAMEA4835746, study PRJEB28245) | human gut metagenome | biome: gut microbiome; material: fecal sample | place: Denmark | collected 2008 | reverse complement strand
AGGAGTTTTAAATGTCTCCGATAGTGAAACAGAAATACCCCGTAATGCTACGGGGCACAGCAATGGAGGAGTTTAAAATATTCGAAGCGACACTTTTAAACCTCTCCCCCTGTGCTGCGCAGCGGTATAGGGGGAGTGCCCGCAGGGCGAGGGGGTTGAAAAGAATATCAAAAATAACATTTCAATCCTCCCCCTGCCGATAGGGAAAGTACCCGTAGAAAAAAGAAGGAATGAAAATAAACAGTAAAGCCAAAATGTTGAACACCAACACCCTCCTCCCTTGCCGTGTTCCGCAGCATGGCGGGGTGTTTTTGTAACGCAAAATATAGGGGAGGTGTCCGAAGGACGGAGGGATTAAAGAAAAAGACAAAAAAGTATGGCTATTCTACCTTTACCGGGAAATCCAAATCCCTCATAAATCCTATATGATTTATGAGGGATTTCTATGAGGAACACTTCGAATGAGCCTAAAAACAATTCGGCTATACTTTATTTATAATCTTTCAGCATCTCCTGCAAACGTTGACGGGCAAAAAAGATTCGGCTTTTTACCGTGCCCAAAGGCAAATCCATTTTTTCGGCAATCTCGTGATATTTATACCCTGCCACATGCATAGAAAACGGTATCCGATACTCCTCGCTGAAACTATTGATAGCTGTTGTAATCTCCTTCACCGTAAAAGAACCTTCCGGCGACGCGAATCCCGAGTCTTGGGGCAAATTCAAGTGATACAGATCTTCTGTCTGGTCTATAATAGTCTGGTTCCGTACAACCCTGCGATAATTATTGATAAAAATATTTCGCATGATGGTAAACACCCAACCTTTGAAATTGACATTGTCGATATATTTATCTTCGTTGTCGAGAGCTTTAAGAGTCGTATCTTGAAGCAAATCTTTCGCTTCTTCCCGGTTTGCGGTAAGCATATAAGCGAAGTTTAGCAAATTGTCTTGGAGACCTAACAATCTATCTTGAAATTTTAGAGAGTTCATAATTGAAAATTTTGATGATTTTGTAATTCTTGTTTACTACTTATACTACTACTTTGTATTACGAAAATGCATCGAAAATCTACTCATACTAACTACTACAATCTGAAATTTCTACATTCTCCTAAACGTCTTCGAAACATTCAGCTATTTCAAAGGGGGTCAAAAAAAATCTGTTTTCGCAAAATACAATCCCATAATATTGTTCTGATTATTTTTTATTTACTTTGTAACATATTTCTTATCTTTTTTAATTGTGCTTCTTAATATTAAACACATAGGTTCATGAAAAAGTTTCACAAATATATCTTTTTTCTCATATTATTTTTCCAGTATTTTGTATCAAATTCACAAAACACTGTTTATCAAATAGATATAACCAAAGAAATCGGGAGCACGACTTGGCGATATTTAAGAGCCGGTTTACACCAAGCCCAAGAACAAAATGCAAAAGCCGTCATACTACGGCTGAACACCTACGGGGGAACTGTCGTTCACGCCGATTCCATGAGAACGGCCATACTCAATGCACCCATTCCCGTCTATGCTTTCGTCGACAACAATGCCGCATCGGCAGGAGCACTCATCGCCATAGCCTGCGACAGTATCTATATGCGCAGCAGCGCAAGCATGGGAGCCGCTACGGTAGTCAATGAGACCGGAGCCGCCATGCCCGACAAATACCAGTCATACATGCGGGCGACCATGCGGGCGACGGCCGAGTCACACGGAAAAGACGAATCGGGAAATTGGCGGCGCAATCCGCTCATAGCCGAAGCTATGGTCGACGAAAGAGTAATCGTCCCCAATCTTTGCGATTCGGGCAAAGTGCTCACCCTTACGGCAAACGAGGCCATCGCCCAAAAATATTGCGAAGGCATAGTCGATAACGTCGACGAGATCATTTCGCAAAAACTCCGGTACGAGACTTATACTTTACAAGAATTCAAGCCCTCGCTCTTCGACGATATCGCCGGTTTTCTCACCCACCCCGCCTTTCAGGCTCTCATGGTAACGCTCATATTCGGCGGTATCTTCATGGAACTGAAAACACCGGGCATAGGATTGCCTTCGGCCATTGCCTGTACCGCAGCCGTACTTTATTTCACTCCGCTTTACATCGACGGATTAGCCGCAAATTGGGAAATACTGCTTTTCGTCATCGGCATCATTCTGCTCATTTTCGAATTTCTCGTTATCCCCGGCTTCGGTATAGCCGGCATTTCGGGCTCCATTCTGATATTGGGCGCCCTCATTTTGGCATTAGTCGGGAATGTCAATTTCGATTTCAACTTCGTATCTGCCGCCGACATCAGCAAAGGAATAATAACTGTCATCTCGGGAGTCATTATTTCCGTAGCTTTACTCTTTTGGTTTTTCCAAAAAATCGGCAGTAAAGGCCCTCTCGGACGTTTAGCCCTTCAAGCGGATCAAGCCACAGAAAAAGGATACATCGGAGTTCCCTCCGAATTACAAGAATACATCGGAAAAGAAGGACTCGCGGCAACCATACTCCGACCCTCCGGAAAAATAACCATCGGCGACAGGCAGTTCGACGCCGTAGCCCTTCACGGATACATCGAAAAAGGAGCGGGTATAAAAGTTGTCAAATACGAAAACGCGCAGCTTTATGTGATCGAAATCAAATAAAAAACGTTATAAGAAATTCAATATGAAATTCATCGGTATTATTCCGGCTCGCTACGCCTCTACCCGATTCCCCGGGAAACCGCTGGCCGACATGAAAGGAAAATATATGATTCAACGAGTCTACGAGCAAGCCCGCAAAGTCCTCGACAATGTATGTGTCGCCACTGACGACGACCGAATATTCAACGCCGTGGAATCTTTCGGCGGGAACGTCGTCATGACATCGGCCGAACACCGTAGTGGAACAGATCGTTGCTTCGAAGCCTACAATCGTCTGGGCGGAAACGAAGACATAATCATCAACATTCAAGGGGACGAACCGTTTATCAAACCCGAACAGATCGAGAGCCTCATCGCTTGCTTCGATTCGCCTCAAACCCAGATAGCGACCCTTGTGCGCCCCTTCGAGGCAACCGAAGGTTACGAGGCCCTCGCCAATCCCAACTCTCCGAAGGTCATTCTCAACGACAAAAACGAAGCTCTCTATTTCAGCCGTTCGATAATTCCCTATATGAGAAATATATCCCCCGAACAATGGCCCGATAAACACGTTTACTACAAACACATCGGCATGTATGGATACAGAGCCGACATATTGTCCCAGATCACCCAGCTACCCCAGTCGTCGCTCGAAATCGCAGAATCGCTCGAACAACTCCGGTGGCTGCAAAACGGCTATACGATTAAAGTGGGCATCACCACACAAGAAACAATCGGTATAGATACCCCCGATGATTTACAAAAAGCACTCACTCTACTCTGAAAATTATGACGTTAGACCGAACAACGACACCGCCTGTCGGAACATTTCCGCCCCTATCCCTGCCCGCACCCGGCATCCATGCTTTATCGAACGGCATCGAAGTCATCGCCTGTAATCGGGGTGACGAAGACGTGTGCCGCATAGACCTTATGTTCGAAGGAGGTTACTATACCGAACAGAAACCGGGCACAGCCGCCCTCACCTTATTGATGCTCAAAGAAGGCGCTGCTGGAAAAAGCTCGGAAGAGATAGCCGAATCATTCGACTACCACGGAGCATGGCTGCAAACCTCCGCATCGAGTCACTATCTCTATGTCACGCTCTACACGCTCAATCGGCATCTCGATACCTGCCTATCTCTACTGGCAGACATCGTTATACGACCCGATTTCCCGGAAAAAGAATTCACCCGGCTCAAAGAACGGCGTCTCCAACAACTGCTCGTTCAGAAAGAAAAAGTAGACGTCCTCGCCTCCGAGACTTTTCTCTCTATGATTTTCGGGGACAAGCACCCTTACGGACGGGCTGTCACCCCCGACCATATAAACCATATCACAACCGAAGACCTCCGAGACTACCATCGGCAGCACATCGCTCCCGGGAGATGTCATATCTTCATCGCCGGAAAAATCACCGGGAAACTTCTCGATAATTTGGAACTCCACTTCGGCCACACATGGAATGTACCCTCTGTCGATTCTGCGATAATCCCCGCTTTCCCCATACATCGTGCCGAAAATCCGATAATAGTCACCCACAAAGAAAACGCCCTCCAATCCGGAATCCGAATGGGACTGCCGGTCATCGGCCGGGAAAACCCCGATTTCTTCGCCCTGAAACTGCTCTGCACTATACTCGGCGGATATTTCGGCAGCAGACTCATGTCCAACATACGGGAAGAAAAAGGCTATACCTATGGCATATCCTCCTCTATCGCAGCCATGCGATACGGAAGTTATTTAACCATATCGACCCAAACCGGAACCGAATTCACCCGACCGCTCATCGACGAAGTCTTCGCCGAAATAGATCGACTCAGAAACGAGCCCGTCCCAACCGACGAGTTCATCACCGTACAAAACTACCTGAGAGGAGACATGGCTCGTACCCTCGACTCTCCCTTTTCCATAGCGGACTACTACCTTTCTTTGAAAGCCAACGATCTCCCGGTCGAATATTTTGCGCAGCAAGACGAAGCCATACGGCAACTGTCACCCGGAGATCTACTATCGGCAGCACAAAAATATCTCGTCCCCTCACAATTCTACATAGCCGTCGCCGGAGACAAGTACAAAATTCCCCCGCTCTCCCTACCTTGACAAATTCCCTTCTCCTCTACCACGCCCCCTATTGTTACTCGACACCCCAATGCTACGGGGGGGGGCAGAGGAGGTAGCACGTAGTGACGGAAGGGTTGAAAACGGCATCTCATTAGCCGGTTTATATTGGACATTTAACCCCCTCCCCCGATGGGCACTCCCCCCTATACCGCTACGCGGCACAGGGGGAGAGGGCTAAAATGCGCTTCAAATATTTTAAACTCCTCCATTGCCGTGCCCCGTAACATTGCGGGGTGTTGTACTCAGCAAAATATAGGGGAGGTGGCACGTAGTGACGGAGGGGTTGAAAAGGTATCTCATCAGCCGGTTTATATTGGACATTTAACCCCCTCCCCCGATGGGCACTCCCCCCTATACCGCTACGCGGCACAGGGGGAGAGGGCTAAAATGCGCTTCGAATATTTTAAACTCCTCCATTGCCGTGCCCCGTAGCTTTATGGGGTATTTCTGTTTCACTATCGGAGACATTTAAAACTCCTCCCCTGTGTGGCGCCAGCCATATAGGGGAGGTGGCACGTAGTGACGGAGGGGTTGAAAACAGCCTCTCATCAACCGGTTTATATCGGACAAATCACATTTTCACCATACGTTTGGGGGACCCGCTCCAAGAGCAACCCATACAATAAACTGTTTCAAGATCGAAACCATCGAGAGTCTCGCCCTCTTTGCGGGCAACGACTACCCCTCCATCGGTCACATACACCGCTTTACGCTCTCCCTTACCGTTCTTCACATACATCGAAGACACTTTACACTGCGGACAAAGCAATTTTCTCATCGTACAAATAGTTTACCCAATCGATACCGAATATACAAAAAAAGGACCTCGGAAAAAACAATTCTTCCAAAGTCCCTTTTTCAATCACTTATAAGAAATAATCCTTGACAATTACCTCTCACCCAGTTTCTCGTCCATATACAAAATACTGGCTTCGTCTTTACAACGTTTCAACTTCTCGACAATGCCCAAAGCCGTGGCCTCTTCTTCTACTTGCTCACGCACATAGCCCCAGAGAAAATCTTGCGAAGCCTTATCCTTTTCGGAAGAAGCGACATTTACCAACTCATCGATAAGAGAAGAGACATGGCACTCGTGTTTATAAACATTTTCAAAAGCATCGAGCACACTCTCCCATTCCTGAGGAACGACATCTATCTTATCTACTTTGGCCACACCGCCACGCTTCGATACATAATCGGCCAAGTCGTAAGCATGCTCCAACTCTTCCTGAGACTGTTTTCTCATCCAATTGGCAAATCCGTCATATCCCAATTTTTTGAAATAAAACGACATCGATAAGTAAAGATTCGACGACCACATTTCAGCCGCAATCTGAACGTTAATGGCTTCTTGTAATTTCTGTGAAATCATAATGGTTTATTTTTATATGTTAATACTCATTTTCATTACATATCGATAATATACAAAAATTATACCATCACATAATAATAAGACTTTACCATAACCTAAAAATAAAAACCAAGACAATACAACCTCTTTAATGACATAATTGCAGAATCATTTTGTCCGAATTTGACATTCTTTGAGACGGATTACAGAATACCAAATACATAGAATACAACTACCAATAATCCTATAATAAAGCCAGCAAGAACCCACGATTTGACAGTAGAGTCGACACGTAGCGCATCATCGTATCTACGGCTATCGGAGTAATTATTTATTTCAAAGTATAAAGCAACGCTCGCCCGGATTTTGTCATTGAGATTCTTGCAGGTTTTGTTTCAGCCCCTTCGCCCTACGGGCACTCCCTCCTATATCGATTGTTGCGATACAGAGGGAAAGGATTAAATGTGTTGCTTTGAACGGTCTTTTTATCTTTTCGGTTCTTTGTGGGTATTCCCCCTTCTCCCCTGCCGTGTCCCGTAGCCTTACGGGAAGTTGCGCAGCAACAGGGGAGAAGGCTAAATACATCTTATCTCACCGACAAAAATCACATAATAAAAGAGGGCCTCAAAACTCCTCCCCTGTGTTTTGTAATGCAAAATATAGGGGAGGTGGCACGTAGTGACGGAGGGGTTGAAAACAGCATCTCATCAGCCGGTTTATATTGGTCATTTAACCCCCTCGCCCGATGGGCACTCCCCCTATACCGCTGCGCGGCACAGGGGGAGAGGTTTGAAAGTGTCGCTTCAAATATTTTAAACTCCTCCATTGCCGTGCCCCGTAGCTTTATGGAGTATTTCTGTTTTCACTATCGGAGACATTTAAAACTCCTCCCCTGTGTTTTGTAACACAAAATATAGGGGAGATGGCACGTAGTGACGGAGGGGTTGAAAACAGCATCTCATCAGCCGGTTTATATTGAACATTTACCCCCTTCTCTTATCCGCTAAAAGAACATTTCCGACTAAAATATTCCGGCCTATGGGAAAAAACGAAAAAGGAAAGTATCGGGGAGAAAACAAAAAAGCACCTGCGACCAAACGGCCACAGATGCTTATACATAATAAGATACAAATGATTACTTACTCAAAGCCTGAGCTACATCGACAGCACAAGCCACGGTACAACCCACCATAGGGTTATTACCGATACCGAGGAATCCCATCATTTCTACGTGAGCAGGAACTGACGAAGACCCGGCGAATTGAGCATCGCTGTGCATACGACCCATTGTATCGGTCATACCGTAAGAAGCAGGACCGGCAGCCATGTTGTCGGGGTGCAAAGTACGACCCGTACCGCCACCGGAAGCTACCGAGAAATATTTCTTACCCTTCTCTACGCACTCTTTCTTGTAAGTACCGGCTACGGGGTGTTGGAAACGGGTAGGGTTCGTAGAGTTACCCGTGATAGATACGTCTACACCTTCGTGCCACATGATAGCCACGCCTTCGCGCACGTCATCGGCTCCATAACATTTTACTTTGGCACGTTCACCTTTGGAATAAGCTATTTCACGAACAACCTTCAACTCGCCCGTATAATAGTCGAATTGTGTTTGAACATAGGTAAATCCATTGATACGCGAAATGATTTGAGCAGCATCTTTACCCAGACCGTTCAAAATACAACGCAAAGGTTCCTTGCGCACTTTATCGGCCTTAGCGGCAATTTTGATAGCGCCCTCGGCTGCGGCGAACGACTCGTGGCCGGCAAGGAATGCAAAACATTTCGTCTCTTCGCGAAGCAAACGAGCGGCCAAATTTCCATGTCCGAGACCCACTTTGCGGTCATCGGCTACCGAACCGGGAATACAGAACGACTGCAAACCGATACCGATAGCTTCGGCAGCATCGGCAGCATTCTTACAGCCTTTCTTCAAAGCGATGGCAGCACCTACCACGTAAGCCCATTTTGCATTTTCGAAACAAATAGGTTGTGTCTCTTCACAAGTTTTATAAGGATCGAGTCCATAAGATTCGCAGATAGCGTTAGCCTCTTCAATATCTTTAATACCGTTAGCGTTCAAAGCGGCAAGAATTTGCTTGATACGACGGTCTTGACTTTCAAATTTCACTTCTCTAATCATAGTAACTTCCTCCTTATTTTATTCGTGACGGGGATCTATATATTTCACTGCACCGGCCTCTTTGGTGAAACGTCCGTAAGTTCCGGTTACCTTCTTCAATGCCTCGTTGGCATCGGTTCCTTTCTTGATTTCGTCCATGAATTTACCCATGTGAACAAATTCATATCCGCAGATTTCATCGTTTTCATCAAGAGCAAGAGTTTTTATATAACCCTCTGCCATTTCAAGATAACGAGGACCTTTGGCCAATGTACCGTACAACGTACCTACTTGGCTGCGCAATCCTTTACCGAGGTCTTCGAGACCTGCACCGATCATCAAACCGCCTTCCGAGAAAGCCGATTGAGTACGCCCGTAAACGATTTGCAGGAACAACTCGCGCATAGCCGTATTGATGGCATCACAAACGAGGTCGGTATTCAGAGCTTCCAAAATAGTTTTACCCGGAAGAATTTCCGATGCCATAGCGGCCGAGTGGGTCATACCCGAACAACCGATAGTCTCTACCAATGCCTCTTGAATAACACCGTTCTTTACATTCAACGTCAGTTTACATGCACCCTGTTGAGGAGCACACCAACCGATACCATGAGTCAAGCCCGAAATATCAATCACTTCTTTTGCCTTCACCCATTTTCCCTCTTCGGGGATAGGAGCCGGTCCGTGATTAGGACCTTTCTTTACAACACACATGTGTTCTACTTCGTGTGAATAAACCATAATTCGCTCTTTTTATTTGATGAGTATTTTTACGCTCTTTTCAGCGTTGCAAAGATAATTTTTTTTCTTTATGTAAGCAATAGCAAATTTATTTGTAACGGCTCAAAATAATTATATCGCCGTTCAATCGTTTTCAGAAGAGTCAGAGGGAATAATGCCCATTTTTTTCATGAGAAAACAGGCGTTCATATTTTCGGCTATACCCGGCTGTAACCGATAAGAAAAAGTAAGTTCGTCTCCTTGTATAGCTGCCTCGAAGCGATAATTGCCGATTTTTCCGGGCAAACTCTCGGCAAGTTTGCCCAAAGCCAAATCATGAGTAGCGATAATTCCCGTTGCTCCGGCCCCGACCAACTGACGGATAAGAGCAAGCGAACCGGTCTGCTTATCGACCGAGTTGGTTCCCCGCAGTATCTCGTCGAGAATAATAAATAATTTCTCCCCGCAACGTAAACGCAAAACGATTTGCTGCAAACGTTTCAATTCGGCAAAAAAGTAAGACTCGTTATCGGCAAGGGAATCAGAGGCCCGCAATCCGGTAAACAAAGGCAACGGAGTAAAAGTCATGCTATCGGCACAAACGGGAGCGCCCATACAGCCGAGTAAATAATTGATTCCGATAGTCCTCAAAAACGTACTCTTCCCGGCCATATTGGCTCCGGTAATAATCTGGAAAGAAGCCTCGTTCATGGGCGCGACATCGTTACAGACGCGCTTCTCTCTCGGGATAAGCGGGTGTCCCAGAGCTTCGGCCCGCATAACCGGGGTGCGATCTTCCCGTATATCGGGAAATACATAGTCGGGGTGATTGTATCGAAAAGTTCCTAACGAGACATATACGTCGAACCGCGACAATACATCTATCCATTGCGTTATTTTTTCGCGATTGTCACACAGCCATCGGTCGAGCGCGTTGATTTGCCGCAAATCCCAAAGCAGAAATCCGTTCAACAAGGCGAATCCCACGAAATTGTAGCGTTGGTCGAGATTGCTGAGCAAATGCCGTAAACAGGACACCCTCTGCGAGACAGAGCCGTTGCTGTCGACACATCGGCTTTGTAACTCACTCAATGGCTTGCACCGGAATCGCGTCCGCTCCACCATCTCGAACAGACGCGAATAACGAGAAAGCGATTGAAGCGTCCGGTTGAGCTGTTCTTGTATGCGGGTTACCCGCTTGGCAAATAGACCGGACAAAACCAGCAACAAAATGAAAACCGCCACGATCACATTCCCCGCGACCATTCCCGTTAACCATAAAGCGAATAAGACAAGATAAATCGCAGGAACCGCATAAACCAGCCAACGCACAATCCTCCCCGTTCCGAACCGAGGCATTCCGGCAAGCCGTTCGATAGCCTCGGTATCTACCCGGCTCTCTCCCGAACAGCCCCCGTATGATTGAAAATCTATCCTGAAATCCGTATGACAGGACATTTCCTCGACAGCCTCCTGCCTCTCCCGAATAGACGCAGTTTTCAAATCGGGGTGAAGCAACTCCCGGGACAACGCGACACGCCCTACTGTCGTCGCCGTGCGATTGATATAGGCGAAGAACGACCTCTCGCCGAAAAGGTCGAGGTCGAAGCTATAATCGTGGGAAGGGTCGATAAATTCACTGCCCCCGTCGATTCCGTCGAAACGATATTTCAACAAGGACAATTCCCTATGAATAATCCGGTCCCGACAATCGACAAATTCTTTTTTTCGAAACCAACGATCGTGCACCCGGGCCAACGATAGGAACAGAACGATTCCTATCAATACGGTTGTACCCCACACCTCTACACCCTCATTTCTAAACAAATACACGATCAATGCCGCAACAATGACTACCGAAAGACGAAGAAAAGCAATGATACGAATATACATTTTTATCCGCTCCGTTTCCCGGCTATTAGCTTGAAGTCGGGAACGGTAATCTCGCAGGACTTTTTCCATAATCACCAATGACAAAAAATGATTACACCCTCCACAAATATTTCATAATCAATCGATCGTAATCCCTAACCGATTCGCTCAATGCTTCATACGGTTTGATATAAGTATGGGCAAACGATTCACGCTCTATCTTTCTTTTCCGTTCCTTGCCCAATCGTTGTATCTCCTCGTCTTCTCCGGGAGTTGTAGGGCGATACCCCATAATCAGTTTCTCCATATTCCAACGATTGTGTTCCACTTCTGCCATCATCTCGATCAAAGCAGTATCTTCATCGAGATTTTCAGGTTCCGATTTTCCGAAACTTCTTCGCTTGGAAGGGACAGAATGAGCATTGTAAACATTCGACCAACGATGCACGGTAGACAATTCTTCCCACAATGCCCTTGCCTCGATATCGTTCAATGTTTGCGGGAAAGGCTGTTCGGGAGTTATTTTATGATAAATAAAGTTTATCCGCCGTACCCGTTTCATGCAATCGTCGTCTATGTCATAGCACTCGTCCAACATGCCGAACGCTCTCAATTTACCGTATTGATGAGCTTTTCGTATCAATTCGATGGTCGAGCAGGAAACATTCTGACGCACGAGTATCGAATGAGCCTTTTCATACACGAGCCGAGGCATATAAAGTGCCGTAGCGATACTCTTTTGAGGAATTTCGAAACAGATAGCGATAGTCAACAACCGTCCGTCTTCCTCCTCTGCCCAATGTTGTAGCAACTCTTGTATCGGACGGCTCTCGACAGAACCTTTGATAAATTCAAACTCTATGTCGGTAAACTTATCATCGGTATTCGGGTTGGCATAACTCTTAGCTGGCTCTACCGTATCGATAACTCGATAGTCGCACATGTCGAACAAAGAGTCGTATCTGCCCCGCAACCGATCGAACTCGGTGTCAGCATTCATGTCGATAAAAGAGATTCGAGTCCGTTTACTCCGGTCTCGAAGGAAATTGGGATAATGGGCGATATGAGCGGCTTTCACCCCCATGGCGATTCCCATGCTGGTCATTCCCACAATGACGAGATGGACGTATCGGTTGCTGTCATAACCGATTCCGTCACCGTCGATAGGTACATAGCGTATGACTTCCGAGCCTTTGTCATGCGGAGTATACAGACCTCGCACCAACACCTTCTCCGCCCAAGTTTCATAAAAATTAAACGGCAGAAAATCGATAAGCCTTTCGCTCAATCGATCGAAAGTCTGCGTTAATTTCAATAATTCCTCATTCTCCGCACCGTCTTTATATTTTTTTTGGAAATGCACCAGCCATTGCTTCTCTGTCCTCTTCGGAAGTTGGAATATAGATTCTATATCATACCGTTGAAATACGGCAAAGGTCGATTGAGCTTCGAAAAGCACATTACATTTTTTACAACGGCCCTGTATTTGCGCTACCAACATACGCAGATCCTCTATATCCCGGGGCTCTTTTCCTATTGCGTTCTTTTCCCGCAAAATCCTATTAATGAGAGCCGCACATTCGATATTGATCGAGTCATGATCGGTTTCATTCTCCTCGCCCAACAAAAATATCTCTTTACAATCCGGCAAATGCAGTTTCTCCAAATCCTCCTGCGAATCGCGGCCCCCGTGCAAAATTATCGTACGACGGTCGATAGAGGCATCAAGTTTGGACAACAACTCGTGACGGGCAGAATCGACACTACCCGAAGTCTGAATGACAAACAAATAAGGCGTATGATCCGACTGTTCGGCCACACTCTTTTGATACAACTGTTTGATAAGCCCGATAGCCATCTTATCGAACCCTATAATCACATAATGATTCCTAAATTTATAGCCTATCTGACCCTCCCTCGCACGCTCTACCCGGCGGTCGATAATATTCGAGAAAATAGAGATGAGCAAACCGCCCATCAGTGCAGACCCGGTGATCGAAATAAGGAATGCAAGGAAACGATTCCACGTCCCTTCGACGACATATTGATTACCGGGATCGGCAAAATGATAGTAGACATCGACAAAAATATTACGTGGGTCATTCTCCTTAATAGTAAGAATACTGCCTGTAAGCCATTCGATTACGATGAACAAAAGGATAGCAGCAACGATAACACCCAGTAAAAAAAGCAATTGCCATTTGATACCCGATGACAAAATCCGGTCTATACCGATAACCGGGTGTCTGAAAAAATCTTTCATCACCCCGAAAAATTCTTTTAGTCTTTTCATCTCTTCTTCACAATATCGAATCCCAACGCTTGTATCAGTTTAAGCGTCCCTATCGCTGTGTTGCGATCGTAATCCTTTTCTATTTCGGGTAATTCCTCATAAGGCACGAGACAGGGATGCGTCTTCTTCTCATCGTCCCGTCGCGCTCCGTAAGTCCACCCTTCGGACAAACGAGATTGCGACCACACCTCATGAACATTTTTCGCCATTACCTCGACCAATTCCATAAGTTCCTCCGGTAGTTTTTCCCGGCTGGTATCCGTCGGAGCCGGAATATACTTTTCGCGTTTCATCGTCATACTGTATTATCCAAGTTATTTTCCCCAAAGATAACATAAGGCAAGTACAGGACAAAATGAACATGCAAAATACTTTCGGTCCCCACCTGCAAAACCTCATGATAACATCACAAAACTCCTCCTCTGCTGTGCCCCGTAGCATTACGGGGTGTTTTGCAACGCAAAATATAGGGGAGGTGGCACGCAGTGACGGAGGGGTTAGTTCTACAAAAAATTCTGGTAAAGATTATCTATCTTATGGGAAAAATCGGGAACTTCCTTTTACCCACCTTTTCTTTTGCAGAAAAGAAGCAACGACAATCTACCTCACATCTAATGTGCGCCGCATCACAAAATGCTCGTCGAGTTCTTCGGTTTTGAGGTATAGCTCCACTTCGTAACGCCCGGCTGGGAATGGGCTTGTTATACCGTTCGGGCCGTCCAGCCACATGGAACCGGATACTTCGAAATCTTGTTGAAAAATATCTTTCGAGTCCAGTTCTTTAGTGACTGCATCTTGAACACTGGTATAAACTAAGTTACCCTCCATATAGAACTTGAATATCAATTTCAATGAATGTCCTTTTTCAAGCGAGCACCACTGGAATCCGGCTAATAGCCTTTTGTATGTATTGGCTTTGAAAGATTTCTGTTCAATGACTTTTCCCTCGTAAATGTGCAATGCGCAATCATAAGTAACCCATTGTTGCAATTCTTCATCGGTATTGTAAAAATGAAGCACCAATGCCAAAGGTTCTATCCAGCCTCGCTGCTTAGGCGATTTCACGACCTCGAATCGCCCACGACCCATTTCTCGATTCTTATAGTAAAGAGTGTAAGTATAAGTACCTGAGGCATAAGAAGTACCGGAATCGGAGCCCCAGCCACATATTTGCAACCATTGGGACCCATCTCGGGGATTGAGTGTGACTGTGTGGTCGAACGCTTTGATTTTGCCTGTCCTTTCATTCTTGATCTCCACATGGTAAGTAACCTTGCGCACAACGTCCGAATAGCAGGTACATCGGCAACGCATTTGCATATACTTGGGCTCCACGAAGTTGCCTGCATTCCAATCATCGATCACCTCACCTTTGCCGTTGATATTACGAAATTCAAGGTTCGAGACAATATGAATCCAACCCATGCTTTCCCAAATGTCTTCCAACGGAACTATTTCGAGCGGAGCGCTGATAACCACATGATCTTCTTCATCAAGAATATCGAACCGCCATGTACCGACCGCAGTGAAATGGTCTCGCTTTTCCGACCCCCACCACGGAAATTGCGCCGACATGTTCTCAACGGGCTTTAACGGGGCATCGAAGTCGTAGGTATGAGTTTTGCCGTTTGGTTCGGTAATGCGTACTTTTATCTTGACGGTGCGGTCGATGCGCGATGTCATCTTCACCACAGGCATAATATAGCGCGAGTCGGTATAGTGTTTGCTACTTGGCCGGGTATCGCGTTTGCCATCTTTACCCACTTCGCAAAATTCGAGCGAATGGATTTCGTACCCGCGATCTTTCTTGAACAAATCGAATAATCCCATAGATATCGAGACAAGGTTAATGTGACAATATGCGAATTTATAAAATGTCATAAAATTTACCAAACTATCTGGGGAAAATTTATAGCGACCCATTTTTCGCATGATACCCAAATACGCAAAAATCAAAGACTGGAAGGGATTCAAAAATTATTTCTCGAAGATACATTTCTAATATTATATAGCACAAACCGAATTCTATGCAATAGGAATAATCTATTATCTTTGCATTCGTCGAACGAAAACCTTAAACAATAACGCACATGAGAATCAAATGGCTCATAACAATAGTTATCTCATTATGTATTTTCCAAACGAATGCACAACGTTCGTATTTGTCTCTAAACGACAACTGGCAGTTTCGCTTTTCTCACCAAGTCGGTAAAAATTCGACTCAACGAATCTCATTGCCGCACACATGGAATGCCCCGGATGCCCTATCTGGGAAATTAGACTACAAACGTGGTATCGGCAATTATGAAAAAGACCTGTACATTTCCCCCGAATGGAAAGGCAAAAGATTATTTTTATATTTCGAAGGCGTCAACAGCGTAGCCGACCTTTTTATCAACGGTAAATACCGGGGCGAACACCGGGGAGGATACAGCGCTTTTACATTTGAAATAACCGACGATGTCGAATACGGGACAGACAACAAAATTCTCGTGCGAGTAAACAACGCCGAGCAATTCGATATAATGCCTCTGGTCGGAGACTTCAACTTCTACGGGGGAATTTACCGCGATGTCAGTTTGATTATAACAGAACCGACATGTATATCGCTGTTGGATTACGCCTCTCCCGGAGTATATCTTACTCAAAAGTCCGTGACCGAAAAACAAGCCCACATCGCTGCGACTGTAAAATTATCCAATGCAGCCGCAACGAAACAAGTAAATGTAAAAGTCACCGTCAAAGACCATGATAAAACTATACAAGAAATAAAACGACATGTCACATTGAACGCCCATTCCGAAGGAGAAACCATCATTCCTTTCACCATACAAAATCCCCGTTTATGGAATGGCCGAGAAGACCCGTTCATGTATCGGGCCGAAATATCCTTATGGGAAAATGATAAATTATTGGATAAGGTGATACAACCTTTGGGAATACGATACTATCGTGTAGATCCCGACAATGGCTTTTTCTTGAACGGCAAACATTTACCTTTATACGGAGTTTGCCGGCATCAGGACCGGGCGGAAATCGGCAACGCCTTACGCTCGATGCATCACGAAGAAGACACCGAGCTGATGCTCGAAATGGGAGTCAACGCCGTTCGGTTAGCCCATTACCAACAAGCAGAATACATGTACGACCTAATGGATCAATCGGGTATAATCACATGGGCCGAAATCCCATTCGTCGGCCCCGGAGGATATGCCGACAAAGGATTTATCGACTCCGAGGCTTTCAAGAAAAACGGAGAAGAACAATTGAAAGAACTAATCCGCCAAAATTACAATCACCCCTCGATTTGTTTTTGGGGATTATTCAACGAATTGACCGAACGAGGAGATAATCCCGTTACTTACATTTCCGAACTGAACGAACTGGCACACTCGGAAGATCCCACTCGCCTGACAACCTCTGCCAGTAACCAGAACGGAGGACTCAATTTCATTACCGACTGTATCGCTTGGAACCGCTACGACGGTTGGTACGGAGGTATGCCCGACGCTTTGGCGAAATTTTTAGATCAGACTCACAACCAATACCCCCAGTTGCGCATTGCAATCAGCGAATATGGAGCAGGAGCCAGTATTTATCATCAATCGGATTCTTTAAAACGTCCGAACCCGGCCGGTTGGTGGCATCCCGAAAACTGGCAGACATTCTATCATATCGAGAACTGGAAAATTATTCATGAACGGCCCTTTGTCTGGGGTAGTTTCATATGGAATATGTTCGACTTCGGAGCCGCGCACCGAAGAGAAGGAGACCGTCCGGGAATTAACGATAAAGGACTCGTAACATTCGACCGTAAATATAAAAAAGACGCATTCTACTTTTATAAGGCAAACTGGAACAAAACCGACCCTATGGTACATCTGGCCGAAAAACGTTGCGACATGCGCCCGACCGCTCAACAAAATTTCATGGCATTTACCAACCTGCCAGAAGTAGAACTGTTCGTGAACGGGAAAAGCATGGGAAAACAAAAGCCCGACCGATATGCCATCGTCAAATGGGAACAAATAGAGCTTCCTCTCGGAAAGAGCACCATTCTTGTGCAGTCGACCACGAAAGATAAAGTCTCAGATACAATGACTCTATGGATAACCGACTCCGCCAAAAATAGAAAAGAATAACACAAAATTTCTACCAATCTAAAATAACTTAACAGCCATTTACAATCGCCATATAATATTATAGTTGCGAAAAATTATGTAATATTGCATTCGTTTACATATGCTCCATTCAAAATAAAGAAAGAGACAACTAAACAAAATCGGCCAATATGAGTAATAATATTGAAAATCTATTTACACAATATTATCAGATATTGCGCGCCTATGCATTACGTTACGTTCAAAACCAAGATGCGGCAGAAGATATTGTACAAGACGTATTCTTCGAATTATGGCTACGGCGTAACGAGATAGATTTCGACCTCCCGATGAAAGCCTATCTATTCAAATCGGTTTTGAATAAATCGAGAAACTATATTTACGACAAACGCGTAAAAGACAAAATAAGTTTCGATTCGGATAACGATATCCAGTTCATAGACGACTACTTACAATCGTTCGTCGTTTATCAGGAAGATTCCCTACTATTGAAAGATTTGGATCGGGAAATAAAAACCTATGTCGAATCTCTGCCCGAGCAATGCCACCGTATATTCATCATGAGTCGCTCCCTCAATTTGAAAAACAAAGACATTGCCTTGCGACTGGGGATAAGCATTAAAACCGTCGAAAAACAAATAACAAAAGCCTTGTCGGGACTAAGAAATCATTTGAAAAAAAATGGATTGCTATCCTTTTTCTTCTTACTGTTTTCAGGATTCGAATAAAAAAAATAAATTGCTTCGTATGGACGGACAGAACGAAATAAAAGAAATAGATAGACTCATCTTGAAATATCTCGAAGGAGAGGCTTCGAAAGATGAAAAGATCGCGTTATACCGTTGGATCGAACTTTCGGAGGAAAATAAGACACATTTCAAAGAAGCACAGGAACTGTGGCTATCGACCCAAGCCATACTCGCACCGAAAGAAGATACGGAAAAAGCATTACGGCGTTTCCGTTCTAAAATCAAGAACTACAATCGCCGCGGCAAAACATTCCGCAAACCACTCTACTACATTACCCAGTGTGCAGCCATAATAGTGATACTATTAGGCTTGTATTACTTTTTCACAAGAGAATCTAATCCCGAACAATACGCTTGCGTAGAGATGGCAATCGGAAACAAAGGTTGTATTACCCTCCCCGACAGCACGGTGGTTTGGCTCAATTCAGGCAGTAAATTGACATACCCCAGCCGGTTTTCCGATAAAAAAAGAAAAGTCCGGCTCAACGGGCAAGCCTATTTCAAAGTCTTCCACAAAGAAGATCAACCATTCGTTGTCGAAACCAACGATATGGACATAAAAGTTCTCGGGACCAGCTTTGTCGTCAAGAATTACATACGAGACGAAATCATCGAAACGGCATTGGTCGACGGGCATGTAGAAGTCTATTTTCCCAATAGTTCGGTTCCTCCCATAACTTTGCAACCTGCCGAGCAAGTCACATACTCCCGCAAGACGAAAGAAACGAAAATATATACGCGAAAAGATAGTAGTCTCTACCACATTTGGGCACAAGAAAAACTACTATTGAGCAATTGTGAATTGACAGAAGTCATAGAAAAATTAGGCGCATGGTATAACGTAACAATGACCTGTACGAACACTTCCCCTACCCCTGTTTATATGACGCTGACGGTCAGGACAGAACCGCTGAAAGAAATATTGCAAACGCTCAAATCGATAGCCCCCATAGATTATCGTTTCAATAACGACACAGTCTACATTGAGCACAAGCCAAATAGTTAAAATATATTAATACACACTCGTTAAGGTAGGGTATGCCCACTCTTGTTTGTGATAATTATAGAGTGGAGCACATGGAAAAACACAACCGACATATAGACGAACTCATAACGAAGTATCTGGATAAATCCCTTACTCGGGAAGAATGCGCCGAACTGCGCCGTTATTTGGCAGAAGACAAAAAGCATCTCGCATATTTTGCCGAAATAAGAGACCTATGGTTATACAATACGGCTCTGTGGCAACCGGTTATATCCACACGGTCGGCTCTCGAAAAACTGAAAAAGAGAATAAGGAAATATACTTCTCTCGTAAAAATCAGAAGAACCGTCTATTACGCTTCCCAGATTGCAGCCGTTATTGCAATAGCCTTTATCTTTCATACCGTAAAGGAATCCAACGCCTATTCCGCCACAACCCATACGGTTCTCACCTCGACCCATAAATCGGAAGTCACTCTACCCGACGGCACGATAATATGGCTCAACAATAATACGAAACTCATTTATCCCGAAGTATTTTCATCGACAGAACGATCCGTTTATTTAGAAGGCGAAGCCTATTTCAAGGTCACGAAAAACAAAGCACGTCCGTTTGTCGTGAAATCACAAGGACAAGAGATTAAAGTGTTAGGAACATCTTTCAATGTGCGAAACAGACCGAACGAAGACCTTGCGGAAACGACGCTGATTTCGGGAGCCGTATCCCTCTGTTTCAATAACGACTCCGTACCCGTCAGATTAAATCCGAACGAACAGATAACCTACTCCAAATCAAATCAATCTATCCGTAAAGACACGGTCGTCGCTCATGAATATATAGCATGGGCTACGGAAAAGATGACATTCGACAACGACAGATTCACAGATGTGATCTCATATTTGGAAGACAAATACCAACTTCAAATAATCTGCCCGGAAGAAATCGCCGATACTTTATACCTGACCCTCGTCGTAAGGAACGAAACCAAAGAAGAGATATTCAAGGAAATAGCGCGTATCTCCCATTTGCAATACTCCATACACAACGATACGGTCTATTTCGATTTCCCGGAAAACACCGATTGTCAAACTTTACAACGTAGCCTATGAAACACCATGAAGCGATCCTAACAAAAAACAAGCGATTCAATCATAAAGAATACGACCATTTCTCGTAAACACATCGAAAGAAGAAACCAAGTTAAATACATAAAACCATGAAGACCCTTAAACACAAAAAAACGATCACAAAACGATCTTCATTCCCCTACAAAGTCATAGGACTGGTTTTGTATCTTCTATGGGTTCAACCATTTGGAGCAAATCACCTGTACGCATCGGAACGGAAGATAAACATCGAGGTAAACGACGTGACATTAATCGATGTGCTGAAACAAATAGAAGCTCAAAGCGACTATGTGTTCTTCTATAACAACGCAGACATCGATACTAAGAAGAAAATCAGCATTAATATGAAAGATGCGAATATAAAAGACGTTCTGGATAAAATACTGAACGAATACTCTTACCGCATCAACAATAAAAAGATCATCATCACTGCCAAACGTCAGGCTCCCGTTCGCACGAACAAAATCAGCGGTGTCGTCTCCGACGATTCAGGACAACCTATTATCGGGGGCAACGTCTTGGTAAAAGGTTTAAACAAGGGAACCATGACCAACATCGACGGGAAATACACAATCGATGTACCCGACAGTGCAACGACTCTCGTTATCTCCTACATCGGATATAAAAAACAAGAAGTTGAAATCGGTGACAGAAATTATATTCCGGTAACTCTTCAAAAAAACGACGTTCTGATGGACGAAGTAGTGGTTATTGGTTACGGGACGGTTAAAAAAAGTGATTTGACGGGAGCTGTATCGAGTGTCAAAACAGAGAATCTGCCCATCGCAGCCAACACTTCTGTCACACACATGTTGGCAGGACAGGCCGCCGGAGTAATGGTAAAACAAAATTCCGCTCAACCGGGCGGAGGAATCGAAATATACGTCAGAGGTGCTGCATCGACCGGTGCAGGGAATGACCCTCTGTATGTAATCGACGGATTTCCCGTCACCAACAAAAGCGTGGAACCCGAAAGCGGGAACCGCTACGAATATGGTTCCCGAAACCCGATGAACTCGTTGAATCCCAACGATATCGAATCCATAGAAATTCTTAAAGATGCCTCCGCCACTGCCATCTACGGAGCAAGGGCTGCCAACGGCGTGATCTTGGTCACGACCAAAAGAGGGAAAAGCGGGAAACCCATAGTAAAATACAACGCCAATTATTCGATTCAAACAATAGCCAAACGACTGGAAATGCTATCGGCTAAGGAATTCATGAATGTTTCAAACGAAATATCCTATCAAAAATGGCGCATGGATAATGAGTTATATCCGTATGGCGGAGAACTGGAAGAAGACGCATTACCCTACAAGGGCAATCCATATAGTCCGGAAGAAATCGCTGCCGCCGGAGAAGGGACCGACTGGTTCGGGCTGCTTACACGCGACGGCTCCATCAACCAACACAACGTATCTGTTTCAGCCGGCACGGAATCCACACGATTTTTGGCATCTTTGAATTATTACAAACAAAAAGGAGTAATCAAGAATTCCGATTTCCAACGTATATCGGGAAGAATAAACCTCGATCAAGATTTAGGGAAATACGTCAAAGCTGGTATCAATGCAACATACAGCACCATTTTCAACAATAATGTCCCATTAGGAGAAGGTAACGCCGAAAATTCCAGTCTGCTGAATTCGGCATTGCATTACGACCCCCTCGTCCCGGTAAAAGACGAATCGGGAAACTATGCGCTAAGTCCCACACTGGGCATGATTCCCAACCCGGTTTCAATGCTCGAAATTACAGACCAGACGCAAACCGATAGATTACTGGCAAACGGCTATATCGAAGCTACATTCTGGAAAGATTTGAAAGTAAAGCTCAATATGGGTATCGACAAAAATCAAGGTCGCCGCAGTACCTATCTTCCCAAATCGACGCTATACGGAAAACAAGAAGGAGGAAAAGCCAATATCAATGAAAATAGAACGGTCGATTTATTGTTCGAACTAACAGCCAACTATACGAAGCAGCTTTTCAAGGAAAGAGACAGATTGGAAGTATTGCTCGGGTATTCATACCAACAAGAGAACTGGGACGGATTAGGAGCCGGCAGCTCTCAATTTTTCACCGATTTATTCCTATGGAACAAATTGGAAGCCGGGAATGTGGCCCGTCCGCCTGTAAGTTCTTCCAAAGGCAAAAACGAATTAGGTTCTTATTTCGGCAGAATCAACTATTCCCTGCTCGACAAATACCTGTTTACATTCTCTTTAAGATATGACGGTTCTTCGAAATTCGGTAAAAACAACAAATGGGGGCTTTTCCCGTCGGGGGCATTCGCTTGGAAAATGCAGAATGAAAACTTTTTGAAAGACGTCGACTGGTTGTCCGAATTAAAATTAAGAGTCAGTTTCGGACAAACCGGAAACAGCAATATCGGAGGCAATGCCTACGAATACTATGAAGCCGGTAATCAATATGTATTTGGAGATGCTGTACAAACAGGCAGTATCAAAAGCCAACTCGAAAATCCCGACCTCAAATGGGAAACGACGACAGAGTTGAACGTAGGTCTCGACTTCGGATTTCTAAACAACCGAATCACAGGATCGTTTGAATATTTCCACAAAGTAGTCAGCGACTTGCTCGCCTTCCGCAAACTGAATTCCTTGATGGAAGTCTCTACTATTGCAGACAACATCGGAGCGACCCAAAGTACAGGGTATGAGTTTTCTTTAAATACGGTAAACCTTACCGGCCCGTTCAAATGGAACACTACCTTGAATATATCCTCCTATAACGACCGATGGAAAGAACGCAACCCCGATGTAGTCTTGGCGCCTTATGAAAAAGAAGATGCACCTATCCGGGCTATCTATGGATGCGTATCCGACGGTATTCTGCAAATAGGAGAAACTCCTCCTGCCTCCATGCCCGATTTATTGCCGGGACAAATGAAAGTAAAAGACCTGAACGGGTTTGACCCGAACGACGGTTCCAAATTGCTCGGACACCCCGACGGCAAAATAGACGCTGCCGATAGAATCTATTTGGGAAGTACCGACCCGAAAGTTATCATCGGATTCGGCAACATGTTCGAATACAAGAACTTCGATTTGAATATTTTCTTCTATGGCATGTTCGGTCAATACGTGGCCAATTCGAATCGGGCAAAATACGGGCCCTCCGGTTGCGAATACATCTTGCAACGGCAAAACTATTCGAAAGAAGTATTGGAACGGTGGACTCCCGACAATCCTACGAACAAATTTCCATCGGGATTTTACAGTGCCTACTACGGTGGAGATGACTGGCTGCTCGAAAAAGTATCGTTCGTACGTTGTAAAAACATAACACTGGGATACTCTTTCCCGCACAAGTGGATACACAAAGTCTTTTCACAAGCCAGAATATACGTCGATGTTGAAAACCCTTTCATCATTACGAACTATCAGGGATTAGACCCGGAGATGGATTCAAAAGGCGGATATCCGTCTCAAAGGACATATTCGATAGGTATAGATATCACATTCTAAAAACACGTACACTATGAAGACAAAATTCAAACATATACTGGTTATTCTATGTCTCTCGATGATTTCATGCGAGGGAAACTTGGAACCGGAACTATTCGATCAAATTACACCCGAAAACTTTTTAACCAACGAAGACGACGTAAAGACTGCTGTCACAGGTGTTTACGCCGAGTTTCGAGGAATATCCGAATGGGGACGATACAAAACCTCTTGGGGTTCGGTAATGACGCTTCAAGAAGTCCCCACCGACCTATGGGCCGCGAATTGGTTCTATAAAGCCCATACAGATTTCATGTGGAAAGCAACCGACTATTTCGTCTGTGAAATATTCGAATTTTTCGTGCCGGCCATAACAAAAGCCACAGCTTTAATCGCACGTATACAAGACGCTCCTGTGAGCGACGACATAAAAAATCGATACATTGCCGAATTGAGAGTAGTACGGGCGCTCTGGATGTACGATCTGTTCGACCTGTATGGACCGGTTCCGGCAATCACCAACCCCGAAAAAATACTCAATCCCACTCAGGACTTTACGGTAACTCGCCCCTCTCGGGAAGAATACATCACATTTGTAGAAACCGAATTGAAAGAAGTAATCAATGCCAAAATTTTGCCTGTCGCATGGACAGGTAGCGACTACGGTCATGTAAGTCAGGCAACGGCTATGATGGTACTGCTCCAACTATACATGCACGAAGGTGGCTACTGTCGGAACAAACACGTCGGCGACTATCTGGATTATTTCAAAAAGGCCGAACAGGTAGCCAAAGACATCATGGATTTACAATATTATGAATTACAAGCTGAATTCAAAGACATTTGGAGTCCTCAAAACCAACACAACAACGAAATCATTTTCGCTCTTCCGAGTTTTCCCATTCCGGTAATGGGAAACAACTTTCTTGCCCATGTACTACCCACCGATTACAAGTCCCAGCAGGGTATCCCGCTGACCGGTTGGAATGGATTCAGAACCCCGTGGGAAGTATACGACTCTTTCGATCCGGCCGATAAGCGCAGACAAGTACACAAAACCGAATACTGGAATGGGAAAGAGATGGTTACAGGACGTACCGGAACTCTCGAATATGGAGCTTTACCTATGAAATATCAGGAAAATGCAAATACCGATGGGACGAATGATGCATCGGAATATGTCATTTACCGGTACGCCGATGTCATCATGTTACGTGCCGAAGCTAAAAACGAAATTTTCGGCCCGGACGGGGGAGGAACACCCACGGCCAAAGAACTCCTGCACCAAGTCTGCCGCAGAAGTTTCGACAATTACGACCAAACCGACCACAAAAAGAAAATAGACCAAATAACCGACATAGACGCTTTTCGCGCTCATCTGCTTCAAGAAAGAGCTTGGGAGTTTATTTGGGAAGGTAAAAGAAGAAGCGACATGATACGACACGGCGTATTCATTTCCAATGCAATCAGCCGGGGTAAAAATCTGGCGAAAGACTACCACGAACTATATCCTATTCCTCAACAAACGATTTATGAACTTAAAATAAAACAAAATGATGGCTACTAATCAAAGAAATCTTTTGAAAAAAGCGACTTTCTGGTCTTTATGCTGCCTCCTTTTCTCTGGACCGATATCTGCCCAAAAGGTATATCCGGCATACGGGTTAAACGACTTCGTAGAAACCGCCGATCCCGAAACCTACGACAGCAAACAATGGGACGATCTTTCTTCGGGACTTCACGCCGCATGGGGGTCGATCGATACTTTATACAAAAAAGGAAATGTCCCCGCAAATAAAATAAAACAAACGAAAGCCGTCGTATGGAAAGGCGAAAAAGTAAACTTCATCGCATTGGCTTATACCAAAAACGAGATAAAAGACGTAAAATGCGTTACCTCCGATTTAAAAGGTATATCTTCCATCATTCCGGCGGGAAATGTCAAATCGAACTTTGTCCGATACACACTCTCCGACAAGTTCAAAATTTCTGACGAAATATTGGCTTGTGCCGCTCGAACGCCGCATAAAACAGAAAACAGCCACCTCGTGCCCGATGTTCTCGATTATATCCCCCAAATGACGATACCGGGAAGAACCACTCGACCGATATGGATTACAGTAGAGATTCCGCGAGACATACCGTCGGGAGAATATACGGGAGAGATATTTATTCGTTCGGCTGCGGGTGAAGACCAAATACTGTCTTTGACCGTAGAAGTACTCGACCATATAGTCCCCGCACCGAAAGATTGGCAATTCCATCTCGACCTTTGGCAAAACTGTGTTTCGGTAAAAAGGTATCATAAGCCTACCCTATGGAGTGACGAACACTTCGAGATACTGGCAGAGTATTTTAAAATATTGGCCGATGCCGGACAAAAAGTTTGCACCGCCGTAATCAACCACGGAGGACAAAGTTTCGACGACTGGTACGAAAGTATGATTCTATGGACCAAAAAAGCCGATGGCACTTGGTTTTATGATTATACGGTATTCGATAAATTCGTGAATATGATGGCTTCGATAGGAATCGACCAGCAAATCAATTGTTACTCGATGTACCCGTGGGGAGCTACACGTTACTTCGACGAAAAATCAGGCGATTGGATTTCTATACAGCCGGAACCCGGCACACAGGAATTTGCAGATTTTTGGAGACCCTTCCTCCTCGATTTCCGGGAACACCTCAAAGAAAATGGCTGGTTCGAAAAAACAGCTATCGCTATGGACGAAAAACTCGAACCCATTATGGCCGGAGTAATCTCTTTCATCAAAGAGACAACCCCCGACTTCAAGATAGCATTGGCCGGGGGTTATATCCCCTCCTTGCAAGAAGACATATACGATCTGTCCATCTTTGTGGGTCACCCCACTACATCGGAGAACATGCAGGCTCGAATTGCACAAGGTAAACCCACGACATTTTATACGAGCTGTTCATGGCCCGAACACCCCAACCAGTTCACATTCTCGCCTCCTGCCGAAAGTGCTCTTGTCGGGTGGTTCGCATACGCTCAGGGATATACAGGATTCTTGCGTTGGGCCTACAACATTTGGGTACAGAACGTTCTCAAAGATACCCGCTGTGCATCGGCTCCGGCAGGCGACCAACACATGGTATATCCCGGACCTCGCAACTCTGTAAGAATGGCCCGCCTACGTGAAGGTATCCAAGATTATGAAAAGTTACGAGTCATTATGGAACGCCTGAAAGGGCTGGGTACGCCGGAAGCCAACGAAAACATTCAAAAACTGCAAAGAGTATTGCAAACATTCTCATTGGGAGAAATCAGCAAAGAGACCGACAACCGCATCACGAGCTTGGTGAACGACGCAAAAGCCGTACTGACCGAAGTCGCAAAAGCAACGCCCGTAAACATGTCCAATCTGGTGATTCCATCGAAAGACCGCAATACAATCGAAATTTATCCCAATCCCACGGACGACAAACTGTTCATCTCCTACGATGGAGATACAGAAAAGATAAGCTATCAAATATGCTCCACTTCGGGACAAGTATTGCAAACATCGAACACGAAACCCGTCTATAAATACATAAACATCAAAAATATACCATCGGGCAACTACATTATAAAATTCAATGTCGGATCGCAAGTTATCAGTAAAAAATTCATTAAAAACTAACCTTAAAAAACAAAATCGTATGAAACCGAAAAAAATTACTTCATGCATGTTATTTGCCATGATTTTCAGTTGCGGAATGTCATTACAGGCTGCAAACATCAAAGCCGTCAACTTTATCCACGACAACAGCATCAGAGGCTGTGATATTCACCTGTCACAAGAAGGGAACAAGTACTTCGCCGATGTCTACAACCAACAACAGACCATCGAGATGTGGGTGCGTATAAGCGAAACCCTCGATGCGCAAGGCGGCGTATTGATAAGCACTAAAAGTGCATTCGTCGATGATCCTGCCAATGACAGCAAATCAGGGGGCTACGAACTGATGCTGCAACCCAACGGCTGGGCGAGGGCTACATTCTGTGTCGGTAACGGAGGTAACGAACCTAAATGGGTCAATACTCAGTTACAAGCCGGAGAATGGGCAAAACTGTCTATGGTGATAGACGGGAACAAACTGATCTGCTATAAAAACGGAGAAAAAACGGTGGAGGAAACTTTCAGCGCACCGATAGCTGTTGGCACAGGAGACCTCACATTGGGCGCCAATCCCAACTGGGTAGACGGCGAAAAATTTCAAGGAATGATAACCGATGTCAGAATTTGGACGGTAGCCCGCACAGAAGAAGAAATAAAATCCGATTTGAATTACTATTTCGCCTCAAAAAAAGAGAACCTCTTTCTCAACTGGAACATGCAGGAGGGAGAAGGCACGACATTGAAAAACTTGATGCATTCGAGTAGAAACCAAGCCTCGATAGTTTTAATCAACGACATGGACGAAACAGGAATCGAATGGGTGGACAATAGCGGCTGCCCGATATACGAGGAGGGATCGTCGAGCATAGAAACTGCTCGGCAAAAACAAGCGGCCTATATCAGCGGAGACAATATTCTTATCGACGGTGAAAATATAAATGGAGCAGCACTATACACGATAGACGGAAGATTGGTCATGAGCATTTCATCACATCATAACACCATAGACATAAGCGATTTAACTCCGGGGTACTATATATTCAAAGCAATAATAGACAACAATCCGGTATCTTTGAAATTAAGAAAA